>Ga0233397_1000033_pt1 | contig 74729 bp, 71 predicted proteins | sample 35DmetaG_FD_189957 | JGI IMG/M metagenome (GOLD analysis project Ga0233397, IMG submission 189957) | Seawater microbial communities from Monterey Bay, California, United States - 35D | ecosystem: Environmental > Aquatic > Marine > Coastal | place: USA: California | collected 2016-10-20
CAAAAGTAGAGACCCAACTTCTCCTGAAATATTTTCACTCTCTAATGCATTTCCAATTAGAGGGATTAAATTAGTCCATTGAAGTTCAGAGGTGTCTTGAAATTCATCTAAAAAATAATGCTGGTAACGCTCCCCTAAACGTTCATAAATATATGGGGCTGGTTCATTTTGAACTACATGACTGATTTTTGTGTTAAACTCACCCAATAGGCGAATTCCTTTTTTGCTTTGCAAAGTGTCTAGTCGTTTTTCCATTAGCTGAAGTAACATTCTAGGGGTCCAGGAATTTAATGTCCGTTTGATTACCATATGCTTACCAACAGATTTTTTAACTTTATAGAAGTAGACTAGTAATTGAGATTGGATTTCATCAATAATTACTTTTTTTTCCTCTGTTAAAGTTTTATTATATAAAAGTTTTTCCCCAGTCAAAAAAGTCTCCAATTGATTATCATAAAGTTTTGAAGAAACCTCCTTTTGAACATCTTCAAAATGTTTATAAAGTTGTTTTCGCTTAAAATCTTCTGCTACCAACCCATTGCTAGTTATAAAATCTAAAGCGTCCTTAGCATGTTTTAAAATAGTTTTTTTGGTCTTTTCTAGTGCATGCTCTAGTAATTTTCTGTCTGATAGTAGTTCTTCTGAAGTTTTACTTTTTATCTCTGTAATAGGCTTATTGTCATTTTCATTTAATAAGAGTCTAATAAAATCATCCAAATCTTTTTGAATGTCCCAATCTTTTTCGTTTGAAATTTTATTTAAGCTAAATTCTAACAATAGTTTAGAATGAGTATCAACTTTTCCAACTTCTTCAATAATAGAATCAACAGTTTCATCAAATAAATTTGAAGGATCTACAACAACCTCAAAATTATAAGGAAGTTGAAATTCTTTAGAAAAAGTTCGAACCAATCTATGATTAAACTTATCAATAGTAATTATGTCAAAGCTTCCATACTCTAAAAAAATCTTGCGCAGTATTTGATCTGCTCGAAATTGAAGTTCTGTTTCAGAGATGCTAAGAGCTTCACATAAATTATTGACTATATGAGTCTCTTTAGAAGGTGGATTGGAAAGAGAATGTAAAATCTTGAGAATTCTAGATTTCATCTCATTTACCGCTTTATTTGTAAATGTAAGTGCTAATAATTGACGAAATGACACAGAAGAATCATTTTTTAATAAAATTTTAAGATATTCTAAAACAAGGGCATAAGTCTTTCCAGACCCTGCAGATGCATTGATAATTTGAAAATTAGTTTGACCCAAAATGTTAAAATAGCATATTAAAAGTAAGGCTTTTGAAAACTTAGTCTTTTAATGACAAAAGAAATTTTAAATTTGTAAAAAATTAATTTATAATTATGGCTTTTGAACTACCTTCTTTATCCTATGCTTATGATGCATTGGAACCTAATATAGATGCTCGTACTATGGAAATTCACCATAGTAAACATCATAATGGATATACAACAAATCTTAATAATGCTATTGCTGACACGCCTCTTATAAATAAATCTATAGAAGAAATCCTTTCAGGACTAGACATGGAAAATAAAGCCGTTCGTAACAACGGAGGTGGTTTTTACAATCACCGTTTATTCTGGAAAATAATGTCGCCTAATGGAGGAGGAATACCCTCAGGAGCATTAGCTGAAGCTATTGACAACAAGTTTGGATCTTTTGAAGAATTCAAAACTACTTTTTCCAAAGCAGCTGCAACTCAGTTTGGATCAGGCTGGGCATGGCTTTGTGTAAAAAAAGATGGCGCTGTAGATGTTTGTGCAACTGCTAATCAAGATAACCCCCTAATGCAAGGTATTGGTTGTGAAGGAGTGCCTATTTTAGGAATTGATGTTTGGGAACATGCATATTATCTTAACTATCAAAACAAACGCCCTGATTACATCAATGCATTTTTTAATGTTATTGATTGGTCTACGGTGAATGAATTATATTCTAAAGGGGCATAATGCTTTTTAAAAATAAAAAAGTGAAATTAAATTTCACTTTTTTATTTTTACCTTAAAGTCCTTAGTAAGCTCTTTCGTTATTTTTTTCTACAAAATTTATAAATGCCTGATTGACTACTCTGCAGCCTCCAGGAGTTGGATAATCTCCTGTAAAATACCAATCACCAAGATTTTTAGGACAGGCTATATGTAAACCTTTTACTGTTTGAAAAATTACTTCAATATTTGCTTTTATATTGTCAAGTTTTAGTATCTCTGCAATTTTTGTAGAAACTTCTTCGTCTGTAAAAGGGTCATAAATTGCTTTAACATAATTTGGGGGAACTTCGATTTGGTCTTTTATACTCCTTTGACAGTTTTTATAGATTTTTCCTATTGTTTTTTCTTTTGTTCCTCGATCTTCGTGTAATTTAAGAGCAGCTCGAAAAGCAATAAACTCTTCAAGTTTAGCCATGTCTATCCCATAACAATCTGGATAACGAATTTGAGGCGCACTAGAGACAACAATAATCTTTTTTGGCCCTAAACGATCCAGCATTCTTAAAATGCTTTTTTGTAAAGTAGTCCCTCTTACAATACTGTCATCAATAATTACCAAATTATCGGTACTGTGAACAACTCCATAAGTAATATCATAGACATGAGCTACAAGATCATCCCTATTAGTATCATCTGCAATAAATGTTCGAAGCTTCGCATCTTTAATTGCAATCTTCTCTATGCGAGGTTTAAGATTTAGCATTTTAGTTATTTCTCCAATATTTAATTTTTCAGAATCGTTTAGCTTTTCTGTTAGTATTTTCTTGACATAGTCTTGAACAGCATTTATCATTCCGTAAAAACATGTTTCAGCAGTATTCGGTATAAAGGAAAAAACAGTGTTTTCCAAATCACCCTCAATAGCTTTATTTACTACAGGGAAAAGAGCTCTTCCTAAATCTTTTCGCTCCTGATAAATTTCAGAATCTCCACCTCTTGAGAAATAAATTCTTTCGAAAGAGCATGATTTTTTTTCTTGGGGCTCTAAGATTTGTTTGATTTGAGTCCCGTCAACTCTCTTAGTAATTAGTGCATGACCAGGTTCTAGTTCTTTGATCTTTTCATAAGAAATATTGAATACAGTCTGAATTGCAGGGCGCTCTGATGCTACAACTACAATCTCATCGTCTGAATAGTAATATACTGGGCGAATTCCTATAGGATCCCGAAGTACAAAAGAGTCACCATGTCCTAACAAGCCAGCAACAGCATAACCGCCGTCCCAATTCTTTGATGCCTTTCTCAAAATTTTAGAAAGCTTAAGGCGCTCTGCAATTAGAGGAGAGGCTTCTGCTTTAGTAAATCCTTCACGACGTAAATTCTTGTAGATTTTTGAAACAGCATCATCTAAAAAGTGCCCTATTTTTTCCATTATCGTTACTGTATCGGCGCGTTCTTTAGGATGCTGTCCTAGGTCTACTAAGTTATCAAATAATTGATTTACGTTAGTTAAGTTAAAGTTTCCTGCAACAATTAAATTTCGATGCATCCAGTTATTTTGTCTTAAAAAAGGATGAACACTTTCAATACTATTTTTACCAAAAGTTCCATAGCGAACGTGACCTAACATTAACTCACCAACATAAGGAACTTCTTGTTTTAATTGCTCTGGGTTAGAAAGCAAATTAGGAGAAACTTCCAATTGCTTTTTTATGCGCTCATTAATAGTTTTAAAAATATTTTGAATAGGCTGTGACTCAGCAGATCGAACACGACTAATATATCTTTGTCCTGGTGACATATTATATTTTATACTAGCAAATCCAGCTCCATCTTGTCCTCGATTATGCTGTTTTTCCATTAACAAATACATTTTATTAATCCCATAAAGTGAACTTCCATATTTTTCCTTGTAAAAAGACAAAGGTTTTTTTAATTGTAGAAGTGAAATTCCACATTCGTGCTTAATCGCGTCGCTCATGAGAATAATCTAATATTATATTAATTCAATTTCAAATTTTGTTAATGATTTAAAGGCTTGTATACGTTGCTTCAATCTTTCGGGTGTTATAGCTTCCAATGATTCTGTCCCAAATTTTTGTACTGTAAAAGATGCCATAGCAGAACCCATTATAGTAGCCGTTTTCATTTCCTCAAATGTTATTCTTCCACATTGAGATAAATAGCCGGCAAAACCCCCGATAAAACTGTCTCCTGCACCAGTAGGATCAAAAACCTCTTCAAGTGGAAGTGCTGGTGCACAAAATATTTTTTTTCCGTTAAATAGTAAAGCGCCATGTTCGCCTTTTTTTATAATTACATAACTTGGACCCATAGTATGTAATTTTTGAGCTGCTTCAACCAGAGAATGAGTCCTAGTGATTTGCCTAGCTTCCTCATCATTTAAAGAAAACACATCAACTTTCGAAATTACTTCATCTAATTTGTCTCGATAGCTATCAATCCAAAAATTCATTGTGTCCATAATTATTAAACTAGGATTCCTCATTTGATTCAAAACCTCTCCTTGTAAGTTAGGGTCCAAATTCCCTAAAAGGACAATACTAGAGTCTTTAAAGTTATCAGGCACCTTTGGTTTGAATTTCTTCAAAACATTAAGCTGAGTATCTATCGTCGTTCTTAAATTTAAATCATTGTGATATTTACCACTCCAAAAAAAAGTTTTTTCACCAGATAGACAATCAACTCCAGAAAGATCTAATCCACTTGATTTTAGTAATTTTAGATGCGATTTTTTAAAATCACCCCCTATAATAGAAACTAATCCACAAGATGTTTTGAATTTGGATGCCGCAAGCCCAATATAAGTTGCGCATCCACCTAAAATCTTCCCTGTTTTTCCAAATGGTGATTCAATAGCATCATAAGCCATGGTGCCCAATACCAAAAGTTTGTCATTCATTCTGTAAAAATAAAAAACTCTCTGTCCATAATTAGTTTTTTATTGAAAACATTTATATATAGACTTTAAATAATTTTAACCTAAGGACTTTCTTTTTCAGTTTGTTCAAAAATAATATCCCTAGGTAAATTTTTACCCCTGGCTGCCATTACTGCCAACTTATCACAACGATCGTTTTGAGGGTGATGATTATGACCCTTAATCCATTGAAAGTAGATTTTATGTTTCTTGTAAACCTTTAAAAATCTTTCCCAAAGATCTGAGTTCTTTTTCCCTTTAAATTTTTTCTTTTTCCAATCAAAAAGCCATTTTTTTTCTACAGCATCTACTACATATTTAGAATCAGAATAAACAATTACTTCCATTGGTGATTTTTTAAGTAGCTCGAGCCCTTTAATCACCGCTAATAATTCCATTCGGTTATTTGTTGTTCGAGAAAATCCAGCTGAAAATTCTTTTTTATATGACATTCCTACCCATTCCAATATAATCCCGTAACCACCTGGCCCAGGATTGCCAAGAGAGGATCCATCGGTATATAGATATACTGATTTAGATTTCAACTGTAATCTTTATTTAATAAGTTTTGAATCACTTTGGGAAAATTAGCCTGCTCCAATTCATGTACTTTTGAAGCAATAATCTCAATTGAATCTTCATTTTCAATTGTTACTTTGGCTTGAAAAATCACCTCACCTTCATCGTAAGCTTCATTTACATAATGAATAGTAATTCCTGTTTCTGTTTCATGATTTTCCTTCACAGCTTGGTGCACATGAGTCCCATACATACCCTTACCCCCATATTTTGGTAAAAGAGCAGGATGAATATTAATGATTTTATTTGAGAATTCCTTTACCCAATCAGATCCTATTTTCCATAAAAACCCTGCTAAAACGATTAAACTTGGTTTTTTTGATTTAATCTCACTCAGTAGCTCACCATCTGTAAAAGCTACTTTATTAAATACATTTGTCTTAATTCCAAAAAAAGTAAGCTTATTAATTACTCTTGCCTTCGAATTATTTGTGTAAACCTCTGTAACATCAATATTTTTAACATGTTCAAAATATTGGCAAATATTAACAGCATTGGATCCATTTCCAGAAGCAAATAATATAATTCTTTTTTTCATTAATACTTTTGAATACTGCAATGGCACTAGTTTATAGTGGCATCACCATTAATATTAGTTAAAATTAAGGTTATTATTTAATCCCAATCGGTCTATTTTCTTTAAAGTTTTATATTTTTGTTGACACAATAAATTCAAACAAAAAATTAATTATGTCAGATATTTCATCAAGAGTAAAGGCCATTATAGTTGATAAGCTAGGAGTGGACGAAAACGAAGTTATAGATGAAGCAAGCTTTACAAACGACTTAGGTGCAGACTCACTAGATACTGTGGAATTGATTATGGAGTTCGAAAAAGAATTTGATATCCAAATTCCAGACGATCAGGCTGAAAATATTGCAACTGTCGGCCAAGCTATTAAATTCATCGAACAAGTTGAATAAATAAGTGTCATGAAACCAAGACGTGTAGTAATTACCGGATTGGGTGCCCTTACGCCAATTGGAAACACCCTCAATACTTATTGGGAGGGTTTACTGTCTGGTACAAGTGGAGCAGGTCCTATTACTTACTTTGACCCTTCTTTATTTAAGACACAATTTGCTTGCGAACTTAAAAATTTTAATCCACTAGATTATTTTGATAGGAAAGAATCTAGAAAGTATGATCGCTTCGCACAATACGCATTAGTTTCAGTTGCCGAAGCAATTGAAGATGCTAAGCTTCCCTTAGAAACGATTGATAAAGATCGAGTTGGCGTAATTTGGGGTGCTGGAATTGGTGGTTTGGAAACTTTTCAAAATGAGGTTCTCAACTTTGCTGAAGGGAATCAAAACCCTAGGTTCAATCCATTTTTTATTCCTAAAATGATTGCAGATATTGCACCTGGACTTATTTCCATTAAGTACGGATTCAGAGGTCCAAACTTTGCTACTGTTTCAGCATGTGCTTCAGCATCAAATGCAATGATTGATGCACTAAACTATATTCGCTTAGGTTTTTCAGATGTTATTGTAACAGGTGGCTCTGAAGCTGCTGTCACTAAGGCTGGAATTGGAGGTTTTAATGCTATGCACGCTCTATCAAAGAGAAATGACGATCCTAAGACAGCGTCTCGTCCTTTTGATAAAGATAGAGATGGATTCGTTCTAGGTGAAGGTGCAGGAGCTTTGATTCTTGAATCTTATGAACATGCCATAAATCGAGGTGCAACAATATATGCTGAATTAGCAGGAGGTGGACTCTCAGCTGACGCTCACCATATGACAGCACCACATCCCGAAGGTCTTGGGGCTATAAAAGTAATGGAGAACTGTCTAAAAGATGCAGAAATAAATGCCACAGAAGTTGATATAATCAATATGCATGGCACTTCAACTCCCCTAGGAGATATTGCAGAATCCAATGCCATTGTAAAAGTATTTGAAGATCATGCATATAAAATGAACATCAACTCGACAAAATCAATGACAGGCCATCTTTTAGGAGCAGCAGGTGCAATAGAAGCAATTGCCTCAATAATGTCTATCAAACATAGTGTTGTTCCTCCAACTATAAATCATACTACTCCAGACGAGGGTATAGACCAAAAAATAAATTTCACATTTGGAAAGTCTCAAAAAAGATCAGTAAATATTGCCTTGTCTAATACATTTGGATTTGGGGGACATAATGCTTGTGTATTGTTTAAGAAATTAAACTAAATTAATTTTGTGAATATTATTAAATACATACTAAATTCCCGAATGGCAACATCCGGGAATTTTTTTTCCCAAATTCAAAAAAAATTAGGGCTTAAAATCTTAAATAAAAAAATTTATAAAGAAGCATTTACTCATAGTTCACTCAATTTAAAAGACTCCCATGGAAAAGCTATAAACTTTGAGCGGTTAGAGTTTCTGGGAGATGCCATATTAACAGCTGTTATAGCGGAACATCTTTATGATAATTATCCAGATGCTAATGAAGGGAGCTTAACAAGACTAAGAGCAAAAATTGTAAGCCGTGTCAAGCTAAACCAAATTGGTGAAGAGCTAGGCCTTTTTGAATTGGCCCAAATATCAAATCATAATAAAAATTTTGGAGATGATATTCATGGCAATCTTCTTGAATCTCTTATTGGTGCAATTTTTGTTGACATGGGATATGTCAAAACAAAGAATTATATTATTAAAAAAATCATTTATCCTCATATTGATATGAATAATTTAGATACAATGATATTAAGTTTTAAAGCATTTTTAATAGAATGGGGGCAAAGAGAGAAAATAGATATACAATTTTTAACCCAAGAGGAAATAGAAGTAGATCCAAAAATTAAATATTGTACTAAAATACTTTTGAATGAAGAATTATTAGCTAAATCAAAAGCAAAGTCCAAGAAAAAAGCTGAAGAGAAAGCAGCTAAGATTGCTGCACGGATTTTAAAACTAATACCTAAAGCCATCCATCATTAAAATGGTTAATAAGATTTATCATCTCAAAATTGAAGAAGATTCGGTAGAGGATTTTTACATTGCAATTCATACACCATTAGAGGCACACCAGCTTGCGTTTTACATTAATAAACAAAATAAAATATTACTAGAACGAAAAAAAAAAGATCTCATAAACATAAAAAGACAAGGGAGTTTTCACTTTTTTGAGTGGGAAGATTTATTGTCTGATAGAAGATGTCAGTTAATATCAAATAAATTTATTCAAGAAAGTTCTAATACTTTAGCAAAAAGCTACAGTTTATTTCAGCTTCCCGAAAGAAATGAAGTATATTTAATTTCTGAATTCAAACAAGCTGATTTTTTTATAAAATCTAATTATTCCGAAATACTAAAAACTATTCAAATTCAATTAAATAATTGGCCAATGGTTTCAATGTCCTACAATATTTTCCCAAAAAACAAAACTTTGAATGAACTTAATATTTGATTAATGAATTTTATCAAAAAGACAAAAATCGTAGCAACAATTGGCCCAGCTACATCAACGGAAGATATAATTGAAAAAATGATTCTTTCAGGAGTAAACGTTTTTCGAGTAAATTTTTCCCATGCAAATTATACTGATGTGTCAAAACGCATCAAAATGATAAGAAATGTAGATGAAAAGCTTAAAACAAATACAGCTGTTTTAGGTGATCTTCAAGGACCTAAACTTAGAGTTGGTGAAATTGAGGAAGGTTCATTTTTAAATCCTGGAGATAGTGTAATATTCTCAACAAAAGAGCCTTTTGAGGGTAATTCTAAAAAGGCTTATATGAATTATAAAAACTTTCCGAAAGATGTTTCAGAAGGAGAAAAAATTTTGTTAGATGACGGGAAACTAATTTTCGAAGTTACTTACACAAATAACACGAATGAAGTTAAAGCTAAAGTAGTCCAGGGCGGGAACTTTAAATCAAAAAAAGGAGTTAATCTTCCAAATACAAATATATCACTTCCGGCCCTTACTGAAAAAGATATTAAAGATGCTGAGTTTATGTTTACTCAGGATATAGACTGGATTGCTCTTTCTTTTGTTCGATTTAGTCAAGACATCATTGATTTGCAAAAACTAATGGCAAAACATATTGATCGAAAAATTCCAATTATTGCCAAAATTGAGAAACCGGAAGCAATTGAAAATATTGATAAAATAATTGCTTATGCAGACGGATTAATGGTCGCAAGGGGTGATCTTGGAGTTGAAGTTCCCGCTCAAGAAGTACCTTTAATTCAAAAGCGCTTAGTTCATTTAGCAAAAAAATCTCGAATACCAATTATAATTGCAACTCAGATGATGGAGACTATGATTGATAGCTTAACTCCTACACGTGCAGAAGTAAACGATGTGGCTAATTCAGTAATGGATGGTGCTGATGCCGTAATGCTTTCAGGTGAAACTTCTGTTGGAAAATACCCTGTTGAGGTAATAAATACGATGGCTAATATTTTAATTTCTGTAGAAAATTCTGAATTAATAAATGTACCTCAAAGCCCCCCAAAAATTCGTACTAAAAGGTTTATCACAAAATCAATTTGTCATCATGCTGCCCTATTAGCTAATGATATTTCTGCAAAAGCTATTAGTACTCTCACTAATAGCGGATACACTGCATTCCAAATATCAGCTTGGCGGCCTCAATCGCATATCCTAGTGTTTACATCTAATAAAAGAATTCTTAATCAGTTAAGTTTGTTATGGGGGGTTAAAACTTTCTATTATAATAATTTGAACAGTACGGATAAAACAGTTGAAGAAATTAATAATATTGCTTCGGAAAAAGGTTATGTTGAAAAAGATGACTTTGTTATTAATTTGACCGCTATGCCTATCAAATCAAAAGGGATGGTAAACACTCTTCGAGTTTCAACTATCTAAAAAGGAAGGCTTAATTGAGGTTCCTTGATTAAGTGTTTTACTTCATTTTCTTTCTTTAAAGTATTAAGATTAGACATAGATATGCCAATTAATCGAACTGAATTAGATAATTTTTCTTGATAAAGCAGCACCTTTACTTGTTCTAATATCAAATCTTTATTTGATAAATATAAGCTACCTGTTTTACTTCTTGTTTGCTGTTTAAAGTCACTGTATTTAATTTTTAATGTAATGGTTCTCCCAGCTAATTTGTTTTTTAAAAGTCTTATTTCTAAATTTTCTGCGATATTTTTCAATTTTTCAACCAGAAACAATTCACTGCTTAAGTTTTTTTCGAAAGTACGTTCTACACCCATGGATTTTGGAATACGTTGAGGCTTTACAGGGCTATTATGGATCCCTCTAACAACTTGATAATAGTATTTTCCTCCTTTTCCAAAATTCTTACTTAAAAAACCTTCTGTTTGTTCTTTTAGATCTTTACCAGTGTATATGCCTAGTTGATACATTTTGAGTTTGGTTTTATTTCCAATTCCATGAAACTTTTTTACGTCTAATGATTCCAAAAATTCAATAACATTTTCTGGGGGAAGAGTTTTTTGACCGTCAGGCTTATTCCAATCACTAGCAATTTTTGATAAAAATTTATTTATAGATATTCCTGCTGATGCTGTCAAGCCAGTTTTAGATTTGATTTTAGTTCTTATTTCTTTAGCGATAAGTGTAGCTGAAGAATAGTCCGAAACGTCAAGAAAAGCCTCATCTAATGATAGTGGTTCCACCAAAGGAGTATATTCTAGAAATATGTCCCTAATTTGATCAGAAATCTCTTTATATCGCTCAAATCGAGGTTTAGTAAAAATCAAGTGTGGGCAAAGTTTTTTAGCAATAATTCCACTCATAGCGCTTCTAACTCCATATTTTCTAGCTTCATAACTTGCCGCAGAAACAACACCACGTGAACCTTCACCTCCAACTGCAAGTGCAAGTCCTCGCCATTGTGGATGATCTAACTGTTCTACAGAAGCAAAAAAAGCATCCATATCAATATGAATAATTTTTCTTTGCGCTTTAATAGAGAAATCATCCAATATCAATATTTATTTTTTACTGATTTACGGTTAAGGTTATATGAGCAATAAATATCTGTTAGAGTATTGGAAAAAATTATATAATAGTATTTCGAATTCATTCGTCTTTATAGATTTTGACTTTTAAATTTCCAAGAGCATCCATTTGTGCGCGATACATTCCTGGAGTATTCATCTCCATCATCACATTCCCATTGCGATCGATTCCCACAACACCTCCGTCTCCACCTAGTTTAGCTACTTTATTGTGAATTACTTCATAAGCAGCCTCTTGGATAGAAAGTCCTTTATATTCCATAAGAGCAGAAATATCATGTGCAACCACGGAACGAATGAAGAACTCACCCCATCCTGTAGCAGAAATTGCACAAGTTGCATTGTTTGCATAAGTTCCTGCTCCAATAATTGGTGCGTCACCTATGCGATTCCATTTTTTATTTGTCATTCCTCCAGTAGATGTTCCTGCTGCAAGATTTCCTGAAAGATCTAAGGCAACACAACCGACAGTTCCATAAAGCTGTTGTTTTAGAAATTCCTTTTCTTGAGGTTTCAATGTCGTTTGCTTTGCATGCTCAGCCTCTTGAACCTGCTTTAGTGCATTAATTCTTCTTTCTATATAAAAATACTCAGGAGAAACTATTTCTAAACCTTGCTCACTTGCAAAGGTATCAGCTCCTGATCCAGATAACATTACATGAGGGGAGGCTTCCATAACTTTTATTGCTGCAGAAATGGGGTGCTTTACTGTTCTTACTCCAGAAATTGCTCCTGCATCTAAAGATTTTCCATTCATAAATGATGCATCTAATTCTATAGATGCATTTGCATTTAGAACAGCACCTTTCCCAGCATTAAATAAAGGTGAATCCTCCATAATGTGTATAGTCTTTTCCACAGCTTTTTGACTACTCCCTCCTGCTTTCAATATTTCATACCCTACTTGAATCGCTTTGGTTAAAACAGCTCGATAATTTGCCTCTTTTTCGGGGGTCATATTTTTTCTTAAAATTGTACCAGCACCTCCATGAATTACAATACCAAAAGTAGGTTTTTGGACGACTATTTCGGATGTTTCTTTACATCCTAAAAAAATCAAGAGGGACAATAAAAATGATTTTTTCATATTGATCAATATATTTTTAACTAAAAATAAGCTTTTATGTTGGTTTTAAAAAAATCAAAATTTTGTCTTTTCTGACTATGAAAACAAAGTGTCCTGTTAAAAAAATATAAAGTATTTTTATAAAAAATCTTTATGTACTCTTTAGTAAAAATCGTCCATTCATATTGGACCTTTTTAACTCTTATTATGATAGCGCTTGTAGTTTTGAATGCGATTCATGGAAAAGTATATGGGAAAATTTTTAGAGTAAATGATCTTCGAATAAGTTTATTTGGGATCATCTTTTCTCAGATTCAACTCTTGATTGGTTTAATTCTATATTTTATTTCACCATGGTTTGACAAGTGGTCTTCAATGGGAATAGGAGTTATAAAAAATGAAGAAAGTCGCTTTTATTTAGTTGAATATCCAATAACTAATGTTTTAGCAATTATATTAATTACCATTGGATGGTCTCTACATAAAAGGCAAAGCGACTCTTCAAAAAAGTTTATCCGAATTGCTTTATTTTATGGTTTTGGACTTGTGCTTTTAATCAGTATGATTTTTTGAGTATAGAAATATGTAATTTTTAAAAAGTTGCCTTAAATTGTTTTAAAAATCGAATATCGTTTTCAAAAAATAAGCGAATATCACTTACTTGATAAAGTAACATTGCTATTCTTTCAATTCCCATTCCAAAAGCAAAACCTGAATACTCCTCAGGATTAATATCACAATTTATAAGAACATTTGGATCTACCATTCCACAACCCATAATTTCCAACCAACCAGTCCCTTTTGTTATTCGGTGGTCAGTTTCTGTTTCTAAACCCCAATAAATATCAACTTCTGCACTAGGTTCTGTAAAGGGAAAGTAAGATGGCCTTAATCTAATTTTTGAATTTCCAAATAACGCTTCAGTAAAATATTTTAAAGTTTGCTTTAGATCTGCAAAAGAAACATCTTTGGCTATATATAAACCCTCTATTTGATGAAAAATACAATGGGCCCTGGAAGAAATCGCTTCATTTCTAAAAACACGTCCCGGAGAGATTGTCCGAATTGGAGGCTGATTCTTTTCCATATGGCGAACCTGTACTGACGAAGTGTGGGTTCGTAAAAGAATATCTGGATTAGTTTGAATAAAAAAAGTGTCCTGCATGTCTCTTGCAGGATGGTGCTCAGGTAGATTGAGAGCAGTAAAATTATGCCAATCATCTTCAATTTCTGGACCCTCAGAAATACTAAATCCAATCTGAGTAAATATATCAATAATTCTATTTTTGACTATTGATAAAGGGTGACGATTTCCCGTTTGTATTGGAAAAGCTGTTCGGCTAGGATCACTAATTATTGTATTCCCAGAAGATGTTTTGGACTGGAGCTGAAGTTGTTTTACTTTCTCATTGACGGCTACTTTTAAATTATTGAGTTCTTTACCAAAATCTTTTTTCTCTTTTACCGGTACGTCTCTAAAAAAAGCAAAAAGATCATTTAAAACTCCCTTTTTCCCTGCATATTTTACTCGAAATACTTCGATTTCTTCTACATTAGAACTTGAAAATTTTTGGACTTCTTTTAAATGTCTTTTTACGTGATCTATCATGTTGTAAAAATAAAAGAGTTTTCTTAAAATTATGCCTTCAGGACTAAGTAATCTTTTTTCTTTTTAATTTAAGATAAAAAAAAGTATCTCTAAATTTAAAATATGAAAAATTTATTAGTCGTAATAGTCATTTAAATAAGTTAAATTCCATCTTTAAAAGTTTTATTTTAAAAGAATGAATATTTTTGATGTTATTGTTTTAATTATTCTATTATATGGCCTTATGATGGGGTTAATAAAGGGTTTCATTATTGAGGTAGCTGGCATAATTGCATTAATTTTAGGTGTGACGGGTTCTTTTAAGTTTGCAAGAATTTTAGAGGTTTCTCTTAATTCATATGTTGATTGGAGCCCAAAAACTATTCAGATCGCAAGTTTTATAATCCTTTTTATAATTATTATATATGCTGTTTCTCTTCTAGCTAAAATGATTACTAAGACCCTAAAAATAATTGCTTTAGGAATAATAAACAGAATTTTTGGAGGAATTTTCGGTCTTTTAAAATGGTGTGTTATTTTAAGCTCATTTGTCTTAGTTAGTCAAGAAATTAACGAAATAATAACTCTTATTCCTGACAAGACTTTAAAAGATTCCGTGAGCTATAATTTACTTGACAAGTTAGGAGGATTTTTATTTGATTGGGTAATGCAATCTAAAACCATTCAGGAGAAACAATTTATTTAGTGACTTCTTAGTTAAGTTTTCTTAAATAAGCATTTTTAACCCATCCTTCAGATCCATTTGCTAATCGTATTTTTTGCCATTCAGCTAAGTCATCAATAATTTGAAATTTGGTGCCTTCATGAAGTGAAAATAATAATTCTCCTAATTGATTAGGTTCAGACCACACATCTATTCTATTCGAAAACAAAATAGCATAATCTATTTGTTTCTCTTTTTGATCTAAGGAAAAAGAGATTACAAAACTGACTATAAAGAAAATTAATATAAATAAAGAGCTTAAAAAAAAAGTGCGTTTATATCGAGTACTTTTTGAAAAAATATAAAATAAAAATAAGAGCGCAAATAGCCAGATTAAGACTATTGTAATAATTGTCCAAGTGGAAAAAATAAAACTATTAAATATCCTATTTTTAAATTGTTCTAATTGTGATTCTGGCAATATTTCGATTGCGTCAATGGTCATATTTTGAGCAAAAGAACTATTAACCAGAATATCCTCATCATTTGGCAACAATTGTTTAGCTTTTTCAAAATAATAAATACTTTCAGCAACTTTATTTAATCTATAAAATGCATTACCTAAGTTAAAATATAAAGCAGCACTATGCTGATTTAGCATAAGCGTCTCTTGATATAAGGCAACTGCTTTTTTATAATCGCCTTCATTGTATGAATTATTACCTTCTTCAAATAATTTTTCCACGGAAGTTTGTGCATGAAGACTAAACAAAGTGGTAAAAAATAATATTATTCCTTTTGAGATAATAGATTTATTAAAATTTATTCTTTGTTTCATAATTGTTTATCAATTGTTGAAATCAGTCTACTTGCTTTTTCAAAATCTGACTGGATATTTACAGAAGATCCTGGAGCATACCGAGCCAATTCACAGTTTTCTATAACAGATACGTAATCTAAAGCTGTCTGTTTTTTTACTTTTTTATCTAAAAGCAAAATTTCAATTTTTGACTTACTAAGTTCAGTGGTTTCTATTTTAAGTTTTGCTTTTAGATAATTGTGTAAAGCTCGTTCTAGAGCCTCATAAAAAAGAATTTGATTGTGGAACACCTTTTTTGCAGAACTCAAATATTTTTTAGCTAGATATTGTGCTTTACGTTGTTTACTTGTAATGGCATCCTCTGTTTTTTCAAAAACAAAAAACTTAAATAGATAAGCTGTGATTATAAGTAAAAGTGGGGTGAAAAGTAATATCCAAAAACGATCACTCATCCAAAATATTTTTTTATTTACAGGTGTAAGTTCAGTATTAAGCTTGATGAATCGAAATGCATTTTCACTAGTTTCAATAATTTGTTTGCTTTCAGAGATTACGATGTTTGCTCTTTTACTTCCTGCCTGAGGGCCGTCAAAAACATCAACTAAAAGATCTTGCGAGTCCAATGTTTTATATAAAGCTGTTTGGGGATTAAAATAAGTAAACTTAACCGGCGGAATAGGGTATTTCCCCTGATATTCTGGTACTATAGTATAATTATCTTCAATAAATCCTTCCATTCCTGAAACAGTGATTTGAATGTTCTCCTCATGCTCTGGTTCATATACTTCTAATGTGTTTGGAACATTTATAGGTGGTAAGTTAAAGAGTTTTAAATTACCTTTTCCTTTAACCTTTATTTTGACTTGAAAAGACTCTGTAGCCTTTAAAGCATTCTTGTTCAAAATAACATCAAAATCAAACTCCCCTACAGCTCCTGAAAAGTTATCAGGTTTATTATTTTGAGGTAGTCCCTTTACTCGGATTATATCTTTCCCTGTAGTGATTATTTTTTGAGCTTGAGTCAAAATACGTCTTCCAAATAAATCTTTTCTATTACTTGGAAGATTTAAACTAAGGTTAAGGGTTAATGGTTCTAATATTAACTTACCCGTTTTTTGCGGATAAAGTACAGCTTTACGCCAAATCACCTCATTATAAGGTTCACCTTTGTATGAACCGCGCATATTTATTTCTGCTCTTCCAATTTTGATAAGGTGACTCCAAAAATCACCATAAGAAGGAGACTCTAATTCTTGAACATCAGAAATTGAAATAGGATTTCTAAAGTAAAGCTTATATGTAACCGTAATCCCTTCATTAAGATAGGGGTTGTTTTTCGAAATTTCAGCTACCAAATGAATGTTACCGTCTATAATATTATCAGTATTATTAGGATCATTCGGTTTTTCAACGGCAGAGATAATCTCAATTTCAATTGGTGAAGTTTTATATACCTCACCATTAATATTAACTTCAGCTTGACCTAAAACAATCTTACCTTTTTTTTTCGGGGTTAGAAAGTATGTATATGTTTTTGAAAAACTTTGAACTCCGTTAACCCAAGACCTACTAACTGATTGTTGAGGTCCACTAACTACATGGAAATTTATAAAATTAGGAGGATTAAAATTATCCCCGTTTTCATTCATTTCAAAATCAATACGTAAGCGTTCATTTAAACCTAGGCGTTTTTTACTCACCTTAGCTTCAAAACTGACCTGTCCTTGGATAGTGAATATTCCTAATACAAGAAAATAATAAAGAAATCTCATTGAGGATCTTTGCATCATACTACCAATCTTTCTTTCCCCTTAAAGGGACTCCTTTTACTTTTTTAGCGTTGACTTTATCTTGAACTTTTTTTTCCTGGTTATTCATCGCTTCTAATAAACTTTGAACTTGTTGGGGAGAAAGCTGTCCTTCTTTTGGAGATTGATTTGGTTGTTGAGATTGATCTCCCTTTTCGTTTTCTTTTTTATCTTTCTTTTGATCTCCTTCATTTTTGGGCTCTCCTTGATCTTTTTTTTCGTCTCCTTCATCCCCTTCTTTTTCAGGATCCTGTTCGTCTTTATTTTCTTGGTCTCCCTGTTGGTTCTTGTCTTTATTTTTGTCTTTTTCCTGTTGGTCTTTTTGATCTTTTTTATCGTCTTTTTCCTGTTCCTCAGGGGGTTTCTCGTTTTCTAAAAGTTTTTTAGCAAGAGCATAATTATATCGAGTTTCATCATCTGACGGATTATTTCTTAATCCATTTTTATAAGCTTCAACAGCCTTTTTGTATTCTTTTTTTTGCATATAAACATTCCCCATATTATGAAATGCTAAATGCTTTGCTTCTTTAGTAGTTGCAAATTTTTGAGTTTGAAAAAAACGCTGAGAAGCCTCATCATATTGTTTATCAAGAAAATGAGTATTTCCTAAATTATAAAGAGCTTCTGGTTTTTCAGGTGACAATGAAAGTGCTTTTCTATAAGATTTTTCGGCCTCGACAAAAGCTTCAGTCTGACTGTTTTTATTACCCTCATAAATATAGTTTGTAATTTTCTCATTTTGAGAAAATCCAATCTTGATGGTAAGTATTACAGAAAAATAAAAAAACTTAACTCTCATTTTCATTAAATAAATTCATTTTTTGAATCCACTTTGTTTTAGTATCAAACAAAAATAGGTCTATTAAAAGAAAAATTAAAGCTGCTATTAAAAAAGGTTGAAAGCGATCTTTATAACTTACAAATTTTTTAGCTTCAAATTCTTTCTTATCCATTGCTTTTAGTTGATTGGAAACAAATTCCAAAACTAATCCTGTGTCATTTCCATCTTGATAAGCACCTTTTGTTGCATTAGCAATATCTTCTAAAACTTTTTGATTCCTTTTGGTTATAACTACTTCTCCCTCAAAATCTTTTTTATAAGACTCAATGACTCCGTTTCGTTTTAATGGAATGGGGGCTCCTTTATTCGTTCCTACTCCAAAAGTAAAAATCTTAATTCCTAAATCTGCTGCTCTTGCAGCCGCATTAGATGCATCCTCAGAATGGTCTTCTCCATCAGATATTAAAAATATTACACGATTAGTCTGATCTTCATCATCAAAAAATGTTCCAGATAAGTCAATAGCACTATCTAATGCTGTCCCCTGTGAGGAAAGCATCTCAGTATTTAGGGATTGTAAAAACATTTTTGCAGCACTATAATCTGTTGTAATGGGTAATTGAGGAATTGCTTGACCAGCATAGGCAATTATTCCCACACGATCACTTGCTAGTTCGTTTAGAATAGCTGATACCAAACGTTTTGATTTTTCAATCCGATTTGGAGCAATATCTTCTGCCAACATACTTTTTGAAACATCAATTGCAAATACAATATCAACTCCTTCTCTTCTAACGGTCTCAAGTTGCGTTCCAATTTTGGGATTCATTAATCCCAAAACCAGGAATAAAAGTACAAAACTCAATAAAATGATTTTTAATGTAGGCTTAAAACTAGAACGGTTTGGACTTAAGATTTGAAGTAACTCAGGCCGGGCAAAATTAATTTGAGCCTTATGTTTCCAACGAAGAAAAATTCCATAAGAAATCCAAAGAAGTGGTAAAACAGCTAAAAGATAAATATATTCGAATACGTCTATTTGATACATTATATAAAACTTTTAAATAAGGTGTTTTTTCCTATCCACTCCAATATAATTAAGCTTAAAGCCATAAGCACTAATGTTCTATATTTCTCAGCATAATTGTAATATTTAAATTCTTCTATTTCTGTCTTTTCTAGCTTGTTAATTACTTCATAGATCTCCTCTAGCTTCTTGTTGTCAGTTGCTCTAAAGTATATTCCTCCAGTTTCATTTGCAATTTCCTTTAAAAGCTCTTCGTCAATTTCTACTTTAGTTAAACCATACTTAAACTTCCCGTTGGGCAAGATCCCAACTGGAGCAAGTGCTGTTCCATTACTTCCAAGACCAATAGTGTAGGTTTTAATTCCAAATTCCACTGCTAATTCCGTTGCAATTTTAGGATCAATAAATCCAGAATTATTAACCCCATCCGTTAACAATATAATAATTTTACTTTTTGCTCTACTGTCTTTTAATCGATTTACCGAAGTCGCTAGGCCCATTCCAATTGCTGTTCCGTCTTCAATTAGACCTTGAAAAGAAATCTCTCTGAGTGAGGATTTTACAATACTCTTATCACTAGTAATAGGAGTTTTTGTATAACTTTCTCCAGCATAAACAACCAAGCCTATTCTATCTGATACACGGTCTTCCACAAAAGTCTCAGCTACACGTTTTAAAGCTGTAAGACGATCAGGTTTTAAATCCTGAGACAACATACTTGAAGATACATCAATAGCCATAACTATATCAATTCCCTTATTGGTTTTGGTCCGAGTAGAAATATCGACTGTTTGAGGTCTTGAGATTGCTAGAATAATAAGTCCTATGGCGATCAAACGCATAATGAAAAGAAAAGGATAAACTTTTGACCAAATTGATGAAACGTCTTGGAACCACAAAAGACTAGGCATCTTCAATACAGCCTGCTTCTTTTTCCAGGTAAAAAAGTGCCATGCTAAAGCTACAGGGAGAATTAATAATAACCAGAGGTAATTAGAATTTGCAAAATAAATATCGTCAAACATACGTTAAAGTTCCTTTATCAATTCCAAGCTATTTATAATCCGTTGCTCTATTTTAGGTGCATACCGGTCCTCTTTTTCATACATAATCGTTAGGTTTATGGTACCTTCTTCAAAAGTGAATAATAAAGAATTAAATGAACAACGGACTCTTTCGCTTAGTCCCCTTTTTGGAAAATCTAATGTTCCAAATACTTTTTCTACCGGAGCCCCAGAAGGAAGTTTCATTGATTCGTTTTTTATTAAAATATTAACTGCTCCTTTAGATTCAAATTTTGAAATAATTGAACTTAACAGTGCTTGCCCTTTTTCTAAATCATCTTCTTTGGAATTCATGGATGATGATTTAGCCTTTTGGGAATCTCTAGGTGGAAAATCAAATAATAAGTTAATGTAAAATGGGCTTTCAAAAGTTCCCACACTAAATTGTTGAATGTTTTTATCTTTAAGATTAGAACGTTCTAATACCTCTGGGGTTTCAATTTTTAAAGGAGGCGTACCGTACTGACTCATAATCCACTCACCATTTATAAGTTTTTTAGTTGGATATGCAAGTAAGGTATCCCGCACTGGATAATATCCATAAACCAACATGCTAATGATTAAAACTAATAAGCCTAAGATTCCAACGCCAGAAAGTCCCCAAATCCACTTTTCTTTTCTTCGTTTTTTCGCGAGGTATTCTTGATAAGCAGCTTGTTTACGAAGCTCTTCTTCGGTTGGCTCAGGTAATGCTTCTCTAGTTTGGATTACTACATTTTCAACTACTTTACGGTCGTCATTAGCAATATGATATTCTGGCATGGACTTTGCAAATTTCACTAAATCTGCATTTTGAAGAACTTCTCGGAGGCTAATTAATGTCTTGCGATCCAAATTTAAAGTTCCTGCGTCTTTTCGAGTTTCCAACTTAATCAAAAGTTCTTCCGAAGTGCTCTCTAAGGCATCAATTTTTGCTTCTTCTTCAAGATAACGGCGAACAACATCAGTTAATCTAGAATAGTAAATTTTAAATTCTTCTTGCTTGCTTAAATCTTCATTCCCTAAGGCTTTTAGCTCTTCAATTGCACGATCAAATGGAAGAAGTTCTTGTTCTCTGAGTTCTTTACTTCTTTTTTGGAATAAATAGGTATAAAATAGGCCAAATAAAGCAATAGAAAAAAACAAGCCCCAAAGGATTTTGGAGATTAATACTTCGTAGTTTTTATCCACTTCTTGTAGAGGTTTAATATCATAAAGTTTCTGTTTAGTTGTATCAACCTTAACAGAATTTACACGAATAGGTATTAACTCTGCAATCTTTGAAAATCCATTTATTAAAACTTGTTGCTGAGGTAAAAAATAATCTCCAGAATCAAATTGGATCAAAGCATATTTCTTGGTGTATAAATAATGAGATTTAGAACGAATTGTATCAATGGGACTAGCTTCAAGAAGTTCAAAGGGCGCAAATAAAGGTTCCTCTGGAAAAACCACTTGGGCTGAACTATCAGCTTTAACTTGAAGAAAATAATTAAGCTGTTCTCCAATTTTAATTGCAGTAGAATCTACCGTTACAGTTAAAGTAACTTCTTGTTGTCCCCAAAAATTAAATGAATTTAAGAGAATTAAAAATGTAAGTACTCTTTTCATCATCTATAAGCGTGCTTTAAAGTAGCCCAAAAGCTTTTTTACATAACTTTCTTCTACACTACAACTTAGGTGTCCTGCACCATTCTTGCTAAAAAGTTCTTCATAAGCTAATACATGCTCTCTATATTTATTCTCATAATTGTTTTTAATTTTTTTAGAAAAGGTACTTACCAATTGAACCATTCCTGTTTCGGAATCTTTAATTGGCACAATACCCAAATTGGGAAGTTTAGTTTCAACTGTATCATATACTCGTATCCCAGTTAGATCATGCTTTTTAGCTGCAATTCTTAAGTTTTTTTTGTATCCCTTATCCATAAAATCTGAAAGCATGAATATAATTGCTTTCTTTTTTAAGACTCCAGAGAGAAATTCTAAAGCATTTGCAATATTAGTCATAGAACTTAGAGGTTTAAATTCTAATAATTCTCTAATAATTCTAAGTATATGTGATCTTCCTTTTTTAGGAGGAATAAAAAGTTCTACTTGATCTGAAAATAGTAATAATCCAACTTTATCATTATTTTGTAAAGCAGAAAAAGCGAGGGTTGCAGCGATTTCTGTTAAAACTTCTCTTTTAAACTGTGTTTTAGTACCAAAAGCTTCAGATCCGCTTACATCGACCACTAACATTAAAGTGAGTTCACGTTCTTCCTCAAAGACTTTGACAAAAGGTTCGTTATAACGGGCTGTCACATTCCAATCAATTGCTCTAACATCATCTCCAAACTGGTATTGTCTTACTTCGCTAAAAGTCATTCCACGACCTTTGAATGTGGAGTGGTATTCTCCGCCAAAAACATGATCACTTAAGCGTCGTGTCTTAATTTCAATTTTGCGAACTTTTTTTAATAGCTGTTTTGTATCCATTACGGCCTGTCCTTTAACTAATATATTAGAATATACGTTTAGGGTACTTCGACTTCATTGATGATTTGTGTTATCAAATCTTCAGACGTTATATTTTCAGCCTCAGCCTCATAAGTCAAACCTATACGATGTCTTAAAACATCAAAAATGATAGCTCGGACATCCTCTGGTATAACATAACCCCTATGCTTCAAAAATGCATGGCATTTTGCAGCTGTAGCTAGGTTAATACTTCCCCTAGGAGAAGCTCCAAAACTTATAAGTGGCTTAATTGATTCAAGATTATAATTTTCAGGATAACGAGTAGCAAAAACTAAATTTAAAATATAATTTTCAATTTTTTCATCCATATAGACTTCTCTAACCGTTTCTTGAGCAGTTAGGATTTGCTTAGTGGTAACTACAGGTTTTACTTTAGCTATATTACTTAGTAAATTATTGCGAACGATATGTCTTTCTTCGTCCAACTTAGGGTAATCAATTACAGCCTTAATCATAAAACGGTCTACTTGTGCCTCTGGAAGTGGGTAGGTTCCTTCTTGTTCTACAGGGTTTTGAGTTGCCATTACCAGGAAAGGAGCTTGAAGTTTAAAAGTTGTATCTCCAATAGTAACTTGCTTTTCTTGCATTGCCTCTAGTAAAGCTGATTGTACTTTTGCAGGGGCTCTATTAATTTCATCGGCTAAAACAAAATTTGCAAAAATTGGCCCTTTTTTTATTGAAAAGTCATTCTCTTTTATATTATATATCATCGTTCCAACAACATCGGCAGGAAGTAAATCTGGTGTAAACTGAATTCTACTAAAACTGCCTTTTACAGCTTGACTCAATGTATTAATAGCTAAAGTTTTGGCAAGCCCTGGAACTCCTTCTAAAAGTATATGCCCTTTCCCTAAAAGTGCAATAAGTAAGCGATCAACCATGTCCTTTTGCCCCACAATCACTTTTTTCATTTCTGAAGTAAGTAGGTCGATAAACGCACTTTCCTTTTCAATTTTCTCATTGATAGCCTTAATATCGACTGTTTGATTTATATTATTTTCCATAGATATATTTACAATTTTTTTGGATAGCAAATTTGAAAAATATATTACCATTTAATTGTTAACAATTGGTTAAAAATTGAATAGTCTCTAAATCGCTAAACGCCTAATTGTTGCTAATTTAGAATTGAAAATAAGAATATTATGAGTAGATGAAACCCTTTTCAAGAATAATTTCAGGTACTATGACTTGGGGAGCTTGGGGAAGCAAGTTTTCCATAAAACAAATGCGGGTGCTTATTGAAGAAGCAGTCGGTCTAGGAATATATACTTTTGATCACGCAGATATCTATGGAGACTACTCTACTGAACAAGAATTTGGAAAGGCTTTTAAGGAAAGTACTATACCGCGTGAAAATGTTCAGTTTATTACAAAATGTGGTATTCAGATGCCTTGCGAAGCAAGACCACTGAATGTTAAGTACTATGATTTAAGTAGAGCTCATATTCGGATGAGTGTTGAAAACTCCTTAAAGAAATTAAACACAGACTATATTGATGTTCTTCTGCTCCATCGCCCAAGCCCGTTAATGGATCCCTCTATTATCGCTAGCGAGATTCAAAAACTCCAGAAAGAAGGAAAAGTAAAACAGCTTGGGGTTTCCAACTTCACCTCTTCACAAATGCAATTAATTCAAAAAGAAGTCTTATTGTCTTGGAACCAAATAGAGTGCTCACTTACTCATGAAATTTCAATGTTTGATGGGACTTTAGATTTTATGAAGTTTAAAGATATTGGAGCTATGGCCTGGAATCCTCTTGGAATTTACTTTAAAGAAGATTCTATTCAACAGCAGCGTGTTCAAGAAGTTATAGTTCCCTTGTGCAAGAAATATAATTGCTCCGAGGATCAGCTACTTTTAGCATGGTTAATTAACCATCCCTCTAAAATATTCCCTGTTGTGGGAACTACATCTGCTGCAAGAATGCAAAAAGCCTTAGAAGCAACAGAATTAGAATTAGATATTACTGATTGGTTTTTATTGCTAGAGGCCAGTATGGGAAAACCTTTACCTTAATAATATGGAAAATAAAATTATTTTAATAACAGGTGCTACAAGTGGGATAGGCCGGGCAGTAGCTAGTCGTTTTGCTAGTATGGGTTCTAAATTGATCTTGTGTGGGAGAAGAAAAGAAAAACTAAAAATTCTCGCTCAAGAATTAGGTGGAAGTCACCAACTACTCATCTTTGATGTGAGAGATAAAAAAGCTGTTTTTAAAGCTATTAATAGTCTTCCAGAGGATTATAAAAAAATTGACCTTTTGATAAATAATGCAGGAAATGCTCACGGAATGGATCCAGTTCAATCAGCAGATTTAGACGACTGGGATGCAATGATTGACGGCAATGTAAAGGGTTTGATGTATGTAACCAAAGCAGTGCTTCCATCAATGGTTAATTTAAGAAAAGGACAAATAATCAATCTGGGATCAATTGCGGCAAAGGAAGTCTATCCTAATGGAAGCGTATATTGTAGTAGTAAAGCTGCAGTTGATTTTTTTACAAGAGGTCTAAGAATTGATCTAAATCCAATTGGAATTCGTGTAGGGGCAATTCACCCGGGATTGGTAGAAACTGGGTTTTCAGAGGTACGTTTTAAAGGTGATTTAGAAAGATCAGAAAAAGTTTACAAGGGTATGCAGGCATTAAGTGCTGATGAAGTAGCAGATGCCATAATCTATATGGCACAAGTCCCAGAAAAAGTAAATATTGCAGATTTAGTTATACTTCCAACGCGTCAAGCTAATGCCTATGTAAACAATCGAATTAAGTAATTTGACCAATACACTACTCTTCTTCTAAAATTTCAGGATATAAGAAATTATTGTACGGAAAACGAGTGACATGAATCTTTCTAATTTCATTATATACTCGATTTCGGAATTGTTTTATGTTTTTTTTATTCTTAGCAGAAATAAAAAGTGCTTGACCATTCATAGAACTCATCCATGTTTGTTCCCATTCTTCAAGACTGTAATGTTTCTTTCCTCGTAATTCAACTAATTCTGTTTCATCCCAATATTTAGGTTTATAAGCATCTATTTTATTAAAAACCATATAAGTGGGTTTGTCAAGACTTTTTATTTCTTTAAGAATTTGATTGACCGATTCTATGTGTTCTTCAAAATTTGGATGAGAAATATCGACTACATGAATCAAAAGATCTGCTTCTTGGACCTCATCTAGAGTACTTTTAAAAGATTCTACTAATTGCGTAGGTAATTTTCGAATAAAACCTACAGTATCACTCAGTAAGAAGGGTAGATTTCCGATGACTACTTTTCTTACAGTCGTGTCAAGAGTTGCAAAAAGTTTATTCTCAGCAAAAACCTCACTTTTAGCAATTACGTTCATTAAGGTTGATTTACCCACATTGGTATAACCAACCAAAGCTACGCGAACTAAGGCACCTCGATTACCTCTTTGCGTTGCCATTTGTTTATCAATAGTAATTAACTTCTTTTTAAGTAAAGATATTTTATCTCTTACAATCCTTCGGTCGGTTTCAATTTCAGTTTCACCAGGTCCTCGCATTCCAATCCCTCCTTTTTGACGTTCCAAATGTGTCCATAACCCTTTTAAACGGGGAAGTAAATATTGGTATTGTGCTAACTCAACTTGAGTTCGAGCGTAGCTGGTTTGAGCTCGTTGAGCAAAAATATCCAGGATAAGTCCTGTACGGTCAAGAACTTTTATTTTAAGAATCTTTTCAATATTAACTTGTTGTGCTGGAGATAATTCATCATCAAAAATTACAGAAGAAATATCATTAATTTTAACAAAGTCCATAACCTCAATCATTTTTCCAGAGCCAATAAAGGTTTTAGGATTAGGTGGGTCAATCTTTTGATTAAACCGTTTGAGAACTTTACCTCCAGCAGTGTATGTCAAAAATTCCAATTCATCCATATACTCTTTTGATTGATTTTCATTCTGTCTACCGTTAATAATTCCAACGGTTACTGCGTTTTCAAGTTTTAATGATTTTTCTTCAATCATATCAATTGATTACCCATTTCTTGATTTCAAGACAGATTCCATCATAAGTTGCATAAGTATAATGTGAAATCCAATCTCCTAAATTGATGTATTGTGATTTATTATTTAAATTGATTTGCATTGGAATGTGTCGGTGTCCAAATATAAAATAATCACGGTGCTTTTCTTCTAGCTTCCGTTTGGCATATATTGCTAACCATTCATTTTCTTCGCCTAAGAAGACAGAGTTTTTATCTCCAGAGATAAGTTTATTTTTTAAAGAAAAATAATTTCCTAAACGCATTCCTATATCTGGGTGTAATGCCTGAAAAAGTCGCTTTGCTAAGGGATTTGAGAAGAGTTTTTTCATTCGTTTAAATCCATTATCATTAGGCCCAAGACCATCTCCGTGTGCAATAAAAAAAGATTTTGAATTAAATATAAATTCTTTCGGCTTGTGGTAAACTAATATATTTAATTCCGTTTCAAAGTAATCTTTCATCCATAAATCATGATTACCAACAAAATAATGTATGGGAATTCCTCTATCAGCAATAGCAGCTAGTTTGCCTAATATCCTTACAAATCCTTTGGGCACAACTGTTTTGTATTCAAACCAAAAATCGAATAAATCTCCTAATAAAAATAAAACTGCAGCATCTTTTTCAATATTATCAAGCCATTGAATAAAATGACTTTCACGTTCCTTACTCAGAGATTTGGTTGGGGCTCCAAAGTGTTGATCAGATGCAAAATAAATTTTCTTATTCCCTGGAATATCCATAGACAATAAATTAACCTATCGCTTGTTCTAAGTCAGAAATCAAATCGCGAACATCTTCAATACCAATACTCAAACGAATAAGCGCATCCACTACTCCACTCTTTTCTCTGATTTCTTTTGGAATAGAAGCATGAGTCATACTAGCAGGATGTCCAGCTAAACTTTCTACACCACCTAATGATTCAGCAAGGGTAAAAAGCTCTAATCGTTCAACAATCTTTATAGCAGCTTGATAATCTGCACCTTTAGTAATAAAAGAAAGCATCCCTCCGTAATCTTTCATCTGACCTTTTGCTATTATATGATTTGGATGGGACTTAAAACCTGGCCAGTAAACCTTTTCGATTTTGGGATGATTCTTTAAAAATTTTGCGATGACAGCTGTATTTTCACAATGTCGTTGCATGCGGACGTGTAAAGTTTTAATTCCCCTTAGAGTTAAAAAACTATCCATTGGCCCGCAAATTGCTCCACTCGCGTTTTGGATAAACCCAATTTTGTCTGCAAGGCTTGGGCTATTTAGTACCAAGGCTCCCAAAACTACATCCGAATGACCAGCAAGATATTTAGTAGCAGAATGCATTACAATATCTGCACCCATAGTCAATGGTTGTTGTATATATGATGAAGCGAAAGTATTATCAACAGCTACTAAAATTCCTTTTCCTTTTACCAGCTTAACCACAGCTTGAATATCTATGATATTCATCATAGGATTTGTTGGGGTTTCAATCCAAATCAGTTTTGTTTTCTTATTAATACTAGAAGCTATAAGCTTAGTATTATGCATGGGAACAAAGTGAAATTTTAATCCGAAATCTTCAAATATTTTTGTGAATATGCGGTAAGAACCTCCATAAAGATCATCTGTAGAAATAATTTCATCTCCTGGTTTTAATAATTTTAAAACTGCATCCATTGCTGCAAGACCAGATCCAAATGCAAATCCGAAAGTCCCTTGTTCTATACTAGCTAATGATTTTTCTAGAGCTTGACGTGTAGGATTATGAGTTCGACTATATTCGAATCCTTTATGTCCTCCTGGAGTAGATTGTGCATATGTAGAAGTTTGATAAATTGGAGGCATTACTGCACCGTAAGCTTTATCAGGCTCTTGACCCCCATGAATGGTTGCACTATTAAAATGGAGTTTATCTTTCATCCTATTAAAATTTTACAGTTGCAAAGGTATTTGATTTTAGATAAAACCCCTGATGTTCAATAAAAATGATTTTTATTTGCAATATTAAAATACTCTAATGCGAATTTTTTATTATTTGAGCAGCTGTGACACCTGCAAAAGAATTGCAAAAGAACTTTCTATCGATAATTCTATTACTCAAATTGACATTAAGAAAAATCCTATTTCTAACTGTCAATTAGTGGAATTATATCAAATTACCGGGAGTTATGAAGACTTAGTAAACAAAAGAGCTCAACTTTTCAAGCATAATAATTTAAAAAATCAAAATTTAAATGAAGAAGGTTATCGAGCTCTTTTGCTAGAACATTATACATTTTTAAAGCGACCCGTTCTACTTTACGATAAAATCATTTTCATAGGAAATTCAGCTAAAACAGTTTTGGCTGCTAAAACCTTTTTAAATGAAAAGTAGAGCTTTAGCATTACTTGCTGCCTTTGGTGCAACAGCTATCTATGGCATGAATCATACTATCGCAAAAGTAGTTATGCCGCATTACATTGGTCCTTTTGGATTTATTATGCTCCGAGTTGTTGGTGCGTGTATTCTGTTTTGGTTAATTAGTTTTTTCATACCCAAAGAAACGATAGAACGAAAAGATTTTTTAAGAATCGCTTTTACTGCCCTATTTGGCATGTGTATAAATATGCTAATGTTTTTCAAAGGCCTTCAGCTTTCAACTCCTATTAATAGTGGTGTAATTGTAACTCTGACTCCCATAATTATTCTTATTCTATCTGCCTTCTTCTTAAAGGAGAAACTAACTCAATTTAAGTTTTTAGGAATAGTTCTAGGTTTTACAGGAGCTCTTTTACTAATTCTTTACGGTAATTCTAATAAGGTAATAAATGCACCTGATATTTCTCTAGGAAATACGATGTTGCTCATAAATGCAGTAAGTTTTGGAGCTTATCTAGTAATGGTTAAGCCACTGACTAAAAAATATAGTACGGTAACTTTAATGAAATGGATGTTTTTACTAGGAGTCATTTATACCTTTCCATTCACCATCACTGAATTTATAGAAGTTTCCTGGGAAACATTACCTTTTGAGGCCATATGGCGAATTGGTTTTGTTGTTGTAGGTACTACTTTTTTGACCTATATGTTTAATGTTTATGCCCTTAAAACTCTTCCCGCTACTACAATAGGAGCGTTTACTTATCTACAGCCCATAATCACTATAGTTTACGCAGTAATCACAGGTAACGACATCTTAGATGGTGTGAAAATTCTTGCTTGTTTATTAGTTTTTTTAGGAGTGTATTTGGTTTCAAAAAAGGTGAAAGTTACTTTTAACTAAAAAAATTTACCGAAAGGATTAGTTTTACAATCAAACCAATGTTAAAAAAACGTTTTTACTATTTAATCAAAATCCAGTTTTTAGGTTATCGTTTCCATGGTTGGCAAAAGCAACCAAACCAAAAAACCATTCATTTAATGATTGATAAGACTTTAAATTTTATTTTAGAAAATATAGTCTTCAAGACTCTTGGTTCAGGGAGGACTGATGCTATGGTTTCTGCCAATGAAGCTGCGATAGAACTTTTTATAGAAGATTTTCCTCTTCAAAATCTTAATAGTTTTTTAGAAGATTTTAACTTCAATTTACCTCAAGACATTAGAGCACTTTCGATTCAAGAAGTTAACTCTCATTTTAATATCATTCAGGATGTCAAAGAAAAGGAGTACCATTACGTTTTTGCATATGGATCGAAGTTCCATCCTTTTTGTGCTCCATTAATAACGACAATTCTTGAACCCTTAAACATCAATCTAATGAAACAAGGTGCAAAATTATTTCAGGGAAAACATAATTTTAGAACCTATAGTTATAAGGCTAATGAAAAAGGTAATTATAAAAGGGATTTAAGCTGTTGCAAAATCATCGGAAATACAATCTATAAAGCTAATTTTTTTCCTAAAAAAAGTTATTTGCTCAAAATCAATGGGAAAGGATTTGGGAGGCATCAAATTCGGTTGATCATGGGTGCTTTAATCAAGCTCGGTAAAGGAGAAATTGATCTAGATTATATTTCTAAAAGTCTATTGGTTAACAGTAGCAAAACAATGGATTATATTGCACCTGCATCTGGTTTAATTTTACACAGAGTCAAATTCTGAAGTTTCTTAATTCTTAGATCCCTGTTTCAGAAAGCACAATCAATAAGGCCATCTGGATGGCTTTATAACCATTTTCATTAATCCACCATTCATCAAGTGAATGCACTTTGCCTCCTTTACCCCCACACCCTATAGTTACTGATGGTATACCTTTTGAAATTGGAATGTTTGAGTTAGTAGATCCTCTAATTAAAATAGGTTTCTCTCCAAAAAAAGTTGCTGCTGAAATGGTCCTTTGTATTAAGGGTACAGAACTTGATAATTCTCCTGAAGGACGATTTCCTATTTTCTCAAGTTCTAAGGTTAAATTAGGACCTTGTCTTTTGATTTTATTTTGATTATCTAAAGCTTTTTGAATAGCTGATTTTAATAATATTTCCATTTCATCCAATCGATACGGTTCAACGGATCTAATATCAATTTGCATAGAAGACTCAAATGGAACAGAATTAATAGAAGTCCCTCCAGAAATTACTCCCACGTTATAACTTGTTTTCGGTCCTTCTAAAGTAAATTTATTTGCATTGATTACAAAATTACTTATAGCCTCCCCAAGAGCGTGGTGAGGATTAGCTAATCCGAATGACCCCCAAGAATGCCCTCCAGGACCTTTGAATGTTACTCGATAACGATAAGAGCCCAAGGCTTTATTGTATATGCGCCCAATGGATCCTCCATCTATGGCTATCCAACTATCAATTTTCGGTCCTCCATCTCTAAAAAGATGTTTTACTCCCCTAAGGTCACCTAAGCCTTCTTCTCCTACAGAACCAATAAAAAGTATATTTCCTTTTGGTTTAATTCCTGTAGTTTTCATAGTTTCTATAAGAGTTAATATGATAGATAAGCCTCTTGTATCATCTCCAATACCGGGTGCGAAAAGAGTATCGTTTTTGATATTTACTTTTACATCTGTACCATCAGGAAAAACAGTATCTAAGTGAGCATCTAATGCAATAGTCCGATTCCCTTTACTACCTTTAAATAAACCTAAAACATTTCCTTCACTATCAATCCATAATGAATCTACTCCTAACTCTTTAAAATGATTAGCAAAGGCAGCTGCACGTTTTGATTCTTTAAAAGGGGGAGATGGAATCTCAGTTAAGGATATGTGACGTTTCATAGTCTTTGGCTCTAACTCTTTGATTTTAGCAAAAGCAGCTTTTATTTTTTTATTTTTTACCAAACGTTCTATTTCCAGAGTATACTTTCTCTCTATTTCTATGTCTTGTTGAGCAATTGAAATATTAGTAAAAAGAAAAATGATTAAAAATGTAATTTTCTTAAAATTCATAAAAAATTATTTAGATAGATTTTTTGAAGTAAAGCCAAACGAATTTCAACCGTATATTTTAAATAGTAAATATTTAATATATATGTTTGAATCAAAAATCATTCCAGCAAATTTCAAATTCTTTTAAAAACACATAATCAGTTTTTTATAGAGCTATTCTTTTAGTATTTTTGTAAAAAAAATTTATGAAAAAAATATTTATTCTCTCGTTTATAGCCTTATCAATTGCTAGCTGTGGTGAAAATAGTGAGAAAAAGTCACAAACCTCAACTACTGAAAAAAAATCAGAGGACAATCTCAGTACAGAAATAGTACTAAACTCCAACGATACCATGAAGTTTGACCAAAATATGCTATTAGTTGAAGGGGGTAAAACAATAACTCTTACTCTAAATCACACAGGTAAATTTGGAAAAAGAGGTATGGGACACAATTTTGTTTTACTAAAAGCTGATGTTGATGTAAGTGATTTTGCTCAAAGGGCTGCTTCTGCCATGAAAACTGAATATATTCCTGAAGGAGATGAAATTATCGCTTACACTAAATTACTTGGCGGAGGAGACACTGATACAATTACATTTGAAGCTCCCAAAAAAGGTGTCTACACTTTCATCTGTACATTTCCAGGCCATTGGCAATTAATGAAAGGAAAATTTATTGTCAAATAAAGATCTCTTGTTTAAAAATTTATAAGGCCCATGCCTTACCACCAGTTACTTCTTGAAGATTAACACAGCCTTTATAGTTTCCAGGAATTGGGGTATAGACTAACAAGTTTTTAGCTACAAATTCATCAATTTTAAAAGACATTACGGTTATATCTCTTAATTTTTTTATAAAAATATATTCTATAATATCTTGATCAATTGAAGCTTTATTTCCTAATTCAATTTGTTCTTCATAATCAGAAATTAAGTCATCATACTTGTCTTTGATTTTTTTGTCTACTTTCAAATATTTATCCAATAGTAGCTCCAAATTTTTTGAATTTGAGTTTAAATGGATTTGTGAACATTTATCTAAACCTAGGAGAAAAATATTTTTAATTTCCTCAGGCCAAACCTCATCAATATATGAATCAATAAATCTGTTTAAATTTAATTCAATAGCTCCAGGTGTTTCTGTTTTTGGAATTATTATATCCATTAATTTAGTTACAAAACTATATTGATCAATTGAAAAGGTCCTTAAATCAAGAGTTGAGTCTTGCTGACAACTCTGAAAAAGACTTATCAGTGAGGGGGTAAATGTAAAGGCACCTATTCCAGTTCCAATGTTTTTTAATACTTTTCTTCTATCCATTTAAATTGATATTAAAAATTCATCTTTTTTAGTTCTTTAACTGCATGATCAGCAGCACGAGCAGTAAGGGCCATGTAGGTTAAAGAGGGGTTAACATTTCCAGCAGAAGTCATAGCTGATCCATCAGTGACATAAACATTTGGTACTTCATGAACCTGATTGTTTCGATTTAAGACAGAAGTTTTTACATCATGTCCCATTCTAGCTGTTCCCATTTCATGAATTCCTAGACCTAATGCATAATCACCATCATGTCCTTTAACATTTTTAAAACCTGCTTTCTCTAACATTTCAATTGCTTGTTGCTGCATGTCTTTACGCATATTTAGTTCATTTTCCTTTATGGAAGCATTAAAAGTGACCGTCGGTAGACCCCATTTATCTGTCTTATTAAAATCTAAAGTCATTCTATTATCTTGATAAGGAAGGATCTCTCCAAAACCACTTAATCGTACTTTCCATGTTCCCGGCTTCAATATCTCTTCCTTAAATTTACTCCCGTAAATTACCTCAGAAGCTTCAGAAGTGGAGCCTCCTCGTGAACCTCCTCCTTGATAACCATACCCTCGCAAGAAATCTTTACGATTAGTTTTACCGCCAATATTTCTAAACCTAGGAACATAGATTCCGTTATTTCTTCTTCCAAAATAATATTTATCTTGGAAATTATCTGTTTTAGCAGAAGCACCTACTCCTAGATGGTGATCCATAATATTTCTACCCAATTGATCGGAAGCATTACCCATACCATTTGGAAATACATCAGACTTGGATTGCATTAAAATTGATGTAGAAGCAACCGTAGAAGCACATAAGAAAATTACTTTTGCGCTATATTCAATAACTTCTTTTGTCTCCGTATCAATCACTCTCACTCCAGTTGCCCTTTTTTTATTAGCATCATAAATGACTTCGTGTACAATTGAATTAGGTCTTAAAGTCATATTTCCTGTTTTTTCAGCAGCAGGAAGTGTAGAGGAATTACTACTAAAATAAGCTCCATAGGGACAACCTCTTCTGCATCTTTGTCTATATTGGCAACTAACTCTTCCAAGCCCAGGCTTAGTTCCTTCGGTTATAATAGCCGTTCTACCAATTGTCAATAATCTATCATTATAATTTTTGCTAATAGATTCCTGTAGATGATCTTCAACACAATTAAGATCCATTGGTTTTAAGTAGTTTCCATCCGGAAACTCAGGACGATCAACGTTTTTACCGCTCACTCCAATGTATTCTTCAACATATTCATACCAAGGTGCAAGTTCTTTGTAACGTATAGGCCAGTCAACAGCTATGCCATCTTTTTTATTTGCTTCAAAATCAAAATCAGTTAGACGATAAGATTGTCTTCCCCAGGTTAAAGATCTCCCTCCAACATGATAGCCTCGCATCCAGTCAAATCGGCTTATTTCATTATAAGGATGTTCTAAATCATTTACAAAAAAATGTTTGCTTGATTCTGTAGTTGTATAACCTGTTCTACTTTGTTTTCCTTGAATTTTTCTAGTCTCATTTGTTATAACATCTCCTGTCCTATAATCCCACGGGTCATTATTTGCTGTTGGATAGTCTTCAATATGCTTTACCATTCTACCTCGCTCTAAAACCAGAGTTTTTAATCCTTTTTCGCACAATTCTTTTGCAGCCCAGCCACCACTTATTCCTGTGCCTACAACTATTGCGTCATAACTTGTTTTCATTTAAAATTAATTTTTCTTAATTAGAGAAGATTATCAAATATATACATATTCTTCTTTCATTTAAATATTTGACTAAATTTAGATTTACTATATTGAAACTTTAATCAATAATAACCTATGAACGAACGAAATTTTTACACCCCTATCTTTGTTTGCAGTATAATGTTAACACTTTTTTTGAATTTTACTTCATGTAAAAACGAAACCAAAAAAACAGCTACTTCAGCACCTTTATTTTTTGAGTTATCCTTAGCACAATGGTCATTCCATAGAACCTTCCGAGAAGGGGGAGTCTCCCCTTATGAGTTTGCTGAACGAGCAAATGATTTGGGATTTAAAGGTTTGGAGTATGTAAACGCTCTCTACCCTGATGTAATGGAAAGCAATGACAAAGACCTTGCTATATCAAAATTTATTGAACAAAATAATGTCCTTGCCGCTCAATTTAATATGAAAAATGTCCTCATAATGATTGACAGCGAGGGGGATCTTTCTAGCTCAAATGAAAAAGAACGTTTGAGCGCCATCGAAAATCATAAAAAATGGATATCTGCTGCTAATAAAATGGGATGTTCCGCTGTTAGAATAAATCTTAATGGCGAAAATGAGATAGAACCTTGGATAAATAATTCTATTGAGAGTTTAAATGCTCTTTCTGCCTTTGCCAAACCTCTTAATATTAATGTTATTGTGGAAAATCATGGTGGAAAATCATCTAATGCAAGCCTTCTAATGAAGGTAATAAATAGTGTTAATTATAGCAATTGCGGTACACTCCCTGATTTTGGTAATTTTTGTATGAGTGAAGATTGGGGGTCTTTAAAAGATAATAAATGTAACAATCCATACGATCCTTATTTAGGGGTTTCAGAAATGTTGCCAAAGGCTTTTGGACTTAGTGCAAAGTCTTACGAATTTGATGCAAATGGAAATGAAACTATATTAGATTACTACAAATTAATTTCAATTGTAAAAAAGGTAGGATATGATGGATTTATTGGTGTAGAATACGAAGGAGAAATACTTTCTGAAAAAGATGGTATAATAGCGACTAAAAAATTATTGGAGAAAGCTGCTAAAATGCTTTAAGGATGGAATTAAAAGTCCGTTTCCAATTATCTTTTTTATTTTTTTTGGAATTCTTTATTTGGGGTGCCTGGTTTGTAACTATGGGCACCTTTCTTTCTCAAGAATTTGGGGCTAGCGGAGGACAACTCGCTATGGCTTACGAAACTCAATCCATAGGAGCAATTATTGCCCCCTTTATTATAGGTTTAATTGCTGATCGATATTTTTCCGCTCAAAAAATTCTAGGAATACTACATATAATTGGGGCTGCTCTTCTTTTTACAGTAAGTAATTCTGAAAGTTTTAGTGGTTTCTATCCCTATATCCTTATATATATGCTTTTGTATATGCCTACGCTAGCTTTAGCTAATTCAGTAGCATTTCACCAAATGGAAGATCCCACTAAACAATTTGCCTCTATTAGGGTTTTGGGAAGTGTAGGTTGGATTTTAGCAGGTTTTACTATTGGTTATTTAGCATGGGAAGGAGCACAGACTTTAAAATATACTTTTTATATGGCTTCATCTGCTTCTGCTATATTAGGAATCTACAGTTTTTTCCTCCCTAATACCCCGCCTAAAATTGGTTCAGATAAAAAGATTTCTATCAGGGAAATCCTGAGTTTAGACGCGTTAGCTATGCTAAAAGATCGTGGCTTTTTATTTTTCTTTTTTGCCTCAATTTTAATATGTATTCCTTTGGCTTTCTATTATCAACATGCCAATCAATTTTTAAATGAGATTGGGATGAAGGCTGCAGCTTCAAAAATGATATTAGGTCAGATATCTGAGGTACTTTTTCTACTACTACTTCCACTTTTTATAAAACGATATGGTATAAAAAATGCTCTCATATTGGGAATTTTAGCATGGGGAGTTCGTTATCTTTTATTTGCTTTTGGAGATACAGGTGCCCAAACATGGATGTTGATTTTTGGAATTATACTTCACGGTGTGTGTTACGATTTCTTTTTTGTCTCTGGACAAATTTATACAGACTTCAAGGCGGGTGAAACATATAAAAGTACTGCACAAGGTTTAATTACCCTGGCCACATACGGTGTTGGAATGCTTATTGGTTTTCGGTTTGCTGGATGGCTAACGGATCAATATATAACTGATTTGGGACATTTATGGAAAGAAATTTGGATTCAACCAGCTATTTTTTCTTTTGTTGTATTAATTTTATTTTTAATCTTTTTTAAGAATGAAACCATTAAAATAAAATCACTATGAATAAAATAAGGCTTGGTATTTTAGGTGGTGGTGGTGACTCTTTAATAGGAGTTTTACACCGCGTAGCCTCGCACATGTTCGACCGATACGAAATAACAGGAGGAGTATTTAATCCTGATTTTAAAGAAAATATAAAATTTGCAAAACACATTGGAGTAAATACAGATCGTGTTTACATAGACTTTGATACTTTTATTAAAGAAGAAATCAAAAAGTCTGTAGAAGATCGTATTGAGGTGGTTTCTGTCCTAACTCCTAATTTCTTGCATTTCCCTATGGCAAAAAAACTATTGGAAAATGGTTTTCATGTTATATGTGAAAAGCCATTAACTACTTCTTATGAAGAGGCTAAAGAATTAGAGGCATTGCAAAAGAAAAATAATGCCATTTTTGCAGTAACTTATACATATACTGGTTATCCTATGGTGCGTCATATGAAACATATGATTGCTGCTGGGGAATTAGGTGAAATACAAAAAATTGACGTACAATATTACCAAGGTTGGATTAATCCTGTAATTCATGATCCTGAGATTCGAAAAACAGTATGGCGTTTAGACCCAAAGAAAGCAGGAATTAGCTCTTGTATGGGAGACATTGGGACCCATGCTTTCCAAATGACTGAATACCTAACAGGTATGGAGGTTGGATCTTTACTTTCTGATTTAAATATGCTCTATGAAAATAATAGCTTAGATCTTGATGGAACGGTATTGATTCGTTTTTCAGAAACTGTAAAAGGGGTTATTCGTGCAAGTCAAATTGCAACAGGCGAAGAAAATGGCTTAACTGTTGCCGTTTACGGAAAAAAAGGGGCTTATAAATGGGAGCAAGAAAATCCAAATATCCTCTATCATATGACAGATGATCAGCCTAAAAGAATAATTAAACCCGGACATGCTTACGTTTCAGATATAGCTGCAGACGGAACGAAACTTCCTGGAGGTCATCCAGAAGGGATTTTTGATGCGATGGGTAATATTTATAAAGGAGTAGCAAAAGCCTTAAGAGATGAAGCTGCTTTTGAAGGTGAATACCCTACAATGAATGATGGGGTAAGAGGCATGCTATTTATTGAAAAAGTTGTTGAATCACATAAAAAAGGAAATGTATGGCTAAGCCTGGACAAGCAATGAAGACAGTTAAAGGACCTGGGATCTTCCTTGCTCAATTTGTAGATAGTAAATCCCCTTTCAATAGTCTTGATGGAATGTGTAAGTGGGCTGCTGATCTTGGATATAAAGGAATTCAAATTCCCACCTGGGAAACCTTTCTAATAGATTTAGATAAGGCTTCGGAAAGTCAAACCTATTGCGATGAACTCAAAGGTAAAATCAATTCTTACGGATTAGAAATCACAGAACTCTCAACTCACTTGCAAGGGCAATTAGTAGCTGTTCATCCAGCCTATGACTTGATGTTTGACAATTTTGCTCCTGACGCATTTAAAAACAACCCTAAGGCGAGAACAGCATGGGCTATAGAAACTATGAAGAAAGCGGCTAAAGCAAGTAACCGATTAGGCCTTAAAACTCACGCTACTTTTTCTGGGGCACTACTCTGGCATACATGGCACCCTTGGCCTCAACGTCCAGAAGGACTAGTTGAACTTGGGTTTTCAGAACTAGCAAAACGTTGGAAACCAATATTGGATGTATATGATGAAAATGGAGTAGATGTATGTTATGAAATTCATCCAGGAGAAGACCTTCACGATGGGGTTACTTTTGAGAGGTTTTTAGAAGCTACTGATAACCATAAACGAGTCAATATTCTATATGATCCTAGTCATTTCGTCCTCCAACAACTAGACTATATAGAATATATAGATCATTACCATGAGTTTATAAAATCTTTTCACGTCAAAGATTCTGAATTTAAACCTAATGGGAAAAAAGGTGCTTTTGGAGGATATGGAGACTGGATTGATCGTGCAGGGCGTTATCGATCCCCTGGAGATGGACAAATAGATTTTAAGACCATCTTTACAAAACTAACTGAATACGGATGTGACGTATGGGCGGTTATGGAATGGGAGTGCTGTATCAAAAGTCCTGAACAAGGAGCTAGAGAAGGAGCACCCTTTATAAAAAATCATATTATAGAAGCCACTCAAAAGACCTTTGATGATTTTGCTGGTGGGGATATTGACGAACAATTTTTAAAAAACATCTTAAAACTCTAAAACATAGAAAAAATGAAAAAATTAATATTAGGAATATTTACTGTAGCTCTTTTTACAAGCAGTTCACCTTCTAATTACGAAACATTTTCTAAAAATAATAGAGAAAATGACAAAGAATGGGAATCACTCTTTGATGGAAAAAGCTTAAACGGATGGCATCGCTATAACCTGAGAGGTATAAAGCCTATCTGGACAGCTAAAAAAGGGGTGCTAACTTTTGATCCAAGTTTGCGCCCAAATGGAGACTATGGTCATGACATTGTTACTGATAAAATGTTTAAAAGTTTTCAACTTTCCATTGAGTGGAATATATCAGAAGGAGGTAATAGTGGAATATTTTGGGGAGTTCAAGAGGGTGCTGGAAATAATAGACCTTATTCCACTGGGCCTGAAATTCAAGTTATAGATAATGAAGGACATCCTGACGCAAAGGTTAAACCAAATTTTCATCAGGCTGGATCACTTTATGACCTTGTTCAACCTTCTATGGATGTTTGTAAACCAGCTGGACAATGGAACCACATATTACTTATAATTGATTACAACAAAAACGAGGGTAGTGTAGAGTTGAATGGAACTAAAATTGTAGAATTCCCTCTTAGAGGTGAAAAGTGGGATGCAATGGTCGCTAATTCAAAATTTAATGATGACTGTCACTTTGAAAAATTTGCTAAATTCCGGACTGGAAAGATAGGTCTTCAAGATCATGGAAATAAAGTCTCATTTCGAAATATAAAAATCCGAAAAATTTAAAAAAATTATATGATTATGTCCATGACGGGTTTTGGAAAAAAAGAAGCCCAATATGAAGATAAGCACATCAGTATTGAAGTTCGTTCTTTAAATAGTAAAAATGTTGATATAAACCTTCGCTCACCCTCTTATTTAAGAGAACTGGATCCAGAGATTAGAAAAGAATTGACGTTGAAAATGTATCGAGGCAAAATCGATGTTAATATTTACGTAGAATTCAATGGAGAAACAGCTCCTTCCAAAATCAATTCATCTGCAGTTAAAGCCTACATGAAGCAACTTGAAGGTTTGGGAGCCTCATCAGAAAGTGAACGAATGGCAATAGCATTACGTTTACCCGAGACACTTTCATCTGAAAAAGATGTACTTGGAGAAGATGAAAAGAAAGTCCTTTATGAAATTTTATATGAAGTTATAAAAGATTTAGAAGGCTATCGAAAAAATGAAGGTGCTGAACTAGGTAAAGATATTAGTTTACGCATAGACTTGATCGAATCCCACTTGCATTCAGCGGTTAAAATTGATCCCGAACGCAACACAAAAATTGAAGAAAAACTCCGTTCAGCGCTTGAAGATCTTAAACAAGAAGTGGATACTAACCGTTTTGAACAAGAATTAATCTTTTACCTAGAAAAATTTGATATTACAGAAGAAAAAGTCCGTTTAAAAAACCATCTTAACTATTTTAGAGAAGTTATGGAAAATGATTTCCCAAATGGAAAAAAATTAGGTTTTATTTCTCAAGAAATTGGTAGAGAAATTAATACAATTGGCTCAAAGGCAAATCATACCGAACTTCAAAAAATTGTAGTTCAAATGAAAGATGAATTAGAAAAAATTAAGGAGCAATTATTAAACGTACTTTAATTTGAAAAATGGAAAACTTATTGTGTTTTCAGCTCCCTCAGGCAGTGGCAAAACTACGTTAGTAAATCATCTTCTAAATCAAGATCTTCCACTTGGATTTTCTATCTCTGCAACTTCAAGAAAACCAAGAGGGAAAGAAGAGAATGGAAAAGATTATTACTTTTTAAGCGGAGCTGTTTTTCGTGAAAAAATAAATGAGGATGCTTTTATAGAATATGAAGAAGTATATGAAGGTACTTTTTATGGAACATTAAAATCAGAACTTAATCGACTATGGAGAGATGGGAAGCACGTACTTTTTGATATCGATGTTAAAGGGGGGCTTAATATAAAAGCTCAATATCCTGAAGAAACTTTTGCTGTCTTTGTAAAATCTCCTTCACTTAAAGTATTAGAGAAAAGACTACGGGACAGAGCTACAGAGAGTGAAGATAAAATTCAACAACGTTTAGATAAATCTGCTTCTGAGTTTAAGTTTTCTAAAGATTTTGATATAATTTTAATTAATGACGATTTAGAAAAAGCCAAAGGAGAAGTTGTGCGTTTAGTTAAAAAATTCTTGAGTTCCTAAGCAAAACCCTACCTTTATTTTATGCAAAAAATAGGTTTATTTTTTGGCACATTTGATCCTATTCACAAAGGACACATTCATTTGGCCGAATATTATGTTAATAGTACAGATTTGGACTCTGTTATGTTTGTAATTACTCCCCAAAACCCATTCAAGCAGAATTCCAAAATACTTTCAAATAAAAACCGATTGGAGTTAGTATCACTTGCAATAAAATCAAATCCTAAACTCCAAGTAAGTTCCATTGAATTTGATCTTCCAACACCAAATTATACAATTCAAACTCTAAAAAAAATTAAAGCTTATTATCCAAAAGACAACTTTGTTTTGATACTGGGAGAAGATAATTTAAGCTCTTTTGATAAATGGAAAGATTATAGTAATATACTATCGGATTATGAACTTTACGTTTATCCAAGAAGAAATAATAAAGCCATACCTAAAAACTTACAAGAACATCCAAAAATTAAGAGAAGTAATGCTCCTCAAATTGAAATCTCATCTTCTGAAATACGCAAGAGAATACAAAAAGGTGAGGACGTAAGTAAATTGATCCCTAAATTAAGTTGGAGTTACCTAAAGAAAAAAAGTTTTTACAGATTTTGAAATAAAATCTATTGTTCTGAAAAAACAATCTTACTCAATTTTTTAGTTAAAGATAACCTACTCCATTGACTCAATTTGGGAAACTTGTTTTTAACTTTTTTATCAAATAGTGTCTTTAAAATCAATTCCATTTTTGATTTATTGTCTTTCTCAACCATCCAAGAATGACTCCCCTTATTTAAAAAAAGTCCTGCTTCGGATTTTGGATTTCCTATAGAGAGAATAGGAACTTCTGTTGCTATATATTCTAATAATTTTCCAGATATCATTTGATGCTCTGCTCCCTTAAATACAAAATTGAGTAATAAATCTGCACTTTTCATCAAGGCAATAGCATTATAGTGAGTTATGTACCCTAAATATTCTACTATTGCGTTGGGTAACACATCATTGATTTTTTTAATAATATCAATATGAATATTTCCCGCTAAGGAAAAATGAATCTTTAAGGTTTTAGAATACTTATCAATAACTTTTAAAAGCATTTCATAGTCTTGATTTTGGGTTAAAAGTCCAGTGTAAACAATATGAAAATCTCCTTTTTTTGCTTTAACTTTTATATTTTTCATCAACTCAGAATCATAGCCGTTGGGGATCACTGAAAAGTTTTGTTTTGGAGCTTTATCTTTTAATTGCTCATGAAACTTTCCAGCTAAAGTGGTGATTACACCATCTGCTTTTTGCAAGACTTCTTTTTCCAAGGCTTGATCTTTAGAAATTGTTTTTGCTGAACGAAAAAAAGAAGTATTATAGAAAATATCAGTCCAGGGATCTCTGAAGTCAGCCCACCAGTAAAGATCAAATTGTTTTTTCAGCTTAAGTCCTACCAAGTGGGTCGAATGTGGCGGTCCAGTAGTAATTAACTTCTCAATTCTTTCTGCTTTTAAAATTTTCTTTGCTTCTTTTACAGCAAAAGGGATCCAACCTTTTCTAGCATCAGGGATAAAATAATTTCCTCGAATAAAAGCTAAAAGCTTTTCGAACAAATTGCTTGTTTTAACTTCCCCTTGAGGGATGCCTTTTTTTGTATCTCCAGAAATCAAAATTGAATACCAGCGTAAAGGTTCTCGAGTTGAAGTTTTTATTACTCGAATTTCATTAGTTTCTTTAATTAAACTAGGATCGATTACTGGATAGGAAGCTTTTGTTTCATCTACAGTAATAATAATGGGCTCATAACCAAGCTGCTTTAAGTATTTAGCAAAATACATCCAACGCTGAACTCCTGATCCACCTGCTGGAGGCCAATAATAACTAAATATTAAAATTTTCTTTTGAGCTAAATTCACTCTTTTTTATTTGCCTTCCATAAAGGTACGGAAGAACAAGCTTCCCCATAAAACAAACTTCTAGCTACAGTTTGTAATCGTTGTACTAGTTGAATATAGGCAGCTTCAGGGATTGAAGGATCCGAACAACCTTTAATCATCAAGGGCTTATTTTTAAATATATTTAGATCAAGTGAAGAAATTGTATTTGAAAAAAGCTTTTTTTCTAAATCCATTAGACTACCTAAATTAATAGTAGTTGCATAAGGTGTCAAATAAGTCGTTATTAATAAAGTTGCCCACGCTGGTAAAACAATGTCAGCAGGACAATCCAGAGCGATGTGATGTTTTTTGTATTTTGCCCAGTCATGATTTTTTAATACGGCTCTAAAGGGCTTTTCTCTAAGTAAAAATCCATCCTCTAACCATTGAGATACATCAATAAAAATCCGAGGTCCTTCTGTCTTGAAATCTTCTAGATCTATAGTAATTAATGGACTCCTTGATACTTTATTAATAATAGCGTCTGACATGATTAAAGCATTCCTAGTTCAAGCTTTGCTTCTTCACTCATCAAGTCTTGAGTCCATGGAGGATCAAAGGTGATCTCTACCTCAGCTGTTTTTACTTCATCTAAAGATTTAACTTTTTCCTCTACTTCCATTGGAAGAGATTCTGCTACCGGGCAGTTAGGAGTTGTTAAAGTCATTAAGATTTTAACATCTGAATCCTCATTAACGAAAACATCATATATTAATCCTAGCTCATAAATATCTACGGGAATTTCGGGATCAAAAATAGTTTTTAAAACATTAACAATTTTTTCTCCAAGGTTTGCTGTATCCATCGATTCTGACATATGGTTTAGTTCAATTGAGTTTGAAAAGCCACTGCGTACATTTTGATTTGTTTTATCATTGAAACTAATCCATTAGCACGGGTGGGTGATAAATGCTCTTTGAGTCCAATCTTGTCTATAAAGTCAGTATTAGCATTCAAAATTGCTTTTGGACTCTGATTTGAATAGACTCTAATTAATATTGCAATAATTCCTTTGGTTATAATGGCATCACTATCCGCCGTAAGCTTTAACTGTTCGTTTTCTAAAGTAGCATGAACCCATACTTTACTCTGACAACCTTTTATAATGTAATTCTCTGTTTTATATGCTTGATCGATCAAGGGAAGGGATTTCCCCAATTCAATCATATATTCATAACGCTGCATCCAATCTTCAAAGAGTGAAAACTCTTCTACAATTTCATCTTGTATAGCTTCAATCGAATTCATTTACATAAAAATATTAAATTATCGTAACATTAATAGAGCCTTTTGGATTCCTGCAATAAAACGATCAATTTCCTCAAAGGTATTGTAAAAAGAAAAGGAGGCTCTAACAGTACCGGGAATCTCAAAAAAATCCATAATGGGTTGAGCACAATGATGCCCAGTTCTAACAGCGATTCCTAATTGATCTAATATACTTCCTAAATCGTAAGGATGAATTTCTGCAACATTAAAAGAAATAACTGCAGTTTTATCAGGAGCCTCTCCATAAATTTTGATTCCGTCAATCTTTTTGAGAGCATCGGTACAATAAGTTAACAGCTCATTTTCATATTTTGCTATAGTGTCAAACCCAATAGAATTCATGTAGTCCAAAGCTGCACCAAAGGCTATTCCACCTGATATATTTGGGGTTCCTGCTTCAAATTTATGGGGAAGATCTGCATAAGTTGTTTTTTCAAAAGTAACGGTAGCAATCATTTCTCCTCCCCCTTGATAAGGAGGTAGTTCTTTTAATAATTCTGCTTTGCCATAGAGCATCCCTACTCCTGTAGGGCCGCAAAGTTTATGTGCTGAAGTCACATAAAAATCAACATCTAAGGCTTGAAGATCAGGTTTGATATGTGGACAAGCTTGTGCTCCGTCAATCAAAACAAGTGCTTCATATCCATGGGCTTTATTTATTATTTCCTTAATGGGGTTTACTGTACCTAAGGCGTTAGAAACATGGTTAACAAAAACTAGTTTTGTTTTTGAATTTAATAACTTATCAAAAGCTTCCATATTTAATGTACCATCCAATTTCATTGGAATCACCTTGAGATGAGCGCCAGTTTTTTCACAAAGCATTTGCCAAGGAACAATATTGGAGTGATGCTCCATGGCAGAGATCATCAATTCATCTTTTGGATTCAAAAATTTGGTATAGCCCGAGGCAATTAGATTAATACTTTCGGTTGTTCCTGCAGTAAGAATGATCTCGTAGGGCTGGGCTGCATTAAAATGTTTTTGAATTTTAATACGAGCTGCTTCATAAGCATCTGTAGCTTCCTGACTCAGTTTGTGAACTCCCCTGTGAATATTTGAATTCAATCTGCTATAATAGTCAACAATTACTTCGATGACTTGATTGGGGGTTTGTGAGGTCGCCGCATTATCAAAATACACAAGGTCTTGACCATTTACTTTCCTGGAAAGTATAGGAAAGTCTGCACGGATTTTATTTACGTCTATCATTACAGCTCAAATCCAAGATTTACCCCCAGTTTTCTCGCAATCTGACCATTGATTCTCTTTTTCAAGGAAGGTAACTGAACACTTTCAAGAACATTATTTGCGAAAGCATAAGTCATTAATGCTTTGGCTTCTTTTTTAGGGATGCCTCTTGAACGCAAATAAAATAATGCTTCTTCATCCATTTGACCTATAGTACATCCATGAGAACATTTTACATCATCGGCAAAAATCTCAAGTTGTGGCTTACTATTTACTGTAGCCTTATCGTCTAAAAGCACATTATTATTTTGTTGAAAAGCATTGGTTTTTTGTGCAATTTTATCCACTAAGATTTGTCCATTGAATACTCCTTCAGAACGTTCAGAAAAAATTCCTTTATAATCCTGATGGCTTTCACAATTAGGCTGAGAATGGTGCACCATAGTAGAGTGATCAACATGTTGTTTTCCTTCTAAAATTGTTACCCCTTTTAAGGTAGAAAGTATGTGTTCACCTTTATGAAAATATCTTAGATTATTTCGAATTAATTTTCCACCTAAAGAAAAAGTGTGCACACTTGCATGACTGTTTTTTTCTTGCTGGATATATGTGTTGTCAATTAATGAAGCTGTAGTTAAATCATTTTGTAATTTATAATAATCAACAAAAGCTTCTTCATGAACATAAATTTCTGTAACACTATTGGTTACAACAGAATGCTGCTTTAAACTTTGGTGACGTTCAATGATTTGTACCTGTGAATTTTTATCAATGACAATCAAATTACGAGGTTGAAGCCAAAGTGAATCCTGTTCACCAGAAGAAAAATGAATAATCTCAATAGGCTTTTCAGCAACAGTTTTTTTAGGTATATAAATAAATGCACCCTCTTTAGCATAAGATGTATTTAATGCAGTTAGACTTTCGTCTAGTGGAGCAATTTTATTAAAATATGAATTGATTATTTCTCTATACTTGGGTTTGGATAATGCAGCAGACATCAAACAAACATCTAAGCCGTCATGGGTTGTATTAGATAAAAAAGGATTGTAAACACCATCGATAAAAATAACTTTGTAGGTGTCTGTATCATAAAGGAAGTATTTTTTAACATCCTTAAGTTCAATGGAAGCCTCTGACTTTGGAAAAAGCGAATAGTCTTTATGAATCAAGGCATCTAGTGAGGTATATTTCCATAACTCATCTTTTTTTGATGGGAATCCTTTTTCTTCAAAAATCTTAAGAGCTTGAGCACGAGTATCATGTACACTATCTGTAAGATCTAAATCTTCTTCAAATGCTAAATATGAGGATATTAATTTCTCTTTAAATTCCATTTATGCTAATTCTTTTATCCAGTCGTAGCCCTTAGCTTCTAACTCATGAGCTAATTCTTTAGTTCCAGATTTAACAATTTTTCCATCAAATAATACGTGTACAAAGTCAGGAACTATATAATCTAACAATCGCTGGTAATGTGTAATTACTACTACTGCATTGTCTTTCCCTTTTAACTTATTTACGCCGTTTGCAACGATTTTTAAAGCATCTATATCAAGTCCTGAGTCTGTTTCGTCTAAAATTGCAAAAGCAGGCTCAAGCATCGCCATTTGGAAAATTTCGTTTCTCTTTTTCTCTCCTCCAGAAAATCCTTCGTTCAAAGAACGAGATAAGAATTTAGAATCTATATCTAAAAGTTTTGCCTTCTCGCGTATTTTTTTTAATAACTCGCTCGCTGGCATATCTTTAAGGCCTTGAGCTTTTCTATTAGCATTAATTGCTGTCTTGATAAAGTTTGTTACAGATACTCCCGGTATTTCTACTGGATATTGAAAAGAGAGAAAAATGCCTAAATGAGCTCTAGACTCTGCGTCTAAATCGGCCAAGTCATTACCTTTTAAAAGAATCTTCCCCTTGATAACTTCATAATCTTCATTTCCAGCTACAACAGAGGCTAAAGTACTTTTCCCAGAGCCATTAGGCCCCATGATGGCATGAACTTCTCCAGCTTTTACATCAAGGTCAATACCTTTTAATATCGTTTTCCCTTCTACTTGGGCATGTAAATTTTCAATCGTTAACATTAGTTGCTTTTTTTATCCCACTGATCCTTCAAGGGAAATTTCTAACAATTTTTGTGCTTCTACAGCAAATTCCATGGGAAGCTTGTTTAATACTTCTTTACTGAAACCATTTACAATTAAAGCAATAGCCTTTTCAGTATCAATTCCTCTTTGATTGCAATAAAAAATTTGATCTTCCCCTATTTTACTCGTTGTAGCCTCATGTTCAATATGAGCTGTGTTACTTTTAGCCTCTATATAAGGAAAAGTATGGGCACCACAATCATTTCCCATTAATAGTGAATCACATTGTGAGAAGTTTCGAGCATTTTTTGATCTTGAACCAACTTGGACTAAACCACGATAGCTATTTTGTGAATTCCCTGCTGAGATTCCCTTAGAGATAATAGTACTTCGAGTATTATTTCCTAAATGGATCATTTTAGTTCCGGTGTCAGCTTGTTGGAAATTGTTAGTAACTGCTATGGAGTAAAATTCTCCAATGGAGTAGTCGCCTTTCAAGATACACGAAGGATATTTCCAAGTCACAGCCGATCCAGTTTCTACTTGAGTCCATGAAATTTTAGAACGAGTATTGCAAAGCCCTCTTTTAGTTACAAAATTATAAACCCCACCTTTTCCTTCTTTATCTCCTGGATACCAGTTTTGAACAGTAGAATATTTAATCTCTGCATCATCCATTGCGATAAGTTCAACCACAGCTGCATGTAATTGATTTTCGTCTCTTGAAGGTGCTGTGCATCCTTCTAAATAGCTAACATAGCTTGACTCGTCTGCAATGACTAGTGTTCTTTCGAACTGGCCTGTACCAGCTTGATTAATTCTAAAATAGGTTGATAATTCCATTGGACATCTTACCCCTTTCGGGATATAGCAAAAAGAGCCATCTGTAAAAACAGCACTATTTAGCGCTGCGTAATAATTATCCTTAGGGGGAATAACGGTACCGATATATTTTTTAACTAATTCAGGGTGGTCTTTTATAGCTTCAGAAATTGAGCAGAAAATTATACCTTTTTCTGCTAGAGTTTCTCTAAAAGTTGTTGCTACAGATACTGAATCTACCACGATGTCGACTGCTACTCCAGAAAGTTTTTTCTGTTCTTCGATAGAAATTCCCAACTTATTGAAGGTTTCCAACAATTCTGGATCAACTTGATCTAAGTTTTCGTATTTAGGTTTTTTTTTCGGAGCTGAGTAATAAGAAATTGATTGTAAATCAGGTTTTTTATAATGAACATTTGCCCACTCAGGCTCAGTCATCTCCTTCCAATTATAATATGCTTTCAATCGCCAATCAGTCATCCATTCAGGTTCACCTTTTTTATCTGAAATTTTACGAATTATGTCCTCATTAAGTCCAACAGGAAAAGTATCTGATTCAATGTCAGTGTAGAATCCATATTCGTACTCTTTGGTTTCTAATTCCTTTTTTAATTCTTCTTCAGTATATGCCATTTTCAATTTTTATAGAGAGAAGCTTTCACCACATCCACAAGTTCGCTGTGCGTTAGGATTATTAAAAACAAAGCCTTTTCCATTAAGACCCCCTGAATATTCAAGAGTTGTCCCCACTAGGTAGAGCAAGCTTTTTTTATCAACTAATATTTTTACCTGATTATCCTCGAAAAGTTTATCTTCATCTTGAAACTCATGATCGAATTTTAGATCATAAGAAAGTCCCGAGCAGCCTCCACTTTTTACTCCCACTCGAACATAATCGTTGAAAGGATCAAAGCCTTCCTCCCTCATCAGGATAGAGACTTTCTTTTTAGCTGTTTCTGCAACTTTAATCATTTTTTAAAAATTAACCTAAATGATCAACAAATATAGGTTATTTCTGTTGATTTTGATCGAATTGTAATCGATTTAAGCTATAAGCCAATTGTTGATTTTAATGCCAAAAAGCAATGAAAATGTCTTTTTCACCTTTAGAATTTTTAAAGTCTCCTGAGCTGCTTTCACTGCTTCCAACTACAATAACTTCCCCTTTTTGAGTCAATACTAAATCGTTAGCTTGATCTAAGCCTGAACCACTAAGATTAGTATTTTGAATCAAGCTGCCGTTGGGCAAAGTATAATATAGGCTAACATCATTATTAATGGTCTGTTCACCTACACTAATGTTTGAGCTATTTCTTTGCCCTACAAAAACTAAAGTTCCATCTGGGCGCTCAATTAATGCTTTTGCAGAATCAAATCCTGAACCGCCTAAAGTTTTCAATCCCTGAAAACTTCCAGAGGGTGAAAGTCTTGCAAGGAGGATATCAGAAGATCCTGCATTACTTAAAATATCGCCATCACTGCTGAAGGTGTATCCTAAAACTAAATATTCTCCAGCATTTGTTTCAATAATAGCATTCCCTTTATCATATTCAGAACCTCCAATGGACCGTTCCCAGAGCAAATTACCACTAGAATCGATTTTTATCACCCAAACATCGTAGCTCCCACGAGGATTTCTTATATCGACATCTTGGCTTTCTGAAGCTCCAACAATAACATAAGCATCATCCTTACTTTGAATGGCATCATAAGATCGATCATTTCTTGTTCCTCCAAAATACCTACGCCACTCTATATTCCCTTCTAAATCTATTTTATGAACCCAAAACTCTCCAACTCCGTGGCGAGCAGAAAAATGTACCTCTTTTTTATTCTGACCTTGTCCATTAGAAGCAGTAACATCTAAAAAGCCATTGAAAAATAAACCTCCATCAGAGGTTGCTATAATATTGTATGCGTGATCATGTCCTAAAAATCCAAAACTTTTCTCCCAAAGAAGATTACCTTTTGAATCTGTCCTAAGAACCCAGTTATCGTGCTGTCCTTTATTGATAGATGCGTCTCCGTCACTACTTTTACTATATCCAATTAGAGCAAAACCTTCGTCAGCAAGCTCAACAAGGCCATGTCCTCTGTCATCACCTGACCCCCCGTAGGTCTTTATCCATTGAAGTTTTGCTTCATCATTAAATTTCATTAAAAAAATATCACTTCCAGTGCGAACTTTATTTGAAAAATCTCCATCATTGCTTTGTGTATTTCCAACTATAGCAAAACCGCCATCAGAAGTAATAATTACTGCATTTGCAACATCTTCTTTGCTGCCTCCAAAAGTTTGAATAGATTCCCAGGTATTTGAAACTGATGGCATGAAGGGCCAGTTCGTCTCAGTTATGGGAGTACAACTGAGGAAAATGAAAAGTAAAAAAAGGTTTTGGGAGTTATTCATCTGAAGCTTTAACTATAAATAAGCCTGAATCTATATCGTTAATCGCTATAATCCCACTCTCGAAAAAGGGATAAATACTCCAAACCCCATTAAATTTTGGATTATTATTAGAAGGATACGTATCAAAGAAACCAATTTCTGTAACACTTTTATTTTGAACCTGACTAATATCCAACACTCTAAGTCCAGCGGTATAACTCGCAAGGTAAAATTTATTCCCTTTAACATAACCATTATGGTCTATTGCGTTTACTCCTCCAAAATAATTTACATGAAGGGTGGGATTGGAAAGACTAGTTAAATCAAAAATACGTGTTTGAGTAGGAGCTCCATACTGGAGCTCATCTAACTCATCTCCAAGAAAAAAATATCTATGATCTTCCGATAAGAATCCTTGATGGGAATATCCTCCATTAGTATAGGTGATAGAATTAATTCTAATTGGATTAGACTTATCAGTTATATCTATAATAATTATTTGATTATTTTCTCCTCCATCACTATTACTCCCAAAAAGAAGTTCTCGTCCTTTATATTGAGTATCTGGACCATCGTAAATGACAATTTGAGCGTCATGAGTATATGAGTCATCAGCATAACCTCCTACAATTGTCGGATTTTTAGGATTACTAATATCTATAAAAACAGGTCCTCCTTGATATAATTTAGAGCCAAAAACGTAAGCATAACCACTTTCCTGATTGATCCATATATTATGAGCATTTCCAAAAGCACTCAAATTAGCATCTGAGGTTAAGATTTGAAACTCGTCAAGCAATCTTAATCTAGTTAAATCAAATACTTGTAAGCCATGCTCAGGTGCTTCACTCACAATAAATGCATGATTTTCATAAACTTTGATGTCACGCCAGGGACTAACTGTTGTTGCAGTGGGAAGTTTTCCCAAAAAAATTGGGTTTTTAGGATCACTTATATCGATAAAAGCTGTTCCATCATCAAGACCAGAAAGCACATACTCCTTTCCAGATTCAAGATCCACCCAGCCCCAATTATCGTTTGCGGCTTCACTCCCAAAAGTTTCCAAAGAAATTTTTGCAAATAAATCATAACCTAGGCAGGGATAGATTCCAGCCATACCATTGTCACAAGGAGTCCCTGATAAATCTAAAACTGATTGAATAGGGTTTGGTTCTAGTGGAATATCATCAATAATTTGAGTGGGTTCAGGAAGCTCTTTAGCACATGCAAAAACAAGAACAGATATAATTAGAAAACTTTTTTTCATGTGTTTAAAATTAAACAATTTAATAAAGATTAGTATGGTTTGACATTTCTAATCTATCCTTACTTTTGTAATATGTTAGAAAATAAAAACTCTTCAAAAACATCCTTAAGTGATCTTGGTGAATTTGCCCTAATTGATCATTTAACAAAAAAATTTGGTCTTGAAAACAAATCAAGCCACATGGGTATTGGTGATGATGCTGCGATATTACAATACGGCAATAAACCCACCTTAATCAGTACGGATCTTTTAATTGAAGGTGTTCATTTTGACTTAAGTTATATGCCTCTTAAGCATTTAGGATATAAAGCAGTTATGGTTAATATTTCAGATATCTATGCTATGAATTCTATTCCACAGCAAATAACGGTCTCTATAGCAGTTTCCAATCGTTTTAGTTTAGAGGCTGTGGAAGAACTTTATCAAGGAATTAATTTAGCTTGCAAGAACTATAAAGTTGATCTCATCGGGGGTGATACTTCGAGTAGCACAAAAGGATTAATCCTTTCTGTGTCAGTTTTGGGTTGTGCTTCTGAAAAGAAAATTGTAAAGCGTGATGGAGCTAAAGAAAATGATTTGCTCGTCGTAAGTGGAGATCTTGGAGGTGCTTATGCAGGACTTCAAGTCCTGGAACGAGAAAAAGCTGTTTTTAAAGTAAATCCAAATACACAACCAGACTTAAGTAATTATGCCTACAGTATTGAGCGACAACTCAAGCCAGAAGCAAGGAAAGACGTTATTGAATTACTGGATGAACTAAATATTTTACCGACCTCTATGATTGACGTGAGTGATGGTTTATCCTCTGAAATTCTTCATCTTTCAAAGGCATCTAAAGTTGGTTTTCATCTTTTTGAAGAAAAAATACCAATTGATCCAGAGATAAGTCTAATCTGTGAAGAATTTAAATTAAACTCTACTACAGCTGCTCTTAACGGAGGAGAAGATTACGAATTACTTTTCACAATTGATCAAAAAGACTTTGATAAAATCAAAAATCATCCCTTACTGACTGTAATTGGTCATGCCTGTGATAATAAGGCTGGATGTCAATTGATCACTGGACTAGGGCAACAAATAGAAATATCTGCTCAAGGGTGGCAATCATTCTCTTAAAATTAACCTAAGGCAACATCTAAGCTCATCATTACTATAAAGCCTCCAATGAAACCTAAGGTGGCAATGTCTGTATAACGATCTTGTTGGGTTTCAGGAATAACTTCTTCTACAACTACGAAAATCATAGCTCCAGCAGCAAATGCAAGAGCATAGGGAAGTATAGGGGTAAAAAAGGTTACTGCTAATGCTCCAATCACAGCAGCAATTGGCTCAACAATTGCAGAAAGTTGACCATACCAAAAACTTTTAAATCGTGAGACTCCTTGTCTTCTCATTGGCATTGATACTGCAATTCCTTCTGGAAAATTTTGAATTCCAATTCCAATAGCCAATGCAACTGATCCTGCGATAGAAGCTTCAGGAATCCCTGCAGCAACTCCTCCAAATAAAACTCCTACTGCCAATCCTTCTGGTATGTTATGCAATGTAATTGCCAAAACCAACAAAGTTGTTTTATGCCAAGGGGTTTTTATACCCTCTGATTCCTTGAAATTAATATGAATATGAGGTAAAACTTTATCCAAACTAAAAATAAAAAGAGCTCCCAAACCAAAGCCTATAGATGCAGGAATTACTTTAATGAAACCTTCGCCAGGACTCATCTCGATCCCAGGAGCTAATAAACTCCAAAAACTCGCAGCTACCATAACTCCTCCCGTAAATCCCAAAAGCCCATCCAGAAGAGCTCGATTCATCTCTTTGACAAAAAAAACTAACGATGCTCCAAGGGCAGTGAGTCCCCAGGTAAATAGAGTCGCATAAAAAGCTCCAAGAACCGGGTCTGTCTTTCTGAAAAATTCAAGTATAGTCTCCAACTAAAATATTTTTTGCAAAAGTAAACAGTTTATATGAGTTTTTGAACATCTAAGCGACTTTTAGTTACTTTTACAGCTCGACTATGAAACAAAATTATTTCGATTTTATTATTTGTGGAGCAGGAGCTTCGGGCTTGTTATTATTAAAGGCAATAAGGGAAGATTCCTTTTTTAATGAGAAATCTATTTTAATAATAGAAAAAGAAATCAAAAATGTTAATGATCGCACATGGAGCTATTGGGAATCTCCAAATGGATCATTTGACTCTATATTATCAAAAAAATGGAGTAAAGCCAATTTTTGCTCTGAAGATTTTGATTCAGATTTTGATTTGAATCCATATCAATACAAAATGCTTCGTTCTGCTGCTTTTTACCAAAGTATCAGAAATAAATATAGCAAACTAAAAAACACTATTTTTTTACATGCGGAAGTGAAGAATATTGATTCGAAAAGCATAATGACAGAAGTTATTACTTCAGAGGGAAAATTTCAATCTAAAAAAGTATTCAATAGTCTTTTCGATCCAAAACCAATGATAACCCAAAAAAAATATCCTGTATTACAACAACATTTTGTTGGGTGGTTCATCAAAACCAAAAAACCCTCTTTTGATTCGAGTAAAGTTTTTTTTATGGATTTTAATATTCCACAAGTTCAAGAAACACGTTTTATTTATGTTTTACCTATTGATAAACACAATGCCTTGTTAGAATACACTCTTTTTTCTGAAAACCTTCTTCACTTCGATGATTATGAGACTGGAATAAAAGCTTATTTAGATTCAAAAGGAATTACAGAATTCGAAATAGAAGAAAAAGAACAGGGTAATATTCCAATGACCTGCTTTCCTTTTGAAAAATTAAATTATAGAAGTTTACTTCATATTGGAACTGCCGGGGGCTGGACAAAAGCAAGTACAGGTTATACATTTATGAATACCAGACGTAACATAGAGCGTTTGATCCCTTTTTTAAAAACGGATGCGGGTTTAAACACTTTTACAATAAAAAGTCGTTTTCGCTTTTACGATTTACTATTTTTAGATGTTCTGAATCGTTATAATGTTCATGGTAGTAGGCTGTTTACTAGAATGTTTAAGAAAAATCCACCAGTAAGAATCTTTAAGTTTTTAGATGAGAAAACTAATTTTATTGAAGAAGTCAAAATTATGGCTTCCTTTTCTTTTACTCAAAAAATATGGTTCTTAAAGGCACTTTTTAAGAGAATATTTTAAAATTTTCTTTCCATTAAATTGGTGCCAAAAGTTTTAAACATAATTTTATTATTGTCAGATATATCTAGTATGTCTAATTTTTCGAAAGCAGCCTGAGTATATTTAATGACTAATGCTTTGCTGGCATCTGAAGCACCTGTCTTGTCAAAAAGGGATTTTACAGCATTGATTTTTTTTGATACATCCTTTTCTTTTACTTCAGTCGAAAACCAATTCCTTAGGGTTGTTTTTTCTTTAGAAGATCCATTTTCCATAGCTTGATGATAAAGTATTGTTTTTTTATTTTCAATTATATCACCTGATAGTTGTTTTCCAAAAGATTCTGGATTTGCATATGCGTCTAGATAATCATCTTGAATCTGAAAGGCAATTCCCAACAGGACTCCAAAATCATATAAATTTTTTGAATCAGCTTGATTGGATCCTCCAATCAAAGCTCCCATTTCTAATGAACAACCAACAAGAACAGCTGTCTTTAATCGTATCATTTCCAAATAATCACCTTGATTGACCTCTAGTTGAGTCTCAAAATCTAAATCATATTGTTGACCCTTACAAACTTCAATTGCTGTTTTACTAAATAAACTATTTAATTTTCTGAAAAGAGGATCCTTATAGCTTTCTAATGCCTGGTAAGCTAGAATCATCATTGCGTCACCAGAAAGTATTGCTGTATTAGTGTTCCATTTATTATGCACTGTGTCTGATCCTCTTCTTAATGGTGCAGAATCCATAATATCATCATGCATTAAGGTGAAATTATGAAAAATCTCAACAGCTAAGGCAGCGTCAATAGCCTTTCGATGATTATTACCAAAAATATCTGCTGCCATAAGTGTAAGGACTGGACGAAGGCGTTTTCCTCCAAGATTTAGCAAATAATAAATAGGTTTATATAATGCCGCAGGAGGCGATGTTGAATAACTATTTTCTAAAGCGATTTCAAAAAATTGCTTATAATCTGTAAGCGAAGTCATACATTTTTTTACAAAAGTAGGATTTTATAAGTAAGAGTCATTAAAGAAACTTTAGAAACTTTTTCGGTATTTAAAGTTTCTTTTGTTATTTTTACAATCTTAAAAATACTTTTTTCTATGAATAGAAAAATAAAATTATTGTTAAAAATTTTCGTTGGTTTCTTAATCATAATTACTTGTTGTGTAATATTAGGCGGATGGTATCTAAACTCGAATCTCCTTTCTTTTGAAAGTCGCAATACAAACATTTTACATAAAGAGATCGAAACTAATGGGTATACATTTTTAGACAGAAATGGAAATGGAAAGTTAGATCCCTATGAAGATCAAAGAAATACAATCCAAGATCGTGCAGAAGATATTCTAAGTAAAATGACTTTAGATGAGAAAATTCATCTATTAAAAGGATCTGGAATGGGTTCTGCTATTGGAGCATATTCAGATGGAATTCCAGGAGCTGTCGGAACCATTGTATCTACACCAAGGTTGGGCTTACCTGAAATATATTTATCTGACGGCCCTGCTGGTCTTAGAATAATGTCAAAAAGAGATGATGAAGACAAAAGATATTATAGTACTGCATTTCCAATTGGAACATTATTAGCATCGACTTGGAATACTGAATTAGTTAAAAATGTTGGGGTCTCTATTGGAAGTGAAGCTAAAAGCTATGGTATTGATGTTGTATTAGGTCCCGGAGTCAATCTTCATAGGCATCCACTTTGTGGAAGAAATTTTGAATATTATTCCGAAGACCCTTTTTTAACTGGCCATATAGGTTCAGCTATGATTAATGGAATTGAATCAAATGGAATTGGCGCCTCCCCGAAACATTTTGCTGTAAACAACCAAGAAACTTCAAGAAATTGGAATGACGCTATTGTTTCTGAAAGGGCTCTCCGTGAACTTTATTTGAAAAGTTTTGAGATAATTGTAAAAGAATCACAGCCATGGGCAATAATGACTTCTTACAATAAAATAAATGGCACTTATGCAGCGGAAAACAAAAGACTTCTTACCAATGTTTTAAGAAAAGAATGGAGCTTTGAAGGACTAGTTATGACAGACTGGTATGGAGGCAGAAACAGCACTAATATAATAAAATCAGGTAATGATTTAATTGAGCCAGGCACAAAGAATGACTGGGATGATCTTAAAGAATCTGCTATAGACAGAAGCTTACCCATATTAGATATTGACACTTCGGTGAAACGGATTTTAAAGCTTGTCTTAAAATCTAAAAAGATGCAAAACTATAATTTTGATAATAATCCTAAGTTAAAAGAGCATGCTTTAGTGGCAAGAAAGGCTGGATCTGAAGGAATAATTTTGCTTAAAAATAAAAATACCCTTCCTATAAATAACATAAATAATATCGCCCTTATTGGATCGGCATCCTATGAATTTATTACCGGTGGTACTGGGTCTGGAGACGTTGATGAAGCTTATTCTGTGTCATTAGATGAAGCCCTGAAAAATAATGGCTATAAATTAAATAAAGTGGCATTTGAAGAATATCTTAAACAAAATTTAAAAACCACTCAAAATAAAGAAGAAGAAGAAGAAGAAGATCCTGGTCCAATTGATTTTTTAATGAGAATGGTAAACCCTCCTAAACCATTAGATATTAATTATTCCCCTGAATTAATAAATAAAACAAGTGAAACGGCAGATATTGCAATTATAACTATTGGAAGAAATAGTGGAGAAACAGCTGACAGAAAAGTTAAAGATGATTTTCTGCTTTCTAAAAGTGAAATAGAAATGATTGAAAATACATGTAAAATTTACCACTCGAAAGGAAAGAAAGTAATAGTTGTTTTAAATATCGGTGGCGTCATTGAAACTAAATCATGGAAAAATTTACCTGATGCTATCTTATTAGCATGGCAAGGCGGACAGGAAGCAGGGAATTCGGTGGTCGACATCATTACAGGAAAAATAAATCCAAGTGGAAAATTACCAATGACTTTCCCTAACGACATAAATGATCACAAATCTTCATTGAATTTCCCAATGGGAGGCGAGCAAATGAGTATAAATGACATTATTTACGGTATAAAGAAAAAAGAAAAGGCTGAAGATGAAAAAATTAAAAATAAGGACTATACCCTTTATGAAGAGGGAATCTATGTTGGTTACCGGCATTTTGACAAAGACACATTAGACGTGTCCTATCCTTTTGGATATGGATTATCATATACCAAATTTGAATTAAATGATTTGAAGGCAACAAGAGGAAAAAATATTATTAACATAGAGATAAAAGTTTCTAATATTGGAACTACTCCCGGTAAAGAGGTGATTCAGGTTTATTCTTCAAAGCCCGATTCTGATGTTGATCGGCCAATTAAAGAACTAAGGGCATTTATAAAAACATCCTTATTAAATCCTGGTGAATCAACCAGACTAAAAATGCAAATACCTCAATCAGAATTGAGTTATTGGTCAGAAGATGAGTCTCAATGGGTTTTAGAAAATGGTACCTACTCTTTTTATTTGGGTAACTCCTCAAGGACACTCCCATTGAATATTGATGTTGAAATAAAATAATTATCAAGAAATTATAATTAGAAAATTATTTGTGTTTTTTACAAATACATCGAATAATTATTAAAGCAAGAAAAATGAAACAGAATATAATAAATGAAGCAGTTCCTCTATTTATACAGTATGGTTTCAAAAGTGTAACCATAGACGATATTGCGTTAAAGATGGGGGTCTCTAAAAAAACAATTTATGCTCATTTCACAAAAAAAGAAACTCTTGTAGAGACGTGTGTATTTATGCATTTTGATAATGTTATCGATAAAATTCTTAATATTTCCAAACATTCTAAAGACCCTATAATAGGTCTTTATCAGATTAAAAAAGAGGCTTTAAATCATCTTTCAAACGAAAAAAACTCACCTGTTTATCAGCTTCAGAAATACTACAATAACATATACAATAAATTAAAAAAGATGGAGTTTGATGCCCTTAACGGAATGTTTTCTAGGAGTATTCGAAAAGGAATAGACATGGGCCTATTTCGTTCTGATATAGATATAGATTTTGTTACACGTATTTTTTTTAATGGAATTAGAGGAATAAAAGATATTGAATTATTCCCGATAGAAGAGTTTAAAATTGACTTATTACTTCTGAATTTCTCTGAATATCACTTACGTGCCATTTGCACTGATCAAGGAATCGGAAAATTAAATGAATACAAAAAAGAACTTAACATATGATTGCAAGAATTTATTTTTTCCTCTTTATACTTTTTGGTTACCAATTAAATCATGCCCAAACACTACCCGAAGCTGTTTCTCTAGAAGAAGCATTGACTTATGGCGAACAAAACAACAGAAATGTCCAAAAGGCAAGTATGGAAATCCAAAAAGCCTATAAAGATAAGTGGAGTACTATTGCCATTGGTCTTCCACAAATTAGTGCAAGCGCCAATTATCAAAATTTTATTGAATTACCCACTTCCTTAATCCCTGCTCAATTTTTTGGAGGAAATGAAGGTGAATTTGCCGAAGTACAATTTGGAACTCCACAAACAATGGCCGCAGGAATCACCGTTGAGCAGTTAATTTTTGATGGATCCTATATTGTTGGTTTGGAAGCCTCAAAGATTTTTTTACTGATCTCTGAAAATATATTTGAAAAAACCTTACTCGAAATAAGAAAGAATATCGTTAACACCTATTCTTCTGTTTTATTGGCTGGAGAGAACATTCAATTTTTAGAAAAAAACAAAGAAAACCTCAGTAAAAATCTAAAAGAATTGACTCAGTTATTTAGAAATGGATTTGAAGAGGAAGAGAGTGTAGAACAACTTCGACTGACGTTGTCAAGCGTAGAAATACAATTACGATATGTTAAAAACTTAGAGCAAATTACTTTAAAAATGCTTAAATTATTAATGGGTTTTCCAACTGATTCTCCATTGCTTTTATCGGATACTTTAGAGAAATTAACCAATGAAAGTCTATTTAAAATAGAAGTCTTAAAAGATCTGAATCTAAGTAATAATATCGATGTTAAAATTGCAAAAAATAACTTGTTAGCTGAAACATTATTGTACAGGTATGAACGCTCTAAGGGACTTCCAAGATTGTCTGCTTTTTTGAATGGTAATTACACAGGAAACAGTGAAACATTTTCATTCACACAATCAGGACAAAATTGGTTTGGAGCTGCTTTATTTGGAATTAATCTTAAAATACCTGTTTTCAGTTCCCTACGCCGAAGTGCACTTTCTCAAAAAGCAAAAATCACCGTCTCACAAGCGGAAACAGATTTAACAGAAACTCAAGAACGTGTTTTTGTTGAGGTTCAAGCGGCAAAAAATGAATATCAATTAGCCGTGGAAAACTACTTTACCAACAAAGAGAATTTAGCCTTGGCAGGTAGAATTGAACAAAAAAATCAAATAAAATATTTTGAAGGGATTGCCAGTTCATTCGAGCTTAGAGAAGCTCAATTACAACTTTACAGTGCGCAAAACAACTATCTAAGATCCATTCAAGATGTTATACAGAAAAAATTATATCTGGAAACACTTTTAAATACTGCTCAATGAAAAAAATAATTTATACACTAGGAATAAGCTTCTTATTAATTAACTGTTCTCAAGAAATGGTAGATACTTCAAATACGAATGGAGTTGAAGGTATTAACTTGGAAGAGCTCAATATTCAAAAAGCTAATTATACTCAACAAATAAATGACTTAAAACTTGAATTAGAAAAAATAAATAGTGCCATTGATGCATTAGGGAGTTCTGAAAAGAGAACTTTAATAACTGCTTTTATTACTGAAACACAATCATTTGAACATCAAATCGAAATTCAAGCGAATATAAAGACACGTCAAAATGTGCTCATATATCCAGAATTTGCAGGCCGTTTAATAACATTGAAAGTAGTAGAAGGTCAAAATGTAAAAAAGGGCAATCTATTAGCTTTAATTGATGATGCTGGCATAACGGATCAGCTTGATCAAATGATATTACAACTAAACTTAGCAAAAACTACTTTTGAAAGAACCCAAAGGCTTTGGGATCAAAAAATTGGTTCTGAGATGATGTATTTAGAAGCTAAAACCAGATATAAAGCTGCCCAAAAACAAGTATCACAAATTAAGCAACAACTGGCAAAAACTAAAATTTATGCTCCATTTAATGGTGTTATTGATGAAATCCAAGCACGGTTAGGCAGTAATCTTATCCCTGGTATAACTCCTGTATTAAGGATTGTAAACCTAAACACCATGTTTGCAGAATCTGATGTGCCAGAAAACTATCTGTCTAACATAACTAAAGGAAGTAAAGCCAAAGTGAGTATTCCTGCATTAAATCAAATTCAAAACACAGAGATTCACCAAACAGGTAACTTTATTACACCAAGCAACAGGACATTTCGTGTAGAAGCAAGATTAGAAAATCCAGAAGGATTAATTAAGCCTAATCTCAATGCACGTTTAAGTGTTATGGATTACTTTAATCCTGAGGCCATCATGATACCCCTTCGAGTTGTTAGAGAAGATGCTAAAAATCAACCCTATGTTTTTGTTTTATCTAAGCCTGAAAAAGATAATGGTTTTACTACAGAACAACGAATGGTAACCTTAGGTAAAACTAAAGAAGAAATGGTAGAAATCATGGACGGTTTGACCACAGGTGAACTCGTTGTAGAAGAAGGAGTGAGCCTTTTAGTTACCAACCAAAAAGTTAAAAGAATTTTAGAATAATGATTGAACAAAAAAATACTCCCAAAATCAAAGAATTTTTATTCTCTTCTTGGGCTATTGAACACAAAACAGTCATATATGTTATTATGACCCTGTTTTTCATTTTAGGAATTTCTTCATATTTCACTATGCCAAGAGAAGCTTTCCCTGAAATTAATGACACTAAAGTTTTTGTAAGTGCTGTATATCCTGGCAATACTGCCGAAGATATTGAACGAATAATTACTGACCCTTTAGAAGAGGCTCTAAAGGGGGTTCCAAATTTGGTTGAAATTCGTTCAACATCCTCAGAGGATTTTTCTGTAATTGATATAGAATTAGATGAAAATATTACAATTGACGACGCTAAGCAAAAGGTGAAGGAGTTGGTAGATGGAGTTACTTCAGGTCCAGATTGGCCTGTCTTCAATAATGCCAAAGTAGAACCCAACGTCTTTGAGTTGGATTTTTCAGAATTACAACCGATTTTGAACATTAGTTTAATTGGAAATTATCCTATTAAACAACTCAAAGTTTATGCAGAACGTTTGGAAAATCGTATCGAACAATTACCTCAAATTAAGGAGGTTAACATTCGTGGAATACAAATATTTGAAGTAGAAGTAGCCGTTGATATTTACAAAATGACTGCTGCAAAGGTTTCATTTAATGATATTTTGGGTGCAATCTCACAAGAAAACTCAACCATCTCAAGTGGAAATATTGTTATGGGCGGTCAAAGACGAAATATACGTTTGACAGGGGAAATTGAAAACCCTCAGCAACTCAGAAATTTTGTAGTTAAAACAGATGGAGGTCCAGTTTATTTAGGTGATCTCGCTGAAATTAGTTTTAAAGAAAAAGAAGCTACTTCCTTTGCGCGTTCTTTTGGCGAAAAAGCTGTTTTACTTGACGTGGTAAAAAGAGGTGGTAAAAATCTTATCCTAGCTTCCCAAGATATTAGAAGAATTGTTGAGCAAAGTCAAGAAATTGGATTACCCTCTGATCTAGAAATTACTATTTCAAATGACCAATCCAACTTGACACTAAACCAAGTTAGTGAACTAGTGAACAGTATAATTTTTGGCATTTTACTTGTCGTAACTGTATTGATGTTCTTTTTAGGTTTTCGCAATGCTTTATTCGTAGGATTTGCAATACCTATGTCGATGTTTATGTCATTTATGATTCTTTCTGCACTCGGTTATACCATGAATACGATGGTTCTTTTTGGACTTGTTATGGGGCTAGGCATGTTGGTAGACAACGGGATTGTCGTGGTTGAAAATGTGTACCGTTTGATGGAAAAAGAAGGAATGTCACGAATTGCAGCAGCCAAAGCTGGAATTGGCGAAATAGCATTTCCAATTATTGTTTCAACAGCTACCACTATTGCTGCCTTTATACCTCTTGGAGCTTGGCCAGGATTAATGGGAGAATTCATGATTTACTTTCCGATAACCCTTTCAGTCGTTTTAGGCTCTTCGCTTATCGTTGCTGTCTTTTTTAACTCCATGCTTGTCTCTCAATTTATGGAAATTAAAGATCGTGAAATTAGTACCAAATCTCTTTGGAGACTTACAATAATAATGGGAGGTCTCGGAATTGTCTTGTTATTTGGCAGTCCTGGTGTTCGTGTTTTTGGAAATTTAATGGTTTTAACCCCTGTTCTATTTTGGATGTATAAACTATTTATCAAAAATTTAGCTCACGCTTTCCAAAATTCATTTTTAGTTCGTCTTGAAAACAATTATCAAAAGTTTTTAGCCTTTGCTTTAAGTGGATATAAGCCTGGTCTATTTTTAGGAGGAACATTTTTTTTGCTTTTTACCTCATTTGCTTTGATGGGAATTTTCCCTCCAAGTGTAGAATTTTTCCCAGAAAATCAACCTCAGCAAATCCTTGTATTTATTGAATATCCGGATGGTACATCTATTAAAAAAACCAACATTACAACCCGCCGAATAGAATCTGAAATCTTTGATGTAATTTCTAGACAAAAATACAATCAAGGAAACTTTAATTTTTTGGTAGAGTCTGGGGTTGCCCAAGTTGGAGAAGGAGCTGGAAATCCATTTATTGATAATGGCAATACAAACGAGCTTCCTCACAAAGGAAAAATTACCTTGACTATGAGAGAATTCAAATTACGAGGAGGAATATCTAGTGAAGATTTAAGAAAGGAAATCCAAGAACAATTAGACGGAAAATTCCCTGGAGTCGCTATCTCCGTAGAAAAGGATGCTAACGGTCCTCCAGCTGGTTATCCTATAACAATAGAAATCACTGGTGAAAATTACTTGGGACTAATTCAAACTGCCGAAAAAATGAAAGACTACCTTAATCGGGTAAATATACCAGGGGTAGAAGAACTAAAAATTGATGTAAACAAAAACAAGCCAGGTGTTCAACTGAATATCGATCGTGAAAAAGCTGGGGAACTCGGAGTGTCTACATCTCAAGTAGGACAGTTATTAAGAACTTCTCTGTTTGGAGCAAAAGCTGGAGTTTATAAAAAAGATGGGGACGATTACGAAATAAATGTCCGTTTTAATAAAGCTAATCGCTACGATAATAATGCATTATATAATCAAAATATCATTTTTAGAGATCCTTCAAATGGACAGATTAAGGAAATCCCTGTAACAGCACTAATAGAACGCAAAAATACAACCAGTTTTAATGCTATCAAGCATCGACAACTTAATCGGGTTGTAACTCTTTATTCTCCTGTATTAGCTGATTTCAACGCAAATGCTGTAGTTGATCAGGTTAAAAATGCATTGGTTAGTTATAAACTACCTAAAGACGTGCAGTTCAAATTTTCTGGAGAAATTGAAGAACAAGAAAAAAACATGGATTTCCTTTCAAATGCATTATTATCAGCACTAGGTTTAATTTTGTTACTCTTGGTATTCCAATTTAATTCCATTTCCAAACCACTTATTATTTTACTTTCTATTTTCTTAAGTTTTACAGGAGTTTTTTTAGGATTGATTGCATTTCAAATGCCATTTGTAATATTAATGACTATGATGGGAATTATTGCTCTAGCTGGAATTGTGGTTAATAACGGGGTTGTACTTCTAGACTATACTCAATTGTTAATAGATAGAAAAAGTTTAGAACTTGAACTGCCTGAAGGTTCTCTTTTAGAAAAAAAAGAAGTAACTCTCGCTATTATTGAAGGAGGTACCGCTCGTCTTCGCCCAGTAATACTTACAGCTATAACCACAGTTTTGGGATTAATCCCTTTAGCTATTGGACTCAATATTGACTTTTTTGCACTATTCTCTGAATGGAATCCTAAGGTTTATATTGGTGGTGACAATGTTATTTTTTGGGGTCCCCTTGCTTGGACAGTCATCTTTGGGTTAACTTTTGCTACCTTTTTAACATTAGTAATTGTTCCAGCTACCTTCTCAATCGTATATTCTATTAAAATTTGGATTAAGAAGTTTTTATAAAGAATACTAAATCCTGTGGTTTGCGCTTCAGGATTTTTTATTTTTACAATAATTAAAGAACTTATGTATAGATCACACGACTGCGGCTCACTGAGATTCGAAAACATAAATCAAAATGTTACTTTATCAGGATGGGTTCATAAAAGTAGAAATAAAGGTTTTATCATTTGGGTTGATCTAAGAGACCGTTATGGAATTACTCAATTAATTTTTGATGAGGAACGCAGTCCCAAAAATGTTTTTGAAAAAGCACAAAATATTGGCCGTGAGTTTGTAATACAAATTAAAGGAGTGGTTATTGAACGAGAATCTAAAAACTCCAATATCAAATCTGGAGCTGTAGAAGTTTTAGTAAACGAACTCAATATACTTAATAAGTCAAAAACACCCCCATTCACCCTTGAAGATATTACCGACGGAGGGGAGGAACTAAGAATGCAATTTCGCTATTTGGATATTCGTAGAAATCCTGTAAAAGATAAATTGATCTTTCGATCTAAAGTATCCAATACAGTTCGAAATTATTTAACATCTGAAGGATTTATTGACATAGAAACTCCCTATTTGATAAAATCTACTCCTGAAGGAGCGCGTGACTTCGTGGTACCCTCAAGAATGAATTCGGGTCAGTTTTATGCTCTTCCTCAGTCGCCTCAAACTTTTAAACAATTATTGATGATTGGTGGTTTGGATAAGTATTTTCAAATTGTAAAATGCTTTAGAGACGAGGATTTACGAGCTGATCGCCAGCCAGAATTTACGCAGATTGATTGCGAGATGACGTTTGTCGAGCAAGAAGATATTCTTAATCAATTTGAAGGACTTACGCGTCATCTAATTAAAGAAATTAGAGGTGTTGAAATTGAATCCTTCCCAAGAATATCCTATGAAAAGGCAATGAAAACTTATGGAAATGATAAACCAGATATTCGATTTGGAATGAAATTTATAGAACTTAACGATTTGACTCAAGGTAAAGGATTTGATGTCTTTGATAGTCAAGAGTTAGTTGTAGGAATTGCTGTACCAGGTGCAGCTTCATATTCAAGAAAAGAAATCGATGCTCTGGTCGATTGGGTCAAACGTCCTCAAATTGGCGCTAAAGGACTAGTTTGGATAAAATGTAATGATGATGGAAAATATAAATCTTCAGTTGATAAGTTTTTCACTGAATCTCAAATAGCCACTTGGGCTGAACGCTCTGGGGCAATAACTGGAGATTTAATATTAATTCTTTCAGGAGAAGTCAAAACTACTCGCACTCAACTTAGTGCACTTCGAATGGAATTAGCAGAACGCATGGGTTTAAGAGATCCTAAAGTCTTCGCACCAATTTGGGTTACAGACTTTCCACTTTTAGAATGGGATAAGGAAACTAATCGCTTTCACGCCATGCACCACCCGTTTACTGCCCCTAAACCTGAACATTTAGATTTATTGAAGACAGACCCTGGTAATGTAAATGCGAATGCTTATGATTTGGTATTGAACGGAAATGAAATTGGAGGAGGATCCATTAGGATACACGATCAAAAACTACAATCTCAAATGTTTGAATTACTTGGTTTTTCTAAACAAGAGGCTAAAGCACAGTTTGGCTTCTTAATGAATGCTTTTAGTTACGGTGCTCCCCCTCATGGAGGAATTGCTTTTGGTTTAGACAGATTAGTAGCTATTTTAGGAGGGGAAGAAACCATTAGAGACTTTATAGCGTTTCCAAAAAACAATAGTGGCCGTGACGTGATGATAGATGCTCCTGCATTTATAAATGATACTCAACTTAAAGAGCTTTTTTTAAAAACACTTCCTAAGAATAAAGAATGAAAAAAATTTTGTGGTTTTTATTTATCTTAATTCTAGTTGCATTGGGCTGTGGTATTTATATTAAAAATTACATAAATTTTGTCACTGGAGAACGCATAATAGGTTTCACTGTTCTTACTGGAGCTTTTTTGTACTTGCCTCTTTTTCTATATCACCGGTGGAAAGATAAACGCCTTCAAGACTATACTCTTAGTGAAGAAAATCTTAAAAAAATTAAAGATGTTAGCCACAAATAAATTTATCTCAAAATAGTTATCACTTAGAAAATTCTTTTGAAAATAATTGACAATCAATAGCTTTCAAAATAAAAATGTATTAAAATGAATGCCGACCCAAATATTAACCCTAAATTTGCAAAAAATAATTTATTAAATAATAACATGACTGGTACAGTAAAATTTTTTAACGAAGCTAAAGGATTTGGTTTCATTACAAACGATGAGTCTGGAGAAGATGTATTCGTTCACATTTCAGCCCTAAACGGCGTGACCCTAAGAGAAGGGGCTAAAGTAGAGTATGTAGAAGAAGAAGGTAAAAAAGGGAAGCAAGCTTCCAATATTACTTTATTATAATATTACATTATTACTAGAATATAAGCATCTTGGCAACAAGATGCTTTTTTATTTTCTTTTTTTCAGAAAAAAGTCTTGAAGCATTTTCTTAGACTCAGCTTCCATTACTCCACTAGTTATTTTTGTCTTTGGGTGAAGCTTTATAGCTGCCTGTTGAAATCCTCGTTTAGAATCTTTACAAGCATATACCAGACGGTCTAACTGACTCCAAATTAATGCGCCAGCACACATTACGCAGGGCTCCAGGGTAACATAAAGGGTGCATCCTACAAGATACTTTCCATTTAAGAAATTAGCTGCTGAAGTAATAGCTTGCATCTCAGCATGGGCAGTAACATCATTTAGCTTCTCGGTCAAGTTATGAGCGCGAGCTATTACCCTTTGATCAACAACAACTATAGCCCCTACTGGAACTTCATCTTGAATTTCAGCCTTTTCAGCCTCTTTTAAGGCAAGCTTCATAAAATAAGTGTCATCTAATTTCATGGCCTAAAAATACACATTCTAATAGGTTCTTTTCTCATAATGTTTTGCATTACCTTTACATAATGGCTTCCGACCAATTTAAGCATATTCAAAAACCCGAAGATCTTCGTAAACTGTTGCCAGAAGATCTTAAAGTTTTTGCAGTAGAACTTCGCCAAGAAATCATAAATATCATAGCTAAAGGTGAAGGACATTTGGGTTCAAGCCTTGGAACTGTTGAGCTCACTATTGCGTTACATTATTGCTTTAATACTCCTAAAGATTTGATAATTTGGGATGTTGGTCATCAAGCTTATGGACATAAAATGATTACTGGGAGACGAAAGGCCTTTCAGAAGTTAAGACAGCGTAATGGAATTAGTGGTTTCCCGAAACGAGATGAAAGCCCCTATGACACTTTTGGAACAGGACATGCAGGTACCGCTATATCGGCAGCACTAGGCATGGCGCTAAGTGCTAAAACAGAAGATCAAAACAGATTGCATATTGCAGTGGTTGGAGATGCTTCAATTGCAAATGGTATGGCTTTTGAAGCTTTAAATCATCTAGGTACAACTCAAGCTAATGTCCTAGTAATATTAAATGATAATAGTATGGGTATTGATCCCAGTGTAGGCGCTTTAAAAAAATTTTTTAATACTGTAAAAAAAGAAACGCCTTCAACACTTAATTTTTTCCAATCTTTAAATCTTTCCTATCAAGGACCTATAAATGGTCATAATATTGAAATTCTATTGTCAACCTTAGAAAATCAAAAAAAACAAAAAGGCCCTAGAATTCTTCACGTTGTTACTACTAAAGGAAAAGGACTCCCTTTGGCAGAAGAAAAACAAATTATATATCATGCTCCCGGTAAATTTGATCCTTTAACAGGAAAATTAAACCCTTCAAAAGGAAATAAAAAATTGAAATTTCAAACCATTTTTGGAGAAACTCTGTTAAAGCTCGCATTAATAAATAAAAGTATAGTTGCAATCACACCCGCTATGCCAACGGGGAGTGGATTGGTAAAGATGCTAGAAACCCTGCCAAAACAATGTATAGATGTAGGTATTGCTGAACAACACGCAGTTACTCTAGCTGCAGGAATGGCAAGTCAAGGTATGCTCCCATTTTGCGTTATATACTCTACTTTTTTACAGCGTGCCTATGATCAAATCATTCATGATGTAGCGATACAAAAACTACCAATAATTTTCTGTATTGATCGAGCAGGAATTGTGGGTCACGATGGACCCACGCATCATGGTCTTTTTGACATTTCATTTTTAAGATGTATCCCTAATATTCAGATTGTTGCACCAAGAGATTCGCAAGAGCTTCAAAACATCGTTTATACCGCTCAATTGGGGATTAATTTACCATTAGCTATTCGCTACCCTAGAGGCTACAGCGAAAAAAAATCTCTCTCTTTTGATTTTAAAAAAATTCCTTGGGGTAAAGGGACCCTTTTAAAAAATGGAAGCCATATTGCTATTTTATCCCTAGGAACTATATCAAAAAATATTGAAAAAGCTCTCAGCCATGTTAATTATCCTGAAGCTTTTGCACATTTTGACTTGTGTTTTGCAAAGCCCTTGGATGAAGAATTACTTCACAAAGTATTTAATAAATTTAAAACAGTTGTTGTATTTGAAGAAGGAGTAAAACAAGGTGGAGTTGGAAGTGCTGTGCTAGAGTTTGCTTCACAAAAATTGTATCAAGTTCCCATCCATTTAGAGGGTGTATCAGATATCTTTGTTCCTCACGGAGATACTGATGAACTTTTTCAAGAAATAGGACTAGATGTAAGTGGAATAACAAAAAAACTTCAGTTGTTATTAAATAAAGTGTTGGGATGAGTTACGGAGAAGTTTAGTTTTTTAATTTTAACCTAAATGTATCTATGAGTGCCCAAAAACGTCTTTTTTTACTTGATGCCTTTGCCTTAATTTTTAGAGGCTACTATGCTTTTATAAAAAATCCCAGAATTAATTCTAAGGGGATGAACACCTCTGCAATTTTGGGTTTTACAAATTCATTGCTAGATGTTATTAAAAGAGAACGCCCCGACTATCTTGCTGTATGTTTTGATAAAGGTGGATCTAAGAGCAGAACTGATCTTTTCACTGAATATAAAGCTAATCGAGATGAAACTCCAGAGGCCATTAGTTTAGCAATACCTTATATTCAAAAAATTTTAGATGCAATGCACATTCCTGTAGTAGTCAAAAAAGGTTATGAAGCAGATGATATCATAGGAACACTATCTAAACAAGCGGAAAAAGAAGGTTATCAAGTTTTCATGGTCACACCCGATAAAGACTTTGCTCAATTAGTTTCTGAAAATATTTTTATGTATCGTCCCTCTCGCATGGGAAATGGAATAGAAATTTGGGGAGTTCCAGAAGTACAAAAAAAGTTTGAAGTAGAGCGTCCAGAACAAGTCATTGATTACTTAGGTATGATGGGTGATGCCGTTGATAATATACCTGGACTACCTGGAGTAGGAGATAAAACTGCTAAAAAATTATTAAAAACATATGGCAGTATGGAGGCTTTATTAGAGAATGCACACGAGGTCAAAGGAAAACTAGGTGAAAAAATTAATGCAAATAAAGACCAAGGAATCTTATCTAAGGAGTTGGCGACAATTCTTTTGGATGTACCTGTAACTTTCGATGCTGAAAACTATGCCTTAAGAGATCCCAATCAATCAAAAGTCAGTGAACTTTTTCAAGAATTAGAGTTTCGGAGAATGGCTGAAAACTTTAATAAGATTTTTACCTCAAAAGAAGAGCCTGTAATTTCTGATGATAAAATAAATACATCAAATCAAAAAGTTCTTCAAGAGGGTCAACAGTTCAACTTATTTTCTCCTCCTGGAAGCGGAAGTTCAGCCCAAAATGATTCGTTAAAAAGGAAGGATTTATCCACAAAAGAACACTGGTATCAAACCGTTAATAGTAAAAAAGCACGTGAATTATTATTAAAAAAACTATTAAGTAAAAAACAGGTTTGTTTTGATACAGAGACGACCTCTGTAGATGCTTTAGAGGCTGATCTAATAGGAATTTCATTTTGTTGGAGTCCTGGCAAAGGCTATTACTTGGCCTTACCAAATGACAGAAAACAGGTAATTCAAATTTTACAATACTTTAAGCCCTTTTTTGAACATCCTGAAATAGAAAAAATTGGTCATAATTTAAAGTATGACTTAAAAATATTGAGAAATTATAATATTCAAGTTCAATCACCCTTCTTTGACACAATGGTTGCGCATTATTTAGTCAATCCTGATATGCGTCACAATATGGATGTTTTAGCTGAGACGTATTTAAATTATAATCCTCAACCCATAACTGATCTTATTGGAAAGAAAGGTAAAAATCAAATAAGCATGAAAGAAGTAGCTTTAGATCAACAAACTGAATATGCAGTTGAAGATGCTGATATTACCTTTCAACTCAAGCAGCATTTTGAAAAAGAAATGGAAGCTGCAAATACCTTATCATTATATAAGCAGGTTGAACTTCCCCTAGTAGAAGTACTTTCAGATATGGAGTGTGAAGGGATTAATCTAGATACCGCATTTTTAAAAGAGCTTTCGAAAGGGCTGTCAAGTGATATCGAGGTCTTGGAAAAAACTATTTTTGATGATGCTGGTGAAACCTTTAATTTAGGGTCCCCTAAGCAATTAGGGCCAATTTTATTTGAAAAATTAAATCTTGTAGAAAAACCAAAAAAAACAAAAACAGGTCAGTACTCTACTGCTGAGGAGGTTCTTTCTGCGTTAGCTAAAGATAACCCTATAATTTCAAATATATTAGAGTGGAGATCACTCAATAAACTTCAAAACACATATGTAGACGCTCTTCCAAAGGAAATCAGTTTAAAAACTAATCGTGTTCATACAATTTATAATCAAGCTGTTGCTTCTACGGGCCGTTTAAGCAGTAATAATCCTAACCTTCAAAATATTCCGATCAGAACCCCTCGTGGGCAACAAGTTCGTAAAGCATTTATCCCACGCGATAAAGAACATGTTCTTGTTGCTGCAGATTATTCTCAAATTGAATTACGTATCATTGCGGCATTAAGCAAAGATTTAGGTATGGTAGATGCATTTCAAAATAACAAAGATATTCATTCAGCTACTGCTGCTAAAGTATTCGGGGTTTCACTGGAAAATGTTACAAGAGAACAACGCAGTAATGCTAAGACGGTAAACTTTGGTATAATTTATGGAGTCTCTGCATTTGGTTTGAGTCAGCAAACTAGTTTAACTAGGAGCGAATCTAAGGAATTGATAGAGACTTATTATGCAACATATCCTAAACTGAGGAATTACATTCAAGATCAAATAGATTTTGCCAGAGACAACGGTTATGTCTCGACTGTATTAGGTAGAAGACGCTATCTAAAAGATATTAATTCTCAAAATGCGATTGTTCGTGGAGCGGCAGAGCGTAATGCGGTAAACGCCCCTATTCAAGGAAGCGCTGCAGATATTATTAAATTAGCCATGATTTCTATTCAAAAAGAATTACGAAATAAAAACTGGAAGTCTAAAATGTTACTTCAAGTGCATGATGAATTAGTTTTTGATGTTCCAAAAACAGAATTAACAGCTCTAAAAACAATGGTCAAAACCAAAATGGAAAATGCATTTAAAATCGATGTCCCATTATTAGTAGACATAGGTGTTGGAGCGAATTGGTTAGAAGCTCACTAGCTAATTTAGCTTAGTCAAAAAGGTTCCAATAAATTTCAGGGAAAAATTTTTCAAAAGTAATTTATAATTGTACATTTGCAGCCCGTTGAAGCAATTTCAGACGGTTAAAATAAATAATTGTGAATACATTAAGTTATAAAACTATATCTGCAAATTCGGGCACTGTTAAGAAAGAATGGATCGTATTAGATGTAAAGAATCTTCCATTAGGAAGGGTTTCAACAGCAATTGCAAATTTTTTACGTGGTAAATATAAAACCAATTATACACCCCATGTAGATTGTGGTGATAACGTAATTGTAATTAATGCTTCTACAGTTACTTTAAGTGGAAACAAGTGGGAGCAAAAAGAATACATCCGACATACAGGATATCCAGGAGGACAACGTTCTTTAAACGCTCTTCAACTTCATAACAAAAAAGATACACGTTTGGTAGAAAACGCTGTGCGTGGAATGTTGCCTAAAAACAAATTAGGTGCTGAGCTTTTCAGAAATTTACGAGTTTTTGGAGGTGCTGACCACAAACAAGAAGCTCAAAACCCAAAAATTATTAACATTAACGATTACTTATAATGGACACAGTTCACACTATTGGCCGTCGCAAAACCTCAATTGCCCGAATATTTATTATTAAAGGGAAAGGATCAATAACGGTAAACAAAAAAAATTATACAGATTACTTTCCAACACCTGCCCTACAATATAAGATCCAACAACCTTTCATGTTAACCAGCACAGAAGGAAATTATGATTTAAATATTACGGTAAAGGGTGGAGGAACCAATGGTCAAGCTGAAGCTGTTCGTCTAGCAATTTCCAGAGCTTTATGTAAAATCAATGAAGAGTTTAGAGCCGAATTGAAACCTGAAGGATTGTTAACTAGAGACCCACGTATGGTGGAGCGAAAAAAGTTTGGCCAAAAGAAAGCAAGAAAAAAATTCCAATTCTCAAAACGTTAATTGGTTTCGTTTTGTTTCGACAAAACAAAGTTCATTCATTTATTAATTTAACCTGTTGCTTAAACC
>Ga0233397_1000040_pt1 | contig 66092 bp, 53 predicted proteins | sample 35DmetaG_FD_189957 | JGI IMG/M metagenome (GOLD analysis project Ga0233397, IMG submission 189957) | Seawater microbial communities from Monterey Bay, California, United States - 35D | ecosystem: Environmental > Aquatic > Marine > Coastal | place: USA: California | collected 2016-10-20
TCGATCATTTGTGGTAAACAATCCAAAGGCATATGCGGAATAGGATGCATGAAGAAGGGAAGAGAGTAGCGCGCATTTCCCCACTCTTCTTTTGGAGGATTTACAACGCGGTGAATGGTCGAGGGTAGGTGATTGTTAGTAAGGCGTGAAAGCATATCACCAATATTAATCATTAATTCATCAGGTGCGGCAACAGCGTCAATCCACTCATCTTTTCGGTTGAGAACTTGCAAGCCTCCTCCCTGTGAGCCCATAAGAAGCGTGATTAAATTGATGTCCCCATGAGCAGCAGCGCGCTCGGCATCTTGAGGCGCTTGAGAAATGGGTGGATAGTGAATCGCCCGTAAAATAGAGTTTCCCTCACGGATAAAATGATCAAAATAAAACTCATCTAACCCTAAATACAATGCAATGGCTTGAAGTAAAACTTCAGCTGTTTTTTCTAACTTTTTATAAACCAGATTCCCCACCTTATTGAAGTTTTCCAGCTCTTTGACTTGGATATTCTCCGGGTACATTTTTTTGAGTTGAGGATGAGCTTCAAGATCTTGACCAAAATGCCAAAACTCTTTCAGATCGCCAGTAGTTCGTCCTGCTGCGTGTTCTTTTCCAAAGCCCGTATAGCCTCTTTGTCCTCCACCTCCATGGGTTTCATACCCTTCTTTAGTGGATTTAGGCAGGGCGAAAAAGCCCTTGATTTCATGGTATAATATTTCTTGAAGTTCTCTCTCCAAAAAGTGTCCTTTAAGCGCAAGAAATCCAATTTCTTGAAACGAAGCACCAATGTGTTTTACAAAAGCGGCTTTGCTTTTGGGATCATTGGAAAGAAAGTCATTTAAATCAGCTTGTGGGATGTGTTGCATTAAAAAAAGAAATTAAAAAAGCGGACCCATCGGTCCGCTTTGTATAGATAAGGAAAATTACAGTGGCGCTACTTGCGTAGGCGCCTGCTGTTCACGATTCCTCAAATGATTTTCATAAAACATAAGACACCTCCTTTCTACATTAAATTAAACATAGCTGTTGTCACAGCGTTAACTTCTCATATCAAATATAATAATAGGAAGCTTTGGTGCGACACTTATTTCACAATTTTTTTCAACGTCAATCCTTGAACCAATATGGTAAATAAAACCACAGCATAGGTTAGTATCAAAATGAGTTCCTTTCCGTCTCCAATAGTATCTGGAAGGTTAAGCGCTAAGGCTATACTGAGCCCTCCTCTTAATCCACCCCAAGTAATTATTAGGGCAGTATTCTTTTCGAATGTCATTCTGTAAGAAAGAATTTTGATGGGAATAAACACTCCAATCCCTCTAGAAACGACCACCAATAAAATGACCAAAAGGATAATGACTAAATAAGAAGTATCAAAGTTTTGAAGAATTGGAATAATTTCTAGACCGATTAAAATAAACAGGATGGCATTTAGCGTTTCGTCAAGTAGATGCCAAAACTTATAGACGTAGTCTCCCATGGCTTTTTGAACACCGTCTTGTTTTTTGTCTGTATCAATATTTTGATTTAAAAAGAGTCCCATAACAACCACTCCTAGAACAGCTGAAAAATGAAATAAATGTGAGATGATTGGGACTAAAAGAACAAGTGAAAGTGTAATTAATACCTCTAATTCCACATGAGTGTTTTCAATATATTTAACCAGTTTTAGACCTAAAAAGCCCAATACAGCACCCATGACCACACCTCCTACAACTTCTTGTGCAAAGAGAGAGCCTACACTTTGAAGCGTTACATTATCAATTCCCTCAATTTTAATACTAAGTAGCGTTAAAAAGACAACAACTCCAATTCCATCATTAAATAATGATTCTCCTGCAATTCTTGTTTCGGTTATTTTAGAAAGGTTCATTTTTTTAACCATGGCCAAAACAGCAATGGGGTCGGTTGGAGCAATCAATGATCCGAACAATAAACAGTCAACGTAGGTAAGACCCAATGAACTCAGCCCTAAAAAAGGTTGTTGAACTAACCAAAAAACACCCGTACCTACTGCGAATGTTGAAAAGAGAACCCCAAAAGTGGCTAAAAATAACACTGTCAATCGGTCTTTCAAAAGTTCGTGAACATCCACACTAATGGCTCCTGCAAACAAAAGAAAAGGGAGCATAACGTCAATTAATAAGACACTAAAATCAAACTCTTTAGTGAGTTGGGTCATATAATTTAAAAACTCGGGAGAAACTAAACCAGCGATCATAATGATAAGCGACAATACAATTGCTAAAACCATGAGACCTATGGTTTGAGGAAGCTTCAAAATACGAAGGTTGATGATTGAAAAAACAGATGCTAAAGAGAGTAATAAGGTAGAGAGTTCTAATAAATTCATTGTAGTTAATTTTACGTAAAATAAGAAATTATTTTTTTAGGTAGAGTTTTGAAAGGTATTTGCCAATCAAGTCAAACTCTAAGTTCACTATTTTGCCAGGGGCTAATTTATGAAAGTTTGTATGCTCATAGGTATAGGGAATGATTGCCACAGAAAAGCGATCTTCTAATGAGTCTACCACAGTAAGACTTACGCCATTTACGGTGATTGATCCTTTTTCAATGGTAATATTACCTTTGCTTGGATCATAGACAAAAGTATAGGTCCAACTGCCATCCTGATTAGAAGAACTTATACATTCTGCAGTTTGGTCTACATGGCCTTGAACCATATGTCCATCCAATCGATCTCCTAATTTCATCGCCCGCTCGAGATTGAGCAAGTCACCTGTTTGAAGGGTTCCTAGGTTGGTTTTATTTAGAGTTTCATCTATTGCAGTTACTGTGTAGGAATTGCTGTCACAAGCCACCACAGTCAGACACACTCCATTGTGAGCCATACTTTGATCAATTTTTAAGCTCGAAGCTAATTCACTTTCAAGGGTGATATGTAAATTCGTATCTTCTTTTTTTAACTCGGTTATCTTTCCGAACGCTTCTATAATTCCTGTAAACATGCGTTTTAAATTAGTTACATTTGCCTCAAAAATAAGTATAAAAACCAGTAATGAGTGAAATCCCAAAAATTAGAATCGGAATTTCTGTTGGAGACCCCAACGGTATAGGATTTGAAATTATTTTAAAAACTTTTTCAGACAAGCGTATTTTTGATTTTTTTACACCTGTGGTATTTGCTCATCATAAAAATTTAATTGAAGAACGAAAAAAATTAGGAATAACTGTCAGTGTGTTTTCCTTGAGTAATATCAAAAACCCGAACAATGGACAGTTAAATGTTGTTAATATTTGGGATGCTCCTTTTCCTATTGTTTATGGAAAGGAACAGGCAGAAGCTGGATTACATGCAATTACCTCATTGGAAACAGCCACTCTTGCTTTAAAAAATGGAGACGTTGATGTTTTAGTTACAGCACCCATTCATAAAAAAAGCATTCAGTCTAAGGTCTTCAAATTTCCAGGTCATACCGATTATTTGAATGCGCAACTTGAGGGGCAAAGCTTAATGTTTATGGTAACAGACCAGCTCAAGGTGGCTTTGATGAGTGATCATATTCCTTTGAAAGATGTCGTTGGTTATTTGAATGAAGATAAAATCAACACCAAAATTGCTTTATTAGAAAAAAGTTTAATTCAAGATTTTGGAATTCAACGGCCTAAAATTGCTGTCTTGGGAATCAACCCCCACACTGGAGATAATGGTGTAATTGGAGAGGAAGACGATACGCTCTTAACTCCTGTTATTAAGAAATGGAATGAAAAAGGGAGCCTCGTTTTTGGACCTTATCCTGCCGATGGATTTTTTGGAAATCAAAGCTATTCCAAGTTTGATGCCGTATTAGCAACCTATCACGACCAGGGTTTGATTCCATTTAAAACCTTATCCTTTGGTCAAGGCGTCAATTTTACTGCAGGCTTGAGTCATGTTCGTACTTCGCCAGATCATGGCACTGCTTTTGATTTAGCCGGCAAGGGAGTTGCAGATCCAAGTTCGTTTTCTGAAGCGGTCTATCGGGCACGTGAGATCTTTCTTAAAAGAAACGAGAAGTTCTCTTAACCCTTCTTAGTTTTTATTTTTAAAAAGACTCACAAAAAGGCTTCCCAATAAGGAGTGAATCAAACTTGAGATTGCGGCAGGGATAGCCACCATTGGATTTGAAAAATTTTCTCGAGCCAAAACAACACCCAATCCCGAATTTTGCATCCCTACTTCTATTGAAATAGTTTTGGCAACGCTCCAGCTTCTAAATAAACCCAAGCTGATTAAAAACCCAAATAGAAAACCAATGGAGTGAAGACAAAGGAGAGCCAAAATCAACTGAATCCCTGAATTCAAAATAATTTCTTTTCCTTGTCCGATAATACTAGCCACGATTAACGTAATGAGGAGCACCGCAACGGGAGGGGCAAACGGAAGAATTTTTGAGGTAGACCTTGGGAGGTACCGATTGAGCATCACTCCCAAAAGAATTGGAAGTAAAACCACTTTCAATGTTGAATAAAAAAGACCTGCTGCGTCCACATTAACGTAACTTCCAGAAAGTTGGCTTGTTAAATAGGGAGTGATAAGAATTGCCACCAAAGTTGAAACAGTGGTCATACAAACGGAAAGTGCAACATTAGCCTTTGCTAGATAAGCAATAACATTTGATGCAGTCCCTCCCGGACAACAAGAAACCAAAATGAGTCCAACAGCAAAGAAAGGAGGTAAATCAAAAACTTTTCCTAAACCCCAACCTAAACTGGGCATTAGAATAAATTGCAATCCAATTCCAACAAGCACCCATTTGGGTTGTTTTAAAATTTGTTTAAAATCTGAAGCTTGTAACGTTAGTCCCATACCCAACATTATTCCTCCTAGACCCAGTGTTATAAGGGGACCTTGAAACCAAGTGAAAAGCGGGGGATGCACTAGTGCACCGCATGAAAACAGGACGACTATCCAAGGAAAGGCAGCTGTTGTTTTTTGAGTGTAGTGGTTCAATTTTATAATTTCAATTCAAGATATCTCTTTTTTTTATCTCGTGCACATCAGACTTATGGCTTTTTATACTTTACTTGAATCTTTTTTCGATATCGATTGAATGATAATCCATGCAATTTTAACGTGTTACGTTATTTTTTTTTATAAATTTGCCGCTCAATTGGAGGACAATGGAAGTGTTAAAAGAATTTACTATCCCATTTGTGGGGTTAAAGGACGGTAAACACAGCTTTTCTTTTCCGATAGACAATACGTTCTTTACGCATTTTGAGTATACCGATTTTGATCACGTTGAGCTTGAAGCTAAACTAGTGTTGGATAAAAAGCCAACTTTTTTAGAATTAAGTTTTGATGTTCAAGGAAAAGTAAAACTTCCTTGTGACGTTTCTACAGAGTTATTTGATCTTCCTATCGATTCTAAATTTGACCTTTTAGTCAAATTTGGATCGAATACAGAAAGCAACTCAGATGAGATAATAATCTTTCCTGAGGGAACTTATCAAATTAATGTAGCCCAATATATTTATGAACTAATTATTTTGGCCATTCCATTGAAACGCGTGCATCCAGGAATCGAAGACGGTACTTTACAAAGTGAGATTGTAAATAAACTTAAAGCGCTAGAACCTAAAGAAGAAAATTTAAATGGAGGTGAAGACCCCCGCTGGAATAAACTAAAAGATCTCTTGTAAAGGCGATCACGTAAAACAATTATTATGGCACATCCTAAACGGAAAATTTCCAAAACAAGAAGAGACAAAAGACGTACGCATTACAAAGCGGCTGATCAACAAATCGCAACTTGTACTACAACAGGTGAAGCACATCTATACCATCGCGCACATTGGCATGAGGGGAAATTGTATTACCGTGGAAAAGTTCTTGTTGACGCTGCAGCTACTGCTGAAGCTTAAGCAATAAAATTAAAAATATAGCTCTCCGTTTAGGAGGGCTTTTTTTATTACAATTGTTTTGATTGCGTCAAAAAACTACTATCTTCACTTCGTAATAATGTATTTTTCTACTGAAAATTTATAATGAATCAAGTGAGTAATATAATGCTGAAAGCAGCAATTACTGCAGTTGGAGGATACGTTCCCGATACAGTTTTATCTAATCAAGATTTAGAGAAAATGGTCGACACGAATGATGAATGGATTCGCTCACGAACAGGAATAAAAGAACGTCGAATTCTTAAAGATCCAACAAAAGCGACTTCTTTCCTCGCCATTCAAGCTGCAAACGATTTAATTTCCAAAAAGGATCTTGATCCCACTACCATAGACTTAGTTTTAGTTGCCACCATAACGCCAGACATGCACGTTGCTGCAACTGCCGCTTATGTTGCTTCCTCTATAGGGGCGACAAATGCCTTTGCATATGATTTAAATGCAGCTTGTTCCGGATTTCTTTACGGGATGAGTGCCGCAGCTTCTTATATCAGTTCAGGGAGGTATAAAAAAGTACTACTTATCGGAGCCGATAAAATGTCTTCTATAGTAGATTATACAGACCGAACTACTTGTATCATATTTGGTGATGGCGGAGGAGCAGTTTTGTTTGAACCTAGTGTCAATGAATTTGGTTGGGAAGACGAGTATTTTAGAAGCAATGGAAGCGAGCGGATGTCGTTACGTATCCTGTCTGGAGGATCTTTGCACCCTACTACTCAAGAAACCTTAGATCAAGGGTCACACAATATTCACCAAGAAGGGAAGGTGGTTTTTAAATATGCTGTTTCTGAAATGGCCAATGTAGCCGAACAAATCATGAATAGGAATGATTTAGGAAATGGAAAAATAGATTATCTTTTACCCCATCAAGCAAATAAAAGAATAATTGATGCTACCGCAAGTCGTCTCAATTTATCTGACGATAAGGTACTCATGAATATTGACCGTTATGGCAATACTACTGCGGCTACTTTGCCACTTTTACTATATGACTACGAATCAAAACTCAAAAAAGGAGACAAGCTCGTATTTACCGCTTTTGGTGGTGGATTTACCTGGGGTGCAGCACACCTCACATGGGCCTATTAAAAAAACTAATTGAAAACTAGATATGGATATTAAAGACATTCAAAATTTAATCAAATTTGTTGCTAAATCAGGAGCACAGGAGGTGAAACTGGAAATGGAAGACATTAAGATCACCATCAAAACTGGTTCGGACCAACCTCAGAATGAAACTACGGGAATAGTTCAACAATTACAAGCAGTTCCTCCACCTGTTCAATTACAAGCACCACCAATTGCACCAGCAGCACCGGTGTCTGAAGCGCCTAAAGCAAGTAGTGAGGAAGATCATTATATTACTATTAAATCCCCAATTATTGGAACTTTTTATCGTAAAGCAGCTCCAGACAAACCTAATTTTGTTGAGGTGGGGAATACCATTGCCGAAGGACATGTCCTATGTGTAATTGAAGCCATGAAACTCTTTAATGAAATTGAATCCGAAGTAAGTGGAACCATTGTTAAAATTTTAGTGGATGATGCTTCTCCAGTAGAATTTGACCAACCTTTATTCGTGATTAATCCTTCTTAAACTACCCCTTATGTTTAATAAAATTTTAATTGCCAATCGTGGTGAGATTGCGATGCGAATTATTCGCACCTGTAAAGAAATGGGAGTTAAAACCGTAGCGGTTTATTCCAAAGCGGACGCTGATAGTTTGCATGTTCGTTTTGCAGATGAAGCGGTGTGTATAGGGCCTGCTCCAAGTAGTGAATCTTATTTAAAGATACCCAATATCATCGCAGCAGCAGAAATTACTAATGCAGATGCCATCCATCCGGGCTACGGATTCTTGTCTGAAAATGCTAAATTTTCAAAAATTTGTGAAGAACATGAGATCAAATTTATTGGGGCTTCTGCTACCATGATTGATCAGATGGGAGACAAAGCATCAGCCAAGGCAACAATGAAAGCGGCAGGAGTTCCAACCATTCCTGGTTCCGAAGGACTTTTAGACTCTTTAGAAGAAGCGTCTGCTATCGCCAAAGAATTTGGTTATCCTGTTATGTTAAAAGCTACCGCTGGTGGAGGTGGAAAAGGAATGCGTGCCGTCTGGAAAGAAGATGAGCTTCAAAAAGCATGGGAAAGTGCCCGTCAAGAAGCCAAAGCAGCTTTTGGTAATGATGGTATGTACATGGAAAAATTGATTGAAGAACCACGCCATATTGAAATTCAAATTGTTGGAGATTCCTCGGGGAAAGCTTGTCATCTTTCAGAGCGGGATTGCTCCATTCAAAGACGTCATCAAAAACTAACGGAAGAGACACCTTCTCCTTTTATGACTCCTGCTCTAAGAAAGAAAATGGGAGAGGCCGCAGTAAAAGCAGCGGAATTTATCAAATACGAGGGAGCAGGTACTATTGAATTTTTGGTTGACAAACACCGAAATTTCTACTTTATGGAAATGAATACGCGTATCCAGGTAGAGCATCCCATCACCGAACAAGTGATTGATTTTGATCTAATCCGTGAACAAATTAAAGTAGCTGCAGGACACAAAATCTCAGGGAAAAATTATTTACCCAAGCTGCATTCTATCGAGTGCCGTATCAATGCAGAAGACCCGGATAATGGGTTTAGACCCAGTCCTGGATTGATTTCCAACCTTCATCTTCCAGGTGGACATGGTGTGCGTATTGACACACATGTATATAGTGGATACGTAATTCCTCCACACTATGATTCCATGATAGCTAAATTGATTACTACGGCTCAAACTAGAGAAGAAGCAATCAGTAAAATGAAAAGAGCCCTTCAAGAATTTATAGTAGAAGGGATAAAAACTACGGTTCCTTTCCACCTTAAACTGATGAGTGATCCTGCCTATGTGAAGGGGGATTATACGACTAAGTTTATGGAGGATTTTTCAATGGATTAAGCGTAACGTAATTCTATCTTTTTAGCTCTATCCTTTAGGCTTTTTTGTTATTTTTTCCGGCAAAACACGAAAACCCATATTGAACAAGGTAAAACCAAAAACATCGGCATACTGTTCAATGGTTTTAGAGACCGGAGTTCCTGCACCGTGACCTGCATTTGTTTCAATACGAATAAGCACGGGATTATCTCCTTGTTGTTTGTCTTGTAATTCTGCAGCAAACTTAAATGAGTGCGCAGGAACCACCCGATCGTCATGATCTCCTGTTGTAATCAGCGTGGCTGGATACCGTGTATCTGCATTGACGTTGTGCACGGGAGAATACCCTTTTAAATAAGAAAACATTTCTGCAGAGTCTTCAGAGGTTCCATAGTCATAAGACCAGCCTGCGCCTGAGGTAAATTTATGATAACGTAGCATATCCAAAACTCCAACAGCAGGAAGGGCAACTTTTACTAATTCTGGACGTTGGGTCATTACAGCACCTACCAAAAGACCTCCATTGGATCCTCCTCGAACAGCCAAAAATTCAGGGCTAGTAATATTTTCTGCAATAAGGTATTCTGCCGCAGCGATAAAATCATTAAAAACGTTCTGCTTTTTTTGCTGAATACCGGCTTGATGCCATTCTTTTCCATATTCACCTCCTCCTCTTATATTTGGTACGGCATAGACTCCACCTTGCTCCATCCATACGGCATTAGTGATGCTAAAGCTAGGACGAAGGCTGATATTAAATCCTCCATAACCATAGAGGATAGTTGGGTTTTTCCCATTGTAATCAACTCCTTTTTTGTGTGTGATGATCATGGGTACTTTTGTGCCATCGTTTGAAGTATAAAACACTTGGGTTGAGATATAATCGTCTGGATTAAAATCAATTTCGGGAGACCAATATTTTTTTGAAGTCTGTGTTTTGGGTTCGTAAGAATAAATCACTCCAGGAGAATGGTAATTGGTAAAACTAAAATATAAAAGGTCCACTTCTTTTTTACCACTAAATCCTCCTGCGGTTCCAATACCAGGAAGCTTCACTTCTCCCATATTATTTCCTTTACTGTCGTATTGATAAACTTTTGTTATTGCGTCTACCATATATTTTGCAAAAAAGTAACCACTCCCACTACTGGGAGATAAAACATGCTCTGTTTCTGGAATAAAGTCTTTCCAATATTTTTCATGTGGGCGATTCGCAGAAACCTTGACTACTTTTTGGTTTGGAGCATTTTTATTGGTGACAATATAGAATTGACTCCCTTCTGCATCTAACAGATAACTGTCTGTACTATAATCTTCATCCATAGGGATTAAGGGATTGTTGGGTAGTCTTAAGTCTTTTAATAAGGAAATATTTCCAGAGGTAGTCTTTGATGCAGAGATTACTAGATACCGACCATCTTCTGTAACCGAAGCTCCAACATAGCGATGTTTTTGTTCCGGAGTTCCACCATAAACAAGTTCATCTTCAGCTTGTGAAGTACCCAATTTATGGTAATATAATTTATGCTGATCAGTCATGTCTGTCAGTTCACTACCCTCAGGTTTATCATAACTGGAATAGAAAAAGCCCTCATCTAGTTTCCATTCAATTCCACTAAATTTAACATCGACTAGGGTATCCTCTAGGATTGTTTTTTGGATTGCATCCATCACGATAATTTTTCGCCAGTCACTACCGCCCTCACTAATTGAATAGGCTGCCAGATTTCCTGATTTGGAAAAACGCAAGCCAGCCAAAGAGGTGGTTCCATCTGCTATAAAAGTATTGGGGTCTATAAAAACCACTGTTTCTTCTCCGTCTTTTTGACGGTATACTACATATTGGTTTTGAAGACCATCGTTTTTATAGAAATAGGTGTATTCTCCTTCTTGAAAAGGAGCGGAAAGTTTTTCATAATTCCAGATTTGTTCTAAACGGTTTTTAAGTTGACTTCGAAAAGGAATTTGGTCTAAAAAAGAGAAGGTAACTTCGTTTTGTTTCCCCACCCATTCTTCTGTTTCTTGGCTTTTATCATCTTCTAACCATCGGTAGTTGTCAACAATTTCTATATCAAAATAAGAGTCAGTTACTGGGATTTTTTCTGTAGCAGGATAATTCACTTTTTGTGTGTTTTGTTGACAAGAAAGCAATGTCAGAATAAGTGTGAGAATTAGGAAACGTTTCATAAAAGTTTTTTTTCTATTTAGTTAAGTACAGGACTTGTTCCTTCCTGCCAAACGGTTTTAGCTTTAAAATGGTCATTGACTTTTTTTAAAAAAAGCAATTCCGCCATAAATTGCCAATCAAAATTAAGTGTTTGATTTGCTGGGTGGCGATGATGATCTTGATCAAGGATATATGCTTCGGATTTATTTAGAAGTCTTGTTTCACCATATACTTCCTCAAATTCTTGCCTCAAAGTAAAGAATTTTTGTGTTAGCTTTTGAAGCTCTGATAGAATTTTAGTTTCTTCATCAGCTGTGGTAGCAAGATCAAAGGCTTCTATCTTTTTTAATGCTTGAAAGTTGTACTCTACTAAAGCGGTTAATTGCTCGTAAATCGAGAGCATATATTTATTTGTAGGGTTTTCTGATTTAATTTTTCCCAGAGTAGATTGGACTTTTTTTAGCAATTCACTTTGTTTGGAAATGCGCTCCAAACGGGGAGCATATTTTTTAGCCCATTCCCTTTTATTATTAAAATCGGGTAAATCTATCACAAGATTTTCAATGGCATTTTCTCGATGCACTAATGAATTACGGTGAATCCCATCTTCTAATAAAACATTGGTCCAAAGGGCTACGGGATCATCCAAGGCGTCAATGAACGCATATTCTTCAGACTGGAAAGAGGCGCCAAAAGTACGCTGTCTAAAACTCCTTTTAAATTCTTCTTTGGTGCGTTTCATGCCTGCCCAGCTGTATTCTGCAAAAGCGGCAATTCCCCTTTTATAAAGCTCAAAATGTGGGGAGTCATCATCCCAAAGAGTCAACAATAAACCATTGTAATTCCGGTCAATTGATTGTTGGGCAAAGGTTTTTATTTGATCAATATTCCCCTCTCTTTGAGGCATTAAAGTCCAGCGGGTTTGGCCTGCTGTTGCACCCATCACATTAAAACCATTGGAAGAAAACCAATCCATGGCTTTACCATTACCATAGGATTCTGCGTTGTGATAGTTCCACCGCATATACACACAATTTTTAGGGAACTGTTGGATGAATTGATTGAGTTTGGATTCGTTTTTAGCCCAAATTGAATCTATACTTTGTTCACTCATTTGGGTATCATAAATGGGAGACATAAGTCCTGCTTCCTTTAAGGGCATATCGTCCCAAAATATTGGAATTCTATTATGTTTGGCTGCAAAGTCACAGACTTTATTGAGCCATATCAAATTTAATTCCAAGGCTGATTTTCCACTGTTGCGTCCTGTAGTTTGTACTTCATCACCGCCAACGTGTAGGTATTTGCCATGGGGTGTGGCTTCCATTGCATCTAAATACAGATCAAATTGCAATGCATAGGTTTCTGGATCTAAGGGATTAAAAGCCCAATCGCTCTTGGGATCATCACGAAGGGAAAAATTCTTTTTGTGTTTTAAAATAAAGGAGGCATGCCCCAGGCCTTGAACTAAAGGACTGATATTCATATTTCTCTCTTGCGCATATTGGCTTATGGCTTTCCATTCTTCTATGGTCATTGCATCTTGGCTCCCTACTTCTGGACGACGCTTGTATTTCAGTTTGTCTTCAATCTCTAGAATGATTCCATTGATTTTTAATTGCGCCAAATGATCCATTAATTCATAGTAATAGGATTTTTTCTCTCTATGGTGTTTGATGTCAATTTGGATGGGACGAAAAGCAATTTTTGGAGCATCATAGATTTCCAAAAGGGGTAGCGCTTTTCCTTGGGAATCTTCTATTATTTGTGAAAGACTTACAAAAGCATAAAACATACCAGCTTTGTCTTGAGCTTCTATTGTAATTTTATCTTTTTCAATTTTTAGCGAATAACTTTCTGCCGGTTGGCCTTTCTTGGTGTTAAGGCCGAAATGGATTTGTGCCTTTTCAGAAGTCTCGGTTTGTTTTATTTTTTTTAAACTTCCATATCGGATGGGGAGTTCTTCTTTTTCAGAATTGAATGCCCATTGTAAATCAGCAGGATAAAGATTAGAGGGAGCTGTTTTGAGTGAAATTTCTTGGGTAGAAGGGAGAAGCTCAATTGAATTTGGTTTTTCCTTGCTACAAGAGATAATCACAATAAAAGTAAATAAGGGGACTAGTTTTTTCATGTAGGTAGGTTTAATTTGTTTGAAAGGAAGAAGCGGGGAGTCCTTCTTTGTTGAAAAGAGTAGCTTCGAAATAATTTTTCCATCCATATCGAGTACGTTTAGGGTTTTTAACTTTCCTTGAACTAACTCGAATGGTATTGTTGATGATCTTTGCGTTGGCAGGAAAGAAATTACCATTAGCTCCTGCAATTTCAAATCCAGTCAACTTATTTTTTGCTATTAATCCACTCCCTATATTGTCAAATTCAAGTTCAATATAGTTGGAAAAAAGACGCTGTTTTTTATATAAAGGACCCGAGGGGACGCGTTTTTTTTGGTCGTAATCATTATGTAGGGCCAGGTTTGCGAAACGGAGTCCCACATCTTGTTTGTTTGCTGGATGAATGTCAAATTCATCTCCTATATCAAGGGTGACAACCATTCCGGTTTTGGGAGTAACAAGACTTTTTCGTTGTGCATCTCGTAGTGCCTGTGATTTGGAATTTGTATCGTAAATATAAGGGGCAATTTGGGCAAAGTAAAATGGAAATTCATAACCCCAACGTTCACGCCAATCCTCTATCATTCCGGTGAATAATTCTTGGTATTCTTCATAATTACCCACATTAGATTCTCCTTGGTACCACAATACACCTCTGATTCCAAAAGGTAATATAGGGCGGATCATTTTTTGGAATAAAATACTGTAGTCATTTGGATTGTTTAAACTACTTCCCTGTTTAAGATTGGCTTGAAGCTTGGCCTCATTTGCGACTAATTCTGAAGTGCTAAAATTATGGAGGTGAAACTTTGGATATAAATAAAAGGCATGATGTTTTTGTTTCCATTCCCCTTGGTCTAAGCGTTGTTTTTCAATTTCACTTTCCAAAACAATACTACCTCTAAATCCTCCTTCACCCTGCAAATCAATGACTCTTATGGCCAAAACATTTCCTTTTTCTTTTAAAATTCCAGAGGGAATTTCATAGATCTTATCAGCACAGCACATTAGAGAGTTTCCTACCAGAACACCGTTTATATAAGTGTAATCAATGTCGTCAATTCCTTTATTGAATCTTAGGGTATACTCTTGTTTTGCATCTGCTACATCAAAAGATTTTCGATACCACACCACACCGTTTTCTGCAGTGCTCCCACTACTGTAAAATTGCTCAAAAGTAATAGGAGATTTGACATCCTCTGAAGTTTGAAGTTCAACATCAAAAGAATCCCAATTGGAATCATCATGGTTTGAAGCCGCAAAGGCGATATCGTCTAATTCAAGAGCTGACCATATTTTCTCAAGATTATCTCCCTCAGGATAGGGATAACTTTTGGTTTTTAGAAAGGCTGTATTTGATTTTGAAATTGTGAGGTTGTCACGTGTGATTTTTTCTTTAATCCCTTGAAGCCCCCCTGCATCTATTATTTTTTTGGTGGCAGCTTGAGTAGGATTTAAAGCGGCTAGTTTTTCTAAACTGGTCCAAGCTTCTACTCGGGTTCCTCCCCATGAGGAATTTACAATTCCTATTGGAATATTTAATTTTTCATTGAGTTCTCGTGCAAAGAAATAAGCGACGGCACTAAATTTTTTTACATTTTCTGGTGTAGTGAACATCCATGAAGCATTTTGTATGCCTTCATTATTCAAATTTCTAGGAACAGAAAACATTCGAATATTAGGATACTTGGCATTGGCAATTTCGTTTGCTTGATTTTTTATGGGGTATTGTAATTGCCATTCCATATTAGACTGGCCTGAGGCGAGCCAAACCTCTCCTATCATTACATCTTCAAAAACAAGTGTTTGTTTTTTGGATTGAATTTTAATTTGATAGGGACCTCCGTAAGAAGGAGTCTGTAAAAGGGCACTCCATTTACCCTCTTTATTCGTTGTGGTGACGGCAGAGGCTCCCCAACTTGCTTTAATTTCTATTGAAGTATCTGGATTAGCACTTCCCCAAATGGGGACCTCCATTTGTTGTTGCAAAACCATATGATTAGAAAAAACAGGCGCCATCTGTATAGCGTTGATTTCTATTTGGCAACTAAAAAAGGGAGTAAAAAGTATTAAATACCCCAGTCTTTTTAGAAAAGAGAGATTCATGAGAGAAGACATTTTACTCTCAAATTACGATAATAATTTAAATTAGGATCTAGATTAAAAAATCAGAGTCCATTTGCAATCAGGTACTCTGCAATTTGAACTGTATTTGTAGCGGCTCCTTTCCGAAGATTATCGGCTACAATCCACATATTTACTGCATTACTATGAGAGGTGTCACGTCTTATACGCCCCACAAATACCTCGTCTTTTCCTTCTGCATAAATAGGCATAGGATAGGTGTTTGATTCAGGATCATCTTGAACCGTTACACCTGGAGTTTGATCCAAGAGAGAACGTATTTCTTCTATTTCAAAGGGTTTTTCAAATTCAATATTTACACATTCGCTATGTCCTCCTACAACAGGGATGCGGATCGCAGTTGCAGTAATTCCAAGCGTATCATCTCCTAAAATTTTGTGGGTTTCATGAACGAGTTTCATTTCTTCTTTAGTGTAGTCATTTTCTAGAAAGACATCACAATGGGGCAGAGCGTTTTTGTGAATAGGATGGGGGTAGGCCATTTCACCTGAGTTTCCTTCCGATTCATTTTTCAATTGTGCTACAGCTTTTACACCAGTTCCTGTAATAGATTGGTAGGTGGAAATAATCAATCTTTTGATTGTAAAGGCTTTGTGCAGTGGTGCAAGTGCCATTACCATTTGAATAGTAGAACAGTTTGGATTGGCAATGATTTTATCTTCTAAAGTCAATTGATCTCCGTTAATTTCAGGGACTATTAATTTTTTAGAAGGATCCATTCTCCAAGCTGAAGAATTATCAATTACAGTTGTTCCGGCAGCTGCAAACTTTGGTGCCCATTCCAATGAAGTTTCCCCTCCAGCAGAAAATAATGCAATATCGGGTTGTGCAGCAACGGCAGTTTCTAATCCAATAATGCTATAAGTTTTTCCTTCAAATTCCATTTCTTTTCCTACAGAACGTTCCGAGGCAACCAATAACAATTCTGTGATAGGGAGCTTGCGTTCCGCTAATACTTTTAACATGACATGACCCACCATTCCAGTGGCTCCAACAACTGCTACTTTCATTATTTTTAATTTTTGCCAAAAATAAAACTAAAAACCAGAGTATCCATACTTTACAATAGATTTAAGAAAAAATAACAATTTGTTTTATTTATAACAAATCGTAACATTAGTCTTTTAAGACCCTTTTGATTCGGGGGCCTAAACTGCTGAGTAATTCATAGCTGATTGAATTTCCATCCTGTGCAAAAGCAGAAGCTTTTTTAGTATGACCAAAAAATTCTACAGTATCACCCTCTTTACAATCAACAGTTGTAACGTCCACCATAAGAAGATCCATACAGACATTTCCTACTATAGGGGCTTGTTTGCCATGAATCAAAACACTGCCCTTGTGATGTCCATAATGCCTTCCAATTCCATCTGCATGGCCTATGGGTAGCGTTGCAATTTTAGTGTCATTTGGGGCTTTCCAGCCATGATCGTATCCAATAAATCCACCTTTTTTAACCTGATGTATTTGTGAAATAGTACTTTGCAATACACCAAGGGGTTTAAGTTCTGCCTCCCAATGGGGATGATTGGCAAACCCATGTAAGGCTATACCACAGCGTACCATATCAAATTGATATTCCGGATAATTAAAAACCCCCGAACTGTTTAACAAATGGAACTTTGGAGGTTGATCTGATAGCTTTTCGTGTTTAGTTTTCAAGGCTTTAAAGAGTTCAATCTGACGCTCACAAAGGGAAGAAGGTCGTTTTGCTTCAGAGGCTGCTAAATGGGAATAGATGCTTTCCACTTTGAAACAGTTATCTTTTACCTGTTCTATCACCCAATCACACTGATCAGGACTAAACCCTAATCGATTTAAGCCTGTATTGTATTTGATGTGAATGGGGTATTGTTTGATTTTCTTTTTAAGGAGGATTGATTTAAAATTTTCCATCAGTGCCTGACTATAAAGGCAGGGTTCGAGACAAAAGGTTAAAAGTGATTCTAGATTATTGATCTGAGGATAAAATACCATTATAGGAATCTTGATTCCTTCCTTTCGTAGTTGCTCCCCCTCTTCTACATAAGCTACGGCAAGATAGGATACACCAAGTTTTACTAAACGTTTTGCTATGGCTACTGAAGAACTCCCATATGCAGCAGCTTTAACAACTCCTACAAGCTGTGTTTTGGGTAGTATTTTTGATCGCAAACAAGTATAGTTGTGATCTAGATACGAAAGATGGAGCGTGAGTGTGTTCAAGTGTATTGTTTTCCAGACTATTTGGAGTCCTTTTTTTTCTGATTGTTCGCTTTAAAGAAGGCGGCTCGAGAGAGGGGTTCGTAGCTTTCTTTTTCTCCCAAAAGGACGATGGAATTATTTTCACTCGTTCTAAAACTGTGATTTGCAAGTCCTCCTGTTCGTGTACAGATAGCATGAACTTTAGTTACATATTCTGCAGTAGCCATTAATGCAGGCATAGGACCAAAAGGATTTCCTTGAAAATCCATATCCAAACCAGCAACGATAACACGGACTCCGTTATTAGCCAAGTCGTTACATACTTTTACAATCTCATCATCAAAAAATTGTGCTTCATCAATACCTACTACATCGCAGCCATCGGCTAAGATGGGAATGTTAGCGGCAGCGGGTACAGGTGTTGAGGGAATTTGATTTTGATCATGAGAAGTAACCAATTCATCGTCATAGCGAAGGTCAATTGCAGGTTTGAAAATCTCAATTTTTTGTTTGGCAAATTGGGCTCTTTTGAGACGTCTGATGAGTTCTTCTGTTTTTCCAGAAAACATGGAGCCGCAGATGACCTCTATCCACCCAAATTGTTCGTTTGACTTTACGGTATTTTCTAAAAACATTTTGTAATTTTCAACTTGAAAAACAGATTTTTATGACCCCTTGATAACAAAGGTATTAAAATCTCGCGGGTTGATGTACGAAAAATCATGACAGAACAAATAAAAAGTGCTTTAACGAAATGGGCGGAAAAAGTTCTCAAAAACGAAAGTAATTGGGAAACAGAGCAAACACACGCTGCCATTCAGCGACTTTACGAAATTTCAGTTTATTATAAATTACTTCAAGAAGAAGAAGTTCAAAACGCTAAAAAATGGGGACGTCATCAAAATGAACTTAAAGCTGTTCTCGATGCGCTAAACCCATCAGAAATAGAGGGAAAAAGTGCGCCAGAGGAAGAAGATTTGGAAGTTCCCCCATTGATGGATACCATAAAAAACATGGTCACTGAAATGCCAGAGACAGAGTCCTATGCGACTCTTTTTGAAAATGTTGCAGATACTCCCACGTTTATAACGAAAGAAGAAGCATCTTCTTCTGAAACAATTTTAGAGCCCAAAGTAGGAGAAGAAGAAAGAAAAAACATCAATGATATTTTTGCTAAAACGGTGAGTATTGATTTGAATGACCGTCTCTCTTTTATCAAACATTTGTTTGAGGAAGATGTGAGTGCTTATGAACGAGTTCTTTCTCAGATAGTGACTTTTGAGCGATGGGAAGAAGTTGAACTATTTATAAAGCAAATGGTAAAACCGGAGTATAAAAATTGGAGTGACAAAGCAGCGATTGAAGAACGGTTTTTAACTATTTTACAGAAAAATTTTAGTGTTTAAAGTCATTTTTTAATCACCACTAACCCTTAAAATAAAAAGAAGTGATCTATTTGATCCCCACACCCATAGGTAATTTAGAGGACATGACCTTTCGGGCAGTTCGCTTACTGAAGGAAGTAGATTTGATTTTGGCAGAGGATACTCGGGTTAGCTCAAAGCTCTTAAAACATTTTGAAATTGACACCCCCTATCAGAGTTTTCATATGCATAATGAGCATCACAAAGTTCAGCAGGTGATCAATCAACTCAAAAACGGTAAAACCATAGGCTTGATTTCGGACGCAGGAACTCCTGGAATTTCTGACCCAGGATTTTTGATGGTTCGTGAAGCCTTAAAAGATGGAATAGAAGTGCAATGTCTGCCAGGACCTACCGCATTAATCCCAGCTTTAGTTCAAAGTGGAATTCCTTGTGATCGTTTTATTTTCGAGGGATTTTTACCTCCCAAAAAAGGGAGACAAACCCGACTTCAACAGATGGCTGAAGAGCCAAGAACGCAAGTGTTCTATGAGTCTCCTCACAAGCTTCTAAAAACTTTAGAACAGTTGGTACAGTATTTTGGAGCAGGCCGAATAATAGCCGTTGTCCGAGAAATTTCAAAACTGTATGAAAGTACTTTTAGAGGAACTGCAGCCGAAGGCCTTCAGTTCTTTCAAAGTCATCCTCCCAAAGGCGAATTTGTCATTGTGATTGAAGGCAAGAAAACCCCATAATCATGAAATGGATTGCTCAACCTCTTGCTTCAGAAAAAACAGCAGAGCATTTGTCAGAAGTGTTGGGAGTATCTCCTGTAATCTCTCAATTACTTGCACAACGAGGTATTGATTCTTATGATCAAGCGAAAACTTTTTTTCGGCCTAGATGGGAACAGCTGCATGATCCCTTTTTGATGCAAGATATGACAGTTGCAGTGGACCGTATTGTCACTGCTATAGAAAGGCAAGAAAAGGTGATGATTTTTGGGGATTATGATGTTGATGGAACAAGCGCTGTAGCATTAGTGTATTCTTATTTACAAGATAAAATTAAACATTTAACCCCTTATATTCCCGATCGTTATAAGGAGGGATATGGGATTTCTATTGCAGGTATTGATACTGCAAAAGCGGAGGGTATAAGTTTAATTATTGCTTTAGATTGTGGAATCAAAGCCATTGATCAAGTGACTTATGCAAAAAAATTAGGCATAGATTTTTTGATCTGTGATCATCATTTACCTGGAGATCAATTACCAGAGGCTATAGCTGTTTTAGATCCAAAACGTTCTGATTGTGCTTATCCTTTCAAAGAGTTATGTGGTTGCGGAATTGGGTTTAAGTTAATCCAGGCGTTACAACAACAGAGTCAACTCCCTGAGGAAGCTTTATTTCCCTATCTGGATCTTGTAGCGACTGCCATTGCTGCGGATATTGTTCCCATTATTGGGGAGAATAGAATTTTAACATTTTTGGGAATCGAACAGCTAAATCGACAGCCAAGAAATGGATTTCAATTTTTCTTAAAAGCCTTAAAGAAGCCGGTTCGTGTAACCGATTTAGTTTTTGTGATTGCTCCAAGGATTAACGCTGCAGGAAGAATGGATCATGGACTCAATGCGGTTCAACTGCTTACCGCTAAGGATCCTGAAGAAGCGCTTCCTATAGCTAGATCAATTGAATTTTATAACTCTGAACGTCGCGCAACAGATGAGCGTATCACACAAGAAGCCTTACAACAGATCCTATTAAAAGAACAACAAGAAACTTTTTCTACAGTCGTATTTCATTCTTCTTGGCATAAAGGAGTCATTGGAATTGTGGCTTCACGTCTAATTGAAACTTATTATCGCCCCACTGTTGTATTAACAGAATCTGAGGGGATATTGTCTGGCTCTGTTCGCTCTGTAAGAGGGTTTGATGTGTATAAAGCTTTGGAAGCCTGTAAAGGGCATATGATTCAATTTGGAGGGCACAAATATGCCGCAGGATTAACATTAAAACCAGAACAACTTGAGGGATTTATGGAAACCTTTGAAGCCTATGTAAAAGAGCATATTTTGCCAGAACAACGCCTCCCTAGTTTGACTTATGATCTTGTTTTGAGTTTTGTTGTACTCACTCATAAGCTATTGAGAATTTTAAATCAAATGGGTCCTTTTGGGCCTAGAAATATGCGTCCTGTATTTGTAACACATCATTGTAAAGATACTGGAAACACCCGCCTTGTAGGTAAAAAAGAAGAACACCTTAAACTTGAAATCACAGATCAATCAGGTGTCAAAATTCAAGGAATTGCTTTTGGAATGGGCGAACATTTGATTTCGATAAAGAATCAAATTCCTTTTTCAATTTTATACACGCTTGAAGAAAACGAGTATAATGGAATTGTTAGCCTTCAACTCAAGGTTAAAGACCTCAAGTTTGAGCCATAAAGTCCGTTTTATTTAATCAGCAATATGCTTTAAGAGTGCCGATGTAGATTTGTCGTGTGCATGCTGTCCTTTGCCTTTAATGTCTTCCAGTACAACATTGGCTAGTTGTTTTCCTAATTCTACTCCCCATTGATCGTAACTATAGATGTTCCATAAAACTCCTTGTACAAAAATCTTATGCTCGTAGAGTGCAATCAAAGCTCCCAATGAAGCTGGAGTTAAGGAATCGATTAATAAAGTATTGGTGGGTTTATTTCCTTCAAATACTTTAAACGGAGCGATCTTTTCCTGCGTTTCTGGAGAGAGTCCACTTGCTTCTAGCTCTTTGTTTACTTGGTCACGAGTCTTTCCATTCATCAAGGCTTCTGTTTGTGCAACAAAATTGGCCAATAATTTATCTTGATGGTCTTTGTTTCCGTATAATGATTTTTTGAATCCTACGAAATCTGCAGGAATTAATTTGGTTCCCTGATGAATCAGTTGGAAGAAGGCATGTTGTGCATTAGTTCCTGAAGCGCCCCATATAATGGTTCCTGTTTGATAATTCACTCTATGGCCATCACGGCCTACACTTTTTCCATTACTTTCCATTATTCCTTGTTGTAAATAGGCAGGAAGGTTTCTAAGGTATTGAGTATAAGGAATAATTACCTCGCTTTCAGCATTCCAAAAGTTGTTGTACCAGATGCTAATTAGGGCAAGAACCACCGGAATGTTTTGGTCAAAAGAAGCGTCTTGAAAATGGGCATCCATTTTTCCGGCCCCTTTCAAAAGTTGCTCAAAGTTTTTTGGTCCAACGGCTAAACAGATACTCAGCCCTACAGTACTCCATAACGAAAATCGACCTCCCACCCAATCATTCATTGGGAAGGTGTTTTCTGACGAGATTCCAAAAGCAGCTGTTTTTTCTGTATTGGTAGATACCGCAACAAAATGTTTAGCAATTGCTTCTTCTGGAGCTTGACTTAAAAACCAAGTCCGAATACTATTTGCATTACTCAGCGTTTCTTGGGTTGTAAAGGTTTTTGAAACGATAACAAAAAGGGTTGTTTCAGGATTGAGGTCTTTGATGATTTCTTGATGATGATCTCCTTCTACATTAGAAACAAAGCGAACCTCTAAGTGGTTTTTGTAGTGTTCCAAGGCCTCAACGACCATGGCAGGCCCTAAGTCTGAACCACCAATTCCAATATTGACAATATGGGTAATGGGTTTTCCTGTGTATCCCTTCCATTTTCCAGAAATTACTTGATCACAGAACGCATTCATTTTCTTTAATGTGGCTTCAAGATTGGGTAGCACATTTTCTCCTTCAACAAGAACAGGATCATTTTTTAGCGTTCTTAGGGCGGAATGTAAAACGGCTCGATCTTCCGTAACATTAATTTTTTCTCCAGAAAACTGTGCTTCTATGGCCTGTTTTAAGCCTCCTTCTTCGGCCAGTTGGAGTAACAAATCAAACCCTTTTTTGTCCAATCTATTCTTTGAAAAATCTACGTAAAAGTCTTCCCATTTTATGACAGTATAGTCCAAACGCTTAGGTTCGTTTTCAAAGTGATCTTTAAGCGAAGTTTGATTAATATTTTCGAAATGCTTTTTGAGGGATTCCCAAACATTTAATTGAGTTGGATTGGTATTAGGAAGGATCTTTTGCATTTGGTGTTTTGTTGTTATTTACTGCAACTTCTTCTTGTGGAGCATCTTCAAAAGGAATACAGTCGAGTTTTGTTTTATAAGGAATTATATATTCGGCAAATTTAGATTTTAAGTCTGAAGAAATAGGTTTGGCATCAGGAAGTTTTTGTTTAAAGGGATCCACTTGTTTTCCATTTTTCCAAAACCGATAACAAACATGAGGGCCAGAGGTGTTTCCAGTCATTCCCACCCAGCCGATGACATCTCCTTGTTCTACAAATTGCCCTGCCTTTACCTTTCTCTTTTTCATGTGTAAATATTGTGTAGAGTAGGTGCCGTTGTGTTTTATGGTTACATAATTACCATTTCCTTTTGTATAACTAGCTTTAACAACAGTTCCATTGGCAGTAGCTAATATGGGAGTGCCTACTGAAGCTGCAAAGTCAGTTCCTTTGTGAGGTCGAATTCGGTTTCCATAATACGCGATTCGTCTTCTTAAGTTATATCGTGAAGAAACACGATTGAATTTTAAAGGACCTTGTAAAAAAGCCCGTCTTAAGCTTTTGGCATTATCGTCAAAGTAATCTACGATTCCTTTTTCAGGATTTCCAATAAATTCAAAGGCATAAAGCGGTTTTCCTTTGTGTTCAAAATAGGCCGCTTTGATTCGTTCAATACCAACAGAGATGGAGTCATCAACAAATTTTTCTGTATAGATTACTTTAAAGCGATCTCCTTTTTGTAATCTGAAAAAATCGACTGTCCAAGCATATACATCGGAAAGATAATAGGTTAAGCTCTCATTGATTCCACTATTCTGCATTGTCTCGTAAAGAGAGCTTTCTATGATTCCAGAGGCTTCAAGTTCGACTGTTCGAGTAGGTTTTATCACTTCTTTTCCATACAAACTGTCGCGCAAATGGATAACAGAAAAGGCTGAAACGCCAGGGTGATATACAAAGTATTCTGGAGTGGCGAGGCTGTCTTTACTATAAAATAGACTGTAAGGTTTTCCTACATTAAGCTTTCGAACATTTACTTTTCCTTTTATTGCCTGAAGAATGCTATATACTTGAGGATAATCTATTCCATTTTCTTCTAGAATTTTTCCAAAGGTATCTCCACCTCTAATCTTTTTTTCTTGAAGTTCGAAATGGTTGAGGTCAATTCCATAATGGAGATTGGGTTGAGTCTCTATTACTGGAGTTGCGGTTTCTTTTGTGGTGGTTTCTCCTCCATTATTGCATGAAATTAGTACGAAAAAGAAGAGAAGTGTTACCGCCCGAATCATAAAGTTGTTTTGTGCAAATTTCTAAACTTAAAGTGAAAAATGAAAAAAGGAATGAAAAAGTTATCCTCTTTTTCTATACAGTTTAGTTTACGGTGATTTTAAAAGGATATTTCAAGTTTTTAAAATTCTCAATATCCGCTTTGATAGAACCCACTAGGATGTCTGCTTGAAGTCGAATAGGAAGTTTATTTTGATCGTCAGAAACCCACAGAGTGACGCTTTCTTGCTCTTTAAAAACTCTTCCTGACTGCACTACTGGCCGAAATTTTAGGCAGTTTACATCTCCAAATTTACTGTTGATGACTTCTTTTCCAAGATATTTGAGTTTGAAAACATAGTTTTCCTGATCGAAAAACATATTTATATCAAAGCTTTCATTTACCTTAATTTCTTTTTCAGGGTAAAAATTTCTTAAAAAGTAAAAACAAGAAATTAGATCCTGAACATTGGGCTCAATATCAAATTCTTCAATTGTTTTTTTCTTTTTATTGTTGACTGAGGCTTTATTGAGAGTATGGTCAAAGTTGATTTCCACATTTTTAGTATATCCTCCTTCGTTGATGTCTCGAATAAATTTATAAGGTTGGATGGTACTTGCGTCAAAATAACTTTCATAATAATCCTCTACTTTGAAAAACCAATTAGCAATTCCTGTAGTTTCTCCATAGGCCTTAGCATGAAAAACGGGTTTCCCATTGAGCGTATCTCTTTCAAGAGACAAGGTAGCATAACTTGCATTTAAGAACCCATAATGAATACGTAGTTGAAACCATTCGCCGTCTTGGAAAGGGACGGAAGGTTCATTTGTATTGGTTGGAATAGGTTGCGAATAACTTGCAAAGATTCCCAGAAACAGTAGTACAAATACGTTTTTAATCATGCCTTAAAGGTAACAATTCCATGAGTGCTTTTTGAAACGTTCACGTTGATAAAATGTTAAATATTCTAGTTTGAATGCAAAGCAGTATATATTTTCGATCCCTTCTGTTTTCCCAATACACTCTCAATCGCCTCTTTTGAGGCCTCTTTAATTCGCTTTAATGATTTGAAATGTGCAAGGAGTTTATCACGAGTTGCAGGGCCAATACCTTCAATTTGGTCTAGTTTAGAATTCAGACTTCTCTTGCTTCGTTTTTGTCTGTGAAAAGTAATTCCAAAACGGTGCGCTTCATCACGCGCACGTTGTAAGATTTTTAAGCTTTCTGACCTTTTATCTAAATAAAGCGGGATGGAATCTCCTGGAAAATAAATTTCTTCTAGGCGTTTTGCGATGCCTACAATTGAAATTTTACCTCTTAATCCCAGTAAATCTAAACTTTTTACAGCTGAGGAGAGTTGTCCTTTTCCACCGTCAATCACGATGAGTTGAGGTAATGAGGCTTCTTCTTCTAGCAATCGCTTATACCTTCTGTAAACTACTTCTTCCATGGATGCAAAATCGTCAGGGCCCTCTACGGTTTTTATATTGTAGTGTCTGTATTCTTTCTTATTTGGTTTTCCATTTTTAAAAACAACACAAGCAGCAACTGGATTGGAGCCTTGGATATTAGAATTGTCAAAACATTCAATATGATAGGGTTCTTTGGGTAGTCTTAGGTCAGTTTTCATTTGACTCATTATTCGAGACGTATGCCGTTCAGGATCTACAATTTTCATTTGTTTAAAGCGCTCCATCCTAAAAAATTTGGCATTTCGAATAGAAAGATCAACAAGTTTTCTTTTATCCCCTTGAAGGGGTACACTCACTTTAAGCTTTTCCCCCAATGCCACAGCCTCCGACAAAAAGATTTCTTTAGCAGAGCTAAAAAATAATTGCCTGATTTCCACGATTCCCAATTGTAGTAAAGTGGCATCCGTTTCATCCAATTTCTTCTTTATTTCTAGTGTATGGGAGCGTATGATTGCGCCATGAGAAACCTGAATATAGTTGATGTATCCATAGCTTTCGTCTGAGACAATACTAAACACATCAACATTATTGATTTTGGAATTTACAATAGTTGATTTCGCTTGATAGTTGGTTAGAGATTCTATTTTTTCTTTAACGGTTTGCGCTTTTTCAAATTCCATTGCTGCAGCATAAGAATCCATTTGTTTCTTAAACCCCTGAATGGATTCCTTAAAGTTTCCTTTAATAATTTCTCTTATGGCTTTGATATTGTTTTCATATGCTTCTGCTTCAATTTGTTTTGTACAGGGGGCCAAACAATTTCCCATATGATATTCCAAACAGACTTTATACTTTCCCGTATTGACCTTGTCTTCGCTTAAATCAAACTTACAGCTTCTCAGGGGGTAAAGGGACCTTACCAAACCCAATAGCGTCATTACTGTTTTCATGTTGGTATAAGGGCCGAAGTATTCTGAACCGTCCTTGATGACTCTTCTGGTATAAAAAACACGAGGGAAGGGTTCTTTTTTGATACAAATCCAAGGATAGGTTTTATCATCTTTAAGCAAGACATTGTAACGAGGTTGGTACTTTTTGATCAAATTGTTTTCCAAAAGGAGGGCATCCATTTCGGTTTCCACAACTATATGTTCAATACGAACAATATTTTTGACCAATACCGTCGTTTTTTTATTGTCATGAACTTTATTGAAGTAGGAGCTCACTCTTTTTTTTAAGTTTTTAGCTTTCCCTACATAGATCACACGGTCTGATTTGTCAAAATATTGATAGACACCCGCTACTTGCGGAAGACTTTTTAATTGAATTTCAATGAGATCAGATTTCACAGAACGAAAATATTGATTTTCTTTGGGTAAAGGAACTGTTCTTGTCGTGAATTAGTCGTTTATTAAAAATCACTATTCTTATAAAAAAAACGAAATCTACCTCCGACATAAAAAATATAATTTACCTCATTGCTTTTTTAGTTTGTTCAATGAGTCAAGCACAACAACTTGAAACTAATGATTCTTTTCATTTTTTTAGGCTTTAAAATGCCTAATGAAATCTTTTTAGCTAATTTTCAATGATTTTAAAAATTATTGAAAACCCTGATGGATCATTCAAAAGAAGCTTTACGTGTCTATTTTTCAAAAAAAAGAGGTGCACTTTCACCGGAAATACAGGATTCATACAGCTTGGACATTGCCAATTTGTGTTTAAAACTACCTATTTGGGAGTTAGAATATTTTCATCTGTTTTTACCCATATCCTCAAAAAGTGAGGTAGATACCACGTTAATGTTGACCTTACTTCAAGGGAGAGACAAACAGATAATATTGCCTAAAGTAGCTGGAGATAATGTTTTGGAACACATATTGCTGACCGATAGTACCAAAATAACAAATAATTCTTGGGGTATTCCAGAACCACAAGAGGGGATAAAAATAGATCCACTTCAGCTAGATGTTGTCTTTATTCCCTTGTTGGCCTTTGATAAAAGTGGAAATCGTGTGGGTTATGGAAAAGGATTTTACGATGCTTTTTTGAGAAAATGTAAAAAAGAAGTGATTAAAATTGGGCTTACTTTTTTTGATCCAGTCGAGCAAATTGAAGGAACAAGGGTTGAGGATATTCCTCTAGACTATTGTGTTAGTCCTCGAGAGATTCATTCTTTTTAGATTCCTTTTTATTGAAGATTTTTTTATTGAAAACAATTAAAATACCAACACCTGTACTGATGGCCGTATCTGCAATATTAAAAATATATTGAAAAAATAAAAAGGTATCTCCACCCACAAAGGGCACCCAGTTTGGCCATGTCCATTCCACTAAGGGAAATTGCAGCATATCAACTACATGACCATAAAATAAGGGGGCGTATCCTCCTCCTTCAGGAAAAAGTGTAGCAACTGTATTGTAACTATTGGAAAAAACGTATCCATAGAAAACCGAGTCAATAATATTACCTAATGCACCCGCAAAGATCAAAGCAATTGCCCAGTTTAGCAAAACAGGGCTGTGTTTTTTTATGGAATCCCACAACCAGTATCCTAAACCTACGATGGCTACTAAGCGGAAAAGTGTTAAAAATAGCTTTGCTGAATCTTCCTTGATAAAAGGAAGAATATCATTGAATTTAGTTCCCATGGCCATTCCTTTGTTTTCAACAAAAAGGAGTTTAAAAAAGCCCCAATCAACTATAGGGGGAACACCATAGCCTGAGAGTGGAAAATTCAGCTTAATATAAAATTTACTGCACTGATCAATTATAAGGACTCCAATGATAATAACCAATGCCCATTTAAGGGTAAAATATGTTTTTTGCTTCTCCAGAACAAGGGGGTATAGATGCTTATTTTTGCATGTTTTTTGCTTCAATACTCAAGGTAGCATGAGGGACCAGAAACAATCTTTTTTTATTGATTAGTTTTCCTGTAACACGACAAATACCGTAAGTTTTATTTTCAATTCTTATCATGGCATTTTTTAGGTCACGTATAAATTTTTCTTGACGTATTGCTAATTGGGTATTGGCTTCCTTTGACATTGTCTCTGAACCTTCTTCAAAGGCTTTAAAAGTGGGCGCTGTATCCTCTGTCCCATTATTACCATCGTTCATATAGGAGCTTTTTAATAAATCAAGATCTAATTGTGCTTTCTGAATTTTTTCCTCTATTAAAGTTCTAAATTCTTGAAGTTCTGCGTCGCTGTATTTTGTTTTTGTGCTCATCAGGATATTTTTTTTATTCGTAGTATGGTTTTTATTTTTTCAAATTCAAGGGTCAAACCGTCTGCTAGCTCTGGTTCAAAATTTAAATTTTCAGCAAGAGTTTCAGATAATATGTAGCTTTTATTTTCTAAAACCGCTTCCTCTAATAGGGGTTCGTTTTTTAAAGAAATAACAATTTTGTCTGTAACCTCTAGTCCACTGTCTTTTCTGAAATTCTGAATTCGGTTGACTAATTCTCTTGCAATCCCTTCTTGAATTAATTCGGGTGTCATTGTCATGTCAAGCGCTACAGTCATTCCACCTCCTTGAGCTACTTGCCAACCTTCAATATCTTTGAAGGAAACTTCAACATCCGAGCGTTCTAAAGTAATGTTTTTTTCGTTTAGTTGTATTTCTAGGGTTCCTTTTCCTTCTAGTTCATTTATTTGATCCTCATTAAGATCTTTTATGCATTGGACAACAGACTTTACATCTTTACCAAAACGTGGCCCTAGCGCTTTAAAATTAGGTTTAATTTCTTTCACTAAAAGTGAGTTTGCGTCATCAAGAAGCTCTACGGTCTTGATATTTATTTCACCCTTAAGTTGTGCTATAATTTTTTTAATGCGATTTCGTTCTGTTTGATCTTTCACTGGAATGATCATTTTTTGAAGCGGTTGTCGAACACGGATTTGTTCTTTTTTTCTAAGGGATAAGGCCAATGACGTTAATGTACGTGCTGTGTTTATTTGATCTTCTAAATCGGCATTTATAAGTGTGGGATTTGCTATTGGGAAATCCGTTAAATGAATTGAGTTCTTTTCTTGAGTCAAATCTTGATACAGATGATCCGTGTAAAAAGGTGCCACTGGAGCAGCAAGTTTTGAAACGGTAATTAGACATTCATATAGCGTTTGGTAGGCAGCAATCTTATCTGTTCCATATTCTCCTTTCCAGAAACGTCTGCGACAAAGACGTACATACCAGTTGCTTAATTTTTCTTGTACAAAATCTGAAATTGCACGGCTTGCTTTTGTTGGTTCATAGTCTTCGTAGGCAGTATCTACCGCTTGAATTAGACTGTGAAGTTCAGATAAGATCCAACGATCTAGCTCAGTTCTTTGATCTAATGGTATTGTTTTCTCTTTTTTAGGATCAAATGCATCGATATTGGCATATAAACTAAAAAAAGAGTAGGTGTTGTAGAGGGTTCCAAAAAACTTACGTTGTACTTCTGCAATCCCTTGTGCATCAAATTTTAAATTATCCCAAGGGTTGGCATTGGAAATCATATACCAACGGGTGGCATCGGCTCCAAATTGATCTAATGTTTTAAATGGATCTACAGCATTGCCCAATCGTTTGGACATTTTTTGTCCTGATTTGTCTAAAACCAATCCATTGGAAACCACATTTTTATATGCTTTTTTACCAAAGACAAGTGTACTTATAGCATGCAAAGTATAGAACCAACCTCTTGTTTGATCTACACCTTCAGCAATATAATCGGCTGGAAAACGCTCTCCGACGTCAATTTTTTCTTTATTTTCAAAAGGATAGTGCCATTGTGCGTATGGCATTGCACCTGAATCAAACCAGACATCAATTAAATCAGATTCGCGCTGCATGGGTTGTCCACTAGGACTACATAAGACTATTTGATCTACAACATTTTTATGTAAATCGATGGGGTCGTAATTGGCTTCTGAAAAATCCCCTTCTTTAAAGTCTTTGAGAGGGTTTTCTTGCATCATTCCATTTGTTATGGCATGATCTATTGCCTGTTTCAGTTCAGTAATGGAACCCATTACTTGGGTTTCCTTGCCATCTTCTGTTCGCCAAACGGGCAATGGAATTCCCCAAAAACGCGACCTAGAAAGATTCCAGTCGTTTGCGTTAGACAACCAATTTCCAAAGCGTCCTTCTCCTGTAGATTTGGGTTTCCAATTAATTTCTTCGTTAATACGCACCATTTGATCTCTTACTTCTGTGACCTTAATGAACCATGAGTCTAAAGGATAATATAAGATAGGCTTGTCTGTTCTCCAGCAATTTGGATAAGAGTGAACGTATTTTTCTACTTTAAACGCACGATTCTCTTCTTTCAGTTGGATGGCAATTTCAACATCGGTTGAGCGCTCTGGAGCTTCCCCTTCAGGATAGTATTCGTTTTTGACAAAACGTCCTCCCAAGGGTCCTACTTCTTTTCTAAAACGTCCCTGTAAATCAACCAAAGGAACTGTATTGTCATTTTCATCAAGAACTAACAATGGTGGCACCTCGGGTTGTGCTTCTTTGGCCACTTTCGCATCGTCTGCTCCAAAAGTCGGCGCTGTATGAACAATACCTGTTCCATCATCTGTGGTCACAAAATCACCTGCAATCACCCGAAAGGCATTTTCCGGATGACTTAATGGTAATGGTGCATTGGTCCAAAGTTGTTCATACCTAATCTCTAATAGACCACTTCCTTTTACCTCATTTTCAATGCAATATGGAATACTTTTATCCCCAGCTTTAAAGTATTTGAGGTTATCTTGGAGAATGTATTTTTTCCCGAGCTGTTTTGAAAGTAGTGCTTTTGCAAGAACCACACGAATGGGTTCAAAAGTATATTGGTTAAAAGTCTGAATAACAACATAGTCAATATTCTTTCCTACAGTTAAGGCTGTATTGGATGGAAGAGTCCAGGGAGTAGTTGTCCACGCCAATAAATAAAGTGGAATTTCTCCTTTGAGGGCATCGGGCAAACTTTCTTGTTTGACTTTAAATTGGGCAGTTATTGTTGTATCAGTTACGTTTTGATAAGTTCCTGGCTGATTAAGTTCATGAGAGCTTAATCCCGTTCCCGCCATAGGTGAATATGGTTGAATGGTGTAGCCTTTATATAAAAGTCCTTTTTCGTGAATTTGCTTGAGCAACCACCATACGGATTCCATATATTTAGGAGTGTAGGTTACATAAGGATCATCCATATCGACCCAATACCCGATTCGTTGTGTCAATTCATTCCAGACATCAGTATAGCGCATAACAGCTTTTTTACAAGCTTCATTATAGGCTTCTACGGTAATTGTTTTTCCTATGGCGTCTTTTGAGATTCCCAATTCTTTCTCGACTCCAAGTTCTACGGGTAGGCCATGAGTATCCCATCCCGCTTTACGTTGTACTTGAAATCCTTTTTGTGTTTTATAGCGACAAAAAATATCTTTAATGGCACGAGCCATAACGTGATGAATACCCGGCATCCCATTGGCCGAAGGAGGCCCTTCATAAAAAACAAAAGAAGGCTTTCCCTCACGAAGACCAATACTTTTAGAAAAGGTATTGTCATCCTTCCATGAGGTAAGGATCTCATCGGCTATTTGAGGTAAGTTCAACCCTTTGTATTCATTGAATTTCATGTCGATTTTTTCTTTTGTAAATCTGTTTCTTACGCTACTTTTTACAACACCTTAATGGTAATTAAAAAGAACTATTTTTTGCATTCAAATGCGAAAGTAATTAATTTAGAGAAAACAGCGTGTTTTTTGATGCACTTGGCTTTTAAACTAAAGGTTTAAAAAGTGATATTAGCCCCTATTTTTAAGTTTCTGCCGGGGGCGGAAATACCAGATGCAAAGGTTCTGTAATGAATGTCAAAAATATTATCAATACCCACTCTAAAGCGGATGTTTTCTTTCCATTCATATTGTGTCAAGAGAGATAAATCATTCCATGCTGGAGTTCCAGCATAAAGGCTTGATAATTCTGAAATTAAGGGAGTTTCTTCTAAACCATCTTCACCTCCAATACTGTAGGTGTTTGGGTTTTTACTTCCACTAAATTGGAAACGTAAGCTTGTTAACCAATTGTCTTTGTGATATTTCAACAGCAGGTTACCAAAAACAGGAGAAATGGAGGGAAGGGGTCCGTATTTTTTATTTTTCCCAGCTTTTATGAACGAAATATTTCCTTGAATCGAAAAAGTATCTACAAAGGAATAATAACCATCTATAGATCCTCCTACTAAATATCGATCTCCAGAATTGACATTGGCAAAAGTTTCAACTTCTTCTCCTTGATACAATATGGTATTCATATTTGGGGTCGTTTTATCAGCAAAGATGATATAATTGTCACGACCAATATGTCTAGAGATGAGCGTGGTAAAACCTCTAACGGAGATGTAGTTTTTCGGTAAATTTAAATAATTGGTGAAACCGAGTTCAAAATTGTACGCGTACTCTGGAAAAAGTGAAGGGTTGGGTACAACAAGAGCGCCTTTATTTTCTCTGATTTTTCCAACATCATCAATATTGGGGTTTCTAAAGCCATTGGAGAGAATCATATTCCACTGCTTTTTAGCCGAAGGGCGATAAGTGAGTGCTAAAGTCTCTGTGAGCGCTTCCGATCTAAGATCTACAGAAGACAATAATGCATTGATGTTATAAAATTCTTTCCACCTTGCATCTAGTCGAGTGGATGTGATTCGTGCTCCCGCGTTCAAGGTCAATTTATCATTGAAATCCCAAACCCAGTTGACAAACATAGCCAGACTTCCATAAGAACTTCCTGCACTTGGATAACGTGTGGGAATAGGAAGCATGGGTGCTCTTCCTTCTATTTTGTCTTGATTGATTATTAAGTCATATTTATAGGCAAGTGAGCGAACCTTATTGTAGGTCCCTTCAAAGCCGTAGGAAAACGAATGTTTTTCATTTAAATCAACTTCAAAATCTCCATTCAAGCTAAAAACTTTTACTTTTTCTCTTTGGTATTCTCTTGTTAGACTGCCAAAATTCCGACTGTTTCTTGATTCTTCTATATGTTGATAGCCAAAGGTGATTCGTCCAGAATCTAGAAATTTTTTGTCTGTAAAAAATTTATATTGAGGCGAGAGCAGTAGTCTTTTTTGAGGGCCATAATACCATTCGGCAAAACGAAGACTTCCCTCTCGAGTTTCTACTAATTTATCGTAACGCGAAATATCAGAAGAATTAGAATATTGGGTATTGATAATAAATTGGCTTTTTTCGCTAAGTTGAACTAAGAATTTTTGAAATAAATCCAATTGATCATATCCTGTATTTCGTTGAATTAGTGGGTTGTCATTTGCTAAGGGAGCAGGACTAAAAAACGTCCTCGTATTTGCAGAATAAAAAGGAGTAAGTCCCCATTCCTCATATCCATGTTGTCTGTTTTTACCCATTCGAATATCGCCAAATGAAGAATGACTTACACTGGTTAAACTTGCCCATTTTTTAAAACTCACTTCAGTAGAAAAAGAATTTATTGATGCATTATCAGCAGAGGAAAAATCACTAGAAAATTGAGTAGAAATCTTTTTTTCGCTATTAATTAGTGGGGTTCTAGTGTAGTAGTGGATCACTCCTCCCAAGGCGTCAGAACCGTATCCTACAGATGAAGATCCAAAAATAACTTCTACACGCTCAATATTATTGGGATTAATTGTAATGGCATTTTGCAAATGCCCACTTCTATAAATGGCGTTATTCATACGAACACCATCCACAACTAAAAGTAAACGATTGGCTTCAAATCCTCTAATAACAGGACTTCCACCACCTCCTTGGCTTTTTTGGATTCGAACTCCAGGGGTGAGACCGACAAGATCTGCACCATTTGCTGGACGATGAAGTTTTATTTGTTCAGCGCTTACCACATTTACTTTTTCAGCAATTTGTTTTCTATTTGAGGCTTTTCTGGCTACAGATAAAATAACTTCATCCAAGGTTTGTTCATCTGCTTCCATACGTACTGTAATTCCTTTTTGAATTTGCTGATTGCTCAGTTGTAAACTCAAGGTTTCGTAACCATAATATTGAATATAAAAAAGTTCATTTTCTGAAAACAGAAGAAGGGAGGCTTTTCCGTAGTCATCAGTAAGAATCGATTTTGTTTTATTTTTGTTGAACAGTGCAGCACCTTGAATGGGCTCACTAGACGCAGCATCAATCACAAGAATACTCTGTGCAGATAACCAGAGAGGGGTAATGAGCAGAAGGAAAAGGTTAAGTTTACTTAAAAATTTCATTCAATATTTTAGTTGATCTCGGTGATTTGAATTGTTGTAAATGTAGTTTGAAATACATTACTGCAGCATCTAATACTTCAGATTTTTCTACTCTAGAAAGTTTTATTTCTTCTAACTTATCAAATTTCATGCCTAAGAGTTGAATCCAAGCGGTTTTAATAGAACCTTCTAAAAAGGCCCCTCTTGGTTTTGATTGACTCATACATCCTGTTTCAAGATCAAAGTAGGATGCTGTTTTATCTGTGATATTAGGGTAAAATCCAATGAATTCTGAGATGTCCAACATCAACTTAATATGAAACAGACCGATACGATCCTCTGAATCCAGCCAAAGCATCCTTTTTTTTAAAAAAGAGTACAATTCAACATTGGCTTCTTGCTCTTCTTTTACTACTTGGTGAATGACTTCGGCCAAGAAAAACAAAAGTGTTTTTTTTATCAAGTTAAAGGGAATGGATTGATAGGGGTAATGAAGTTTGGCTTCTTTAATAAAACCAAGTCGGTCTGCCGGATTTTTTGGAGCTTCCAATTCCAAAAGGCTAAGGGGCTCAAAAAGAGATTTAGGGATTTTTTTATTGGTTCGAGAGTTTAATATTCCCTTGAGCATGTAGGATTGTAATCCATACTCTTTTGTATAACAGGCAACAATTAAACTGGAGTCACCATATTTCACCGTAGTAAGGGCCAAGGCCTCAGTTGAAGTATGCACTCGAACTCAAAAATTAAACGACACCTTGTGCGAGCATCGCATCGGCAACTTTTACAAAACCGGCAATATTTGCCCCTTTAACGTAGTCAACAAACCCATTCTGTTCACCGTATTTCAAGCATGATTGATGGATGTCTGACATTATGGTTTGTAAGCGGTTGTCAACCTCTTCTCTTGTCCAACTATAGCGTAAGGAGTTTTGTGCCATCTCTAATCCTGAGACTGCAACCCCTCCAGCATTTGAGGCTTTCCCCGGAGCAAATAATATTTTATTTTGTTTGAACTGTGTAATTGCTTCGGGAGTACAGGGCATATTAGCACCTTCACCTACACAGATACACCCATTTTTCAATAAAATTGTTGCATCACTTCCATTAAGTTCATTTTGTGTTGCACATGGGAGTGCAATTTGACAAGGAACTTCCCAAGGCGTTTTGCCAGGATGAAAAGAAGCTTTTGGATACTGATCTACATAGGCTTTAATACGTCCTCTTTTCACATTTTTTAGATCCATAATAAAGGCAAGTTTTTCTGCGTCTATTCCGTCTGGATCCATTATATAACCCGATGAATCAGAAAGTGTGACCACTTTACCTCCTAATTGGATGCACTTTTCTGTAGCATATTGCGCTACATTTCCAGAGCCAGAAACTGCTATGGTTTTTCCCTTTATGCTATTTCCTTGATGCTCTAGCATCTTTTCGGTAAAATAGACCACACCATATCCTGTTGCTTCAGGTCGGATGAGTGATCCTCCAAAAGAGGCTCCTTTTCCTGTAAGGACTCCTGTAAACTCATTTTGAAGGCGTTTATACTGACCGAATAAATACCCTATTTCTCTTCCTCCCACGCCAATGTCGCCGGCTGGGACATCACGATTGGGACCAATATGACTGTAAAGTTCTGTCATAAAACTTTGACAAAATCGCATTACTTCGGTATCAGATCTTCCTTTAGGATTGAAATCCGAGCCTCCTTTTCCACCTCCCATGGGAAGTGTGGTTAAACTGTTTTTGAATGTTTGTTCAAAGGCTAAAAATTTTAAGACACTTAAATTTACACTAGGATGAAAACGCAATCCTCCTTTGTAGGGACCAATTGCTGAATTCATTTGTACTCTATATCCACGGTTGACTTGGATTTCTTCTTTGTCGTCAATCCATGCAACACGAAAGGATAAAACACGTTCTGGTTCTGCCATTCGGAGTAAAATATTTTGTCCGTAGTAAATATCATGTTGAACAATATATGGAATCACTGTTTCAGCCACTTCTGCAACCGCTTGCATGAATTCAGGTTCATTTTGATTTTTTGCACTGACTTCGTCTAGAAACTGTTTTACGATTTTGTCCATGGTGAGAGATTTTAAGTTAGATAAAGGTATTTCTTTTTTTAAAATTAGATGAAATTAAAAAAGAAATTCAACCAAGTTTTCAACTTTAGAAAAAGCTTGAATTTTAATTGATTTAGAGGCCGAACCTAGTTTAGAAAATTTTGAGATTGCAATGTTTTCATAACCAAGTTTTTCTGCTTCTTGGATTCGGATTTCTGCTTTGGCAACAGGACGAATTTCGCCTGAAAGACCAATTTCAGCAGCAAAGCAAGTATTTTGTGGAAGCGGAATGTCGTGATAACTGGAAAGCAATGCGGCAATGACTGCGAGATCCAAAGCAGGGTCTTCTATGTTCATTCCTCCTGTAATATTGATAAAAACATCTTTACTGCCCAAGGCAAATCCCGCTCTTTTTTCAAGAACTGCTAAAAGCATGTTAAGACGTTTGGCATTAAATCCTGTACTACTTCGCTGAGGTGTTCCATAAACGGCAGTACTAACCAATGCTTGTACTTCGATCATTAAAGGGCGAATGCCTTCTACTGTTGCAGCAATTGCATGACCACTTAGGCTCTCTTCTTTTTCAGAAATAAGGACTTCACTGGGATTGGTAACTTGACGTAGGCCTTGAGATAGCATTTCATAGATTCCAATTTCGGAGGTAGCACCAAAACGATTTTTTTGTGCTCTAAGGATTCGATAAATATGGTTTCTGTCCCCTTCAAACTGAAGTACGGTATCGACCATGTGTTCTAAGATTTTTGGTCCAGCAATATTTCCATCTTTTGTGATATGTCCTACGAGGATAACAGGAGTATTCGTACTCTTTGCAAATTGAATTAGTTCTCCTGCAGAAGCTCTTATTTGAGAAACACTACCCGCTCCACTTTCAATATAATTACTGTGAAGAGTTTGAATAGAATCCACTATGAGAAGATCGGGCTTTACTTTTTGAATTTGTTGGAAAATTTTTTGAGTTTCTGTTTGACTTAAAACAAAGCAGTTTTTTCCACTCAGACCCATACGGTCTGCTCTAAGTTTTATTTGTTGTTGGCTTTCTTCTCCAGAAACATATAAAACATTTGTAGTTAAGCTTAAAGATACTTGAAGTAGGAGAGTAGATTTCCCGATTCCGGGTTCTCCTCCTAAAAGGATTACAGATCCAGGAACGAGTCCTCCGCCTAATACTCTATTTAATTCTTCATCTTTTGTTTTAATTCGAGGGACCTCAGCTATTTCTATAGCATCCATTCGAATGGGACTTGTTATTTCTTTGGAGGAAGCTGTTTCCCATTCTTTTGTTGCCTCCTTTTCTATAATTTCTTCAACTAAAGTATTCCATTCTTTGCAGGCATTACATTGACCTTGCCATTGGGCTTGTTGTGCTCCACAATTTTGACAGAAAAAAGCTTTTTTAACTTTGGCCATAGGAAATGAAATAGTCTTTTATTGACGGTTGACTAAAGGTAATACAAAAAAGGAAAGGCTACCAAAGACGATGATCATCAAAGTTTGTGAGGTCCACATGATCCATCCAAACGCCAATCCAGATTCGTTTGAAATTCCAAAAGCAGCTAGCATCAAGGCCACTGAAAAAGGATAGATTCCTATTCCTCCATTGGTTGCAGAGATCGCTAAACCTCCAATAACAAAAGCAGGAAGTAAAGCATTTAGCCCTAGTGTTGCTGTTTCAGGGACTGTCCATTTTACCACATAAAACATAGCCAAATACATAAGCCATATAAACAGAGTATGAGCAATAAAGGCCTTTTTATTTGGCATGGTTTTTAGACTTAATATACCTTCTAAGAGTCCTTTTAAAAAGGTTTTTATTTTAATAATCAAAGGGTATTTTTCTTGTTTGAATAGGAACCTTATAAGAAAAAAGAATAGAACAAACAAAGCTCCTCCAAGGAGTAGTGAATTACTGGAAATTTGTTTCTCTTTCAGCATTCCCCAGATGAGTTCAAACTGCAAACTCAAAGCTAATAGGATGAACCCAAGTAGAATAATAAGATCGACCAAACGTTCTGCGATTATTGTTCCAAAGGTTTTTTCAAATGGAATTTTCTCGTAGGAACTTAAAGTTGTGGCTCTCAATATTTCTCCAGAACGAGGGATTCCAAGGTTAGCGATGTATGCAATTAGTACGGCTAAAGTTGAGTTAATAAATCTGGGTTTATAACCTAAAGGAGCAAGAAGATACTTCCATCGGTAAGCACGTGAAAGATGGCTAAAAATCCCAAAACAAACAGAGAGTAATAAAAATCGATAGTCTGCATTTTTAATATAACTGAAGATTAGTTCGCGTTCTTCAGCTGTTGTTGAACTCACCGTTAAGTAAATAAAGAATAAGCCAACCCCCAAGGGTAGGACGACTTTTAGAATAGATTTTAAAGAATTCAAACCTTAATTGAGTTGATTGGTTGACTCGTTAGGAAAAATAAGAGTAGGCTTAAATTGTTTTGCTTTTTCCACTTCCATTTGAGCATAGCAAATGATAATGATAACATCCCCTTTTTGTACTTTACGTGCTGCTGGACCATTTAGGGTAACATCTCCTGAACCTGCAGTTCCTTCAATTACATAGGTTTCCAAGCGTTCTCCATTATTCACATTGACTATCTGAACTTTTTCGCCAACAATTAAGTTTGCCGCTTCAATTAGGTTTTTATCAAGTGTAATACTTCCAATGTAGTTTAGATCAGCATTGGTTACCGTTACACGGTGTATTTTCGATTTAAGTACTTCAATTAGCATGGTGCAAAGGTATTATATTATGCCCAATTCTACGGTATCAATTAATCTTGTTTTTCCTGTATAAACAGCTACAAAAATTCGATAGGATGTCTCTCTCTCCAGAGATTGGACGGGAATCAAATCGGTAGTTTTAGCAATAAAAAAATAGTCCACTGTCATTTCAGGTTTTTCTTCAACTTTGGTTTTAAAGTAATGTGACATTTTGGACGCATCCCATGCTGTTTTATTTGATTGAATTACTTGAAGAGCTTTGTAGATTTCTGAAGCAGCTTTGCGTTCCTTTGGACTTAACAGGGCATTCCTAGAACTCATGGCTAAGCCATCGTCTTCCCTGATAATGGGACAACTTACCACCTCTATTCTCAGACCTAATTGTACAACTAGTGCCTTAATGATTTGTAATTGTTGAAAATCTTTTTCCCCAAAATAAGCACGGTTTGGGCTTAGCTTTTCAAACAAGGATTGGACTACAGTGGCTACTCCATCAAAATGCCCCGGTCTATAAGCTCCTTCCATATGTTTTTCTAAACCGTCAAAACGGTAGCTTTTAGAGGCCAATTTTTCAGGATATAGATCTGTGTATTCAGGAACATAAAGAAGCAGCTTTTCTTTGAAAGGAGCCAATCTTTGTTGATCTTTTGTTAGAGTTTTAGGGTACTTAGCTAAATCTTCTTGATTATTAAATTGCGTAGGATTTACAAAAATACTAACGATGACCCATTCGTTTTCGAGGGTAGCTTTTTCGACTAAAGAGGCGTGTCCCTGGTGCAAAGCGCCCATGGTTGGGACCAATCCAACGGATCCCTTTTTGTCTTTAAAAAAGGAGTGTATCTCCCTGTGTGAAGTAAACACAAACATTTAGGATATGATTAACGGCGCTAAAGTAGGTAGTTTTTGAGTATATGTGTATTAATTTTGTATTTTTGCAGAACTTTCCCTACGGAATAATTCATATGAAAGATAAGAGAGTTTTAATCATTTCTTCAGAGGTAGTACCTTATCTACCGCAAACTGAACAAGCAATCAATTCATTTCAAATTCCAAAGGCTATCAATGAACATGGTGGTCAGACGCGAATTTTTATGCCACGGTATGGCTTAATCAATGAGAGGAGACATCAATTACATGAAGTTATCCGATTGTCTGGGATGAATTTAGTGATCAATGACATGGATATGCCGTTAATTATCAAAGTGGCTTCCATTCCTAAAGAGCGAATGCAGGTCTATTTCATAGATAATGACGAGTATTTCAAACGTCGTGGGATTTTACATGATAATGAAGGAGATTGTTATAATGACAATGATGAGCGCATGATCTTTTTTACTAAAGGAGTAGTAGAAACCGTTAAAAAATTGAACTGGTCCCCAGATATTATTCATCTTCATGGCTGGTTTACTGCTTTGTTTCCCTTGTATTTACAAACCTATTATAAGGATGAGCCTTTATTTGCTGATAGTAAAATTATAAGCTCCATATATGGTCCTGATTTTGAAACTCCTTTTGCCAAAAACTTTTTTGAAAAAGTAGCTTTCGACAAGATTGATTCTACGCACATTGAAGGTTTGAAAAAAGCCAATTACGAAGCATTAATTTCTTTAGCAATCAAAAATTCAGATGGTTTAATTTTGGCAGCAGAAGATGTTCCTTCTTCTGTAGTTGAAGAGGTTCAGAACAGTAAAAAACCTCATTTAGACTTTAGTGCTTCAAAAGATGAAGAAACATATATTGATTTTTATAGTAATAAATTTTAATAGAAAACCCCTCAATGCGTTCTATCATTAAACTTCTTGCAAGTATTACCTTAGTTTTGTTTGTCAGTTCATGTAATCAAGATTATCATCCTGTTGGAGAATCTTTATTTGAAGATCAAACTCTTGAAACATTGACCGAAAGCTTCCCAACGTTCACTTATCAGGAAAAAATAAAGAAAGTTCAAACCAATGGATTGCCTCTAATGCAATTGGGAAGGATAACACATCCTGTTTTTGGATTAGCTGAAGCAAGCTTTACCGGTCAGTTAACCATTGCCAACAGCCCTTTCTTTGGAAATCACAGGCAGCAATTTGAAGATGAGCCTGATGCTTCTGATCCAAATTTGATTCCTGAAAATGAAAAAGTAACAGCTGTTTATCTTGACATTCCTTTTTTCACCAATCAAAATGATACTGATAATGATGGAGTTATTGATTCGTTGGATGCAGATCCAAATGATCCACAAAGTAATTCTGATGGAGACGAATTAACAGATTTAATTGAATTTCAATTGCAATTAAACCCATTGAGTTCTGATAGTGATGGAGATGGTATTTTGGATCATAATGATGAGGATAATGAATCCTACCAAAATGAGAATAGAGAATATGAAATTGATTCACTCTATGGGAATCGAGAGGCCACATTCAATTTGAAAGTATATGAATTAGGGGCCTTTTTAAATAATTTAGATCCTTTAAATAATTTTGAAACCACCCAGGCATACTATTCTTCTCAAAATTATTATGAGGATGGATTTTCTAGAGCCACACTTTTTGACGAAAGGGTATCTTTAAATTTTGAAGAGATACGAATCAATTTTAAAGAGGACGATCCCGAAACACCAGACGTTGATGAAACCACACAAGTTGAAACGAGACTCTCTCCTAGATTACGCGTTCCTTTAGACATTAGTTTTTTTCAAGAAAACATAATTGACAAGGAGGGTTCTTCTGATTTAGAAACCAATGTTGATTTTCAAAAAGCGTTAAGAGGCTTAATTATTCGAGCTGAAGATTTTTCAGATGATTTATATATGTTATTGGACATCCAAAATGCCAATATCAACATAGTTTATGAATACGATGATTATCAAACACAAGGAACTCTTGGAGATACAACGGATGACACGATCGAAAAAGCAGAAAAGGAATTTTCATTGAGCTTTAATGGGATTCGAATCAATACACTCAAGAATAGTCTTTTTGATGCGGCAGTTCAAGAGCAGCTAACCATTTCTAGTAATGACAATCCCTCAAATAGACTTTATGTTCAAAGTGGAACTTTTTTAGGAAAAATTCGCCTTTTTGGAGATGAAGAACAAGATGAGAATGAATTGATCGAAGATTTGAGAGGAGAGACATGGTTGATCAATGAAGCCAATCTCATTTTTTATATTGATCCTGCTTTAGCCAATGCAAAAGAATTACTTGCACAACGGTTGTATCTTTTTAATTACGATACTGGTTTTCCGCTTTCGGATTATATAAGCGATGGATCTGTTTCAAATTTTGGAGCCAACAGCGACAAAAGTATTTTTGGTGGATTATTGGAATATGATGACAACAACACGCCTTACCGTTACAAGTTTAACATTACTGATCATATTTCTAATATCATTAGAAATGACTCCATCAATTTTGATTTAGGATTAGTGGTGAATGCAGACATTGATAATTTAGGCTTTCTTAATGCCGTTACTGAATCAGAAGAGGAGTTGTTGTATCCTCTATCGGCAACATTAAATCCTCTTGGAGCAGTGTTAATAGGATCTCATCCTGAGGCAACTTCAGAAGATAAGAAAGTCAAATTAGAGCTTGTTTATTCTTCTTACCAATAAGTTAGAGTAAATTCCAAATTGTATATCCAGTAAAGACTACAACAAATCCCACTACTCCTTGAAGTAGGGTTCCGAATGTATGTGTATTGTAGGCTGTTTTCACATCCAGTCCACTCATTTGTGATACGATCCAAAAATAGGAATCATTGACATGGGATACAGTCATGGAGCCTACCCCTAGCGCCATAATTGCCCATACTTTTCCCATTTCACTATCTAGCCCCAAAACGGGAAGTAGAGGGAAAATAATGGATGAGGTGGTAATGATTGCAACCGTTGAAGAACCTTGAGCTGTTTTAAGTAAAGCAGCAATAATAAAGGGAATTAAAATTCCTAAACCTGAAAGTGTAGAGATTTCTTTTGCATAGTCCTGTAAAGGGATAGTTTGAATGATAGTACCTAATGCACCTCCCATACCTGTGATAATTAGAATCGGTGCAGCTTGTTCGATTCCTTTCTTCAATGAAGTATTTACGAATACCTTTCCCTTGGTCAACTGAAAAGCAAAAAGCATGCCCACTCCCAAGGCCACGGTAGGTTCGGTTAGCCATAATAAATATTCTTTCCCATAAAATTCTGGGAATAGTTTTATCATGGTTCCTAGACACATCAGCATGATGGGAACAAGAATGGGAAGTAAAGCAGATCTATAACTGGGAAGGATCAGACTTTCGGTTGTGGATTTTCCCTCATTCTCTTCAAGTGCTACTTCTTCATATTTATTTTTTTTGATAAGGAAGTTCCCATACCATCCTCCAACAAGGATAAGAATGAATGCAATACTCCCTCCAATAATAATAAGTAAGAGTAAGTTTTCTAAATTTAAATTTGCTGCTGCTGCTAGAGGACCAGGTGTGGGCGGAACCAAAACATGAGGAGCAAATAAACCAGTAGATAGCGCCACAGTAAGCCCTACAAGAGGTGTTTTTGTTTGTCTTGAAAGAGTTTTATTAAGTTGGGATAAAATAACAAATGCAGCATCACAAAAAACAGGAATAGAAACCAAGTAACCAATACAGCTTACTGCATAGGGTAGCGGAAGTTTATTGAGATATTTTAGAATTCCATTGGCTAAAGCAATGGTTCCATTTGACTTTTCTAAGGCAACCCCAATTACGGTTCCAAATAGAATTAATAGGCCGATGTTTTGTACTATTTTCCCAAAGCCTTTTTGGATAAAACTTAGGGCTTCTAACGGGGCAATTCCAAGAAGGAAAGCCAAGAAAAAAGCAGCAGTTAATAAAACAAGAAAAGGATGTAGTTTAGTGAAGGAAGTGCCTAATACGATCCATAAAATCACCAAAAAAATACTAAAGAGAGAGAATATCATTGTTAAGGATTTGATTTTTTAAGTGATTGTAAGACTTCTATAAGCTTCGAATGCATATTTTTTGCAGCATTTTTCATTGCTTCATCAAGATTCATAGCCACTGGAGTTATTTGATGAATGTCTAAATGTGGAAAAGCGGGTAGATGGGAAAGGGAGGTTTTTCCTGCAAAAAGCAGGGTTTTTATTTTAAGTGGATGAGTAAGTTGAACAACTTGCATAGGTAATTTACCATAAGTACTTTGTTGGTCAAAATGGCCTTCTCCGGTGAGCACTAAATCCATTTCTTTTATTCTATCATAAACTTTTGTTTGCGCTGCCAATAATTCAAATCCCTGTTTTAAAATGGTGTTAAATACTCCTGATAAGCCAGCACTAACTCCACCAGCAGCTCCGCCTCCAGCAAGATCAAGTATGTTTTTTCCAAATTGTTTCTGAATGACTTTTGCAAATTGTGTACTTCCTTTTTCAAGCTGATTGATACTACTAGGTGAAGCTCCTTTTTGTTTGGCATAAGTATGTGCAGCTCCAAATGGTCCAATCAAAGGATTGTCAACGTCACAAGCGACTATCCATTTTATGTCATGTATTTCAGAATCTATTGCGTTCAAATCAACGCGATCAATTTTCTCTAGATTTTCACCATTCGGCACTAATAGATTATTTTTTTCGTCATAAAATATAACACCTAAAGCACTCATTATTCCAAAGCCCATATCATGGGTAGCACTTCCACCAATACCTAGATATATAGTTTTACATCCTTGTGCAATTGCATGTTTGATCATGATTCCTGTACCCCAAGTAGAGGTTTTTAAGGGATTCCTTTCGTTTTCTTTGAGTTGTACTAAACCCGAAGTTTGCGACAACTCAATCCAAGCACTTTCAGTATTTTTAAACAAGAAATAAGGAGCTGCGATTGGACGTTTTAAACTGTCTGTTGTATGGCAATCGATAACTTTTCCTTCAGCGTGATCTTCAAGTACTTTGATAGCACCTTCTCCACCATCGGAAAAGGGAAGTAAGGTGCATTCAGCTTTTGGGAAAACAGCTGCTATAGCTTTTTTCATTTCCTTAGCAACCTCTTTAGCAGTAAGACTTCCTTTAAATGAATCGGGAATAATAAGTACTTTCAATGTGTCACCTTTTGTTTTCTAAGGTACTAAAACCAATCTTTTTAAAAAATTAAGTTTTTGCTATTGCTTCCATAATATGAATAGCATGCTCTCTAGAATTCTCGATAAACCATTTGTTGGTTTTGTATCCACCGCAAACCACTCCAGCTAAATAGACTCCTTTTGCATTTGATTCCATAGTGTTAGAATCATAAATGGGAGTTTTGAATTCATCCTTATGAAAATCAACATCAAGGGCTTCAAGCATTTCAAAATTAGGTTCATATCCAGTCATTGCTAAAACGAAATCATTTTGAATTTCATGAATTCCATCTTTATCTTTGAGCTGGACGCGGTCTTGCTTGATCTCAGTTATTTCTGCATTAAAAAAGGCTTTAATACTCCCTTCTTCAATACGATTGATGATGTCTGGGCGCGCCCAATATTTCACATTTGCCCCTACCGTATCCTCTCTGATAATCATTGTGACGCTCTTGGCGCCTTTACGATAGGTTTCTAAGGCGGCATCTACCGCAGAATTTGCACCTCCCACTACTACAATGTTCATCCCAAAATAGGGATGAGGTTCGGTATAGTAATGTTTTACTTTCGGTAGATTTTCGCCTTGAACATTAAGTAAAAAGGGACGATCATAAAATCCTGTAGCTATCACTATATTTTTTGCTTGATAGGTTTTTTTTTTGGTTGCAACCGTAAATTGGTTTTGAACATTAAGGATGCTTTTAATTTCTTCATACAAATTCAAATTAAGTTTCCAATGTGCCGTTACTCTTCTGTAGTATTCCAATGCTTCTGAACGAGTAGGTTTTGGATTATGAGAAATAAAGGGAATATTTCCTATTTCTAATTTATCAGAGGTGGAGAAAAAGGTCATATTCAATGGATAATTATACAGTGAATTAACCAAAGTTCCTTTATCAAAAAGGCGATATGTTAAGTTCCTTTTTTTAGCTTCTATTCCACAGGCTATACCTATGGGTCCTGCGCCAATTATAATAACATCATTCATGCTACAAAGGTACAAATACCATGAAAACTATTAGATTAATAATAAAAAACTATTTAAAATTTATATATAATAACTATTTATTATAATTAAGCTTTTATTAATTAAATAAAAACATAATAAATATTTATTTATAAGTAAAATCTATTAAACTGTAATTTACAATAACAAAATACGTTGTCTTAATAATATTGAAAGAATGCAGACTTGTAGATAGACCACCATTGCTTGGTTTCCAAAGCTATAAGCAATAAGAATAGAACTCACTAACCACCATATTGGAAAGAAGAAGACGCCTAGAGCGAATTTCATGGAACTTACAAAGACAATATCCTTGAACTGAGCAATAATTTTTCTACTGATCATTAACGGGATGATGTTGGGTAAGCTCAAAAGAAAAGCAAGAAATCGCATTTGTTTTGATGGAGCTTTAGCAACAGGAAGACTTTGATATGAATTTTTTAAAGCTGTCTTTAATTCATGAAACCCCATTTGAGTACTTAAACGATTTATTCTTTTTTTACGTTCTGGATAGTCTTCTGTTTTTTCTGCTAGCCAAAGACAATCTTTCATTCGAATTTGAAGTTCTTCTTTGAGTTTATTGATATTTTCTGCTTCAGTTAATTGGGAGGAAACAAAAGTATTGACCTCTATTGGTTTTCCGTACACTAAGTGTAAAGTACATCTAGGCTGTTGATGATGTCCGTAATTTATGCCCATGGGCTGGAGGTATATTTTTTTATTTGGATTTTCCTTGAATGCTTGGTATGCAAGGCGGCTACTTCCTTTGGACAAATTTTGTAGATAGTACTCGTTGTGATGGCCGCCTTCAGAAAACATTAATAGAAATTTCCCTTCTCCCAATATCTTGAAACATTTAGCAAATGTTAGGTCATTTTTCTTTAGGTTGCTATACCCATTGCGAATACGATAAACAGGAAGCATTTGAAAGGAATCTAAAATCCATTGCAAAGGTCCTCCAAAAACATCACTTCTGGTAAGCGAAGTCATCCTATCAGGGGTCATAGAACCAATTAATAGTGGATCTAAAAAAGCACCCTGGTGATTTGGGGAAAATAAAACTCCTCCATCTTTTGGAAGGTTCTCTTCGTCATATACATAAATGGACCTAAAATAGATCCAGTTGAAATAACGAATGATATGTTTTACGATAAAATAGAAAATTGGCTTCAAAAGGAACGCATTGCTATATCTTTCGAAAATACACTATCTTATAAAGCAATCCTAAATTTTTTTTCAACTAAAATGAACCCTCCATTCAAGGAAATGATTTAAGTCGAATGAAGACAATTTTCTTGTATTTTATGTGAATTTCAAATTGAAAGCCAAATTAATTACGAACTTTTTAAAAAATACATTAACTTTCTGCCTAAATTCTAAAACTAGTTTTATAAACGTTGAGGAGCAAAATGTATTGATCAAACCGATTTAGGTCCAATCCTAATATTCAATGCGCTTTTCAATTTAATAACAAATCAAAAATGAAAACAAAAAAAAGTATTAAAAAAGCACTGTTTACCTTTATGCTATTTGCTTCAACGGTAATGTTTGCGCAGACCACGATCTCTGGTTCAGTGGTAGATTCAGAAACTCAAGAATCTATTCCCGGGGCCAACATTATTGTTGTGGGCTCAAATACAGGAGCTATTGCAGATTTTGACGGAAATTTCACTTTGAATACATCAGCTGATTTACCACTCACAATTGAGGTGAGTTATATTGGTTTTGAATCTCAAATATTAGAAGTTACTAGTCCAGACCAAACAATCATGGTTGCATTATCGTACGGTCAAAATTTAAATGAAGTTGTGATTTCTGCTTCAAGAAGATCAGAAAAGATTTTAGATGCACCCGCATCTGTATCTATCATCACATCTCAGGATTTAGAAAACACAGCAAATGTTAATGATCCAATAAGAAATCTGGTAAACATACCTGGAGTTCAATTTCAACAACAATCTGCTAATTCAGTAAACTTTGAAATGAGAGCAGGTTCGGGAGTTTTTGGAACTAGTGTATTTCCAATTTTAGATTATCGTTTTCTACAGTCACCTGCATCTGGATCCTTTTTTGCGTTCCAATCAGGACTATCTAATCTAGACTTAGAAAGAGTTGAAGTTGTCCGTGGAGCTGCATCAGCACTTTATGGTCCTGGAGTAGAATCAGGGGTAGTTCACTTTTTCTCAAAGAAAGCAATTGACAGACCTGGAACTTCAATTGAACTTATAGGAGGTAATCTTAGCACACTCTCGGGAGCAATTAGACATGCGTATGCGAACAAGAAAAAGACTTTTGGATTTAAAATCAATGCTCAATATAAAAAAGGAGATGAGTTTAGCTTGGATCCAGTTGAGGATGCTGCTTTTCTTGCCCAGATAAATGGAGCAACAGCAAATGGAATTTTTCAACCAACAGTTAGAAATAATAGAATTGATCCTTCAGCAGCATTGATTCCCGTGTTATCAAGATCTGAAATTGATCCTGATGGAGATGGTAATGCCTATATGAATGAATATGAGACTTTTATGGCGAATGCTCACCTAGAATTCAGACCTAATGATAATACGGATGCTGTGATATCAGGAGGTATTAACTCGGGGAATGGATTAATTAATCAAGCACAAGGACCTGGATATGCTGCAGGAAACGATTACTGGGGGCAAGCAAGAATTAAATCAGGTGGCTTTTTTGGTCAGATTTCCTACACAGCAAATGACGGAGGTAGTGAAAATTCACCTTTCTTTCTTTATTTAACTGCTCAAAGGATTATAACCAAAAGATCAGCTTTAGATGCTCAAGTACAGTACAATTTTGATGCGGTTAATTTTTTGGATTCTAATTTTACTTTTGGTGCAGACTATCGAGATATTGGATCTGATTCAGAAAACACACTTTTTGGTCAAAATGATGGGCGAAATGATTACATAAACTATGGGATATACGGTCAAGGGACATCTCGTTTTAGTGAAAAATTGGATTTAACTTATGCATTGCGATATGACAAATTGAATTTTGTTGACAAGGGAAAGATTGCTCCTAGAATAGCATTAGTGTTTAAGCCAAATAGTAAGAACAGTATTAGATTAACCTACAACCAAGCTGTATTTGGGCCAAGCGCCTTAGAGACTTATGTAGATTTCCCTGTTCAAATTCAAGCACCAGGAGTGTTAGATGTTTGGTTATCTGGTCAAACGACAGCACAAAACTTTGATGCAAATGCACCCATTGAGATAGTAGGAGGTGGCGGAGCAACATTACCAGCTGGAACAACTAATTGGCCATTGGCTGTTCCTTATGGAGCTGTTGCAGGACAGGTATTACCTGCTCTATACCAAGGAGTTTCTGCGAGTCCATCTTACGCACCACTTTTACCTTTAATTCAAAACTTTTTCGGTTCATACGTTCCTGGTGGAGCATCTGGAACTATAGAGGGATACAATGCATTTAATGGTAGTCCAATGCCAACAGCAATTGGAACTCCCTCTGCACTTTTAGGTACAACTACTTCCTGGGAGCTAGGATACAAAGGTCTTTTAGGTGATAAATTTGCTATTGGGATAGACGTATACACCTTTGCCAGAACAGGATCTACACAATTTACGGCTATAGGGCCTACGTTTAGATTAAATGGTTCAGAGGGTATCCCATCCGATCTTGGAGCACAAGTCGCAGCAGATTTTTCATCAGACCCAGTTATAAGCGCCGCTATTACTCAAGCTGTTACAGCAGGAGTTAACGCTCAAGTTCAAGCTGGTGTAGAGGCGCAGTACGCTGCACAAGGAATACCAGCTGAAGGAATTCCAGGAGTCGCACCTTCAATTGCACAGGCTGTTGCAGCAACTGCAGCTCCACTAATTGCACCTGCAATTTCCGCTGCGAATCAACAGGTTGCAGGACTTGTAAATGGTGCCTTTATACAAGGAGGTCAAGGATATGTTGAGGCAATCGAACCAGCTGCAGTTGGTGCAATTGAATCACAAAGAGTTCCTCAAGGAGATGGAATAACTCATATTTCTGCAGGATATAGAATATTTGATAACGTTACTCGTTCGCATGTAGGGAGTGATATATCTATGGAATATTTCGCAACAGAGAAGCTTACTTTTTGGGGGAATGCTTCATGGTTAAGTCAAAACGAATGGAATCCGGGAGAAGATAACGATGATGGTCTTCCTTTCCAAGATTATTTAAATGCACCCAAATTTAAATATCGTATAGGAATGGATTATGTTGTTAAAGATGGAATTCAAGCCTCTTTAGCCTTCCAACATGATGATGAGTTTAATTCGAATCAAGGATTTTATGCTGGAGTTGTTCAAGCCAAAAACCTTTTAGATGCAAGTGTAGGTTACAGACTATCTAATGGGGTTAAATTAGACCTTTCTGCAACAAACTTGTTTAATCAGCAATATCGTGCTTTTCCAAGCATGCCCGTTATTGGAAGAAGAGTTAATTTAAGAGCAACCATAAACTTATAATTAACTAATTAAAGATGAAAAGGGGCCATGGTGCCCCTTTTTTATTTTGCATAAATTGGAGTTAATAAATATCTAAAATCTCAAGTATGATAAATTTAGAAGGACAGTTAGCAATAATTTCTGGTGGAGCCAAAGGAATAGGCAGAGGGATTTGTGAGGTTTTTTGTAAAGCAAGAGCAACAGTTGCTTTATGGGATGTTTCAGATTCAGGTTTGACCACAGCACAAACAATTTCAAAAGGAGGCGGTTCCATTTTTTTCCAAAAAGTAGATGTAACCTCCAAAGAGGATGTTCACAAAGCAGTAGCAGAAATTATAAACAAATATGGTAAAATTGATATTTTGATCAATAATGCAGGGATCATTAGAGATAGTTCATTTATGAAAATGGAACCTTCGGAATGGGATGCTGTAATCAATGTAAATTTAAATTCACTTTTTACAACTACCAAAGCTGTTTTACCTTATATGAAAGAAGCCGGCTATGGACGAATTGTTTCTGCATCTTCTATCAATGGATTTGCAGGTGCTTTTGGTCAAGTCAATTATGCCGCCACCAAAGCAGCAGTTGCTGGCTTTACACGTGCTTTATGTAAAGAAACAGGACGTTTTGGAGTAACCGTAAATACAGTTGCTCCGGGTTTCATTAAATCGGATATGACAGAATCTATGCCCGCAGAGGTAATCAAGAAAGGGATTGCGCAGATTCCTGTGGGACGAATTGGAACAGCCGAAGATATGGCATTTGCCTATCTTTTTCTCGCTTCCAAAGAAGCAGGGTTTATTTCTGGAATCACCTTACATGCTAATGGCGGAGCCATGCCCATGTAGTAAAACCAAAAGATTAAAACGTAATATGGAACAACAAAGCGCTTATAAAACTACATTTAACTCTACAGAGGAATTAGGAAGATTTATTGGAAAAGAACTAGGACTAACCCCTTGGCTCACGATTGATCAAAAACGTATTACTGCTTTTGCTAATGTTACAGAGGATCACCAATGGATTCATTTGGATGAAGAAAAATGTGCTAAAGAATCTCCATACAAAAGTACCATCTCCCATGGATTTCTAACGGTCTCATTGTGTGCTAAATTTATGTTTGAAGCATATGAAGTAAAAGATTCACCGATGACCCTTAATTATGGAATGGATAAAGTTAGATTTCCATCTGCGATACCAGTAGACTCAAAATGCAGAGGCCGCGTCTTGTTACAAGAATTTGATGTTACTCCTCAAGGAGCCAAATACAAACTCAAAGTTTTAGTGGAAGTAGAGGGAGCTGAAAAACCCGCTTGTGTTGCAGAGTTTTTGGTTTTAATGTTTGCTGATTCTTAAACACAGTAAGTAAAACACACAGTAAAGATTATTAAAAAATAAGAGTGGAATTTTAACCTCAAACGAAGTTTTATTAATAAAAACCGAAGGGTATTAGAAAAAATCAAAAACAGACCGTTTTTTTGAATTGAACCCCTATATTTGCAGCTTGAAATAAAGATTAAAAATAAACGCTAACGCAGATTAAAATGGCACAAAGTACAGGTAAAGTTTCTCAGATTATTGGTCCCGTTGTAGATGTTGATTTTGGTGGTGAAAACAACCCACTTCCTAGTATTTACGACGCATTAGAAATTAACAACGTTGACGGTTCTAAATTGATTTTAGAAGTTCAATCTCATATTGGAGAAGAAACTGTACGAACCATTTCAATGGATTCTACCGATGGTTTAAGTCGAGGTACGGAAGTGAAAGCCACAGGAAGCCCGATTCAAATGCCAATTGGAGAAAATGTATACGGACGTTTGTTTAACGTAATTGGAGATGCGATTGATGGAATGGAAGACCTTCCAAAAGAAAATGAGAATGGTTTGCCTATTCACCGTGAAGCTCCTGCGTTTGAAGATCTATCTACTTCTACAGAAGTACTTTTCACTGGAATTAAAGTAATTGACTTAATTGAGCCTTATGCTAAAGGGGGGAAAATTGGTCTTTTCGGTGGAGCAGGAGTAGGAAAAACAGTTTTGATCCAAGAGTTGATTAATAATATTGCAAAAGGACACGGTGGACTTTCTGTATTTGCCGGAGTTGGTGAGCGTACTCGTGAAGGAAATGATTTACTTCGTGAAATGCTTGAGTCTGGAATTATAAAATATGGAGATGACTTCATGCATTCTATGGAAGAAGGAGGATGGGATTTGACAAAGGTGGATAAAACAGCCATGAAAGAATCTAAAGCTACCTTCGTTTTTGGACAAATGAATGAACCTCCTGGAGCTCGTGCTCGAGTGGCTTTATCTGGATTGACTATTGCAGAATATTTTAGAGATGGTGCTGGAGATGGACAAGGAAAAGATGTATTGTTCTTTGTAGATAATATCTTCCGATTTACGCAAGCAGGTTCTGAGGTATCGGCCTTATTAGGACGTATGCCTTCTGCAGTAGGATACCAACCTACACTAGCTACAGAGATGGGTGCCATGCAAGAGCGAATTACTTCAACCAAAAAAGGATCTATTACCTCGGTTCAAGCGGTATATGTACCTGCAGATGACCTTACTGACCCTGCACCAGCAACTACATTTGCTCACTTAGATGCAACAACAGTTTTGTCTCGTAAAATTGCAGAACTTGGTATTTATCCTGCAGTAGATCCTTTAGATTCTACTTCTCGAATTTTGACTGCTGAGATTTTAGGGGAAGAGCATTACAAATGTGCTCAAAACGTAAAAGAGTTATTACAACGCTATAAAGAATTACAAGATATCATCGCTATTTTAGGTATGGATGAGTTATCTGAAGAAGATAAACTTGCTGTATCTAGAGCTAGACGTGTTCAACGTTTCCTTTCTCAACCTTTCCATGTGGCAGAACAGTTTACAGGTATTCCAGGGGTCTTAGTAGATATAAAAGAGACGATCAAAGGATTTAATATGATCATGGATGGAGAGTTAGACCATCTTCCTGAGTCAGCGTTCAACTTAAAAGGAACGATTGAGGAGGCAATTGAAGCCGGTGAAAAAATGTTAGCAGAAGTATAAGAATTATGCATCTAGAAATTGTATCTCCCGAAGCCAAATTATTTAGTGGCGAAGTAGAAAGTTTAACAGTTCCAGGAGCTTCAGGTTCCTTTCAGGTGTTAAACAACCACGCGCCTATTGTCTCTACTTTAAAAAAAGGTCAAGTAAGAATTCAGGGCAATATTAAGTTAGATGAGACCAATCAAACCCTTTTTTCCCAGGAAGGTGCCAACACGTTTTTTGACATCCAATCCGGAGCCTTAGAGATGCGTGATAACAAGGTCATTTTATTGACTGACTAAAAAAGTTTTTCCTACCCTAAATTTTAACCCCAATACTTTATAAATGAAGTATATACTTCAACTTTTTGTAGTGTTTTTATTTTCACTTCAAGCACTTCAAGCACAGCAAGACAGTCTAGCTTTACAACAACGGTTAAAAGAAGTTGTTGTCTCTTCCTCAAGGATAGATGTCAATTTCTCAGAAAATTCGCGAAGTATAAACTTAATTTCTGTACAAGAATTGAAAGCAAGTGGTGCTTTAACTGTGGTAAACGCTCTACAACAAATAGCAGGAATTGATATTCGTCAAAGAGGAATCGCTGGAACACAAGCCGATCTTTATATCAGAGGTGGTAGTTTTGATCAAACACTTTTATTGATAGATGGAATTAAATTGTATGATGCTCAAACGGGTCATCACACATTAAACTTTCTTCCTCCAATAGAGGTAATAGAACGTATAGAAATTGTGAAAGGTCCTGCTGCACGAATCTTTGGTCAAAATGCTTTTACAGGAGCGATTAACATTGTGACTAAAAAAGAATTTACCAGTGGTGGATCTGCTCAACTTAGAGGAGGCTCTTACGGACAAATACATGGAGAGGTAAATTATAGAACTACTTCTGAAAAAGGAAATTTCCTTGCTCATTTTTCTCGTAATTCAGCGGATGGTTATCGATACAATACAGATTTCAAAAACAATAATGTGTTTTTAAAAGGAGGTCTTTTTACTGACACCAAACTTCCGCTTGATGTAATAGCCAGCTTTACTGGAAGAAAATTTGGAGCCAATGGATTTTACGCATCTCCAGAGGCCATAGATCAATATGAGGAAACTGAGGCAAGTTTATTTGCCCTACAAAACAAAACGCAAAAAGGAAATTGGACCATTAAGTCCAAGATTTATTGGAGAAGAGGTCAGGACCATTATTTATACATTAGAGCAAATCCTGAAGTCTATGAAAATTGGCATATTACTCATAAGGTAGGTACTGCTTTAGATATGAGTTTATTATCTAAATTGGGCACTACAGGAATAGGCTTTGATCTTTCTAGAGTTTCTATTGCAAGTAATAATTTAGGAGACCGTTCTCGTGAACTAGCTACCTTTTTTCTTGAGCACCGTTTTACTTTTTGGGATCAAATTTTGGATTTGACTCCTGGAGTTGCAGTTAATCTGTATTCAGACTTTGGAAATTTTGCTTATCCTGGTATTGATATCGGTTTGCAACTCAGTTCCCAGTGGAGACTCTATGGTAATTTAGGGTACACATACCGTATTCCGACGTATACGGACTTATTTTACTCTGACCCAACAACTTTAGGCAATCCAGATTTAAAGCCCGAGGAGGCGCTTAATAAGGAATTAGGCTTACGCTTTAGTTCCAATCCTCTAAGGTTTTATCTGACTTATTTTGAGCGTCAAGCAGAGAATCTAATTGATTATGTAAAAGCAACAGAAGAAAGTCTTTGGGAGGCAACTAATATAAGAAGTGTTTCTACTCAAGGTTTTGAAATGGAGATGAACTATCCTTTTTTAATTGGAATAAAAGAACAATTTCTAAAGATAGGATATACTTATTTATCTGATGACCTGAGAGAGGTGGCCGTCAACTTTTCTCGATATAGCATCAACTCATTTCAGCATCATTTTACGAGTAGTTATATTACTCAATTGACGAATTCATTGCAATGGTTTACAGGTTTAAAGTATGCAAAAAGACCCACAATGGAGGGATATACCGTTATAGATACCAATGTGCAGTGGCGTTTTAATTCTTTTCAACTCACGGTCTCAATGAATAATCTTTTGAATGAAGTATACAGTGAAACTAATTTAGTCCCTATGCCCGGACGTAATGTTTTGGTTTCCCTCCAATATCAATTTTAGAAATTTTCATTTAAAGCAGTATAAATAAGATGGCTTTCCCAACCACGATACACCATATAGGCTAAAATCTTTTTCTTTTGAATATGGATAGAATAGCCACTCACCGCTTTTTTTCGTTTTTCAAAGAGACTGTAAAATGCAGATTGGTAGGCTTCGTCAGAGATCTCTTTTAGTGCTAGTTTTATATTATATTCTGAAATTTTTCGAGCTTTGAGTTCATTAACAATACGTTGTTTCCCCCATTTTTTGATATTAAACTTTCCTCTTGCAAAGCTTTGTGCAAAACGACTTTCATTTAAATAATTTTCTTCAATAAGTTTAGAAATTATCTCTTCTTGAGCCTCGGGAATCATTTGAAGATCCTTTAATTTTTGCTCCACTTCCCAATGACAACGCTCTTGGTAGGCACAATAGTATTCTAGCTTTTTTTGAGCTTCTTGAAGGGTGAAGGAGGTCTTTTTTTGCATGCCTCAAGATAAAAATATTAGCTGATTTTTTTAGTTTACCTTTGGTATAGGTTTTTTATTATATGATTGAAATTAGACATACCTTTACCCTCAAAGGCATGACATGTGGAGGCTGCAAATCTTCCGTGGAAAAACATTTAAACCTAATGGATGGGGTTGCTGTTATTGAAGTAAACCTTGAAAAAGAGGAAGTAAAGCTTACCACCACAAAACCCATTTCCCTAAAAGTCCTTCAAGATCAATTACCTCCGAAATTTACCTTGTCAGCGTCTATTACAGACCAAGAAAATTTTACCTCTAGTAAATCAGTGGAACAGTCTAAACTTAGACAGTTACAACCGTTGTTCCTTATTTTATTTTATATCGGAACTGCATCCCTATTACTTCATTATAAAGACTGGAATATTCATGCAGTGATGTTGGATTTTATGGGTTTGTTCTTTATTGTGTTTAGTTTTTTTAAAATGTTGGATTTAAAAAACTTTCCATCATCGTTTGCTATGTACGATCCTTTGGCGAAAAGAGTATCTATTTATGGATGGCTTTATCCTTTTATAGAAACAGCTTTGGGTCTGATGTTTTTGATGCGTTATGAAGTAACTTTAGCGGTTTACATTACCCTTGTTATTTTAAGCATTACAACATTGGGTGTAAGCAGAACCTTGATGGATAAAAAAAAGATTTCCTGTGCCTGTTTGGGAACATCACTTAACCTTCCTATGACAGAGGCCACTTTCATTGAGAATTTAATTATGATTGTGATGTGTCTGTTAACAATAAATGGCACCTAATTTCTTAGGCACCATTTAAAAATCAAATTAACTATACTTAATTTACTTCAGCTGTTGGATTAGATCCAGTGCAGCCATTACATTAGCACTTAAAGTAGAATAGTCTTTATTGGCTAATATGTCTTTGGAGATCAATTGTGATCCCATTCCAACGCAGGTTACCCCAGCGTCAAACCATGCTTTAAGATTGTCCTTATCTGTTGAAACTCCACCTGTGGGCATGATTGATGTCCAGGGTTGAGGTCCTTTGATTGCTTTTATAAATTCAGGGCCATAAGTGCTTCCAGGAAACAACTTGACCACTTCACATCCCATTTCTTCTGCTTGTGCTATTTCAGTTAGCGAACCACATCCAGGAGACCACAGTACTTTTCTACGGTTACAAACCACAGCGATGTCTTCTCTAAATACTGGCGTCACTATGAAATTTGCTCCAGAGAGCATGTATTGTGAAGCTGCTGCAGCATCTGTAACAGAACCTACACCTAGGATCATACCTGGCAATTCAGCGATTGAATATTTAATCAATTGATTGAATATTTCAATGGCAAAATCTCCTCGATTTGTAAATTCCATTAATCGAGCTCCCCCATCATAACAGGCTTTCAGTACTGATTTGGCTACCTCAATATCATGATGATAAAAAAGGGGAACCATTCCAGAGTCCTGCATTTGTTTTACTACTTCTAATCTTGTGTACTGTGCCATAATAAGTTATCGAGCGACACGCCCTGAAGCGTCTCCTCCCATTAATTTTTCTACTTCATCAACTGTTGCTAAGTTTGCATCTCCTTTAATCGTATGTTTTAAACAAGAAGCTGCTACTGCAAAATCAAGTGCATTTTGATCATCCTCAGGGTATTTTAATAATCCATAGATTAAACCTCCCATAAAAGAATCTCCTCCACCTACTCGATCTACTATATCGGTGATTTGATATTGACGGGTTTCATACATTTTTGATCCGTCGTATAGTACTCCAGCCCAAGTGTTATGTGAAGCTGAGATGGAACCTCTTAAAGTTGTGATTACTTTTTTAGCTCGTGGAAATTTTTCCATCATCTGTTTGCAAACCGATAAAAAAGCTTCCGCTTTTACATCATGTCCATGTTTGTGAACATCTAATCCTTCGGGATGAATTCCAAAATGTTTTTCAGCATCTTCTTCGTTTCCTAGGATAATATCACAATAAGAAGTTAGTTCTGACATTACTTTTTCTCTATGATTATCATCACAATACTTCCAAAGTTTTGCTCGATAATTCAAATCTGTAGAAATGGTAATTCCTTTTTCGCTTGCGGCTTTTACAGCCTCTAAACATACATCTGCTGCTCCTTGTGAAATAGCGGGTGTAATACCTGTCCAATGAAACCATTCAACTCCATCAAAAACTGTATTCCAGTCAATCATTCCGGATTTAATTTCTGAAATAGCAGAGTGTGCCCTATCATAGACTACTTTACTTCCTCTAGAAACGGCACCCGTTTCTAAGAAATAAATTCCAAGGCGGTCTCCACCATAAACGATTTTATCTACACCAACACCGCGTTTGCGAAGTTCCATCATGGCACAGTCTCCAATATCATTTTTTGGTAAACGGGTCACAAAATCAACAGGGACACCATAATTTGCCAAGGAAACGGCAACATTAGATTCTCCACCGCCGTAAACAGCATCAAAACTGTTCGCTTGTGAAAAGCGTAAAAAACCTTGTGGAGCTAGTCTCAACATAATTTCTCCAAATGTGACTACTTTACTCATCTTTATATATTATATTTTATTATTAGATACCTAAAGCTTGTCCTCCTCCAACTTGAATCGTTTCTGCTGTTAGGAAAGCGGCATCTTGGCTAGCTAAAAAAGAAACAACACCAGCTACGTCTTTTGGTTGCCCTAGTCTTCCTAACATAATATTGTTCTTCCATGAAGCAAAAACTTCTGGTTTTGTGGATTTAATTTGTGCATGGAAGGGTGTATCTATAGTTCCTGGAGAAACTGCATTTACTCTAATACCATATTCTGCTAAATCTTTTGCTAAAGCTCTGGTTATTGTGTGAACTCCTGCTTTTGAAGTTCCATAAATACCTGCTCCAGGTCCACCTGCGTTCCAGCCTGCATTTGAGGTATAATTTATGATGGTTGCATTTTCTCCTTTTTTAAGAAATGGTATTGCTGCTCTTGAACAGAAAAATGTTGAGTCTAAATTCAAAGCCATTACAAATCTGTAAAATTCTGTGGTCATTTCTTCAAAACGAGATCTACCACCCAATCCTCCAGCATTATTGACTAACACATCAATTCTGCCATATTTTTCTCCAATTTTTTGAATGTTTTCAGTCACTTGTTCATCGTTAGTGACATCAAAACCATAATATTCTGCAGTAATACCTTCTGCAGTAAGTTCTTCTATACGTTTAGTTCCAGCTTCATCTTCAATACCATTTAGAATAACGGTATATCCATCTTGACCTAATCTTCTAGCAACTTCAAAACCGATTCCGCCAGTGGCTCCTGTTACAATTGCTATTTTATTATCTGCTTTACTCATTCTTTTACTTTCTTTTAGTTGTTTTAAATTTAATCTGTGATTGTTTTTCTTACGGGCTCTATAGTTTTTATTAAAATAAAAATTGATAATACACCCAAGAGAACCGATACCGTAATTGCAATAAATGCTGGAGTATAGGATGCTGTTGTAATTTGTCCAATAAACCAATTCATGATCATGGGTGAAAGGGCAGCAATGGTTCCAGCCAAACCGGCCAAAGTTCCTACCGAAGGACCTCTAAATAGATCGCTTGATATGGTTTGTACATTGCCAATAGCAAATTGAAATCCAAAAAGGACTACACCTGCTAAGTAAATAAAGGTCATAAAATTATTTTCTCCAACAAATTGAATGATGGAGACGAATCCAATAAAGACCAACAACCCTCCAATGGTAATTGTTATTTTTCGTGCAGCATCAACTGATTTTGTTTTCATGAGATATCCAGAAAACCAACCTCCAACGATACTACCTGCAGCGGCCATTAAATAAGATATCCACATAGTAGCTGCAATTTGTTCAATGCTTAATTCAAATGTTTTATTTAGATAAATGGGCATCCATCCAGCAAAAAACCACCAAATGGGTTCAATGAAAAAACGGCACATAAGGACTCCCCATGATTGTTTGTAGCTTAAAATCTGACTTACTGAAAGACTCTTGGCTTTTGTTTCGTTTTCAACCTCGTTTTTATCAATTCTATCGGCAAGGATAAGATCTCTTTCTTCCTGAGTTACCCATGGGTGTTTTTCTGGTGTAGACTTATTGAGAAATAACCAAGGGATTACCCACAATAAACCAACAGCACCTAAAATAATATAGGTTGTTTTCCACCCAAAACGCGCATAAAGGAAAACGATAACAAAAGGGGCAATTACATTTCCGATAGAGGCTCCAGAATTAAAAATTCCTTGTGCAATTGCTCGCTCTTTTACAGGAAACCACTCTCCATTACTTTTTACAGCTCCTGGCCAATTTCCTGCTTCTCCAAGGCCTAAAAGCCCTCTGACAATCGACAACGAAATTAAGCCACGTGCAAAGGCATGAAACGCGGATGCCAATGACCATACAACTATGGATACAACAAAACCAAAACGTGTACCAATGGTATCGTAAAGTTTTCCAGACAAAAACTTCCCAATGGCATAAGTAGCCATAAAAACATTTAGCATGATGGCATAATCTGAGTTATCCATTCCTAGGTCTTTTCCCATTTCTGGCCAGAGTAAAGCAAATGCTGTTCTGTCAATGTAATTTATAACCGTAGCTATAAATATTAGAATAATAATCCACCACCTTAATCCTTTAATTTTCATATTTAAAATTTTATGGCATTAACTGCTTTATATGTTGTATAAATATTGATAAAGTACCTTAAAGTGTTTTTTCATTGCGTTTTTAGCCTCACTAGGATTTTGGCTTTTTATCGCGTCTAAAATTGCTTTATGCTCTTTTATTCCATTAAAAGCAGTGTCTTTATCACAAACGTGATGTTTTTCAAAATTTGTTATTATTTCTGGTGTTATCTTCAACATAAATGTATTTATGGTAGGATTACCACTAGCCCTTGCGATGGCAAGGTGAAATAATAGATCTTCTTGAACAGCCTCCTCTCCACGAATTACCTTTTCAGAGTATTCTGCAAGAGAATTTTCCATATGAATTAAATCATCTACTGTTCTATTTAAAGCGGCAAGTTTTACTCCTTTCAATTCAAGAAAAATCCTCGCTTCTACAAGGTTCTTAAATGAGGGAGCTGGCAAGCCTAAGATGTCGTCAATCATTCCATTTAAAGCAGTAACTCCTATGTCTGCGATAAAGGTTCCACTTTGTGGAATAGATTTTACTAGTCCAAAGTATTCTAATGTTTCTAGTGCCTCTCTAAGGTTATTCCTTGAGATTTTAAACTTTTCCGAAAGAATTCTTTCAGATGGCAATTTATCTCCAGGCTCGAGATTCTTTGAATTAATCAATTCTTTAAGAAGAGTAATGATCTGTTTTTGATCTTCTTGAATTGCGTTATCTATTAACATTTGTAACTATAAAAAGTTCTAATTAAAAAGTGTAACAAGCTTGGATAATTCGTGTTTACGAATCGGTCTTCTAATTTGGTGTTTCAATTAATATTATACTAAGGTAAAGGATTAATAAACCATTATTACTCTACTAAGCCTAAATTTATATTTAGTTTAATATAAAGTAATAATGGTTATATTAAATCAAATTATGATGTTCTTTTAGTACCCATCATTTTGAGTGATCACACCACCTGTAGCTAATACTTCTGATACAGGGATAGGGAATACATGATAATTACTATCCACAGATTGTCCCATTTCAGCGTTAACAGTTCCTGTTCTAACTAGGTCAAACCATCTTTGACCTTCAAAAGCCATTTCTAGTCTTCTTTCGTCAGCAATAGCTTGCTTTACATCTGCTTGAGAACTTACTGTTCCAACTAAACTTGTTAAACCTGCTCTTGTTCTGATAGGATCTAATAGAGCTAATACAGTACTAGCAGAAGAACCTGTTTCGTTTAATGCTTCTGCATATAACAAAATAACATCAGCCAATCTTAATTCAATCCAGTCATGCTCACTACCTAAACCACCATCTTTTGGAAATTTAACTGATTTTAAACCATCTGAACTTAGCGTTACTGCTCTTCTTAAGTCTGTTCCTCCACCATTAGCATCACTTGCATCAAATGCAGCAACTAAATCTTGGTCTACAGGATAATCAGATTTAGAATCGTCTCCTACAAACCAGTTCCAGAAATCAGAACCAAAAGAGTATTCGTCTACAATTGAACCTGAAACTCTAGTAGCATAAATGATTTCTGAATTTCCAGATTCATTAGCCGCTCCAAAAATCTCACTAAAATTTGACTTTAAGCTTATTCCAGCACCAGCAGCACCATTAACAACGGCACCTAAATTAGTTGCTGCGTTGTTATAATCCCCTCTAGTAGCGTATACCTTCCCAAGTAAACCTTGAGCAGCATATTTAGATGCTCTACCATCAACAATTGTAGAACTCAATCCAGCAATTGCATCATTTAAGTCAGGAATGATTATACTATCGTAAACTAGATCTGCTGACTGTCTTTGTAAAATAGAAGTGTCTGTTAAACTAGGAGCTGCAGACACATTGATTGTTACTGCACCAAAAGATCTAACTAATTTAAAATAAGACAATGCTCTTAAAAATTTAGCTTCTGCAACTTCAGTAGCATTAGATGAATTTTCAATTACATTATTTGCACTTAATATTGACTTATACATTGCAGTATACAATGGACCAAAAAATTGGTCTTCCATTGTTGTCAAATTACTTGTAAATGTATCAAACTCAGTGTAAGGTGCTTCAAACATCTTCGCGTTATCTGATCTAAATTCTGCCATTACAGCCAATGGAGTAACACTACCCAATTGGTAATAATATGCTGCATTTAATACTCCGCCAAAATCAGTTAATGAATCTGCACTAGCAAAGTTTGGTGGAGATTGGTCCAAATCTGTTGAACATGCTGTCATTATTAACAGCGATCCCAATAATATGTTTATATATTTCATTTTTTTTTATTTAAAAGTTAACATTTAAACCTAAAGTAAAACTTCTAACAACTGGACTCGCACCAACTTGTGCACCATAGATTGTTGGGTCAGTTCCTTTTACACCTTCTGGGTTATATGAAGTATAATTGTCTCCCATAATGTATAATAAGTTAGATCCAGCTACATAAGCTCTAACAGAGTTTAAACCTAGTGTTTCAATTAAAGAAGAATCAAAGGTATAACCAATTGTGAAATTTCTTAATGCGATAAAAGAAGCATCTTGAATCATTGCATCGGTTTGGTTTCTATTTCTTTCAATCAAACCACTAGTAGCAGGAAGATCATTTCTAGCAATTCTACCACCCCATTGAGATCCATAATAAAGAGGGTCAATGTTGTAAACTTCTGCTCCATGTGATCCTTGGAATTGTAAGGTAGCATCAAATTGTTTGAAACTTAAATTATGCGACATACCCCAGTAGAAGTCAGGTGTGTTTTGACCAATTTTAACTAAGTCTCCACCATCTTCAACAGTTCGTGTTCTATCGATAACGCCATCTCCATTTTGATCAACAACATAAGACTCTCCAGTCATACTGTTTGGATGTCTAGCTCCATCTGCCAAGTAAGTCATTTCAACTTCACCTGTAGTTTCTAATCCCCACATCTCTCCGATTTCACCACCAACATAGTTTCTAAATACAGCTCCTCTACCACTTTGACCAAAAATCTGTTGTGGTAATTCATCTAAACCACCTAAGTCAGTAATTTCAGTATTTACTGTTGATAAGTTGGCATTCATGTTCCATGAAAAATCACCGTTACTAACTAAAAGTGCACCTAGTTCGAATTCTAAACCAGAACTCGTTACATCTCCAACATTAAGGATAGAAGATGGGTTTCCTAATACTTCAGATTGTGCTTGATTAATCAAGATGTCATTAATATCAGAGGTGTAATAATCAATACCTAAAGTTACACGGTTATTTAACAATCCAAGATCAACCCCAAAGTTGGTCTCTGTATTTGTTTGCCATGTCAAATCTGGATTTGGCGAGTTTGAAGGAATCAAAAATCCTGTTCCATAAATTGTCGCTGATGGAGATAAAAGACTTAATGAATTATATGAACCTAAGAAAGAAGTAGTTCCTAATGAACCTGTACTAAATCTTAATTTTAATTTGCTTAGTGTTTCATTATTTTCTAAAAATGATTCATTGTGTATGTTCCATCCTAAAGAAAATGCAGGGAATGTTTCAAATCTTTTGTTAATTCCAAATCTAGAATCACCATCTCTTCTTAAAGAAACAGTTGCTAAATAACGATCATTGTATGCGTAGTTAATTCTTCCGAATACACTTTCTCTAGCTCTTGTTTCTTTTCTTTCAGAAACGCTGATGTCTGAAGGTGCAAATAAATTGAAGTTAAGAATCGCTTCGTCAGGTACATTTACCCCACTCAATCCAGTTCCAATAAATTTAGTTGTTTGGTATTCAATTCCTGCTACTGCAGCAATATCATGGTTTCCAATCACCTTTGCATAATTTAAAGTAGTCTCACTTAATAAGGTAGATACTTTTAGATCGGTTTGTCTCATAAAAGTTTGAGAAGTTCTCGCTCTTGAATCAAAACCAAGGAGTCTATGAGAATACGTTTGAGAATCTCTAATGTCTCCACCTAAAACTGTTTTAACATTTAATCCCTCAGCAATATCATATTGTAAGTAACCGTTTAAGTTTGCGAAATATGATTTTTCCCAACTTTCTACGTTATCAAGCTTAGCTGCTGGACCTGCATCACCAGAACCACCAATACCATTGTTTGCTCTACCATAATGCCAGTCTTGTGCTGCCATTCCAGGCTCTAATTCATAAATACTACTCGCTTCGTATCCAGAACCTCTATATCCATTATCAAAAGCAGATTTTCCTAAAGCTTGTGCTGCAGCATCCATTTGTTGAACAAACGCAATAGATTCAGCTGTATGATATACTGGGTGTACTCCATATGCTCTTAACAAGTCTCTCATGTCGTGCCCTAGAATGTCTCTTTTTGATGAAAACCCATTAGCACTAACTCCCGCACTTAATTTATCATTCAATTTTGCATCAACATTCATACGAAAGTTTAATCTTTCATATCCTTGTGTGATCACTACTCCTTCAATATCTTGGTATCCAACAGATGCAAAATACTTAACATCTTCGTTTCCACCACTCATACTAAAGTCGTGACTTTGAGATTGTCCATTCTGAAAAAGCCAATCTTCTGGGCTAATTGCACCAGGAGAGTTTTCGTAAGAACTCAATCTGAATTCTAGAAACGCAGGGTCAACATTTGAAACAGTACTTGTCCAG
>Ga0233397_1000043_pt1 | contig 64160 bp, 49 predicted proteins | sample 35DmetaG_FD_189957 | JGI IMG/M metagenome (GOLD analysis project Ga0233397, IMG submission 189957) | Seawater microbial communities from Monterey Bay, California, United States - 35D | ecosystem: Environmental > Aquatic > Marine > Coastal | place: USA: California | collected 2016-10-20
ACTTATACTCTTTCTTATCTATGATTATTTTTGCAATGATTTCTCTTAGTATTTCAGAGGTACCTCCTCCAATTGGACCAAGTCTACTATCTCTAAGTAATCTAGCCATAGGATACTCTTCCATATAGCCATACCCCCCTAATAATTGTAGTGCATCATAGATGACCTCATCAGCCATTTTTGTTGAAATTAATTTAGACATGGTAGCTTCTTTTACTACGTATACCCCATCATTTAATCTTTTTGCTATTGAGTAATTGAATTCCTTACACATTTCTACTTGACTTGCCATTTCTGCAATTTTATGTCTTAATGCTTGGAAACTATCCAATTTTTTTCCGAATGCTTGTCTTTCTGAGGTGTATTGAATTGCATAATCTAATGCATATTCAGCTCTTGCATGTGCATTAATTCCCATAATTAGTCTTTCTAACGCAAAGTGTTGCATGATATATGCAAACCCCTTTCCTTCTGAACCTAATAGGTTTTCTAAAGGTATTTGTACATTGTCAAAAGCAATTTCTGCTGTGTCTGAAGCCTTCCAACCTAATTTATCAAGTTTTGTTGCGGATATTCCGGGAGTATCTCTATCTATAATAAAAATTGACATCCCATTGTGCTTTGATGCTAGATCTGTTTTAGCTGCAACGATTAAATAATCTGAGTAAACCCCATTGGTGATAAAAGTTTTAGATCCATTAATAACATAAGAATTTTCGTTTCTTATTGCCGTAGTTTTCATTCCTGCAACGTCAGAACCCCCAAAAGGTTCGGTGATACACAAGCATCCTATTTTTTCACCTGAAATACTTGCACTTAAATATTTATTTTTAATTAAAGTATCACCTTCAACATTTACGTGTGTCATTGCTAAATAAACATGTGCCCAAATGGCTGCAGCAAAACCTCCGGAATTAATTTTCTGTAACTCCTCAAGAAAAATGACCATGTAAAAAATATCCAGATTTAAACCACCATATTCCTCAGGGTAACTTAATCCAAAATATCCCATATCCCCAAATTTTTTCCAAATGAAACGGTCTATAGAACCTGTCTTTTCCCATTTTTCAATATGTGGAACAACTTCTTTTTGTAAAAAATTTTTGAAACTTTCTCTGAAAACTTGATGCTCTTCAGTAAAATACATGTGCGACATACAATATTTTATTATCTAAATCTTATTCTGCTTGTAAATATAAAACTATTCTAGTGTATTTCTCAAGTGGAAAATCTTCAATGTTTTTGATTTCAGAGATGGATTGTAGTTCTGCTACCTCATCTCTATAATCAAATATTTTTAAACATAACTCATAATCTATATAAGGATTAGACAAGACCTCTTTAAATGATGCTGTATTAATATTGGTCTTTTCAATTACTGGTTTATTATAAATTGAAAATGTCTCTAAAATATTTATTCCTATTTCCTTGTCTAAATCCCATACCTCAAAAATTTGATCTGGTAACGAAAATCCCTGTAATTTAGAACGATACTTAATAATTCTATTAGCTAGATATTCATCTACTCCATTTACAAATAAGAAATCATTTAGAGTTGCCTTATTAATATTTGTTGAAGATATTACTAATTGATTCTTTATATGTTCACTTTTAGTGAGAAATTTATTTTTCTCTCGATTCTTTTTTTCAACCCAGTCTGGAAATTTAAAATAAGGAGCTATCTTTTTAAGTAAATGATCTGAAACTTTTGTAACTGTTTGAAATTCCTTGGGCGAATTCACAAATAATCTTTTTTCTCGGTAAGACAACAAACGATCTATTTCTTGAGTTTTCATTCCTAATTGATACCCTTTATAATCCGAAATATAATTAGGATTAAATGGATAAATTTTAAACTCCTTATCCTTTGAGGATGAATTTCTCAAACTATCTAATTGGGTTTGGTAGTTTTTTATTTTTGACTGATCTAGAGCAATTAAAAGATTGTCATCAAAATTTATGAATTGAAACAATAATTGAAATCCTATGATAATTATAATCAAAAATAAAATCCCATTTCGTTGGTTTTTTGTGTACCAGAAATGGGATTTCATTATTTTCATTATTTCTTTTTCTTAGCTAACCAATAAATAATCGTAAACTTATTTAGATATTATACATTACTTTCTTTAATGGCATCAGTATATCTTTTTAATTGTTTTTTTACTACGGGGAATAAAAAGTACAATCCAACCATATTTGGAAATACCATAGCAAAAATCATTGCATCAGAGAATGCCCAAATTGAACTCATACTTGCTGAAGCCCCTATAATAACAAATAACAAAAACAACAATTTATATGCCATGTCTGCAGCTTTTCCTCTACCAAATAAAAATTTCCAAGATTGCAACCCATAATAAGACCAAGATATCATTGTAGAAACTGCAAATAGTACTACAGCTACTGTTAAGAATACATTAGAATAAGGAATGTATTGAGCAAATGCTTTAGAGGTAATTCCTGCTCCTTCATAGGCTACTCCATCAATCATTACAGCACCTACTCCATCTCCTCCATATTGAAAAACAGTTGCACCAGAGGCGTCTCCACCAAAATTAAAAATAATAATAACTAAAGCCGTCATGGTACAGATAACTACAGTATCTATAAACGGCTCTAACAATGCAACCAATCCTTCAGATGCAGAATATTTTGTCTTAACAGCTGAATGTGCTATAGAAGCTGAACCGGCACCAGCTTCGTTTGAAAATGCTGCTCTTTTAAATCCAACTAATAAAACACCTATAACTCCACCAACACCAATAGCTGTAGGATTAAATGCTTCTTTAAGAATTAAAGAAACTGCATCATCAATTAATGAAAAATTAGCTCCTAATATATATAAACAAGCCAATAAATATAAAAGTGCCATGAATGGAACAACTTTTTCAGTTACTTGAGCAATTCTTTTTATTCCTCCTATAATAATAACACCAACTACTATCGCCATAATGACTCCAATCCAAAAACCTGCACCTGTACTTTCAAGCCCCATAAGCTCTTTTAACACAACAGTCGCCTGGTTAGATTGAGCTGCATTTCCTCCTCCAAAAGATCCTCCAATACAAAAAACTGCAAAGATTATAGCTGCTATCTTTCCGAGCAATCCAAAACCTCTTTCTTTTAGTCCTTTGCTTATGTAATACATTGGCCCACCATATACAGTTCCATCATCTCCAACATCTCTATACTGAACCCCAAGAGTACATTCAACAAACTTTGTAGACATCCCCAAAAAACCACATACAATCATCCAAAAAGTTGCTCCTGGCCCTCCAAGTGCTATTGCTAAAGCAACTCCGGCTATATTACCGTTTCCAACTGTACCTGAAACTGCAGTAGCTAACGCTTGAAAGTGAGTAACTTCTCCTTCTTTACTTTCATCTTTAATTGTGTCTGTAAGGTCTCCGTCAACAGCTAACTCTGGATTTACACTAGCATGATCTAAATCGTCATATTTTCCTCTCACAACATTGATTGCTGTTTTAAAATGAAAAATATTTGGAAATTTGAAAAATATTGTAAAAAACAATGCACTACCAACTAATAAAATCAAGACAAAAGGAACATCCATTCCCGCTAACGGTATGGTAAAGAAAATTACTTGACTAAAGAAATCTGATATTGGCTTAAAAGCTTCATCAATTTGTTGATCTAATCCTTTTTCTTGAGCGAATGTTACCAAAGGAATAAATAATAATAGTAACGACAGAAGTATTTTCTTCATGAGTTTGTTTGTGTTTAAATTTAAGTGATTTGCAATATCATAAAAAAATGAACCCTAAACAACTTTTAATGATTAAAAATTTTTTTATGTCAAAGTTTGTTTAAATCTTTTTAAACCCTCTAAAAATGAAGTAGATTGAAACTCTAAATCTCTTGTGGTTTTAGATAAATCAAACCCAGTCTTCAAAGGTCTAATAGCTTTTTGATTTAACGTTTTAGTAGAAATGGGTTTAATTAGTTTTTTATTCAATCCAAATACAGCAGCTATTTGATTTGCAATTTCAAAAATACTTAACAATTTATTACTAGAAATGTGAAAAATTCCTTTGATTTCTTTATCTAAAATTAACTTACAAGCCAAAGCTAAATCTTCAACATAAGTTGGCATTCTAAATTGATCATTTACGATAGTAATTTCTTTATTGTTTTCAAGCATTTCTTTTACCCAAAGAACAATATTATTCCTTTTTGAGTTCTTTACTTTTCCGTATACAAGAATTGTTCTTAAAATAGAATAGTTTACTCCAGAACTTTTGATAATATTTTCGGCCTTTAATTTTGAATTCCCATAAACACTTAGTGGATTTGGAAGGTCTGTTTCTTTATAAAACCCATTAATTCCATCAAAAATAAAGTCGGTTGAAATCTGAATAAAATGAATATTAAATTCGGTACAAATTTGGGTTAAATATCTTACAGCTTCTGTGTTGATTTGATTACATTTATCGGGTGTAACTTCACAAACATCTACATTAGTCATAGCTGCAGTATTTATGATAAAAGAGGGTTGGATAAAAGATATAAGTTCTTTCAGTTTATCATAATTAGTAATATCTATATCGTAATATGAAAAATCACTCCTATCCATTCTATTTTCTCCTCTAGACAACCCTATTACAGAATAATTTTCAGGTGCTTTCATCAAGAGATTTACAAGGGTTTGACCAAGAAGTCCATTACTTCCAGTTATTACAATTTTTTTCATTTTACTCTACATTTATAAAAATTGATTAACAAAAAACTAAAAGAGAGCTCTTAACTTAGAAATTTGCTCTGGCCTTCCTAAAACAATTAGATGCGAATCTTTTTGTAAAACTATAGAAGCTTCAGGGTTTATAAGATAGCTATTATCTGGTGCTTTGAAACCTATAACTGTACAGCCTGTTTTTCTTCTTAAATCTAAATCTAAAATTGTTTTGTCTAAATATTCATTAGGGAGATCATTCACTGAAATCTCCTCCAAATTTGCAGTAGTTTCACCTTCAATCGTTAACCTTCCAACAAACTCAATAACATCAGGAGTTACAACTAATGAGGCCATATGATCTCCCCCTAATTTATCCGGCATTATTACATTATTTGCTCCTGCTATTTTTAATTTACTGTAAGAGCTTTCATTGGATGCTCTACTAATAATTCTACAATTAGCGTTTAATTGTCTTGCAGACAACACAACAAAAAGATTATCTGCATCAGATGGTAATGCTGTGATTAGATTATCTGCAGCTTCAATACCTGCTTTAATTAGAGCCTCATCTGTAGTAGCGTCGCCTTTAACATTTAGAAACCCCTCTAAATCAATTTCATTGATAATCTCATCTGCTTTTTCAATAATCACAAAGTCTTTTTTATAATTTTGCAACTTTATCATGGATTGTTTTCCATTTCTTCCAAAACCACAAATTATTGTATGTCCGTTTAATTTTTCAATGTTTTTTTGCACCTTTTTCAATTTTAATTGTTGAAATAATTGACCGCTAATAATGTATTCTGTAAATGCTGAAACTACATACACAAAACTGATAATACTAATAGTAATCAAAAATATAGTAAATAATTTTTCTTGGTCATTCAGAGGGGCTACTTCACCAAATCCTATGGTAGACACTGTAATTACTGTCATGTAAAGAGCATCTACAAAGGAATACTCAGATAACATCATATACCCAAGAATACCCGTAGCTAAAACAAAAGCTAACAGAAATAAAGCTTTCTGAAATTTAGAGTTAAAAATAGTTTTCATGAATTACTCTTAATTTTTCTTACTTAACTATAATCAAAAATAAATACTAGTTTATAAATCAAAAACAGAACTTCTCTTTGTATAAATCATATCTTTTAATTTAAGTAGAAAAGCCATTGTCAGATAAAATCCAAAAGACAAGCCCACAGTTACAAATGAAATGTAAATAAAAAACAATCTAACATTTTGAGCTCTCATACCCAAGCGATCAGCTAAACGAGATGATACATGGTATCCATGTCTTTCAAAATAATGTCGAACTGAGTTTACGAAAATCATATTTTAAATTTTATGCAAGATACTTTTTTAGTTTCTGGAAATAAAAAAGGAATAGATGAAACTTTAAGAGTTTACTAACAAGTTTATCCTAAAAAACAATTTGGTTTCTGTAACTTTGTAAGTTTCTGAATATATATCAATATTGAAAGCGCAAGAATACATTGAAGTTTATGGGGCAAGGGCTCATAATTTAAAAAATATAAATGTTAAAATACCAAGGGAAAAATTAGTTGTTATCACAGGCTTGAGTGGTAGTGGTAAATCTTCTTTAGCATTTGACACAATTTATGCGGAAGGGCAACGACGGTATATTGAAACATTCTCTGCCTATGCACGACAATTTTTAGGAGGTCTAGAACGGCCAGATGTTGATAAAATAGACGGATTGTCACCGGTGATTTCTATAGAACAAAAAACAACAAATAAAAGCCCAAGATCTACTGTTGGAACCATTACTGAAATTTATGATTTTTTGAGGTTATTGTATTCCAGAGCTTCGCATGCTTACTCTTTCAATACTGGAGAAAAAATGGTAAGCTACAGCGATGAGCAAATAAGAAATTTAATATTAGAGGAGTTTTCTGAAAAAAGAATAGCCATACTAGCCCCTATTATAAAATCTAGAAAAGGGCACTACAGAGAATTATTTGAACAAATTTCTAAACAGGGTTTTGTTAAGGTTCGTGTTGATGGTGAAATTGTAGAAATTGAAAAAGGCATGCGTTTAGACCGATATAAAACGCACGATATAGAAGTAGTAATAGATAGACTTATTGTTAGTAAAACTTCTGAAAAACGCTTAGAGGAAACTATTAAAACTGCTCTTTACACAGGGAATAATATTTTAATGGTAATTGATGTAGATGATGAAAGACCACGTTATTTTAGTCGAGAACTCATGTGTCCTACCTCAGGAATTGCCTATCCAAACCCAGAACCCAATACATTTTCTTTTAATTCACCCAAAGGCGCATGTTCTAAGTGTAATGGTTTAGGAATTACCAATGAAATTAATTTTAAAAAAGTAATACCAAATCATAGCACATCTATTAAAAATGGTGGAATAATTCCTCTTGGGGAAGAAAAAAATAGTTGGATTTTTAAGCAACTACTGCTAATTGCTGATAGGTATCATTTTAAACTTAGTGACCCTATAAAATCTATTCCGGAAGAAGCTCTTAACATTATTCTTCATGGTGGTAATGAAAAGTTTTCTATTGCCTCTAAAACCATGGGAGTTACTCGTAAATATGAAATTGACTTTGAAGGAATCACATCTTTTATAGAAAACCAGTATAAATCAAGTGAAAGTAGATCTATCAAACGATGGGCCAAAGGATTTATGGACGAAGTGGTTTGTAGCTCTTGCGAAGGAAACCGATTAAATAAAGAAAGTCTACACTTCAAAATAGATAACAAAAATATTAGTGATCTTGCTAAATTAGACATTAATGAATTAGCTGAGTGGTTTAAAGATTTAGATGCAAAATTATCAGAACGACAACTCACCATTGCTACTGAAATTTTAAAGGAAATTAAAACTAGAATTCAATTCTTATTAGATGTAGGCTTAGATTATTTAACATTAGACAGAACCTCAAAATCACTTTCTGGAGGTGAGGCTCAACGCATTAGGTTAGCAACTCAAATAGGGTCTCAATTGGTGGGTGTCTTATATATTTTAGATGAACCTAGCATTGGGCTTCATCAACGAGACAATCAAAAACTAATAGATTCTTTAATTAAATTAAGAGATATTGGAAATTCTGTTTTGGTTGTTGAGCACGATAAAGATATGATAGAAAGTGCAGATTTTGTATTTGATATTGGACCTGGTGCTGGAGTTCATGGTGGTAAAATTGTTAGTAAAGGAACTTGTAAAGAAATTAAAGATTGTAATACTTTAACCGCTGATTATTTAGGAGGAAGAAAGCAAATTGAGGTTCCAAAAAATCGAAGAAAAGGAAATGGAAAGTCTATCAAAATTAGTGGTGCTACTGGAAATAATTTAAAAAACGTAACCGCTGAATTTCCATTAGGAAAAATGATTTGTGTAACTGGGGTTTCAGGAAGTGGAAAATCTACGTTAATTAACGAAACCCTCTATCCTATTTTAAACAAACACATTTACAGAGGTGTTAAAGAGCCAATGCCTTATAAAAAAATTACTGGCCTAGAACATGTTGATAAAGTTATAGATATTGATCAGTCGCCTATAGGAAGAACAACTCGTTCTAACCCTGCTACCTATACTGGTGTTTTTAGTGAAATAAGAAGTTTATTTGCCAAAACTCCAGAGGCAGCAATACGGGGCTACAAACCAGGACGATTCTCTTTTAATGTAAAAGGTGGACGCTGTGAAACCTGCCAGGGTGGTGGTGTAAGAATTATTGAAATGAATTTCTTACCTGATGTTCATGTAGAATGTGAAACCTGCCAAGGAAAACGGTTTAATAGAGAAACACTAGAAATTAGATACAAAGGGAAGTCTATTGCTGATGTTTTAGAGATGACTATTGATCATGCTGTAGAATTCTTTAAAAATATTCCTAAAATACACAGTAAACTAAAAACCATTGAAGATGTTGGACTGGGTTATATTACCCTAGGACAAAGATCTACAACATTATCTGGTGGTGAAGCACAACGAATTAAATTAGCCACAGAATTATCTAAACGAGATACTGGAAACACATTTTACATTTTGGATGAACCTACTACAGGTCTTCATTTTGAAGATATTAGAGTATTAATGGAGGTGCTCAACACACTCGCTGATAAAGGCAATACCGTACTAATTATTGAACACAATATGGATGTGATTAAGTTGGCAGATTATATTATCGATATTGGCATGGAAGGTGGTAAAAAAGGGGGTGAAATTTTATGTAAAGGCACCCCAGAACAAATTGTGAAAGACAAAAAAAGCTATACGGCTCAATTTTTGATTGATGAATTAAGTTAACTTTGTAATCATCAAATAGATAATAATATGACAAATGACGATAGAAAAATACGAGAAAAACTTCAGCAAAAAACCTGGAATGAAATAAAAACTAATGACTCTTGGGCTATTTTTAAAATTATGGCAGAGTTTGTTGAGGGTTATGAAAAATTAAGTAAAATTGGACCTTGTGTATCTATTTTCGGATCTGCCAGAACCAAACCAGGTGAAGAATATTATGAACTTTCTGAGGAGGTGGCATTTAAATTAACACAAAATGGATACGGAGTTATTACTGGTGGTGGTCCAGGTATTATGGAAGCTGGTAATAAAGGAGCACACAGGGGAAAGGGAACTTCTGTTGGTTTAAACATAGAGTTGCCCTTTGAACAACATGACAATCCATGGATTGATAAAGACAAAAATTTAGAATTTGATTACTTTTTTGTAAGAAAGGTAATGTTTGTTAAATATTCTCAAGGATTCGTAGTAATGCCAGGAGGCTTTGGGACCTTAGATGAGTTATTTGAAGCCATAACATTAATTCAAACCAAAAAAATAGGAAGATTCCCTATTATTTTAGTTGGATCGCATTTTTGGAGTGGACTAATAGATTGGATAAAAAACACCTTACTTGAGCAAGGTAATATAAGTGAGTCTGACCTGAAGCTTTTTAGAATTGTAGACACCGCTGATGAGGCAATTGAACATCTCAATAAATTCTACAATAAGTATAGCCTAAAACCAAATTTCTAAACAATTAATGACAATTTATAGATCTAAGAAAATTTTAATCTTCTTAATTCTTAACCTGCTTGTAAGTGTAAGTTTTGGACAAACACGAATTAAAGCAATGATGTATAATGTATTGAATTATTCAAATTCTGAGGTTAGTCGAAATAAAACACCTTTTTTATCCACCATACTAGACGAGGTAAAACCAGACTTATTTATGGTTTGTGAAATGATTGATGAAATAGGATCTAACTACCTTTTTGAGAATGCTATTATTCCTTTCAATGAAAACTTTCAAAAAGCTCCTTTTGAAGAGAATCAATCTGGTAATTCTGACCTACAACAAATGGTCTATTACAATACTAAAAAGTTAATTTTAGAGGAAACTAGAGTTATTACTGCAGACACAAGAGACATTAATAAATATACTTTTAAAATCAATACAGAAAATGCAAGTACTCATCCAATTTTATTAGAAGTATTTGTTACACATTTAAAGGCTTCTTCAGGATATAGCAATCGTCAAAGAAGATTAAACTCTATTCAAAGCTTTGTTAGTTTTACCAATAACATTTCAAATGAAAGTCATGTATTATTTGCTGGAGATTTTAATTTTTACACCAGTAATGAAGAGGGGTATCAGTATTTGATTGATAACTCAAATCCTATAGTAATTATAGATCCTATAGATAGACCAGCACCTGATTTTCCTGATAACGGTGTTAACTATTATGAAAATTATGATTCCACTTATTTTTGGAATAACAGTACTTTTGCAGACGTTCATTCTCAGTCAACAAGAACATCTAATTCAGGACTTATTGACGATAGTGGCGCTACAGGAGGGTTAGATGATCGATTTGATTTTATCATGATGTCTGAAAATTTCAACACCAGTTCTGAGCTATACTATATTCAGGACAGTTATCAAACCATAGGAAATAATGGAAACTGTTATAACTCCTATATAAATAATGTTAATTGTTCAGGTGAGTTCTCTCAAACCCTGAGAGAGGCCTTAATCGAGTTTAGCGATCATTTACCGGTAGTGATGGAAATAGAAACACCAGAAAACACATTATCTACCAGTTTACTTGAAGAAATTAATTTTATTGGATCTAACGTTACAGAAGACTATTTAAAAATTACAACAACAGAAAATATAGATAGCTTTAAAATATACTCTAGTACAGGGCAACTAATCAAAGTAATTTTTACAGAAAAAACGGGGAATAATAGTATTAATATAGATGTAAAACATATTTCAAAAGGTATTTACTATCTTTCACATCAAAAATTGAGAAAACCGTTAAAATTTATTAAGATTTAATTGAAAAAACATACCTGTATATTATGGATTATTCTATGCTCATTTAACCTCATATATGGACAAGAGCATAAAATCACTATTGAAGCTCAATTAGATGATCAAAAAGATATACTTCAAATAAATCAAAGTATTATTTATCACAATACTTCAGATTCAATTCTAAATAACATTATTCTTCACAACTGGATAAATGGATATAAGAATAATAAATCTCCTTTAGCCAATAGACTTATTGAAGACTATGACAAATCGCTGTTTTTTGCAAAACAGAAGGACAGAGGATATTCAACCATCAATAATTTAAATGTCGATTACGAAAAAGTGAAATTTTTTGAGGAAGAAGACAACAAAATAGACATTATAAGAATTGTTTTAAACACCCCTTTAAAACCAAAAACATCAACCCTAATAAATGTTACTTATACAGTTAAGATTCCAAATTCAAAATTTACCAGTTATGGAAAAACAAAATCAGGATATCATTTAAGATACTGGTATTTAATCCCTGCTGTTTTTCATGATAATTGGAAAGTGATGAGTAACTTAAATATGGATGATTTATTAACTAATAGCACTAATTATAATATAAAAATTAGACTTCCAAAATATTACCATTTAAGTTCAAATCTAAAGGAATACAAAACTGAGAAAGCAACAATGAATGAATTTTTGTTAAATGGAAAACAAATGACAGAAGTTCTAATGAATATTGATATTGAGGATAAATACAGGTCTTTTAGGACTAATGATTTTGAAATTAAAACCGATCTATTTAACACCAATATTGACAATAAACTAAGTACAAATATTTTAAATAGGCAATTAGAATTTATTCAACGTTTTTTGGGGACTTATCCTCATAAAAAATTACTTATTGATAAGGCGACACAGTCAAAAAATCCAATTTATGGTTTGAATCAATTACCTAAGTTTATAAGACCATTCCCTGATGTTTTTGAATGGGATTTAACCTTACTGAAAGCCTTATCAAAAAAATATATAGACAATACACTACTTTTAGACAAACGAAAAGATTATTGGCTTACCGATGGTTTGCAGACGTATTTAATGATGAACTATGTAACCGAATATTATCCAGAGATTAAACTAACGGGTAATATTTCAAAAATTTGGGGTTTGAAAAATTTTAATTTTTCAAAATTAAAATTTAATGATAAGTATCCTTTTATATATCAATACACTGCTCGTCAATTTTTAGATCAAGCATTAAATACAAGAGCTGATTCGCTATCAAATTTTAATCGTAAAATCGTTGGTAAGTATAAAGCAGGTTTAGGCTTAAGATATCTTGCAGATTATATAGGTGATTCTATAATTAGTTCATCTTTTCAAGAATTTTACTTCAAGAATAAACTTAAATACGCAAAAAGCGATGACTTTAAAAAAATAGTTTCCTCTAAAACTAATAAAGATATTAGCTGGTTTTTCGGAGATTACTTAAAAACAAATAAAAAAATAGACTATACTATAAAAAAAGCTGTTACTGAGGGTGATTCTGTTTATGTAACCATAAAAAATAAAAGAAACATTACCGCTCCTGTTGCATTGTATGGCTTACAAAACAAAAAGGTTAAATTTAAAAAATGGCTCACAAATATAGATAGCATAAAAACTATTGCTATTCCTAGAAACAATTTCAATAGGGTATCCTTAAATTTTGAAAACTCATATCCAGAGTTTAACTCTATGGATAATTGGAGAAAAGTTGGGAAAAATATTCTAAATAAACCCATTCAAATTAAACTCTTTAAGGATATAAACGACCCTTATTACAATCAAATATATATACAACCCAATATAAAATATAATTTTTATGATGGAGCCTTACTAGGTTTAAAAATTCATAATAGACCTATTTTATCTAGAAACTTTCAATTTTCTATAACTCCCCAATATGGAACAAAAAGTAATGCTTTAAATGGAACATTTAATACTCGTTACACTCAATATTTTGAAAATTCATCAATAAATAAAATTTATTATTCCTTATCAGGAAGCAATCTTCACTATGCTGAGGACTTATCTTACAATACGTTTAATCAAAATATCACTGTTCAATTTAGAAGAAAAAACTTGAGAGATGTTGGTGGCAGCTTCTTGTCTGCCAGATTATTAAACATAAATAGAGAATTAGCACCTAATGATTCTCAAACAGACTCAGATAAATATCGTGTGTTTAAGTTAAAATATTATTATAATAAACCTGACATTATTAGAGGTGTCAAATATTCATTAGGTACAGAAATTGCAAATAATTACTCAAAAGTTTCAGGGGAATTTAGATATAGAAAATTAACAGCTAAAAACACACAACTTGATTTCAGATTTTATGCAGGTTCATTTATAAAAAACAATACAAATACAGATTTTTTCAGCTTTGGACTTGATAGAGCTAATGATTATTTATTTGAATTGAATTATATTGGAAGGTCTGAAAGCACAGGATTTTTAAGTCAACAGTTTATTATGGCTGAAGGAGGTTTTAAATCTGTATTAGAACAACGTTTTGCCAACCAATTTTTAGTCTCTTTTAATTCCAGCATTGGAATTTGGAGATGGCTTGAAGTGTATAATGATGTTGCTTTTCTAAAAAATAGGGGAAATACTGTTTTTTTTGCATATGAAAATGGAATCAGATTAAATTTTATTCATAATATTTTAGAATTATATCTCCCTGTATATTCAAATAATGGTTGGGAAGTAAATAAAAATGCATATGCTAAAAACATAAGATTTGTTTTAGTAGCTCAGCCTAGAGCAATTTTTAATTTTTTCAGAAGAGGGTTTTTATAAAAATAAATCCAATATTATTTCTTCATTTCTACTCTAGTATATAAATTATTAATTTTCATCTATTAAAGCTATCTTTGCAAAATCTTAATATTTTTTGATATATGCCTAAACTAGCTACTGATAGTAAGACTTCAAATATCTCATTTAACGATTTTAAAAATGAAATTTTAAATGATTATAAAATTGCTCGAATTAGTAGGGAATGTAGTTTATTAGGTAGGCGTGAGGTTTTAACTGGAAAAGCAAAATTTGGCATATTTGGTGATGGTAAAGAAGTACCTCAACTAGCCATGGCAAAAGCTTTTAGAGATGGAGACTTTCGATCTGGATATTATAGAGATCAAACCTTTATGATGGCTATAGGTGAACTATCTGCCCAACAATTTTTTGCAGGTTTGTATGCTCATACTGATATTAAAATAGAACCTATGTCTGCCGGTCGTCAGATGGGGGGGCATTTTGCAACGCATAGTGTTCATGAAGATGGGAGTTGGAAAAACTTAACTACTCAAAAAAATTCAAGTTCAGATATATCACCTACTGCAGCACAAATGCCAAGACTCATAGGGTTAGCTCAAGCATCTAAAGTATATAGGAACTCAAAGGATTTACTCGATCAAACAAAATTCTCTAACAATGGTAATGAGGTGGCTTGGGGAACTATAGGAAATGCAAGTACAAGCGAAGGAGTGTTTTTTGAAAGTATAAATGCTGCTGGTGTTCTTGAAATCCCTATGGTAATGAGTATTTGGGATGATGAGTATGGTATTTCTGTTCATGCTAAACATCAAACAACCAAAGAAAGTATTTCAGAAATTTTAAAAGGTTTTAAAAAAGAAAAAGATACTAATGGGTATGAAATATTTGTTGTTAATGGTTGGGATTATGTACAATTAATAGACGTTTATTCAAAAGCCTCTAAAATCGCAAGAGAAAAACATATTCCGGTTTTAATTCATGTAAAAGAAGTCACACAACCACAAGGGCATTCTACATCTGGCTCACATGAAAGATATAAAAATATTGAACGCTTAAAATGGGAGAAAGAATATGATTGTATTGAGAAGATGCGTAAATGGATTTTAGACTTTGATTTAAAGGATGGAAATGGCAATACTTTGAAATTAGTAAGTGGAAAAGAGGAGTTAATTTCACTAGAAAAAGCAGCAAAAAAAGAGGTTAGTGCCGCAAAAAGAAAAGCCTGGGAATTATTTATTAATGAAATAAAATTAGAGGTTGCATCTTTATCAAGCATATTGGAAAAAATTGCTCTTAAAAGCAGCAATGGAAATTTCATCACAAAACTAAAAGATGACTTAACAAGTATTGTTGAACCAATTAGAAAAGATATTCTATCAACAGCAAGAAAAGCATTGCGGTTTGTTAAGGATGAAACTCTTATTGAAAAAAATGAACTTCAAAAATTTATCATCAATTCCATTAAAGACGCTGAATATAATTATTCTTCTCACCTAACCAGTGAGACCAATTCTGCAGCCATTAAAATTGATGAAATTTCACCAATTTACAATACTGAAAACAAGAATGTTGATGGTAGAATTGTAATGAGAGATAACTTTGACGCAATTCTTAAAAAATATCCAGAAGTATTAATTTTTGGAGAAGATGCAGGACAGATTGGAGATGTAAATCAAGGCTTAGAGGGTCTCCAAGAAAAATATGGAAAACATAGAGTGTCTGATACTGGTATTAGAGAAGCCACTATTATAGGCCAAGGAATAGGAATGGCCATGAGAGGTTTGAGACCAATTGCCGAAATTCAATATCTAGATTATCTATTGTACGCCTTACAAATTATGAGTGATGATTTAGCTACGCTTCGCTACAGAACTTTTGGAAAACAGAAAGCACCTTTAATTATTAGAACTAGAGGACATCGTTTGGAGGGAATTTGGCACTCTGGATCACCAATGGGAGGTATTATTCACAATATACGTGGCATACACGTATTAGTACCCAGAAATATGACTAAAGCAGCGGGGTTTTACAATACATTACTACGTGGTGATGATCCAGCATTAGTCATTGAATGTTTAAATGGATATCGATTAAAAGAAGAATTACCCGTAAATTTTGGTGAATTCACCACTCCAATAGGAGCTATTGAAATCATAAAAAAAGGAAAGGACATGACAGTAGTTTCTTATGGATCTACTCTTAGAATTGTTCAAGAAGCTGCAAGAGAACTATTACAAGTTGGAATAGATATTGAAATTATAGATATCCAAAGTTTACTTCCTTTTGATATTAAACAGGAGACTGTAGCGTCTGTTAAAAAAACTAATAGATTATTAATTGTAGATGAAGATGTTCCTGGAGGAGCCTCTGCATACTTATTACAAGAAATTATAGAAAACCAAGATGGATATCAATTTCTTGATAGTAAACCAGCAACACTATCTGCTAAGGCCCACAGACCAGCCTATGGATCAGATGGTGATTACTTTTCAAAACCCTCAGCAGAAGATATTTTTGAGAAAGTTTATGAAATAATGCATGAGGCTTATCCCAATAAATACAAGAGTTTGTATTAAAATTCTATTACAAATATTTTCTTATATAAAACAATCAGTATTAAAGTCTCATGCATAGTTGTTTATTATGTTGATTAGTTAAATAGCATTACAATACTTGTTTGAAATAATTTAAATAAAAAGAATAAAAACTTACAAAAAGTATTTATCTATATAATAATTGATTTTTACAATAAAAAGAAATTGATGAAATCACAATAGGCTTGTATTTTTGTAAAAAATAAATGTCAAGTATGAATAGTATTGATAATCTTAATTGGCGATATGCTGTGAAAAAGTTTGATCATCACAAAACCCTTAGTGAAGACCAAATTAACATCTTAAAACAAGCCTTTAACTTAACAGCTACCTCCTATGGTTTACAACCTATAAAACTGGTTGTTGTTAACAATAAAAATCTCCAAAAAGAACTTGTTTTGCATAGTTGGAATCAGCAACAAATTTTTCAAGCCTCTCACCTATTCATTATTTGTATAGATACAAAAATAGATGAAACTGATGTTGAAAAATATTTTAAAAGACTAAAGGAAATTAGAAACACACCTGATGAAATTATTCACTCTTATAAAGAATATCTTAAAACTACCATTTCAGGAAAAACTAAAGAAGATTTACTTTCTTGGAGTAAAAATCAGGCCTATTTAGCATTAGGAAATCTATTAACTGTTTGTGCAAACGAAAAAATAGATTCCTGTCCAATGGAGGGTTTTATTCCAGAAAAGTATGATGAAATTCTAAGTTTAAAAGAAAAAAATCTAACATCTGTACTTGTGTTACCTGTTGGATTTAGAGCTGAAGACGACATCATGACCCATCAAAAGAAAGTAAGAAAAAACATAGAGGAAATTGTTATCGATATTCATTAATTCAGCCCTTGTTTTTACTTACTTTTACACAAAATATTTTACTTTATAACACCTATGGAATCTCCAATAAGAAAATTACACCCTGTTAGTATTTGGAATCATTTTTCTGACTTAAATGCCGTACCTCGACCTTCAAAAAAAGAAGAACGAGTTATTGAGTTTATGGTAAATTTTGGAAAAAAACTCATGCTAGATACTACTGTTGATGAAGTTGGGAATGTTATCATAAAAAAACCTGCAACCATAGGCTTTGAAAATAAAAAAACTGTAGTGATGCAAAGTCATCTAGACATGGTTCATCAGAAAAATTCGGAAACAGTTTTTGATTTTGAAACTCAAGGAATAAAGATGCTCATAGATGAAGATTGGGTAACTGCAGATGGAACTACACTAGGTGCAGATAATGGATTAGGAGTAGCAGCTATAATGGCAGTACTATCATCTAGCACCATAGAGCATCCAAATATTGAAGCACTTTTTACTATTGATGAAGAAACTGGAATGACTGGAGCTATGGGATTGAAAGAAGGAATTTTGTCGGGTGAAATTTTGTTAAATTTAGACACAGAAGAGGATGATGAAATAGATGTGGGTTGTGCTGGTGGTATAGATGTTACTGCAAAAAGAAATTACCAAGAGGAAACTCCACCACCTAAAACTATAGCTTTAAATATATCTATCAAAGGATTACAAGGAGGACATTCTGGGATGGATATCCATAAAGGATTAGGAAATGCCAATAAAATCATGAATAGATTGCTCTATCATGGTACAGATTATTTTGGATTAAGAATTGCAAGTATAGATGGAGGTAGTCTTAGAAATGCCATACCAAGAGAAAGCTTTTCAAAAGTAGTATTATTTGCAACTGATGAGAATCGCTTTTTATCAAAAATGAAAGAGTTAATAGATTTCATTAAAGAAGAATTTAAATCTATTGAACCAAATCTAACTATAGATATATCTAGATCTGAGGTTCCTGTAAAAATAATGGAATTAGAGACTCAAAAAGTATTTTTAAAATCTATATACTCTGCATTAAATGGGGTTTACAGAATGAGTCCAGATATTCCTAATTTGGTAGAAACTTCAAATAATATCGCTAGAGTAATAGTTGGTAACGGTAAAATTCATGTAGCTAGTTTAACAAGATCGTCCTCTGAATCCTCAAAAAATGATTTAGTAAACGCATTAACATCATGTTTCGAATTGGCTGGTTTTAATGTAGAACTAACTGGATCCTATCCAGGTTGGCAACCAAATATTGATTCAGAAATATTGAAAATTCTAACTAAATTATATGAAAACTTATTTGGTAAAAAAGCTAAAGTGGAAGCCTGTCATGCAGGATTAGAATGTGGTATTTTGGGTCAAAATTATCCATTAATGGATATGATTTCATTTGGTCCAACCATTAAAGGTGCTCACTCCCCAGATGAAAGAGTTAGTATAACGTCAGTTCAAAAATTTTGGAAATTTTTACTTCAAATATTAAAAAATATTCCTGAAAGAAACTCATAATTTAGTACGCTTTATTCTTTAAATTTTAGTTAAAAACTTACATCAAAAATTGTTTAAAAACTTTAATAAAAACGATTTAAACTATTGTAAAACAAGGATTTAATAAAATTAAAGTTTGTTAACATCTATTCTTTCTAAAAATACTATTTAATTGTAAATTTACTGGTGAAATTAAAAATTTTTGATGGGTAAAATTATTGCAATAGCAAATCAGAAAGGTGGAGTCGGTAAAACAACTACATCCATAAATCTAGCTGCATCGCTTGGAGTATTGGAAAAAAAAGTTTTATTAATAGATGCAGATCCTCAAGCAAATGCCTCTTCTGGTTTGGGTATAGACATAGAAGCTATTAAACTTGGAAGCTATCAAGTATTAGAACATACTTGTTCTGCCAATGATGCAATATTAGAAACCTCTTCTCCAAATCTAGATATTATTGCTTCTCATATAGATTTAGTAGCTATAGAGATTGAATTGGTAGATAAAGAAAAAAGAGAATACATGTTAAAAGAATCTCTTGAAAAAATTAAAAATAATTATGATTATATTATTATAGATTGTGCTCCATCTCTAGGTTTAATAACCTTAAATTCGTTAGTTGCTGCAGATTCTGTAATCATCCCAATACAATGTGAATATTTTGCCCTAGAAGGTTTAGGTAAACTACTTAATACTGTTAAGAGTGTTCAACAAATTCACAATAAAAACTTAGATATTGAAGGACTATTGTTAACTATGTTTGATTCTCGTTTAAGGTTATCTAACCAAGTAGTAGATGAAGTACAAAAACACTTTAGTACTATGGTTTTTGATACCATAATTAGAAGAAATACACGTCTAGGGGAAGCACCGAGTTATGGAGAAAGCATTATAGCATATGATGCTACGAGTAAAGGTGCTGTAAATTACTTAAATTTGGCTAATGAACTTTTAAAAAAGAACCAATATTATGGCAAAAGCCACTAAAAAACAGGTGCTAGGCAGAGGGTTATCTGCTTTATTAAAAGACACTTCAACTGATGATTTAAATAGTAAGTTAATTGTTGGTAATATTATTGAAATTGAACTTGAAGATATAGAAGTAAATCCATATCAACCTCGTACTTATTTTGATGAAGATTCACTTCGTGAATTAGCAAGTTCAATAAAAGAATTAGGGGTTATTCAACCAATTACTGTTAGAAAAATAGGAGAAAATTTTCAATTAGTATCAGGTGAACGTCGTTTCAGAGCCTCAAAATTAATTGGAAATAAAAGTATCCCAGCATACATAAGAACTGCAAATGATCAAGAAATGCTTGAAATGGCATTGGTAGAAAATATTCAACGTAAAAATCTTGATCCTATAGAGGTAGCACTATCCTATCAAAGACTTATTGATGAGATTCAATTAACTCAGGAGGAACTTAGTGTTAGAGTAGGAAAAAAAAGATCTACAGTTACCAATTACTTACGTTTATTAAAATTAGATCCTATTTTACAAACCGGAATTAGAGATGGTTTTATTTCTATGGGACATGGGAGAGCTTTGATTAATGTTAAAAGCGTTTCAGATCAATTAAATATTTATGAAAAAATACTTTTAAACAAATTATCCGTAAGACAAACTGAAGAATTGGTGAAAAGTTTAAAAATTGATACCCCCCAAAAAAATGAAATAAAAAAACACCTGCCTAAATACATAAAAAACAGTTTATCAGAGATCAATACCTATCTAGGTCATAAGGTAAATGTTACAGTAAACAAAAAAGGAAAAGGAAAAATATCTATTCCTTTTCATTCTAAAGAAGATTTTGAAAGAATTAAAAACTTGTTGAAATAAGTGTTAACGAAAAACTTCATATTAATAATTACCTTTCTCTTACCTATTTACTGCTTCAGTCAAAAAGATACTTTAAATATTGTGAAAAATGATAAAAAAGTTAATTCTAACAACATATACAATCCTTTATCACCATCAAAAGCAGCGTTTTATTCTGCAGTTTTCCCAGGCGGAGGACAAGCTTACAATAAAAAGTATTGGAAGATTCCTCTAGCATGGGCAGCAGTTGGAATTCCTACTTATTTTTATCTAAATAACAATAGTGAATATAAACGATATAGAGAAGCATATAAGTTAAGAAAAAGAGGTTTAGAAGATGAATTTACACTAGAAGATGGAACTGAACTTATCTCATTGGCAGGTCTAGAAAGAGCTCAGAAAACGTTAAGGGGTAATAGAGATTTATCATTACTTGTAGTTATTTTAGGGTATGTACTTCAAGTTGTAGAAGCAAGTGTAAATGCTCATTTATTACAATTTGATGCAAGTGATAACATTACTATAAATCCAAAAATAATAAGTGATCCAATTAATATAGAAACACCATCAGTTGGATTCAGCTTTAAATATTCTTTTTAAAAATATAATTTCAAAGAAAATCATAAATTAAAACACATGAAAATTGCACTCTTTGGATATGGGAAGATGGGAAAAGAAATTGAGGAAATTGCTTTAAACAGAGGCCATGAAATAGTTTTAAAAATTAAAGAAAATGAAGAATATGATATTTCCAAAGCTGATGTTGGAATAGACTTTAGTGTTCCAGAAGCAGCACTAAAAAATATTGTAAGTTGCTTTAAAAATAATGTACCTGTAATTTCGGGAACTACGGGATGGTTAGACGACTTTGACAAAGCAATTAATGTTTGTAAGGAAAATAATGGAAGTTTTATTTATGCCTCTAATTTTAGTGTTGGAGTAAATCTATTTTTTGAGCTGAATAAAAGTCTAGCTAAAATGATGACTACTTATAAAGATTACTCACTAGATATCGAAGAAATTCATCACACAAAAAAATTAGATGCACCGAGTGGAACAGCAATTTCTTTAGCTGAAGGAATCATAGAGAACTCTGATAAAACTAGTTGGAAATTAATTGAAAATAATACTAATAAAAAGCCCGAATTAATTCCCATAACATCAAAAAGAATTTTAGATACCCCGGGGACACATTCTGTTTCCTATGAATCTGAGGTAGATTTGATTGAAATTAAGCATATTGCAAATAACAGAAAAGGATTTGCTTTAGGTGCTATAATTGCAGCAGAATGGTTGATTAAAAAAAAGGGTATATATACAATGAAAGATGTGTTAAACATAGGTTAAAAAATGTAACTATTTCTTTTATTTGTATCTAATTGTTAATTAAAAAATAAAAACATATGACTATCATTGAATGGTTTATTTTTTTCCTAGTAGTTCAGGTAATTCATTTTGCAGGAACTTGGAAATTATATCAAAGAGCCGGTAGAAAATCATGGGAAGCTGCTATTCCTGTTTATAATGCTGTTGTTTTAATGCGTATTATAAAAAGACCTAAATGGTGGGTGTTTTTATTATTTATTCCCATAATAAATCAACTAATGTTTCCCATTGTATGGATAGAAACGGCCAGAAGTTTTGGATTTAATAAAAGAAAAGACACTGTTTTAGTACTACTAACTTTTGGTTTTTACTTATTCTACATAAACTATGCTACAACCTCAACTCATAAAACAAATAGAAGTTTAAATCCTAGAACTGGTTTAGGAGAATGGGTAAGCTCTATAGCCTTTGCTATTATTGCTGCCACCCTAGTGCATACCTACATTATGCAACCCTATACTATACCTACCTCTTCACTTGAGAAAACATTATTGGTTGGCGATTACTTATTTGTAAGTAAATTCCATTATGGGGCGAGGGTTCCAACAACTACCATTGCTACCCCAATGCTTCATGATAGCTTACCAACTTCATTTATAAGCGGAAAAAACACTAAATCATATGTAAATAAACCTCTTTTACCCTATTTAAGAATTCCAGGATTTCAAAAAATAAAAAGAAATGACATAGTTGTTTTTAACTGGCCAGTGGATACATTAGTGCACTGGATGGATCCTAGCAAAGGAGCTGATTTCAAACCTCTCGATAAAAAAACTAATTATGTAAAAAGGTGTGTTGGAATTGCTGGTGATACCCTAGAGGTAAGAGATGGATATGTGTATATTAATGGAAAACAAAATATACTTCCAGACAGAGCAAAACTTCAATTTTACAATAAGGTATACTCTAGTAAAGGTTTGTCTACACAAAAACTTCTAAGATATACCAATAAAGAGTTTGAAAGAAAGTTTATCATCAACTTTAGTAGTCAAAATCAATTTGATAAGGTAATGAATTTTGCTACTGATAATCCTGAAAAAATAAAAGACAATCAGTTTAAAATTACTACTTCAGAAGGAGGAATTCCAAAATGGCTAATCAGTAATTATAAATTAGACATAAGAGAAATTAGTACAAAGACAAGAAAAGCTAATATAACTGATGATATAGCCGCTAAACTGAGAAAAGATTCAGAGGTAGATAGTGTAATTAAAGTAATAAAACCCAAAGGAGTTAAAGGAAATTATATGTTCCCTGAAATTTCTAATTTATCATGGAATAATGACAACTATGGACCTATATATATTCCAAAAAAAGGATCTACAATAGAACTAAATACAAAATCATTGCCTTTCTATAAAAGAATAATAAATGAATATGAAAATAATCAACTAGATGTAATTGGAGAACATATTTTTATAAATGGCAAAAAGACCACTACATATACTTTTAAACAGGATTATTATTGGATGATGGGTGATAATAGACAAAACTCACTAGATGCAAGGAGTTGGGGTTACGTCCCCTTCGATCATGTAGTTGGTAAACCTGTTTTTATATGGTTTAGCATTGAAAATGGAAAAATTAGATGGGAAAGATTATTTACTACTGTTGGAGGAAGTGGTGAACCAGTTTCATACTTATTATATTTTGTAATTGCTTTAATTGGATATTTTGGATATTCATTTATTAGGAAAAATAGAAAAAAAGTGTCATAATGGCGCTATTTGTTCCTACATATTTCTCCCCAGTCAATCAATATATTTCTATTGCAAATTCAAATTCTATAACTTTTGAAGTTGAAGAAAACTATCAAAAACAAAGCTATAGAAATAGGTGTTATATTTTTGGTGCTAATGGAAAACAGCTATTAAATATTCCTATTTCACACACAAATAAAACTTCAGGGAAATTAAAAATGAAGGATGTTTTGATTGAAAATTCTAACTGGCAAAGACAACATTATAAATCTTTAACAACTGCTTATAACCACTCCCCTTTTTTTGAGTTTTACAAAGATGACATACAATTTATTTTTACAAAAAAATATAAATATCTTTTAGACATCAATATAGATTCCTTTCAATTTATAAATGATGCTCTTGATTTATCTAAAAAATATAGTATATCAAAAATTTATAATGAAAACCCTATAAATGATTTCAGATATCTTGCTGCTGTTAAAAATAAAGATCATATTAAATATATTCCTTACATACAAATGTTTGATGGTGAAAATGGATTTTTAAAGAATCTATCCATACTAGATTTATTATTTATGGAAGGACCAAATTCGATCAATTATTTAACAAAATTATAATTTGATCTAATAAAATCAGAATTAAAATACTTATAATCAAATATTTAATTCATAACATTCAATTATCTTGAAGGTGAATTAAATGAAAAGAATTTATAAATATTCAATTTTTATTTCTACTTTTGTTGAAAATCCCTTTAAAATAACACATAATACTAATGAATTTTAAATGGATGCACTTTTAAAAAATATTAGAAAAATATATCCTATTTCTAAAAAATCTTCTGAACAATTAAAAGGGATCTTCAAAGAAAAAAAGTTCAAGAAAAAGGCACCTTTAAGTTTCAAAAATCATATTTCTACAAAATTTTTTATAGTCAAATCGGGTATTTTAAGATCATTCATTACAGATGATAAAGGAAAGGAATATATAAAATTCATATACACCAAACACGCCGTTGTTGGAGCTTTCAGTTCATTAATAAGAAAGAAAGAGAAAAATGTAATCATAGATTGTCTTACTGATTGTGATTTGATTGAAGTAGATTTTGCAGAATTTAAAAATCTAGCAAATTCAAATAAAGAAATTCTTCAATTATATAATAATTTATTAGAATTACTTTTTATCAAGTTAGAAAATAGATTTTATGAACTATCGTCACTTAATGCAACTGAACTTTATTTAAAATTTAAAAAAGATAATCCTGGTATAGAAAATTTAATACCATTATATCACGTAGCTTCTTATTTAAATATTACCCCTGTACAATTGAGTAGAATTAGAAAAGATTTATATAAAACTAAATAACTTTCATCCTACGAAATCAAAAGAATTGTATTTTTGAATTTTAATATATTCATTAAATTGATGAATATAAATTTAGAATTTACTTTTAATTTAGATGTCATTTAAGTTTTTATTACATTATGGTTTTCATTTCGTAATACCGTTAGTAATTGCTTTAATTTTTTACAAAAAAAAGTGGATTCAAGTATACTTAATATTTATTGGAACCATGTTAGTAGATGTAGATCATTTATTAGCTTCACCTATATTTGATGCTAACAGATGTAGCATCAATTTTCACCCTCTACATACTAATTATGCCATTGTTGCGTATATACTGATAACTATCCCAAAAAAAAGTAGAATTTTGGGCATTGCTTTACTATTTCATATGTTAACAGACTACCTAGATTGCTATTTCTAAAATTTTAAAATTTTAGCCAATAATTGATTGATTTCATTTGAGATCTTCAATTTTACCGCTGCAAAAAGATAAATCGTTGAGATAATTATAGTCTTCAAGACTATATTGATTATAGGATGATATTTAAAATTCCAAAAATAAAACGCAAAAAATAATCCCAGAATTAAAAATAAAGAAATAAAAGTCTTATTAGTTATTGGTGTAATATTCAAGTTAAGCTTTAGAATAACAAGTTTAATGGTATTAAAAACAAAAATAACAATAAGTGTTGCCAATGCTAAACCATTAGTTCCGTAGATATCAAATAACCAAATGTTTAAATAATATACAGAAAAGGCCATTCCTAGGTTTAAAGGGAGAGTTATTTTGTAAAATACAGAATTGTTAATAATTGCGCCATTATTACCTAAAAACATGGTAAACATTTTAGCTCCAGAAATCATTAGAACAACTAATTCTCCACCAGCATATCCTTTATCAGGTATAAGCTTAAATAATTCATGTACTCCACAATTAACCAATAAAAAAAGGAGACCGCTAACCAATAGTAGGTTTATAGAACTTTTCTTATATAGACTTTCAATCTCAATAGTATTATTATCATTTATGGTTTTAGATGTTATAGGCTGTAAAATTTGAGCCATTGCTCTTCCTGGAGCCTCAATTAAAGATCCAATAAAAACAGCAACTGCATAGTAAGCTGCTATCTCAACAGTTTCTTTATCTGGAATCATAACCTTATCAATATCCAAAAGAATAGCGCCTGCACTTCCGGCAAGAACCATGTATATTGAATACCGTAGAACTTCTCTAAAGTTTTTTGGGAGATCAAAACTGAACTTTGGAAAATATAACCAAAATGCATAAAACATCATAATGATGGCCCTAATAACATAGGCCCATGTGAGGCAATAAATAAATTGTGGTTTGGTTAAGAAATCAAAAAAAACTGAGATTAATAAGACTAAAACAACTGCTCTATTCCAAAATTCCTTAAGTATATTTCCAAAAATAGATTGCATTTGAACTTTTGCCCATGAATAAAAAACTTCAAAATATGTGGTGGATATAGCAACTACAAATATGACAAAAGTGTAATCTTTTAAAATAGGATTTTGCTGAGAAATACGACTTCCAATTTGATTGTAAAACTCTGAAACAAAAAAACCAAGTGGAATTGCTATTAAAAGAGGTAAAAAGACGATACTTGATAAAAATTTATCTTTTTCTAACTTATTATCATAGGAAGAAAAAAACTTAACAATAGTATGATGAACCCCTAAAGCCGCTAAAGGCATTAATATATTAGATACTGATAGTAAATAAACAACAATACCATGATATTTACCCTGTAAAACCTGAGGATAAAGTATAAGAACATTTATCCCTCCTAGTGCAAAACTTAGGTATATTATTAGTGTATTAACAAAAGATTGTTTAAGTACAATTCCCAAACTTTAATGTATTAATTTATAAATTGATTGATAAATCTTCTCCCCAACATTATTTCCATATAGTTCATTCATAAACTCTTCTTTCTTCCCTTTGAAAATATCAAACGTTTGTATAATCTTTTTGGTATTACTACCAACAACTTTAGCATAGCCATTGGCCTCTAATTCTACCCATTCTGTTTGTTCTCTTACAACAATACATTGTTTTTTAGTAAAAAAAGCTTCTTTCTGCAACCCTCCACTGTCTGTAATTACCATTGAACAATTTTTTAATAATTCTAACATGTCATAATAACCAACAGGGTCTATGAGATTTATATTAGGTTGAAGATCAAAAGTTTCAAGAGCACTTCGTGTTCTTGGATGAAGAGGTAAAATAACAGTTTGTGTACTATGAATCTCTTCTAATGCTTTAAATATATTTGATAACTTGGATCTATCATCTGTATTTTCTGGTCTATGTATTGTTGCTAAAATAAACTCATTTTTATGTAATTTATTATTAGGTATAATAGATGATTTATTTGCCGAGAACTGGCTGTAATATGAAACAGCATCTTTCATTATATCTCCATGATTCTCTATCAAAACAGGAAAATTTTGATATCCTTCATTCTTAAGATTATGAATAGCTGCTTGAGAAGGACAACTCAATAAATCGGATATTCTATCCGTTAAAATTCTATTAATTTCTTCAGGCATTTTCATATTAAATGAACGAAGACCAGCTTCAACATGGACTACTTTTATATTCATTTTCTTTGCAGCTAAAGCTCCTGCAATCGTAGAATTAGTATCACCATAAACAATAAGAGCTTCTGGCTGCTCAATTTCTAATACTTTTTCAATCTTTTCCATCATCTGACCAGTCATAGATGCATGACTCATACTGTTTACCTCTAAATTATAGGTAGGCTCTGGAATCATCATTTCTTCAAAAAAAATAGTACTCATATTGGTGTCAAAATGTTGGCCTGTGTGAATGATTACCTCCTCAATAGTATTATGTTCCTTGATAATTCTACTCAATACAGCAGCTTTTACAAACTGTGGTCTTGCTCCTATTACAGTTACTACTTTTTTCATTTGTGTACTTATAGATAAAATTATATAATTCTTGTCAACTATTAATTTTAATCAAATCAATATACTACCTTTTTAATTACTTCTGCTAATTGACTTGTTATATTTTTTCTGTGATATTGATCAATACTTCCCGATTCAACTTGAAGGTTACCCTCTTTATATTTTTCATAAAAATCTAAAATAACAGATTTTAATACTGCTTTATTTTTAAAATCTACTATTTTTCCAGCATTTGTGTTTTTTAATATTATTGCAGCATCACCATCTTCAGGACCAATGCATAAAATAGGGCGTTCTGCTTGTAAATACTCAAATATTTTACCTGTAATAATTCCCTTTGCACTAGACACATTATTAATGCTTAATAATAAAATTTGAGAGGATACTTGATAAGAATAAACATCTCTGTGATCTACATATGGTATTATTTGCACAGATTTTTCACCAAAAATCTTAACATCTTGAAGAACTGAATCATCAATTTTACCAATGAATTTAATTTTTAGGTCTTTTTTAAAATTGGTATTAGTATCACTAATTTCTTTCAAAACTTCCCATAAAATTTTAGGGTTTCTATCAAAATTCATTGATCCAACATGAGTTATAGAAAAATTACTATCTAATATTTGTGGTAATGAATTTTGAATTGAATCAAAACCATTTGTAATTACCTCAATTCTTCTAGTATGTTTTAAATATTTTTGTTTCATAGTTTCACCAACTACGATAGTTATATCAGAATTTTTTAAAACTTCTTGCTCTAATTGATGGTGTTTTTTGGTTGCTTTTTTTGTAAGTGGTAATTGCTTAAAGTAATCTATTTCTGTCCATGGATCCCTAAAGTCTGAAATCCATTTTATTCCAATTTGTTTTTTTAACTCAAGTCCAATTAAGTGAACGCTGTGGGGGGGTCCAGTAGAAATAATAGCGTCAATTTGGTGGTTTTTCAAATAATTACTCAAAAACTTTATCGAAGGTTTTACCCAAAACTTTCGTGCATCAGGTATAAAATAATTAGCTCTTATGTATTGAATTATTTTACCAAATAAAGTTGGATTTGGATTTAAAAAACCAGCACTTTCATTTTTATTGTTTACTCCAAAAAATGTAAGAATCGAATTAGGCTCAAAAATAGGTTGCTTTAAGACCTCAATACCATTGGGGATTTCATTTTCAGAACTTGAATCTAAAATTGGATAAGTTGGATTATCTATAGTATAAATAACGGGTTCTATATCATAATCTCTCAAATATTTGGAGAATTTTAACCAACGTTGAACTCCCGGACCACCTGCTGGAGGCCAATAGTATGTTATTATTAACACTTTCTTTTTAGAGCTCATCATATAGTTTTACTAAGGCTTGAGAAGTTATTTCCCAAGAAAATTCATTTTCTATAAATTCTTTACCATTTTTACCTAATTGTTCTGCTTTATCCTTGTTCTGATATAATTCAATTACTTTACCATAAAAATCTTCTTCATTTCTTTCTTCATGAATTAGACCACTAGATATTCTTTCAACTAATTCTTTTTGAGCAGTTGCATTACTCACTAAAATAGGCTTAGCAAAACTCATGTATTGAAAAATTTTATTAGCATAGGCTATATCATGTTGAATACTTCTATTTAGAGGTGAAATACAAATATTACTAGAAAGTATGTATGAAGGAAATAAAGAAACATCTTTCCAACCTTCAAAATCAACATAAGATTCTAAATTTAATCTTTTTACTTCTTGAACTAAAATATTATCTGTTGTATTTCTTCCAACAATAACTAACTTATAATTAGAAATAGCTTTAGATAATTTTTTTGAAGCTCTTATAGCAGTTAGTAGACCTCTTCTTATATGGGTATCTCCAAGGTAAAGAAGTACATACTTGTCAAAGTACTTTTTTTTGATTTCTTCAGAATAGGTGTAATCCTTGTAAAAAGTTTCTCTAACAGTATTTGGAACTAAAACCATCTTTTCGGGGGCTAAATTATTAGATTTAATAACTTGATTTGCAAAATTTGGAGAAACTGTAATAATTTTATTGGACTTTTTGATGAATTGTTTCTCTTTTATTTTCCATTTCTTTGGAGAAATAACATATTTTCCGGGAAATTGATTCAAATGAGGATAAAACTTCATATTCTCAGGAATATTATCATGAAGATCTAGAACTACTTTTAAACCAAACTCTTTATTTGATAAAAAAACAGCTTCTGCTATTCTAATATCATGAATATGCAAAACCTCTATAGAATTTTCTTTTATAAAATGATCTATTTTTGGTTTCATAATCATTTTATAGCCAAAAAAATCACAGGAAAGTGCAGAAAGTTTATAGATTAGTTTATTAGATGTATACCTCCTAATTTTAATACCATTATTACTTTCATGTACTATTTGATTTCCATAGGTTATACAAAATAAAAAAACTTCATGTCCGGAATTCACAAGAGTAATTGCTTCGTTTTCAACCCTTGGATCAGGCGGAAACACTTCGTCTAAAATCATCCCTATTTTCATGACTTAACAATTTTTTGTAGCATATACAATATAATATCTTGGTGTAATTGTTCTTAGGAGTGGACGAAAACCAATTTTTTTTATAGGACTTGTCCATTTTTCTTTTTTTTCAATTTTCCAATTAGATTTTTCTAATAACCAATCAAATTGCCAATCTTCAAACTCATGATAATGCCTGTCCCACATATCTGTTGAACTCTTATACGCTCTCGCAAACCACAAATTTAAAGGGACAGAAGCTATTAACTTCGTAGATTTTATCTCATTTAAAATGTTAAATGGAGCAATTAAGTGTTCAAAAATCTCAAAAGCAGTAATGGCTTCTACATCATACTTTTTTACTATTTCTGGAACTAGATCTAGATCCTCCCCATTCGTATTATAAACTGTATAACCGTGTTCTTCCATGATTTCAGAAAATGAATTTCTAACACCTAAGTCTAAGATAGTGGCAGGAGCAGGAAGTACATCTTGCAAAAACCTGAGGGTCAGATTGTATCTTCTTTGATGATGTTTAACAGACATAAATTTAGTTATGGGTAAATCTAGAGACTATTGAGTTGTCCTTTTCTTATCATAGAAAAACCAACCTAATGGAATTAGGATTAAAAATACATAAGATATTAAAGATATAGTACTTCCAGTTTGAATAACTTTAGGCTCAAACCTAAATTCTATAGAATGTTTACCTGCTGGAATTTCTAATCCTCTCAAAACATAATTGACATTATAATGAGGCTTAAATTCTCCATCTATATATGCATTCCATCCATCTTTATAATAAATTTCAGAAAATACCGCAAATTCATTTTGGTTTGAAAAAGATTCATAGCTAAGGGTATTTAAAGAGTATTTTATGAGTTTTATGGTTGCTAAACTATCTGTATCGTATTTTTTTGAAGCTTCAAAACCATAAGAATTATGGTCTTTTAGTATGGCAATATTTTTAGTATTTATACTATCCAGAGCTTTTATTTCTTCATTTGCAGTTTGCACGTATTTAACTTCATTTACAAACCAAGCATTTCCATTAGCATCAGGATTTTGCTGCGCTTCTTCTTTACCATTATCAAGAGGAACAATAAAATACTTAACATTTAACATATTAAAAACCTGCATATTTTGCTTAGCTAACTGAAATTCAATCAAATCTTGATATCTACCCATCTTAGCTGCATGATACCCCCCAATTGATTTATGAAAATATGAGGTTCTTCCGTCTTGAAATGGATCTCCTGTAAAATTTGCGACTCTATAATGAGTTTTATCTTTTTGTATTTGAATATCAGCTGATGAGGCTTTAAATGGTCTGTCTATTTTTCTAGCTTGCCTAAAATCATCATCATTTATATATCTGAGATTCACTTGAACCAAATCAAATAGGATTAACAAAGTAAAAACAATAATTACTCTTGTTTGATTAATTTTATTCTTTAAAAATGCCCATAGAGCAATGAAACTCATACCAATCAAAATAAAAGACCTAAAACTATCATTATATAGTAATGATATCCTATCTTCTATTACAGCATCTAATAAACCCTCATACTGACTATAATTAGCATCCCTAAGTCCCTCAAAAGGAGAAAAAGAAATGGCATAAATTAACCCTATAAAAACTAGTCCTGCAGCAACATAAAATGCCTTTTTTAAAGCTTCAAATTTTTCTTTTGTGGAAATTTTGGTAGAAATAAATTCTTTAAATGCCAGGATCCCTAGGACAGGGATACATAATTCCGCAATTACTTGAAATGAAGATACCGCTCTAAATTTATTATATAACGGTATATAATCAATAAAAAAATTAGTTAAGACCTCAAAGTTTCTTCCCCAACTCATTGCTATTGAAAAAACGGTAGAAGCCAATAACCAATATTTAAATTTACCTTTCACTAAAAATACCCCTAGGAAGAACAGAAAAATAATAACAGCTCCAACATAAGCTGGGGCCTCTACGATTAATTGATCACCCCAGTACGTATATACTTGTTTAACAAAACCCTCTGCTTGCCTTGGACCAGCTATTGAAGAAACATGTTTATAAGTACTTGAGTTTTTATCTAAACGCTCCACTGTACCACCCCCCATATATCTTGGTACTAACAAATTAAATGTTTCAGAAATACCGTAACTAAATTGAGTAATATAACCTTTAGACAACCCTGAGGTCACCTCTTTCTGAGTTCCATCAGGATTGATAGTTAACATAGTACTTCCACGAGTACTAAAATCTGAATACTCTTTAGTTGCCATTAGTCTTGTTGAATTAACTCCAACAGCTAGGAGCATAGCAAAAATTATAAGCAAAGATTGAGTTGTAAACTGGGTAATTTGCTTTTTTTTAATAGCTTCTATCAACTCAATAACCCCTAGAATAAAAATAGCATAAAGTAAATAATAGGTCATTTGGGGATGGTTTGCTTTAATTTCCAAAGCAGTTGCTATACCTGTTAATGTAAAACCTAATAAATATTTTTTCTTAAAAACCCAAATAACACCCGCAATAACTAAAGGCATATAAGCAATGGCATGAGCTTTTGCGTTATGCCCTGCTCCAAATATAATCATGAGATATGTAGAAAAACCAAAAGCTAATGAGCCCATAATAGCTAATTTCCAATCTACTTTGAAAGCAAGTAACATGATATAAAAACCTAGAAAATATAGAAATAAATAATCTGCAGGCCTTGGAAGAAAACGAATTAATTCATCTAAATGTTTGAGATAATCATGTGGAAAATAGGTTCCAATTTGATAGGTAGGCATACCACTAAAAGCACTTTCTGCCCAATAAGGCTCAGTACCTGTTGTCGTTCTGAAATCATTTACTTCTTTTGCCATTCCGATATGTTGAGTGATATCGGATTGAGATAACTTTTCTCCTTTCAGTACAGGATGAAAATATAATAATGCTGCAATGATGAAGATTAATAACGAAACTAAATGAGTTGAAAAAAATTTTAAATTCATATTAATCAATTTCTTCAAAATCTACATATTCTCCAACAGAGTTATTCCCTTGAGTTTTTGAGTTTGGTTTTTTATCTATGATAGTTTCACCTTCTTTGGTTGATGGATTATGAGTTTGCTTATAATTTCGCTGAGCTTTTTCTTGCATGTTACCAACTACTTTTTTTAATAAAATAGGAGCAAATATTCTCGCTAGAAAACGAAAACTATAATATACAATTAAAAAAATAAGAATTGTTCTTAATAAACCCATTAAATCAGCTTGTTGCATGTTAATCATAAATTAATCTCAAAAATAACAATTTGAACATAAATGTTACGTTAATAGAATACAAAAATTTAATACCATTAAAAAGTATTTATGCATTTGATGAGTCCAATTTTTAGAGTATGTTTGTGAGTAACCAAAAAATATTTTTTTTGAGATTAAATTATTTTACAGCTAAACTTAGAGTTTTTTTAGTGCTTAGTATGTTACTTTTAACACACACTACTCAAGCTCAGTACACTAATGTAATCAATTCAAATAGACCTGGACTCTCCGAATCTCCATATTCTGTTGGTACAGGTGTATACCAATTAGAAACTAGTATATTTTATAGAGAAACTAACAAATACCCAACTTTCTATAGACCTCAATCCTATGGGGTTGATTTCCTATTGAGATCTAGTTTTTTAAATGAAAAACTAGAGTTTAATGTAAATTTAGCATATCAAAATCAGGAAATTGGTTTTCAAAATATTTTTAATTCAAGCTACCGTAAAACAGGAATTAGCAAGTTAGTTGTTGCAGCAAAATATTTAGTTTATGAAAAAAAATATGAAGACAAGTCAAAAGAAATAAGAAGTTGGGTCGCGAGAAACAGTTTTGATTTGAAAAGACTAATTCCTTCAGTTGCAATATATGCAGGAGCTAATACTGGGATCCCTGAAAATATTTACAAAGCAAATAGTTTTTCTCCAAAGGTTGGAATACTTCTTCAAAATGATCTTAGTGATTATTTTAATATTATTACTAATGTATTTTATGATAGGATTGGTACTGATTTACCTGAATTATCATATATCGTTACAGCTACCTATAATTATAGACCTAGATGGTCTATTTTTATTGAAAATCAAACGATGTTTGACAAATATCAATACCAATCAAATATTGGATCTGGAATCGCTTTTCTATTTAACAAAAATCTGCAAGTAAATAGTTCGATTCGATTATTAGCAGATGGTAGGTCTTCAGGATTTTATTCATCTTTTGGAGCTTCCTATAGATTAGATAGGCATATTGATAAAGCACTTGATACAGGTAATAAGGTGAAGTCAAAAAAAAGAAGGTTTTTTGGTAAAAAAGGAGTTTTAAATAATTTGGGAAATAAATTTAAAAATCTATTTAGAAAAAAAGAGAAAAGAATATCAACAAAAAAATCTAATTTAAAAAAGGAAACTATTCAATCTATTAATAATAATAGTTCTTCAAATGAAGAAAATAAAAGTAATTCAACTAGAAATTCTCTAAGAGTAAAACCAGTAAGGAAAAGGATTAATCCTACTAAAATTAAAATAAAAAAAGAAAACTCAAAAAAAAGAGAGAAGACTAAAAAAGAAGATTCTGAAAAAAACACTAAAGAGCTTGAAAAGGAAATTAAAAATCTTGAAAAACAAGTAAAAAAAGACAACAAAAAAATCGAAAAAGAGAAAAAAAAAGAAGAAAACAGAAAGAAAAAAACAGAAAGAAGAAAAAGAAAAGAGAAAGATGAGGATGAAGATGAAGATGAAGATGAAGATAGCGTGACTAATAATTAAAAAAAATAACAACTAATTTAGTGCCATGATAACACTAAAAGAAATGATTACTAAAAAGGAAATGAAACAATTTGTAATGTTTCCTTTTTCAATTTATAAAAATAATCCATACTGGGTTCCACCTATCATTAGTGAGGAGTTAGAAACTCTAAATAAAGATAAAAATCCTGCTTTTGAAAACGCTGAAGCACGTTTTTTTGTTGCTATAAAAAATAATAAAATTGTGGGCAGAATAGCAGCTATTATTAATTGGTATGAAGTTAAGGAACAGCAAATTAAAAAAATGCGTTTTGGATGGTATGATGTTATTGATGATTTAGAGGTTTCAAAGGCACTCATTAAAAAAGTTGAAGAAATTGGAAAAAAAAATAATCTAATTTATATGGAAGGTCCTGTTGGATTTTCAAATTTAGACAAGGTTGGTGTCTTAACAGAAGGTTTTGACCATATTGGAACCATGGTAACATGGTACTCTTTACCTTACTACAAAAAACATTTAGAAAACTTAAATTTCATAAAAGAGAAGGAATATCTAGAAAATAGTTTTCAATTAGAAAATGTAAATGCACCATACTATGAACGAATATCAAAATTAATTAAACACAGGTTTAAACTTCGCTCTCTAAATTTTACAAAAACTAAAGATATTCTTCCCTATGTTAGCGAGATGTTTGATTTATTTAATAAATCATATGCCAAGTTATCCTCTTATGTTCCAATTTCTGACAATCAAATTCAATACTTTAAGAAAAAATATATAAGTTTTATTAATCCAGAATTTATCAAATTTGTAATGGATGAAAACAATAAACTTGTAGCTTTTGGAATTATGATGCCCTCATTTTCTGTAGCTCTTCAAAAAGCAAAAGGAAAATTATTTCCTTTTGGGTTTTTTCATCTTTTAAAAGCAAAAAACAATGCAAAAACTGTAACATCCTATTTAATAGGTGTAGATCCAGCGTATCAAAATAAGGGAATTACTGCAATTATTTTTAGCGATTTTACAACAAGTTTTAATGCTATAGGGATACAGAAAATTATTAGAACTCCAGAATTAGAGGATAATACTGCCATTCATCAATTATGGAAGAATTTTGATCCCAAAACCCATAAAAAAAGAAGAACATACAGAAAAGATATCTAACTCCAACCGAATATAACCTCGTTAACTCTAATATAAATGCAATTATTTTACAATTCAAGAATAGATAAAGACACTAAGGAAATTTCTTTTGATAAAATTGAGAGTAAGCATATAGTTAAAGTACTTCGAAAAAAAGAAGGAGATCAGATTTTCATCATGAATGGAAGAGGAGAGTTATTTATTTGTGAAATTACTGCTGCAAATCATAAAAGATGCATCGTTTCAATAATTAGTAGAGAAGAAAAAAAACCACAAAGAGACTATTATCTTCATGTTGTTATTTCTCCATTAAAAAATAATGACAGATTTGAATGGTTTTTAGAAAAGGCAACTGAAATCGGCATCGACGAAATTACACCCATTATATGTGAAAATTCTGAAAAAAAATTCATAAAACCTGAACGATTAGAAAAAATTATTCTTGCTGCAACAAAGCAATCTTTAAAATTTAAATTACCTAAACTAAATAATCTTATTTCATTTGGTGATTTTTTAAAAAAAGAACACAAAAATACAGTATGTATAGCGCACTGTGAAAATAGTGACAAAAAACACTTAAAAACCTGTATTAAACCCAAAGAGTCCGTTACAATTTTAATTGGTCCTGAAGGAGATTTTTCTTCCAAAGAAATATCAAATGGTATAAAATCTGGTTTCATCCCCATTACACTTGGCAATACTAGACTAAGAACTGAAACAGCAGCCATAGTAGCAGTTCAGAATATTTCATTTATCAATCAATAAGAATCCTTATCTTGCTTTTAAATTCAATACTATTTTGTACTTAAAAAGACACCTAATACTTCTTTTTTTTAGCATTAATTTTCAATCTTTTGCTCAAGAAGTAGCTATATTAAAATACAATGGTGGTGGAGATTGGTACGCAAATCAAACAGCTATCCCTAATTTAATTGATTTTTCAAATGAGAATATAAAAACCAAAATTTCCAAAGATCCAATTATAGTATCAGTAGGCAGTAGTGATATTTATAATTTTCCAATAGTATTTATGACTGGACATGGTAATGTTTTTTTTACAAAAAATGAAGCAAAAAATTTACGCCAGTATTTAATTTCTGGCGGATTTCTTCACATATCAGACAATTATGGTCTTGATAAATATATAAGAATACAATTAGAAAAAGTTTTTCCTAATATCAAATTAAAAGAGATTCCATTTACCCACGAAATCTTTAATCAAACATTTACTTTTAAAAAGGGATTACCAAAAATTCATGAGCATGATAAAAAAGAACCTCAGGGTTTTGGATTATTTTTTAAAGGAAGACTAGTTTGTTTTTATGATTATGAATCAGATCTTAGTGATGGATGGGAAGATGCTGAAGTACATAACAATCCTGAAGAAAAACGAATAAAAGCTTTACAAATGGGGTCAAATATTATTGAGTATGCTTTCAAAAATTGATATGAATATTCCAATAGATAACATAAGAATTAACTTCGATACAGAGGGGCTTTGGGTTTTAAACATTGCCCTAGCGATAATAATGTTTGGGGTTGCATTATCTTTAAAATTAAGTGATTTTAAGCGATTATTACAAAATCCAAAGTTACTATTAGTTGGTATATTTTCTCAATTTGTTGTATTGCCAGCCTTTACTTTTATAGCTATTTTGATTATTAAACCCCACCCTAGTTTTGCTTTAGGGATGATGATGATTGCTGCTTGTCCTGGAGGAAATGTTTCTAACTTTTTTAGTAAAATGGCAAAAGGTAATGCAGCACTATCAGTAAGTCTAACTGCATTTGCAACGGTTATTTGTTTAATTATGACTCCCTTTAACTTACAATTTTATGGTGGACTTTATGAACCAACTAATGAAATTTTAAAAACAGTTGAATTAAATCCTTTTAAATTATTTGAACTCATTTTATTGATTTTAGGGATTCCCATCATTGTGGGCATGACACTAAATCATTTTTATGATAATATTGCTAAAAAAATTGAAACTGTACTAAAACCTTTTTCAATGATTGTATTTTTAGCTTTAATATGCATTGCTTTTTATGAAAATATAGCCATTTTTTTAGAACATATCCACTTAGTTGCCGTACTAGTCATTTTTCATAATATTGGAGCCTATGTTATTGGGTTTTACTCTGCAAAAAGTTTTGGATTAAAGAAAAGAGAACAAAAAACTATCTCAATGGAGACTGGGATACAAAATGGCGGTTTGGGATTATTATTAATTTTTCAATTTTTTGATGGTCTTGGAGGAATGGCATTACTTGCTGCTTTTTGGGGCATATGGGATATTTTCTCCGGTATGTTGTTAGGAATTTATTGGGGAAGAAAAAATGATTAATAATAATGGAGTTTTGAGAACACTGTGGTATTACCTTTTTAAATTTCTTATTAGGTTTTCTTTATTTTTCTACACAAAAAAAATAATTGTCAATGGAAAAGAAAACATCCCAAAAAAAGGAGCAGTTCTATTTTTGGTAAATCATCCTAATGGATTACTAGATCCATTAATTGTAGCTGTGAATAATCCTAGAATACAATATTTTCTTGTTCGGGCTGCAAGCTTTAAAAATCCGTTAATAAAAAGATTTTTAGAAAGCTTGAATTTAATGCCAATATTTAGAATGAGAGATGGCGTAAGACAATTAGGAAATAATATAGAAGTATTTGATAAATGTTTTGATTTGTTACATCAACAGAAAGCTTTGATGATTTTTCCTGAGGGTAGTCACAACCATAAAAGGAATGTAAGAAACCTAAGCAAAGGATTTACTAGAATTGTTTTTGGTGCTTTAGAAAAAAACCCAACCTTAAATATTCACCTTATACCTGTTGGAGTAACCTATCAAAATCCTTCTATTTACCCCTCAAGTGTCTGTGTACAGTACGGAACTCCTATACTAGCAAATGAGTTTTACAACCCTGAAATTATACATTCAGAAATTAAACGCCTAAAAGAAACTATTCGTTATCAATTAAAAACACTTAGCGTTCACATTCCTTTAGATAAAAATTATGAAAAAACTTTAAATAAATTAACTTCAAAAAATGTAGATTTTACCGAAGTTGAAAAGGTGAACCAAATGATTAAGACCAAAACTATAATAGGGAGAAACAAAAAAATGAATTTGGTAAGCTTCATAAAGCCTATTATTATTCTAAATTGTATTGTTCCTTGGATTATCTGGAAATATATCGAAAATAAGGTAGAAGAATTTGAGTTTATAGATACATTTAGATATGGTATTAATTCAATAACTGTAGGTATAAACTTTATAATTATGACTTATTTAATAAGTTATTTTTACAATGGGGTAATAGGAACAATTTATTTAACTAGTTCTTTACTATCAATTTTATTATACAGTAAACTACACCCTATTCCTTCAAAATAGCATCCTGAATAATTTGCTGAATATTTGTTCTAATATTTTGTTTCACAAGTCCATAATTCTCCATAGTTGGAAACACTCTATTAGACAGAAAAACGTAAATAATTTCACTTACCGGATCTGCCCATGTATAAGTACCGGTAAATCCACTATGACCAAAACTTTTATCGGATACACAACCACATGTAGCCATTATTGTTGAATCTAACTGAGGTTTATCAAAGCCTAAACCTCTTCGAACTTTTTTATCTGAATAATAACGTTTATTAAACTTATCAAATGTTTCAGAATCAAAATATCGTTTTCCTCCATAAAATCCTTTTTGAAGGTATAATTGCATCATCTTCGCAATATCATTAGAATTTGCAAATAATCCAGCATGACCTCCCACTCCACCTTGCATGGCTGCACCCATGTCATGAACATAACCATGAAGTAATTGATTTCTAAAGTAATTGTCTTTTTCAGAAGGAACAATAGAAGATTTTTTAAATTTTGAAAGTGGTAAATAAGACATCCTATTAGTACCTAAAGGTTTATAAAACTCTTCATCTAACAATATATCTAATCTCTTTTTATATCTTTTTTCTAAAGCCTCTTTGAAAATATAATAACCCAAATCACTATACTTATAGCCTAATACTTCTCTTTGTTCAGCATCCTTTATATATTTAAAAATAGAGTCTTTAAAAGAGTTATTTAAATATAGGTTTTCAGCGACCTTAATTGTAAAATTATTTGTTTTTTTTGAACTGTAATAATTCTTTAAATTCTTGTTTGTTATAGAGTCTTGAGTAAATTTATAAAAAGGAATCCATGCTTTAAGTTGCCCATAATGAGATAAAATTTCTTTAACAGTTACAGTATCTTTATTTGATTTTTTAAATTTTGGAAGTATTTTTTTTACAGTAGAAGTAAGTGCTATCTTATTTTCTTCTTCTGCTTTTATTAACATTGGTAATGAAGCTAAAATCTTTGTCAAAGAAGCTACATCGTATACATCACTGTTTTTTACTTGGTTTTTCTTTTTATCTGTATGAAATCCAAAACTTTTTTCATAAACAACAACACCTTTTCTTGCTACAAGAACTTGTAACCCTGGTGACATTTTTTCCTCCAAAACTAGTGCTGCTATAGAATCTATTTTAGCTAATTTTTGAGAAGACATACCAACAGATTCTGGAATTGAATATTGAAGTCTTTTTGTTGTTTTTGTGGTTATACCTGTTCCTAAGGGAAATTCATTTTTAATAGAAACTGGGAGTTTTCCATTAGCTTCAATAGCACCAAAAATAGTTTGAGCTGCTATGTTTTGTGCAATCTCACTATTTTGATAAGCAACTAAAATACCTTCTAAATTATTAAAAGATTTTACGCTAAGAAGACTATATGGGCTAGTAAAAATAGATAGAATAGTTTTATTTTTTCTTGAAATTTCATGCAACCATACAAGCTCTTGATTTGAAAATTCAAAAGATTTCCATGGATGAGCATTTGATTTATGAAAACCCACAATAACCAGATCAAACTCCTCTAAAGCATCAATAACTTCATTTAAATTATCACTACTTACTTTTTGAATTTTAGAATACTTATTTAAAATCTCAAAAAATAAATCACCATTATCGTCTCCCATCTCCAAATAAGCAATATTTTCATACTTCTTTAAGTCTTGTATTGGAAGTATTTTTTTTTCATTTTTAATGATAGTCATTGAATTTTTAACTAATTCTCTATGAAGAATCTCATCTTCAACCTTGTTTAAATCTTTAACTAGATTTAAAGTATCTATAGGTTTATAAAGATGTAAGCCAACTTTATACTTTGCTAGTAAAATTTTGCGAACAGACTCATCTATTCTCTCATAACTTAAAACTCCTGTTTTTATAGAAGTTTTAAATAAATTAATTGTTTCCGGAATATCATGTGGAATTAACAATACATCGTTTCCTGCTAGGATTGCTGCCAAGTTTATTTGAGCAGGATTGGAATAATTTGCAGCCCCTTTCATATTTAAACCGTCAGTAAAAATTAAACCCAGAAAACCAAGTTTAACCTTCAATAAATCAGTAACTACTTTAGGGGATAATGAAGTTGGTAACTTAGGGTTTGATTCTAATACAGGAATGCTCAAATGTGCTGTCATAACACTACTCATACCCGCTTCAAAAACGTTCTTATAAGGATATAATTCTATTGAATCTAGACGTTCTTTGTTAAAATTCAAAACTGGTAATTTAAGGTGTGAATCGGCTGCTGTATCTCCATGTCCAGGAAAATGTTTAGCATTAGCTAAAATACCTTCACTTTGCATACCTTGGCTAAATTCAATCGCTTTTAGAGTAACATTTTTTTTGTTCTCACCAAATGAACGATTTCCTATAATTGGATTAAGTGGGTTTGTATTGATATCTACAACTGGTGCAAAATTTACATGAATTCCAATTCGTTTAGCGTGTCTTCCCAGGTGTTCACCAAATTTACGAATCAGGGTATTATCTTGAATCGCACCCAAAGTCATATTCCAAGGGAATCTATAGGTGTCTTTTAAACGCATATCTAAACCCCATTCACCATCAAAACCTATCATTAAAGGTAGTTTAGATAAGGATTGGTAAGTATTGGTTAACTGTGCTTGTTTTTTAGGTGTTCCCTGCATAAAAATTAAATTTCCAATATGATATTTTTGTATCATTTCTTTAATTTTATTTTCATGAACTGAATCCAAATTAGAATAGGCTTGAACCATAAATAACTGCCCTATTTTCTCATCTATTGACATAGAACTTAGGATACTATCTACCCACTTTTCTTGTGCATAATAGTCATCTGTTCTCAGTGGGTCTAAGTTTTGGCCATAAGTATTAATAGCAAGTAATAAAAAGTATATATATAAGAGTCTTTTAAACATAAATGTGAGCTGAATTTAAGAAACTAAAAAACGTTTATGCCAACTATTATTCACAGATACTTCCCATTGAGTTTCTAATTCTTCTTTGGTTGAAATCATATTATTAAAAACGATGGTTTCTGATGTTATTTTATTTGATTTTATAAATTCTTTAAAATCAGACATTGTTACAATATTAATATGGTCATCATCTTTAAATGAAATATTCATTTTATTCATCATATCTACTCCCATAAACTTTTCTAATTCTTTTACAAATCGAACAGATGAATCAATAGAACACCCGGAAACATTGTTAAACCCCTCATCAACGGCTAATATGAGAAATTGATTGTATTTAATAACGAAAGAACCTTGTAAATCAGAACCATGTTTTGTCCATTGATTTGTAAATAAAATTGCTTTCTCTGTAATAAATTCAACTTCTTGAGTTGTGAATTTTCTATTAGATTGATAAATCCAAACTCTTGAATGACTAGGTAAATTCTCGAATTTTACAAACATATTTTAACGTAAATTAAACTTTTGTTGTAACGCTTGAAGCTTGTCTGAATCAGACATTGTTTTCAAAGGAGTAGACATTCTTTCTTTAATTGCTTTTAATACCTTTTTGGTATATAATGGAAAGTCTGCATTTTGAATCCATGCATTATAACCAGGGTTTTCTTTAAATACATCTTCAACAGTTCTACCTTTATATTTTCCAAAAGAAAAGATTTCTTCTTCCTTATCATTAAACAATATGAAACCTGCAAAATCTGCTCTTTTAGAATGCGTTGAATAGGCACTTAAAGCAGCTACTGAATTTTCAATATCTTCATATCTTTCTATTTGAGCCTTTAAAATTTCATAAGTTGCATTGGTGTCTGCCTCTGCTGAGTGGGCATCCTCAAGAATTTTATCACAATAAAATTTATATCCAGCACTTAGAGTTCTTTGCTCTTTTTTATGAAATATTACCTGAACATCTATTGCTTTTCTGGTATTCATATCAAAATCAATACCTACTCTTAAAAACTCCTCTGCTAACAACGGTATGTCAAAACGATTAGAATTAAACCCCGCAAGATCAGAATCAGAAATCATAGTATTAATGGTTTCTGCTAGTTCTTTAAAAGTAGGTTCTGTTACAACTTTTTCGTTAGTAATACCATGAATGGCACTGACCTCTTTAGGAATTTCTATTTCTGGATTTACAAGCCAGGTTTTGCTTTCTTTATTCCCGTTAGGAAATATTTTCAATAAAGAAATTTCAACAATTCTGTCTTTACCAATATTGATACCTGTAGTTTCTAAATCAAAAAAAACAATCGGTTTAGTCAATTTTAATTCCATATGTGAGCAAATTAGTTTTATCGTTTAAAAGTACTCATTTTATATAAATTAAAATTATAAAAAAATAATAGTTTTTAGTTATTTACTTATAAGAACTATAGATAAAAGATATTATAAACTTTATTGTAAATTTGAAGTATTATTTGAATAAAAAAGTTTTAAGATATGGAACATAATGGAAAAGGAGACATTACAAAATGTCCTTTTATGAGTGGTGCTCAAAAGAGGCCAGCAGGTGGTGGAACTAGCAATAGAGATTGGTGGCCAAATGAATTGAAATTAAATATTTTACGCCAACATGCATCAAAATCAAATCCAATGGGAGGTGAATTTGATTATGCAAAAGCTTTTAATAGTATCAATTTTGAGGAACTCAAAAAAGATGTCATTAACTTGATGACAAATTCTCAAGATTGGTGGCCAGCAGATTATGGGCATTATGGTCCGTTTATGATTAGAATGGCTTGGCACAGTGCTGGAACCTACAGGGTTGGTGATGGACGTGGTGGAGCAGGTACTGGTACTCATAGATTTGCTCCCCTAAATAGTTGGCCAGATAATGGAAACTTAGACAAAGCTAGATTACTTTTATGGCCAGTAAAAAAGAAATACGGTAATAAAATTTCTTGGGCAGACTTAATGGTTTTAGCAGGAAACTGTGCATTAGAATCTATGGGATTTCCAACTTTTGGTTTTGCTGGTGGAAGAGAAGATGTTTGGGAGCCTGAACAAGATATTTATTGGGGATCAGAAACTGGTTGGCTAGACAATGATGATCGTTATGACACCAGTGATGGAGAATTAGAAGGTCATCTAGGTGCAGTTCATATGGGATTAATTTACGTAAACCCTGAAGGACCAAATGGAGACCCAAACCCTTTAAAATCAGCACACGATATTAGAATTACCTTTGGAAGAATGGCTATGAATGATGAGGAAACTGTTGCTTTAGTTGCTGGTGGACATACTTTTGGTAAAGCGCACGGTGCAGCAGATCCAGACAAGTATGTTGGAGCGGAACCCCATGGTGCTTCCATCGAAGAAATGAGTACAGGTTGGAAAAATTCATACCAGAGTGGTGTGCTCGATGATACTATCACCAGTGGTTTAGAAGGTGCATGGACACCAAATCCTACTCGATGGGATGATCAATATTTTGATGTTTTACTAAATTATGATTGGGAATTAACAAAAAGTCCTGCAGGAGCTCATCAATGGACTCCAACAGCAGCATCTAATGCCCAAAGAGCTCCAAAGGCTGGTGATGCAAACGGAACTCAAGCTTTAATGATGTCTACAGCAGATATGGCTCTTAAAACAGATCCTGCATATTTAGAAATATCTAAACGTTTTCACAAAGATCATAAAGCCTTTGAAGACGCTTTTGCAAGAGCCTGGTTCAAACTAACTCACAGAGATATGGGGCCTATTCACAGATATCTAGGGCCTGAAGTACCTAAAGAAGAATTAGTTTGGCAAGATCCTATTCCAAAACCTAACTACAAATTAACTGATCAAGATATTTCTGATTTAAAAGTTTTAATACATAATACTGATTTAACAATATCACAATTGGTTACAACAGCTTGGGCATCTGCTTCAACTTACAGAGATTCTGATAAAAGAGGAGGTGCAAATGGAGGTAGAATTCGACTAGAACCTCAAAAAAGCTGGGCAGTAAATAATCCATATCAACTTCATAAAGTATTATCTGTTTACGAAGGGGTTCAGAAAAGCTATCAAGGTGAAATTTCAATTGCTGATCTAATTGTACTTGGAGGAAATGTTGGAATAGAAAAAGCAGCTAAAGCAGCTGGAAATGATGTTTCAATTGAATTTACTCAAGGAAGAGGAGATGCATCTCAAGAACAAACAGATATGACATCCTTTGGATATCTTGAACCCTTAGCAGATGGATTTAGAAATTACATGAAAGCTGGTTTAAATGTTGCTGCTGAAGATTTATTAATTGATAAAGCAAATCTACTTTCTCTATCTATTCCAGAAATGACAGCTTTAGTTGGAGGCCTTAGAGTATTAGGTACTAATTACGATGGATCTAATCATGGTGTATTTACTAATAATGTTGGTTGCTTATCAAATGACTTCTTTAAAAACGTTTTAGACCTAGAAACTACCTGGAGTGCAACTTCAAATGATCAAAATTTATTTGAAGGTCGTGATCGTAAATCTGGAGCCGTTAAGTATACTGGAACACGTGCTGATTTAATTTTTGGATCTAACACAGAACTAAGAGCTGTTTGTGAAGTCTATGGTGCAGATGACGGTAATGAAAAATTTGTAAAAGATTTTATTTCGGCTTGGTCTAAAGTGATGAATTTAGATCGATTTGATTTAATTTAAAATTAATTTTAAAGCTCTCTTAAATAAAAATTTTTGAGAGCTTTTTTATGCTTTTACTCGTACCCTAGTTCCACTAAAATTAACATTACCTGTTAGTTTATCAATTTTAAAATCATCTGTTAAATCATTAATGCTTTCTCCCGGGTTTTTCTCGGCTAATTTTATTTTTGTACCTTTTCTATTGTGCCCAAAACCATGAGGAATACTTAATACACCTTCCTTTATCTCGTCACTAATTTCAACTGGCAACTCTATACTACCAACATTAGATATCAGTTTTATTTTTTGATTATCTGAAATAGAAAGACTAATAGCATCCTTGGAATTCATTAATACAGTACATCTATTTTTTCCTTTCATTAGCAGCTTAGAGTTATGCATCCAAGAATTATTACTTCTTAAATGCCTTCTTCCTATTAAGGCAAAAGGATAGTTAGTTTTTTCTTCATCTTTACTACTTAACAATTCTTTGTTTAATCTTTTTAAGTCATCAATGAAAATTTTTGGAGAAAGATTAATTTTCTTGTCAGAAGTGAAAATTCTTTTTGTTAGAAGTGGCTCTAAAGCACCTAAATCTATTCCATTAGGATTTTCTTGTAGTTTTTTAACAGATAATTTTTCTTCTTTATATGGAGAAAATTTAAACATATTATCCAACATCATATGTGGTGTTAAATTGTTCTTTTTACCTGTTATTCTTTCAGTTAATTCATTTAATATTTGCCAATCATGCTTTTGATTTTTATTTTTTTCAAATAAAATTTCAGATAGTTTTGTAGTATTTCTAATTGCTAACTGATGAAAAACTAAGTCATAATGTGATGTTTCTAATCCATTAGTACTTGGTAAAATGATATCTGCATATTTGCTTGTTTCGTTTAAATAAATATCTATGGAAACCATAAATTCTAGTTTCTCTAAAGCTTTTTCTAATTTTTTTCCATTTGGAGTAGATAAAACTGGATTTCCAGCAGTACAAATAAACATTTTTATTTGACCATCTCCTTCAGTTAAAATTTCATCTGCTAAAGTAGCTACTGGCAATTCTCCAGAATATTCTGGTAAATTATGCACCCTACTTCTATATCTATCAAAGTTACCAACCTTACCTTGAATACCTGTCATGTAAACCAAATCAATGGCTGGTTTAGTAAACATTGCTCCACCAACTTTATCCATATTGTTGGTAACTATATTCAAGACATTAATTAGCCATTGACATACGCCACCATATTCTTGAGTTGAAACTCCCATTCTACCATAACAAACAGATGTTTTAGAATACATAAAATCTTTTGCAATTTTTTCTATCTCTAAACTATTGATTCCAATTATGGGAGCAGTTATTTGAGGTGAATATTCTTTAACAATTTCTTTAACTTCTTCTATACCCTTCAAATAATCCGAAAGATGTGTTTTTTCTTCTACACCATGATCAAAAATCACATGCAATAAAGACAATAAAAAAAGAGCATCTTTTCCTGGATTAATATAAAAATGCTGGGTAGAAATCTTGGAGGTCTCTGTAAATCTTGGATCTATATTAATAACTTTACCTCCTCTTTTTTGAATACTTTTAATTTTTTGAGGAAAACCAGGTGCAGTTAATAAACTTCCATTTGATGCCCCTGGATTAGCTCCCAAAATCAACAAATAATCTGTTCTTTCTATATCAGGAATTGGAATTAACATTTGGTGACCAAACATCTTCAGAGAAGCAATATGATGTGGTAATTGATCTGCAGAAGTTGCAGAATATTTTTGCTTAGTTTTTAAACTCTTTAAAAATGGTCCTCCATATAACATTGAACCAAAATTATGTACGTTAGGATTCCCCTGATAAGTAGCTATTGCGTTATTGCCATATTCCTCTTGAATTTTCTTTATTTGATTTTCAACTTCATCAAAAGCCTCTGTCCAAGAAATTTTTTCCCATCCATTTTCAGTTTTTTTAATTGGTGTTTTTAACCTATCCTGATCTTCATATAAATCTTTTAATGCTAAAGACTTAGGGCAGATATAACCTTTACTTAAAGGGTCTTTTTTGTCTCCAACGATAGAAATTATCTCTTTTTCTTTGTATGTGATCTCCAAACCACACATCGCTTCACATAAATTACAGGTTCTGTAATGAACTTTATTATTTAACATAAAAAAAAATTAATCAGTAATACAAGTTAATGAAAATATTATGACTCCATGTGTATGAAAATTATTTCTATACTTTTAGTATATGTTGAACTACTTGCTTGCAAATAATTCAACATCAGCTACAGAAATTTCTTGTTCTCCAAGAATCATTAATCTTTCTACAACATTTCTCAACTCTCTAATATTTCCTGTCCAATCATAATCTTGCAATAAAGCTATTGCTTGTGAAGAAAATTCTTTTTTGGGCACACCTTGTTCTGCAGCAATTTTTTTTGTGAAATATTCAATTAGTAAAGGAATATCCTCTCTTCTATCGTTTAAAGCGGGTACATTAATTAAAATTACAGCTAATCTGTGATATAAATCTTCTCTAAATTTTCCTTCAGAAATTTCTTTCTTCAAGTCTTTGTTCGTTGCTGCCACAATCCTAACATTTACTTTAATGTCTTTGTCGCTTCCTACTCTTTGAATTTTATTTTCTTGTAATGCTCTTAAAACTTTAGCCTGAGCTGATAAACTCATATCGCCAATTTCATCTAAAAAAATTGTTCCATTATTTGCGGCTTCAAATTTCCCTGCTCTATCTTTATTAGCTCCAGTAAAACTTCCTTTAACATGACCAAACAACTCACTTTCAATTAATTCGGAAGGTATTGCAGCACAATTAACTTCTATTAAAGGTAATTTTGATCGATCAGATTTTTCATGTAACCAATGCGCAACTAATTCTTTTCCAGTTCCATTTGGGCCAGTGATTAATACACGAGCGTCTGTTGTGGCTACTTTTTCTATTAAATGTTTAATATGAATAATCGCATCACTTTCGCCTATCATCTCATAATTTTCGCTAACCTTCTTTTTTAAACGTTTATTTTCTACAACCAAAACTTTCCTGTCGAGAGCATTTCTTACGGTATTTAACAATCTGTTTAAATCTGGTGGTTTAGATATATAATCAAAGGCACCTAAGCGCATAGTATTTACTGCAGTATCTAAATCTCCATGTCCAGAGATCATTACAAAAGGAATTTCTGATTTTATTTTTTTTGCTTTTTCTAACACCTCTACCCCATCCATTTTTGGCATTTTTATATCACACAAAACCAAGTCATAGTCGTTATCTTTAATTTTTTCAAGGCCATCCAAGCCATTTTCAGCTTCTTCAACAATATAAGCTTCGTTTTCTTCAGAGATTATTTTTATTAATACTCTCCTAATAGCTGCTTCATCCTCAATAACTAAAATTTTACTCATGATACCATTAGATTTTACTATAATTATAATTTGTATATTATATATATCTTACAAAACAAACTTTTTTATCTTATCAGATTTAAACAAATTTACCTTTTTTACAATAATTCTCGGTTTTTAAATACATTATTACGATTAATCGAACAAATATTAATCTAAATTAACAACCTTCATCAATATACTTTCACTTAAACTACTATGCATGCATAATTTTTATGAATTTACTATGCATGCATAGTAAATTTTTATATCTTTGACGATATGGACAAAAAAAAATCTATAGACCATCAATTAAGAGCAACCTGGCAAGCCGTTGCAAAACTCTATAACGAAAGAGCTGCGAAACATGATAGCACTATGGCAACAGCTTTTGTTCTCTTGAATATTGATTATGAAAATGGAACACCTTCAACTGCTTTAGGACCTTTAATGGGAATGGAACCAACTAGTCTTTCACGAATTTTAAAAACAATGGAAGACAAAGGAGCCATATCTCGAGAAAAAAATCCAAGTGACGGAAGAGGAGTTATCATAAAACTAACCGACTTTGGGAAGGAAATGAGAGAAATATCTAAAGAATCAGTAATTATTTTTAATGATGTCATAAAACAACATATAACCCCTGAAGAATTAGAAGCTTTCTTTAAAGTAACCTCAACTATAAACAAATTAATAACAGATAAGTTAATTTACAAAGAAGATAACATTAACAATGCTGTACAAACAAATTAAAATATCAAATGACTAGAAGAATTAAAAAAGTAGCAATCATAGGTTCCGGAATTATGGGAAGCGGTATTGCATGCCACTTTGCTAATATTGGAGTAGAAGTTCTACTATTAGACATCGTACCCAGAGAACTTAATGAAAAAGAAAAAGCAAAAGGACTTTCATTAAAAGACGGTGTAGTTCGAAACAGATTAGTAAATGAAGCACTAAAGACTTCATTAAAATCAAAACCCTCACCTATTTATTCTCAAAAATTTGCTGATAGGATAAAAACAGGAAATATTGAAGACGATTTACATAAAATTAAAGATGTAGATTGGATCATGGAGGTTGTAGTTGAAAGACTAGATATAAAACAACAAGTTTTTGAAAAAATTGAAAAACATAGAACTCCAGGCACTTTAATTACATCCAATACTTCAGGGATACCAATAAAATTTATGAATGAGGGAAGAAGTGAAGATTTTCAAGAACACTTCGCAGTAACTCATTTTTTCAACCCTCCAAGATATTTAAAGCTATTTGAGGTTGTTCCTGGTCCAAAGTGTAAAAATGAAGTCACTGACTTTTTAATGATGTATGGAGAAAAGTTTTTAGGTAAAACTTCTGTACTGGCAAAAGACACACCTGCATTTATTGGAAATAGAATTGGAATTTTTGGAATTATGAGCCTTTTCCATGTAGTCAAAGAGATGGGACTCACCATTGAAGAGGTTGATAAGTTAACTGGTCCGGTTATAGGTCGCCCAAAATCTGCAACTTTTAGAACTATTGATGTTGTAGGACTAGACACTTTAGTCCATACGGCTAATGGAGTTAAAAATAACTGCCCTAACGATGAAATGAGAGATCAATTTGTGATTCCAGATTATGTAAATACCATGATGGAAAACAAATGGTTAGGAAGTAAAACCAAACAAGGGTTTTACAAAATGACAAAAAATGCAAATGGGAAGAGAGAAATTTTATCATTAGATTTAAATACACTAGAATACAGAGCAAAAAAATCTGCAAAATTTGAAACTCTAGAGCTAACAAAATCTATAGATAATGTGGCGGATCGATTTAAAGTATTAGTCGCAGGAAAAGACAAAGCAGGTGAATTCTATAGAAAAAGTTTTGCAGCCATGTTTGCTTATGTTCAAAATAGAATTCCAGAAATTTCTGACGAATTGTACAGAATTGATGATGGCTTAAGAGCTGGTTTTGGTTGGGAGCACGGTCCTTTTCAAATTTGGGATGCCATTGGAGTAGAAAAAGGGGTTGAAATTATGAAAGCAGAAGGAAAAGAACCTGCCGGATGGGTTACAGAAATGTTATCCAAAGGAGAAACTTCTTTTTATTCTGTAAAAGAAGGAGCCACTTTCTACTACGATATTCCTGCAAAATCACATCTTAAAAAACCAGGACAAGATTCATTCATTATCCTAGATAACATAAGAAAAACCAATGAAGTATGGAAAAATTCTGGAGCAGTTATTGAGGACATTGGTGATGGAATTTTAAATTTAGAATTCCAATCTAAAATGAATACTATTGGAGCTGATGTTTTAGCGGCTATTAATAAGGCGATAGATTTAGCTGAAACAAATTACCAAGGATTAGTTGTAGGAAATCAAGCAGCAAACTTTTCAGTTGGAGCCAATATAGGAATGATTTTTATGATGGCTGTTGAACAAGAATACGATGAGTTAAATTATGCTATCAAATATTTTCAAGATACCATGATGCGCATGCGTTATTCTTCAATACCTACGATTGCTGCGCCACATGGAATGGCCCTAGGTGGTGGATGTGAAATCTCCTTACACGCAGATAAGGTAGTAGCAGCAGCAGAAACTTACATGGGTCTAGTAGAATTTGGTGTTGGTGTTATACCTGGTGGTGGTGGTTCTAAAGAGATGGCTCTAAGAGCATCAGATTTATTTCACAAAGGAGATGTTCAATTAAATGTTTTACAAGAACACTTCTTAACTATAGGAATGGCAAAAGTAGCTACCTCAGCATATGAAGCTTTTGATTTAGGGTTACTTCAAAAAGGAAAAGATGTTGTTGTTGTAAATAAAGAAAGACAAATTGCTCAAGCAAAACAACACGCTTTACTAATGGCAGAATCTGGTTATACTCAACCAGCTAAACGTAAAGATGTGCTTGTATTGGGTAAACAAGCTCTAGGAATGTTCTTAGTAGGAACAGATTCTATGGAGGCAAGTCACTACATTTCAGAACATGATAAAAAAATTGCAAATAAACTTGCCTATGTGATGGCTGGAGGAGATTTATCAGAACCCACTAAAGTCACAGAACAATATCTCTTAGATATTGAACGTGAAGCGTTTTTAAGTTTAACATCAGAAAGAAAAACTTTAGAACGTATTCAACACATGTTAAAAACGGGTAAACCATTAAGAAACTAAAAAAATGAAAACAGCTTATATAGTAAAAGGATATAGAACTGCCGTAGGGAAAGCACCTAAAGGGTTGTTCAGGTTTAAAAGAACAGACGAATTAGCAGCTGAAACAATTCAACATATGATGAAGGAGCTTCCTGAATTAGATGTTAAACGTATAGATGATGTCATAGTAGGAAATGCAATGCCTGAGGGATCTCAAGGGCTTAATATGGCACGTTTAATTTCTCTTATGGGATTAAATAGTGTAGATGTTCCAGGGGTAACTGTTAATAGATTTTGCTCATCTGGTTTAGAAACAATTGCTATGGCTACAGCAAAAATACAAGCTGGAATGGCAGATTGTATTATAGCTGGTGGAGCAGAAAGTATGAGTGCAGTTCCAATGACTGGTTATAAACCTGAATTAAATTATAATACAGTAAAGGATGGGCATGAAGATTATTATTGGGGAATGGGAAATACTGCTGAAGCAGTTGCCAACCAATTTAAAGTTTCCAGGCAAGACCAAGACGAATTTGCATTTCACTCACACATGAAAGCATTGAAAGCTCAAGCTGAAAATCGTTTTCAAGATCAAATTGCTCCAATAACTGTAGATCAAATATATTTAGATGTAAATGGTAAAAAAACAACCAAAACCTACACTGTTACAAAGGATGAAGGACCTAGAGCTGGAACTAATAAAGAAGCATTAGCTAAGTTACGTGCTGTTTTTGCTGCAGGAGGAAGTGTAACTGCTGGGAATTCATCTCAAATGAGTGATGGTGCAGCTTTTGTTATGGTTATGAGTGAAGACATGGTTAAAGAATTAAACATAGAGCCAATAGCTAGAATGGTTAACTATGCAGCAGCTGGTGTTGAACCAAGAATTATGGGAATTGGACCTGTAGCTGCAATCCCCAAAGCACTTAAACAAGCAGGTTTACAACAACAAGATATTGATTTAATAGAATTAAATGAAGCTTTTGCCTCTCAGTCATTGGCTGTAATTCGCGAATTAGATTTAAATAAAGAAATTATTAATGTAAATGGTGGTGCCATAGCCTTAGGACATCCTTTAGGTTGTACAGGTGCAAAACTTTCTGTTCAGTTATTTGATGAAATGAGAAAAAGAAATATGAAAAATAAATATGGAATGGTAACCATGTGTGTTGGAACAGGACAAGGTGCAGCTGGTATCTTTGAATTTTTAAATTAAAATAAGTAAAAAAATATATGGAAACATTAGAAAAAGAGATTTTAAGAGGAGGACAATTTTTGGTCAAAGAATCCAAATGTGAGAATGTGTTTACACCTGAAGATTTTTCTGAAGAGCAAATCATGATGAGAGATGCTGTTAGAGAATTTAACGACCGAGAAATAGTAGCTCATAGAGAACGTTTTGAGGCAAAAGATTACAAGCTTACTGAAGAAGTAATGAAAAAAGCTGGAGAGCTAGGATTTTTAGGTGTTGCTGTTCCTGAAGAATATGGAGGTTTAGGCATGGGCTTTGTTTCAACTATGATTACTTGTGAGTATATTTCTAGCGGGAATGGGTCATTAAGTACTGCTTTTGGTGCTCACACAGGAATAGGGACAATGCCTATTACATTATACGGTACTGAAGAACAAAAACAAAAATATGTTCCAAAACTAGCTAGTGGTGAATGGATGGGTGCATATTGCTTAACTGAACCAGGAGCAGGTTCTGATGCCAATTCTGGTAAAACAACTGCAACACTTTCTGAAGATGGAAAATCTTACAAAATCAATGGTCAAAAAATGTGGATCTCAAATGCAGGGTTTTGTAATTTAATGATTGTTTTTGCTAGGATTGAAGATGATAAAAATATTACTGGATTTATTTTAGAGTATGACTCAACAGATTCAAACGGTATTGTTCTGGGTGAAGAAGAGCATAAATTAGGAATTAGAGCGAGTTCTACTCGACAAGTATTTTTTAATGACACCGTTGTTCCAATTGAAAATATGTTATCTGTAAGAGGAGGTGGATTTAAAATTGCAGTAAACGCCTTAAATGTTGGTAGAATTAAATTAGCAGCTGCATGTATAGATTCTCAAAGAAGAATTACAGAAACTGCACTTAAATATGCTAACGAAAGAAAACAATTTAAAACTTCAATAGCAAATTTTGGAGCCATCAAAGCCAAGTTAGCAGAAATGGCTACTAATACATATGCAGGTGAAGCTGCAAGTTATAGAGCTTCAAAAGACATAGAAGATAGAATTAATGCCAGACTTGCTAATGGAAACTCTCATAGTGAAGCAGAATTAAAAGGTGTAGAAGAATATGCTATCGAATGCTCTATTTTGAAAGTAACTGTATCAGAAGATGTTCAAGCATGTGCAGATGAAGGTATTCAAATTTTTGGTGGTATGGGATTTTCAGAGGAAACACCAATGGAAGCCGCATGGAGAGATGCGAGAATCTCAAGAATTTATGAGGGAACTAATGAAATTAACAGAATGCTTTCTGTGGGTATGCTTATCAAAAAAGCTATGAAAGGTCATGTAGATTTATTGGGGCCAGCAACAGCTGTTGGGGAAGAATTAATGGGCATACCATCATTTGACACACCAGATTATTCAGTTTTATTTGCTGAAGAAAAAGAAATGGTTGCAAAATTGAAAAAAGTATTCTTAATGGTTGCGGGTTCTGCAATTCAAAAATTTGGACCCGATTTAGAAGAACATCAGCAATTATTAATGGCAGCAGCTAATATTTTAAATGAAATTTACATGGCTGAATCAACCCTTTTAAGAGCTGAAAAAAATGCTAAAAGATTTGGAGAAGATGCTCAAGATGCTCAAATAGCTATGGCAAAACTTTACCTGTACAATGCCGTTGAAATTGTCATTAAAAATGGAAAAGAAGGAATTATATCATTTGCCGAAGGTGATGAACAAAGAATGATGTTAATGGGGTTAAAACGTTTCACAAAATATACCAATTACCCTAATGTAGTAGCACTTAGAAATAAAATAGCAGAGAAATTGAATTCTGAGAATAAATACTGTTTCTAATAGTCGTTATTTTTAATTCAATAATTCTAGTATATAGTTTTTTTGTTTTATTAAGACCATCAATTCATTGATGGTCTTTTTTTTAATTTTTCAACTCCATTCTTTCAGATCTGTACAAAATATCAGTTTGCCCCCATCCACGTTTCTTACCTTTGTTGGTGCTTTTAAAGAATAAAGTAGCCTCAAAAACCTCTGAATTATCTTTGGGAGAAACTTCAACAATTTTAGCTCGATGAATATTATTAGGGCTCACAAAGCCAGAAGTCATTAATATGTTTTTTGTTTTAGGTAGGTAATCTACGTCACTAACAATACTCGAGAAGAGTTCAACTCCCCTCTCCTTTCCATACTGCCATACTTGCTTAAAAGTATTTTTCTTTTCATCAATCTCATACTCTACAGCCCTCGAATAATTATTATCATTATTATAATTTCTAAAAGGACCATTATCAAATACTACAATATTTCCATTAGGTAATAGATATGGAGCGTGAGGGCCCCAAGGAAAATCAAAATCTTTTGCACTTTTGTGTCCTGTTTGAATATCTTTTGCATAAGGAACGTCATCATTGTTAACGGCAGTTAATAAATAAGGTTTCGTTTCATATCCTTTTCCTTTTCTTCCAGATCTCCCCCAATGTTGTTTTGGAGACATAATCCATTTTAATTTATCATCCCATGTTACTTTAATTAATCCTTGATTTCTTCCTGAAACTATTATAGTACTATCTCTAGGATCAAACTCCAATGCATTCATATGTAACCAATCCCCTCCTCTGAAGAAGTTTAAATCATCTCTACTGACATCCAAGTGTTTAGCTAAATCCCATTTTTTTACAATTTTAGACTGTTTCCTGTCATAATGAATCATAAAATCACTGTCTGATAAAATAGTTTCACCATCTATCTCTATGTAGGCATCTCTTGTTCCTACACAAAGTAACAAGTCTCCATTTGGTAATTCTAAAACATCATGATGTATCCCATAATTGTTATCAATTAATGTTTTGTCGATTTGCTTTCCCATCATATCGAATTCATAAATTGTTCGCCTTCCTGCAACTAAAATATTTCCATTTTTAATTTTTTGAAATGGTCCAACCATAGCTCCGTGAAAACTTAAATCTAAATACCATCTGATATTACCAAGGTCATCAAAGATTATTGGAGCAGATCTAAATTTGCCAAAATTGGCAAAATGAATATCCATAGCATGCATACCTGGTTCCATTTTATCTTTTACTAATTTATTTACTCTTACTGAAGGGAAAAATTCTGGAATTTCTTTGGTTTGAATTTCAATGACATCAACTTGTTGACCACCATCAAAATCTAAAGTGACCTCTACTTTATTTAATTTGTTAGGGTATAAACCTAAAACAGATATAGTTGTATCTGTTTTATGATCTTCAGTTGATTGTTCAACTGGAATTTCTCCTAAAACTTTTACATGAACACTACAAGGCTTGTCAGTTTTTATATTTAAGGTTGCAGTTAATGGCGAAATTTTATTTGGATTTAAAGTAGTTTCAATGCTATACTTTAAATTAGAATTATTACAACCTACAAAAAATAATGAAAGAAGAATAAGGGGAAAAATTGATTTTTTAAGTAAAGATATTTTAGTACACATAGTTAAAATTGTCTAATTATTCACATATATTATTTGAGCAACAATATACATTTAATTAATTTCTAATTACCGGTGTAAATATAAAAGTATTTTTCTATGTTCTTTTGAGCTTTAGGCTAAAGCGCCCAAATATCTTTCTGCATCTAAGGCCGCCATACAACCTGTTCCAGCTGCAGTTACAGCCTGTCTATACTCTTTATCTTGAACATCGCCTGCAGCAAAAACTCCAGGAATATTTGTTTTAGTTGTTTTTCCCTCAGTTATCAAATAACCCGTTTCATCCATGTTTAATACCCCTTTAAACAAGTCAGTATTTGGTTTATGACCAATTGCTATGAATATACCCATTACGGAAATTTCTTTTTTATCCCCTGAAATATTATTAACTATTCTAACTCCCTCGACTACATTATCTCCTAATACCTCATCTAATTCAGTATTAAATAATACCTCTATGTTTTCAGTTTTATTGACCCGATGTTGCATAGCTTTTGATGCTCTCATGTAGTCTTTACGAACCAAAACGGTAACCTTTTTACATATATTGGCCAAATATGTAGCTTCTTCAGCTGCTGTATCTCCAGCACCAACTACAATAACATCTTGTCCTTTATAGAAAAAACCGTCACAGGTCGCACAAGCTGAAACACCTCCACCAATTAATCGTTGCTCACTTTCTAATCCTAAATATTTAGCAGAAGCACCAGTTGAAATAATAACTGTATTTGCCTCAATAATTTTAGAACCATCAACAATTACTCGATGAATACCACCGGTTTCTTCACTTAAAACTACTTCAGTAACCATCCCAAAACGAACTTCTGTGCCAAATCGTTCAGCTTGATTTTTTAAATCCTCCATCATAGCTGTTCCATCAGTACCATTTGCATAACCTGGAAAATTATCAACTTCTGTAGTTGTTGTTAATTGCCCACCCATTTGAAGACCTGTGTACATCACTGGTCTCATATCTGCTCTAGCTGCATAAATAGCGGCAGTATAACCTGCTGGTCCTGAACCAATAATTAGGCATTTAATTTTTTCAATATTTTCAGACATTTTAAATCTATTTTTTTCATTACAAATGTAATTTTTTTTGATTTTCCAAGAGATGGATTTCAATAAATTTTTTAATTAATTATTAACGAAATTCAATCAAAATATTGATAAATATTTTTCAAAATTAAACGGTAAATAGGTATAATAATTTTAGAGTATAAAAATAATATATTAAGTTTGCGCTCTTATTTGTTTCGGGGTGTAGCGTAGCCCGGTCATCGCGCCTCGTTTGGGACGAGGAGGTCGCAGGTTCGAATCCTGCCACCCCGACATCATAAGCCTTGTTTAACAAGGCTTTTTTTGTTTATCATAGTTATAAAAAATGGATTTTAAACAAAAAAAACTACTTTAATCATAACCATTTACGAGAGTAAATAAAACTAAAACGTAAATTCTGAGCCTTTACTCAAACTACACTCTTTAAATTTACTACAAATTTTAACAAATCATTTTGTTTAATATTTTGCGTAAAAAGTTAAACATTTTGTATTTTTAGGGCGTAAAATATAGTCATGGCAAAAAAGAAAAAAATTACTCAAAATGACATTACTTCATGGTATATGGAATATGTCTTAAATCACAACAAAAAGCCTTCATCAGTTTATAGTTTTGCTAAAGAAAATAACTTTGATGAAAGTTTATTTTACACCTATTTTGCTTCATTTGAAGCTATCGAAAAAGGTGTATTTAAATCCTTTTTTAATAATACTGTCACATTATTAGAGAATAGTGAAGATTACTCAGATTTTGATGCACGAAACAAGTTGTTAAGTTTTTATTATACTTTTTTTGAAAATTTAACTGCAAATAGAAGCTATGTTGTTCATGCATTAGCAGGTAATAAAAATCAACTAAAATCCTTAGCTGCTTTAACAGAGCTGAAAAAATCATTCTCTGAATACATAGAAATATTAAATATCAAAACGATTGATTTTAAAGAAGAACGTTTAGAAAAAATTCAAACAAGATCTTTAAAAGAAACTGCATGGTTACAGTTATTGGTAACCATGAAATTTTGGTTAGAAGACACCTCATCCTCATTTGAAAAAACTGATATTTTTATTGAAAAATCTGTGAAAGCAAGTTTTGACCTCATAGACACTACACCTCTCAAAAGCATTATTGATTTTGGTAAGTTTTTATTTAAAGAAAAAATCCACAACAATTAGGCTAAATGAAAACCATAGATACTATCCCTACATCAAAAATTCAAAGAGCAACAAGAATGGTGCAGACAGGTGCCAAAGTTGGAGTAAACTACATAAAATATTATGGTGATAAGATTACAAAAACTGAGCAAGAGGCAAAACAACGTCTAAATGAAAATAATGCTGAAGATATTTATGACGGATTAAAGAAATTAAAAGGAAGTGCACTAAAAGTTGCTCAAATGTTGAGTATGGAAAAAAGTATTCTTCCACAAGCCTATGTTGAAAAATTTTCATTAGCACAATTCTCAGTTCCGCCATTGTCACCTGCACTAGTTATTAAGACATTTAAAAAATATTTTGGTAAACATCCCGATCAAATCTATGATAAATTTAACTCAACTTCAGTTAATGCGGCGAGTATAGGACAGGTTCATTCAGCTGAAAAATATGGAAAAAAACTAGCTGTAAAAATTCAATACCCCGGAGTAGCAGATAGTATTGCATCAGATTTATCACTTGTAAAACCAATAGCCATTAAAATGTTTAATATTAGAGGTAAAGACTCTGATAAATATTTTAAAGAAGTAGAAGATAAATTAGTAGAGGAAACCAATTATCTACTTGAACTTAACCAAAGTAAAGAGATTGTTGAAAAATGCAAACATATTCCAAACCTAAAATTTCCAAACTACTATCCGGAAATTTCATCAGATAGAATAATTAGTATGGATTGGATGAAAGGTGAACACCTTTCTGAATTTACTGCGTATAATGATAATTTAGAAGTATCAAATAAACTCGGTCAAGCGTTATGGGATTTTTATATGCATCAGCTTCATAATTTAAAAAAAGTACATGCAGATCCACATCCAGGGAATTTTCTTGTGTCTAATGAAAATAATTTAATCGCCCTAGATTTTGGATGTATGAAATCTATTCCAATTGATTTCTACATTCCTTATTTTGAATTAGCAATAGAAAAAAATATAAATAATCCTGAATTTTTCTTGAAAAAATTATACGAATTAGAAATTTTAAGAGAAGATGATTCACCTGAGGAAATAATTTTTTTCAAAGATCTTTTCTATGAGTTATTGAGTTTATTTACCAAACCATTTAATCAAGAGGTCTTTGATTTTTCTGATCCTGATTTCTTTAACAAGATTACTGAACTTGGGGAAAGGTATAGTAAAAGTACTGAGCTAAGAAAAATGAATGGTAATAGAGGTTCTAAACATTTTATATATATAAATAGAACATTCTTTGGTCTTTATAATTTAATGTTTGATTTAAAGGCTAATGAAATTAAAATCAACAATTATAAAAAATTGTAAATGCATTATACCAGAGAACAAATAAACAACCTTGAAAAGATTAAAAAAATTAATTTAATTAATTCATGCTCAGGCTATAAATCTGCCAACTTAATAGGCACTATCTCAAAAGAAGGGATAACTAATGTAGCTGTTTTCAGTTCCGTAACTCATTTAGGTTCTAACCCACCCACTCTAGGATTTATTTTAAGACCAACAACAGTTCCAAGAGATACTTACAAAAATATTCTAGAATCTGGTGTTTTTACCATTAATCATATCTACGAAGATATCATAGAAGATGCTCATCACACATCAGCAAAATATGAAGAAGCTATTTCAGAATTTGATATTACAGCATTAGAGGATGTGTACTTAAATAATTGTATTGCTCCTTTTGTGAAAGGATCTCCAGTTCAAATGGAAATGAAATTCATTGAGGAGTATCATATTAAATCGAATAATGTTATTCACATCATTGCAGAAATAAAAAATTTGTATATTAAAGATGATATTTTAAATCAAGATGGGTTTTTAGACTTAGCTAAAGCAAAAGTAGCTGCCATTAATGGATTAGATGCCTATGCTATTGCTAAGAATAATACTAGATTTAACTATCAAAGACCTAAGAAATTTAATACGATGAAGTAGTATGAAAATTCTCATTACAGGAGCAACTGGTTATATAGGAAAACGTTTAATCCCATTATTGTTAAACGAAGGACATCACTTAATATGCACTGTAAGAGATCTCGCTAGAATTGAACATCTTTATGCTAAAGATGATCATATAGAATTTGTTGAAATTGATTTTTTAAAAGTAAACTCTTTAAATTTAATTCCATCAGAATTTGACATTGCTTTTTATCTCATTCATTCCATGTCTAATTCTGCAAAAGAGTTTCACATTCTTGAAGAACGATGTGCTTTTAATTTTAAGCGTGCTTTAGAAAAAACAACTGTAAAGCAAGTCATTTATCTCAGTGGTATAACAAATGACACCAAACTTTCTAAGCATTTACTTTCTAGAAAAAATGTTGAAAATACACTCCAATCTAAACATTATGCTTTAACTACTTTTAAAGCTGGAATTATTGTTGGTTCTGGAAGCTCCTCATTTGAAATAATCAGAGATTTAGTTGAAAAACTTCCCTTTATGATTGCACCAAAGTGGTTGAATACAAAAACACAACCCATTGGAGTTAGAGATGTTTTATCTTATTTAACAAAAGCAATTGGTAAAGAAGAGTTGTATCATAAATCATTTGACATTTTTGGCCCTCAGATATTAACTTACAAAGAAATGCTTTTACAATTCGCAAAGTTCCGTGGATTAAATAGAACAATAATTACAGTTCCAATAATGACACCAAAACTTTCTTCTTATTGGTTGTATTTTGTAACATCAACGTCTTATAAATTAGCCTCTTCTCTCGTAAATAGTATGGGGATAGAGATTATAGGTGAAAAATCACCTATAAATTCACTATTGAAAATTCGCCCAATGAATTACAAAAAAGCTGTAGAATTAGCTTTTATTAAAATTGAACAAAATAGTATCATCTCTAGCTGGAAAGATTCATACATAAGTAGTGGAAAACTCCAAAACATTCATAAATATATCAACGTACCTAGCTATGGATGTTTTAAAGACTTCAAACAAAGAAATGTAATAAATACAGAAAAAACTATCAATAAAATTTGGTCTATTGGTGGAGATAACGGATGGTATTATGGGACATTTTTATGGAAAATCAGGGGGTATATAGATCAGTTTTATGGAGGAACAGGCTTAAGAAGAGGAAGAAGAAGCCCCACAGAATTACTTGATGGAGACGCATTAGATTTTTGGAGAGTAATTTATGCCGATAAAAAGCAAAAGAAATTATTGCTTTATGCAGAAATGAAGTTACCTGGTGAAGCTTGGTTGGAATTTAAAATTGAAAATGATGTTTTATACCAAACAGCAACATTTAGACCTAAAGGAGTTGCTGGCAGACTATATTGGTACTTAGTTACACCACTTCATTGGTTTGTTTTTAACGGGATGATTAATAGAATAATTAAAACAAAATAGTTGAAAAAACAGCATTTGCCATTAAAATATTGTTCAGTTTGTGAAAAACCATTTAACTGGAGGAAAAAATGGGAAAAAAATTGGGATCAAGTTAAATACTGTAGTGAAAGATGCAGGAGAAATAAACAACAAATAAGTAAAAGTTGACTAATAAATCAGAAATAAAAAATACGACAGGACTAGTTTGGTTTGGAAACGACCTACGAGTTCATGATAATGATGTATTATCTCTTGCAATAAAAAATCATTCCAGAGTAATAGGTATATACATCATAGACCCCAAATTATTCGAAGAAAATGAATTTGGATTTAAAAAAATGGAGCTATTTAGAACACAATTTCTTTTAGAATCTTTGAATGATCTTCAACAGCAATTATTAAGAAAAAATATTTCCTTACTTGTTTTTATAGACAAGCCAGAAATTAGACTTAAGGCTATTTGTGACAGTTATAAAATTAATTCTATTTACAAACAAAAAGAGTGGACCTATGAAGAAAATATTTCCAAAATTAAGGTTCAAAAACTTTTAAGCGAAAACATCAAAATCATAGAGATATACAATCAATTTTTATATCATCCTGAAGATATTAACATCAAAATCGAAAGTATTCCTCAAGTATTTTCTAATTTAAGAAAGAAATTAGAAAAATATGTAGCCATAAGACCTAAAACTGAGATTCTAAAATTAAATTCAAATAATATTATTGATAACACTACTACTATTCCTTCATTATATGATCTTGGTTTTAATATTTTCAAAAAAGATAAAAAAACTGCTTTCCCATTTAGTGGTGGTGAAAATGAAGCACTAAAAAGATTAACTAATTATTTTTTTGAAACAAAAAAATTAGGATTTTATAAAAAGACAAGAAATGGATTAATAGGCACAGACTATAGCTCCAAATTTTCTCCTTGGTTAGCCAATGGTTCTATTTCT
>Ga0233397_1000055_pt1 | contig 60149 bp, 50 predicted proteins | sample 35DmetaG_FD_189957 | JGI IMG/M metagenome (GOLD analysis project Ga0233397, IMG submission 189957) | Seawater microbial communities from Monterey Bay, California, United States - 35D | ecosystem: Environmental > Aquatic > Marine > Coastal | place: USA: California | collected 2016-10-20
GTGTCTTTCGCCGTTTTTAAATGATCTGTTACTTTCATACTGAAATTCAATAAGGCATTAAAGATACACTTATTGCTCTTTACCGCCCAAGAATTAGGGTTTATTTAAGCAATTGTTCTGCATAAACCAAATCTGCCCTTGTTGTAATCTTAATGTTTTCGATATTTCCCGCTACTGTGTGAACTTCCTGACCCGATTCCTCAACAAGACTCGCATCATCAGTAATTCCTGAATGGAATTCACGTTCATACGCTTTTTTAAGAATTGCGTTTGCAAAACATTGCGGTGTTTGTACCATTAAAAATTGTGACCGATCTACAGCTTTTGTAGCGTCTCCATCAACCATTCGAAGGGACTCATTCAAGGGAACCACTGGGACCACTGCTTTTGCTGTTTGAACTTCAGCTGCACACAGTTTCAGTGTGTCGAGACTGACCAAAGGGCGAACTCCATCATGAACCATGATGTATTCACCGGTACAAAAGTCCAGAGCATTTTTAATGGAGTCATAGCGCTCTTTTCCTCCAGTAACAATTCGGTGTGGGATTTTAAACTCTTGTTCTTGAATTAACTGTTCCCAATAATCCTTCCATTCTTCCGGGAGTGTGAGTATAATTTGACAACGGCTATTAAAAAAATAAAACTGCTCAATTGTGTACATTAACAAAGGCCGTTCTTTCACAAGCATAAACTGCTTTGGAAGTTTTGCCCTCATTCTTTTTCCTATACCTCCTGCGGTTATAATAACTGAAAATGTGTCCACGAGATAAAGGTAGTTATTTGATTGATAAGACATCTTCAGTGGAACAAAAAAACCTCCCCAATTGTTGAGGAGGTTTTTTAAACCGTTTATGGTCCGGGATCATTTTAGCTGATCCGGATCTTTTTCTGCTTGCGCATTGAATTTTCTTTGCAAATTAAGCCAATAGAACAAACCTACAAAACCGAGGAGAACTGCTCCAGTGTTTACCAAAAATGTGGTTGGCATGTCATTTTCTAAGATATTGAATGTCCATTGTAACACATCCCCAAGTCCTCTAAAAAATCCATCTAATGTCATAGTCTATTGATTTATTGACTACAAAGAAAATGATTTTTTTAAAATGAGGCACCATCTATGAGACAAAAAGTTCTTCTGCGCATTACAGTTTGAATTTGCTGTAAAAAAAAATAATTTTTCTCTCTTAATAAAGATGAATAAAATCAAATCACAGACGCGACAAGCTGGGTTAACTCAATGAACTGATCAACACTCAAAACCTCTGGGCGTAAAGCTAAAAATTCGTGATCAAGACCTTTTCCTTTGATCAACGGTTTGATTGAATTTCGAATCGTTTTTCTGCGTTGATTGAAGCTCATTTTTACAAGCTGTTTGAACAATTTTTCATCGCATGGGAGTTTGTCCCGGTCATTTCTGACGCAACGAATAACACCAGACTTCACTTTTGGAGGAGGATTAAAAACATGCTCATCCACTGTAAAACAATAGTCAATATCATAATACGTCTGTAAAAGCACACTCAATATCCCGTATTGTTTTGATCCTGGCGACTCTGCAACGCGCTGTGCAACTTCCCGCTGAAACATTCCCATTATTTCGGGGATTTGGTTTCTAAAGTCGATGCACTTAAATAAAATTTGTGAAGAAATATTGTACGGAAAATTACCAACCACCGAGAATGGTTCGTCTCCCAACAATGCATTTAAATCGGCCTTCAAAAAATCGGCTTCAAGTAGTTTTCCTTCAAGGGCGGGGAAATTCTTCTTTAAATAATCAATGCTTTCCGTGTCAACATCCATCGCCCAAACATCGAGGTCGTTCTTGAGAAGAAATTCGGTCAGCGCACCCATTCCAGGTCCAATCTCCAGCACTTTCTTACATCCTCTGCTCTTTTGGTATTGATTCGCTATTTTCTGACAGATGTTCTTATCCGTAAGAAAATGCTGCCCAAGATGCTTCTTCGCTTTAACGCTCATGCTTAAATTCTTCAAGAACTGTTAATAATGTCCGAAACGCAGCAAACTTGCCCCCGTATTTCTCTGTATGCTCCATCTGCAATTTGGAAGCATGCTGTTCTTGGTATTGATCATACAACTCTTGACTTGGTGCAACATACGAAATTGCATAGGTCGCACCCCCTTCTTCCTCACCGTGAACACGAGAAATCCTCGCCTCAACAAAACAATTGGTATTCATTACATCGGGAATGTGCTTTGATTTCATCCAATTCAACCAATCCTCCTGAATCGAAAGATCAATACTAACGGTTACATTATATAATATCATTGTACAAAGATACGATTAATGCGTTGTACGCCTTATTGCGTTTGAAGAAGGGGTTTGAATTTCCATTACTACGGTTTTGACACCAGCTGGACAGCTTTTTGTACTTCATTGTCTTCCGGGTTAACAACTTGATAATAGCCTTGTTCTACCCATATTTGCCGTGCAATTTCTCCCTTCAGAATACGCTTGATTCTCGACTTACTGTGCTGGATTTCATCATTCCGAACCTGAATCCCATATTCAGATTTGGCAAAATTGACAAAACGATCCAAAACAGCATCAGTCACAAAAAATGAGCTCCTGTACTGACGTACAGACGACCACTTGTTGCGCTTGTTTTGAACGAAATCAAACGCAAAAGTTGTAAAAGCAGGTGTCATTCTTAATTCAGACAAATACCAGCTCGAACCAGAGGAATCAGCAGGTACAAAAACATCTGGCATAATGCCTCCTCCACCGTATACGGTTCTGCCCTGAGGGGTTGTGAACTTAAGTGAGTCAACAAAGTATGAGGAGTCTACTTCATACATCTCACCATTATCATACCGAACCATCTGGTCGCTGTAATAATCTTCAATGTCTCCATTGTAAGGTTTTTGGATACACCTTCCTGAAGGGGTGTAGTAACGGGCAATTGTTAAACGCAAATTACTTCCATCTCTCAATCGGACATCTTCTTGTACAAGACCCTTTCCGAAAGAGCGCCGACCAATAATGACTCCACGGTCATTGTCTTGAATCGCTCCGGCCAAAATTTCAGAAGCTGAGGCACTGTTCGAATTTATAAGAACGGCTAGCTTAACATCTTTCAAATTACCATATGCTGTAGAACTATAGGTGCGTTCCCCAACATTTTCCCCTTTCGTTTTTAATAGAGGTACGTCCGCACGAAAAAATTCATCTGCTATTTCAGTTGCACAAGACAAAACACCTCCACCATTGTTACGAAGATCCAGAATCAATTGCTTCATCCCTTTTGACTTTAATTCATAAACGGCAGTACGAAATTCTCTCGCTGTCTCAATCGAAAAACGATCGATCTTAATGTAACCAATCGACCCGCGAATGATGTATGAAGCACTGACGGACTCAACAGGAATTGACCATCTAATTACGGTCTTTTTATTAATTGCTCCTGCTCGAAGCAACGAAAGATCTACTTTTTTACCTTCTTGACCTTTCAACAATTCCATAACTCGTGCATTCGTTATATTTTTTCCAGCAATTGGAGTGTTGTCAACTTTCAAAATTTTATCTCCCGCCTTGACCCCTGCTCTCATTGATGGAGAATTAGGCAACACATTTGTCACACAAACAGTATCTCGAATAATAAAAAACCGTATTCCAACACCTCCAAACTTCCCTTGAATGTCTTCATTAACACGCTTTAAATCTTTTGCAGAAATGTAATTGCTGTGCGGATCCAAACGGTGGAGCATGTCTTCAATTGTTTGTTCAAAAAGATCATTTCCGTTCAAGTCGTCTACATACTTTCTGTCCAAAACCTCAAGTACGTCGTTCAGCTTTTCGTATTTCATACTCTCCTCAGAATAGCCGTTTGCCTCTTTTGGGGGTGTCAGCCAATTGCCTAAAAACAATCCGATTGCCATAGCAAAAGCAAGAAGCACGGGAAGTAAATATGAACGCTTATTCTGCTCCATCAGAAACATCTTCAATTTGAACGACCTCAATACCCGCACGCCTCAGGAATTCAATTCCGCTATTGTCTTTGTACTCTTTGATAAATACAACTTTATTGATTCCCGATTGCACAACCAGTTTGCTGCAATCTTTGCATGGTGAAAGTGTAAGATACAGTGTAGCACCGTTACAATTGTGTGTTGATTTGGCAACTTTCAATATTGCATTTGCCTCAGCATGAAGAACATACCAATGGGTTTCTCCTGATTCATTTTCACAACAATTGTCAAAACCACTTGGAGTTCCATTGAACCCATCAGAAATAATCATTCCGTCTTTTACAATGAGTGCTCCAACTTGCTTTCTCGAGCAGTGGGATAATTCTGCCCACGTGCGGGCCATTCTCAGATAGGCCTTATCGTATCTTAATTGCTTTGCGCGTTCTTTCATAGTTTTTTCCATTCCAAAGGTAATTAATTTGCGCATTCAGAAAATCAAGAATTTGAAGCAAAGAACACAAAGATTGTTAAGGCAAGTGGCATTAATAGAAAAGGAGAATGCTACTTTCAATTTAAAATCATCCTTAACTTACTCCGCTCTTGAAACCCTGTTAATTCAAAAATTTATAGCCAACGCCTCGAACCGAAATAAAATAAACCGGTTCTTTGGGATTGTCCTCGAAGGTTTTTCTAAAATGAAGAATAAAATTATCAATGGTCCGAGTTGTAGGAAATTGATCCTTCCCCCAAACTTTATCAAGAATCTCAGTTCTCGATATCACTTCGCCTTGTTTCGAATAAAACAATTGCAACAAAGCAACTTCTCTTTTTGACAGTGTTGTTTCCTGTTTTGAAATTGTATCGACAACAACAAACGTTCTAAAATTAACTTGGCAGTTTCCTATTGTTATTATTTCCTCTCCCGCTTTTGGGGTCATATTTAACAAAACAGCAACACGCAAGAGCAACTCTTCCAAATCAAAGGGTTTTGGCAGGTAATCGCTACCTCCCGCTTTCAAGCCTTCTATCCGATCTGATGTTGTTCCTTTTGCGGAAAGGAACAAAATTGGAACGTTCGACTTTTTACGGATCAATCGGCAGAGATCAACCCCCGAAACATTGGGCAACATCACATCCAAGATAACGAGGTCAAAATCAAAATTGCGTTTGAACAATTCAAGTGCTTCAGCACCATCTTGAACAAGCGTTACGTCATGTGACTCCATCTCTAAGTTCAGGCGCACCATTTCGGCAATACTGCTCTCATCTTCAACAACACAAATTTTTGACATTCCTCAATCTTTTCGACCAAAAATAGAATTTCCATTCCATTTCATTGCGCCAATTTCAATACAATATACGGATGTTAGTCTTTCGTTGAAAACTAATCTTATTTTTTGTCAATGTTAGGTCCATTAAACTATTAATTTGGAGTACATTTGCTACTTCCATTAATTCAAAATTTTCTCAGAAATGAGCGCAAGAAAAGAGATAAAATCGGCTTTAATTTCAGTATTCGACAAAGGTGGCCTTGAGCCAATTGTAAAAGCACTTCATAAAAACGGAGTTACCATCTATTCAACTGGTGGCACACAGTCGTTTATTGAAGATCTTGACATCCCTGTTGTTCGTGTTGAAGACTTAACTTCATACCCGTCGATCCTTGGAGGTAGAGTCAAAACACTACACCCAAAAGTGTTTGGAGGAATTTTAAATAGGAGAGACCACGAAGAAGACCAAGCGCAAATTGCTGAATATGAAATTCCAAATCTTGACCTCGTAATTGTTGATTTATACCCATTCGAGGATACTGTTGCATCTGGCGCTGATCATGGTTCAATCATTGAAAAAATTGATATCGGCGGCATTTCATTGATTCGCGCTGCTGCAAAAAATTACAAAGATGTCGTAATCATTCCTTCAAAAAATCAATACGCCACATTTCTTGATATTATTTCAAGCAACAACTGTGCAACATCGCTTGGCGAGCGTAAAGATTTTGCAAGAGATGCTTTCGATATTTCGTCGCATTACGACAGTCATATCTTCAACTACTTCAATAACGATAAAAAAGAAACCTTTAAACAAAGTATTTCTCAAAATCAAACCCTCCGCTACGGAGAAAACCCACATCAAAAAGGAATCTTTCATGGTGACATGGGGGCATTGTTTGATAAATTGCACGGGAAAGAGCTCTCCTACAACAACCTTCTCGATGTAGATGCTGCGGTCAATTTAATGGCTGAATTTAAAAATGATGACCCTACGTTTGCCATTTTAAAACACAACAATGCATGCGGTTTGGCAACAAGAAATACAATTGAACAAGCATACGTTGACGCATTGGCCGGTGATCCCGTAAGTGCTTTTGGTGGAATTTTAATCAGCAACAAAAAAATTGACGTTGCAACAGCGAATCATATTCATGAATTGTTCTGTGAAGTAGTAATTGCCCCATCATTTGAAGCTGAGGCATTGGAAATACTTAAGGGGAAAAAGAACAGAATCATTCTTGTTCAGAAAGAAGCTGAACTTCCAAAACGTCAATTCAGAACGCTATTAAACGGTGTCTTGGAGCAAGATAAAGATTTTAAATCTGAGGTTAAGTCTGATCTAGAAAACAGAACCGAGGCGGCACCTTCTGAGAATGAAATTGAGGATTTGTTGTTTGCAAATAAACTTGTAAAACACACAAAATCAAATACGATTGTACTGGCAAAAAACAAACAACTTTTGGCAAGCGGAACAGGTCAAACTTCTCGAGTTGATGCCCTAAGACAAGCGATTCACAAGGCGCAGTCTTTTGAATTTTCTCTCGATGGTGCTGTAATGGCTTCCGATGCATTTTTCCCGTTCCCCGATTGTGTTGAAATTGCAGACAATGCAGGGATTACAGCGGTCATTCAACCAGGAGGATCAATTAAAGACACGTTGTCCATTGATTATTGTAATGACCACAACATGTCGATGGTTTTTACAGGAAATAGACATTTTAAACACTAAAATGAAACCTTTTCTGTAAAATACGCCCATACTAAACTAGGAAATTGTATTTTTAACACACCAAGCAATAGAAAGGCAAAAAATGGGATTATTTAGCTTCTTAACACAAGAAATTGCAATTGACTTAGGAACAGCAAACACACTTATCATTATGAATGATAAAGTTGTTGTTGATGAGCCTTCAATTGTTGCGAAAGACATTCAGTCTGGAAAAGTTGTTGCGATCGGAAAGAAGGCACAGCAAATGCATGGAAAGACCCACAAGCTCATTGAAACAGTGCGTCCTTTGCGTGATGGTGTAATTGCAGATTTTCAAGCTGCGGAACAAATGATCCGAGGCATGATCAAAATGATTGGAACGGGACGAAGTATGTTCAATCCCTCATTGCGTATGGTCATATGTATTCCTTCAGGCATCACAGAAGTGGAAAAGCGTGCTGTTCGAGATTCCGCTGAACATGCGGGTGCAAAAGAAGTGTATTTAATTCACGAACCTATGGCCGCTTCAATCGGTATCGGTATAGATGTCGAAGAACCAATGGGAAATATGATCATTGATATTGGCGGAGGAACTTCTGAAATCGCAGTCATTGCACTTGGAGGAATTGTTTGTGACAAATCAATCCGTGTTGCCGGAGATGATTTTACCAAAGACATTGAAGACTACATGCGTCGTCAACACAATATTTTAGTTGGAGAACGCACAGCAGAAGAAATTAAAATTAATGTAGGAGCTGCACTTCCGGAGTTGGGAAATCCGCCTGAGGATTGGGCAGTTCAGGGCCGTGATCTTATGACCGGGATTCCAAAAGAAATTGTGATCACGTATACTGAGGTAGCGCATGCCCTTGACAAAACAATCTCGAAGATAGAAGAAGCCATTTTGAGTGCCTTAGAAATGACACCTCCTGAACTCTCTGCTGATATCTACAAGACTGGGATTTATCTGGCCGGTGGTGGATCGATGCTTCGTGGCTTAGATCACCGAATTTCAATGAAAACAAAATTACCCGTTCACATCGCAGAAGATCCTTTAAGAGCAGTGGCCCGAGGAACAAGTATTGCCTTGAAGAACATTGATCGATTCCAGTTCCTCATCCGGGACTAATCGTCTCAATTTCATGCGAGAGAGACCAAGTATTTTTTCGTTTTGTGTTTGTTCAGTAATTAATCAACATTATTTTTTTAACAAACTATAAATCAATGTGCCCTTTTGCTGGGCGTTATTCGTATTTTTGATACATGCGTAATTTTCTTGCTTTTATACGGCGGTTTCGTGTGCTTTTACTGTTTGTCCTTCTTCAAGGACTGGCGTTGTCCATGTATTTTACGTTTTTGACTTTCCCACGTTCACAATACATGACCACAGCCTCATATATATCGGGCCATGCATTTGAATTCACAAACAACATAACGCAATATTTACATCTCAAAAAAAACAATACAGCATTACAAAAAGAGAATGTCCGGTTAAGAAGTAAACTCCCACAAAACTTACTTCAGCTTGACCGAGAATATATTACGATTAATGACACATTGCATCGAATTCAATACGAATACCTCCCTGCACGCGTGATTAATTCTACTCACTCAAAGCGGAATAATTATTTTACGATCGACATCGGTTCTTCCCAGCGCGTTGAGCGGGGTATGGGGGTGATCTCAAGCAAAGGAGTGATTGGTGTCATTCAAAATGTAAGTGAAAACTTTGCAGTTGTCCGTACATGCTTAACTGAAAAAGTTCGAATCGCAGCCATGATTGAATCGACTGGAGAACACGGATTTATTGATTGGAAAGGGGAGAATTCAAAGTACGGCACGTTAAGTGGAATAAGTAATGATAGCAAAATAAAAAAATGGGATGCTATCGTGACACGCGGTAGCGCAGGGATGTTTCCTCAAGGAATTCCTATTGGAAAAATAGTAAGCTCAATAATAATTGAAGGGAAACCGCTTTGGGACATTACCCTCTTATTCGCCGAAAACTTCCGAACCGTTCAGCGGGTATATGTCGTAAAAAACCAATTGTCAAGAGAACAAGCTCAATTAGAAGCACATCACCAATCCACAAACACACAATGAATCTAACCTTGAAAAATATAGTGCGCTTTGTACTGTTCTTTGTGTTACAGGTGCTTGTCTTGAACCAAATTGAAATCGGAACTGGGGCTCAAATTATGATTTATCCTCTTTTTATTTTTTTGCTTCCCGTTGAGCTAAATGTCATCTTTCTAATGGCCATTGGATTTGCGTTAGGAATCTGCATCGATGCGATGTCAAACACATACGGTCTGCATGCATCTTCTTTATTAACCATGGCCTATTTAAGACCAGCAATCTTCAGAATTTTTGCCCCCCGTGATGGATATGATGCCTTATTGGAAACAAATCTGTATACGATGGGAAGCAAATGGTTCGTCAAAACATTTGGAATCTTATTGCTTGTCCATCATTTTTGGTTTTTTATGCTTGAAATGTTTAAGCTGAATGAAGTTTTGTATGTGTTTCAAAAAACAGGTTTAAGTGCGCTTATCTCGTTTTTAATTTCTGTTTTCTTGCAATTTTTATTTCTACGTAAACCGAAGCGAAATGAAGCATGATTCGCGAAAATATGTGATTCTCACGTTTTTCATCCTCATCGGGGCAATCTATGTATTGAAGTTGTTTTACATGCAAGTCGTTGATGATCATTGGAAACTTCGATCCCAACAAATTACGGAACAACGAAGAGAGATTACTCCTCCCCGAGCAATCGTATACGATAGAAATGGAAAAATGGTCATCTCTAACAATACCCATTACAACCTAATGGTTTGTGAGGCTGAGCTTGAAGATTTCGATATCCAAGCTTTTTCTGAATTAATCGGCTGGACTCCAGAACAAATCCGCAAGCGATTTGTTGAAATCCGTGATGGAGAAGGAACATACAAAAACCCACATACTGGCCAAATCGACTCCAATTACCAACGCATCCGATCGTATCCATTCATAAAAGAGTTGACCGCAAATGAAATGTCGAAAATTGCGCCCCACCTGGACCGATTTAAGGGATTTTACGAACTTGAAACAAGCATGCGAAGTTATCCGTTTGGAAACGCCGCAAATATCTTAGGATACCTCAATGAGGTGAATAAAGATGATCTAAGCAAGTACCCTTTCTACAAAGCAGGTGACTATATGGGTCGATCGGGAATTGAACGCTACTACGACAGTTATTTTCGCGGACAGAAAGGAGTTAAATACATTGTTCAATCAGCACGAAACAATCAGATTGGATCGTTCGAAAATGGAGCTTACGATACTACTGCGGTTCAAGCTCCACCACTCCATCTCGGTTTGGACGCAGAACTTCAAGGGTATGGTGAACAGCTCATGGCAAACAAAAAGGGGTGTATCGTTGCTATTGAACCATCCACAGGTGAAATCCTTGCGCTGATTTCTGCGCCGTCTTACGATCCAAACCTTTTGGTTGGACGCAGAAACATCTCCGAAAATTATCCTGGATTAAAATCCGATAAGAATACTCCTCTCTTCCCTCGTCCATTGGCATCACAATACATGCCAGGATCAACATTTAAATTGATCCAATCACTCGTTGGAATGCAAGAAGGTGTAATTACAGCAAATACAGGTTTTGCTTGTAACAAAAGCGTAGTTGGATGTCACAATCACCCGTCAGCACAAAATGTCGCACAGGCAGTTCAAATGTCGTGCAACCCATACTTTTACGCTGTTACACGAAGAATTATTCAGCAGAAAAAACGAAAAAACCCACGAGAAGATGCCGCAATCGGTCTGGGAAAATGGGCAAACTATATGTATCGATTTGGTTTGGGTAAGAAGTTAGACACCGATATTACAGGTTTAACATCAGGCTTGATTCCGACACCTAAATATTATGACAAATGGTACGGTCATCATCAATGGAAATTTTCAACAATTCAATCCATTTCCATTGGGCAAGGAGAAGTGCAGCTCACCCCTCTTCAATTGGCCAATCTTGCCGCTATTATGGCCAATCGAGGTTGGTATTACACACCACATTTTGTCAAATCTATTGGTGATACAGGCCCATTAAAAAAATATACAAAGAAGAACTACACCTCAATTGATGCATCACATTTCGATGCTGTAATCGAAGGAATGAGACGCTGTGTGCATGAAGAAGGGGGGACAGCGAGAAGAGCACGTGTAGAGGGCTATACCGTTTGTGGAAAAACTGGAACAATCGAAAACTACATCGGTTCAGTGAAACAAAAAAATCACTCCGCATTCATCTGTTTCGCTCCAATGAAACAACCAGAAATTGCAATCTCTGTCTTCGTAGAAAATGCTGGAGATAGTGGTGGTACTTGGGCCGCTCCAATTGCAAGTTTAATGATTGAAAAATACCTCAACGGAGAAGTTAAAGACACAATAAAAGAACAACGCATATTGGATGCTAAATTGTCGATCTGGAAATGAGAAAAAGTCAATCAATAACAAATGGTGTTGACTGGGTATTACTCGGTGCTGTGATCTTATTGATGGCATTAGGGGTTGCAACTGTATACTCAACAGCCTTTGATCCAGAACATCCCAGTATATTTGACTTTTCTCAAGTCTATGGGAAACAAATTGTTTGGATTTCGATCTCCTTATTCTTAGGTATTCTTGTCTTTTTAATTGATTCTGAAATTTATCGAAAATTTGCACTTCCAATTTTTATTTCCAGCATGTTGCTTCTCGTTATCGTCCTTTTTATGCCTGCAAAAAATGGGGCAAGGGCCTGGCTAGGTATTGGATCACTGGGGATTCAACCCGGAGAGTTCGCTAAAATTGCAGCAGCAATCCTCTTGGCGCGGTATCTCGCTGATTTCAATCAAAAGCTACAAACCATTCGCAACGTTCTGCTTGCCAATACGATAATACTTGTTCCAATGGTACTGATTCTGCTTCAGCCGGATGCCGGGACCTTCGTCGTATTCACCTCATTTCTATTCGTAATGTACCGTGAAGGAGTAACGTATGACCCTCTCGTTTTGAAGGCCGTAAACCTACTTCCAGGAGTAAAATTCAAACAAACATGGGTAGGAGTGCACTTTATTCCCATTCTTTTTGTGGTTGTATTCTTGAGTATTGCCACGCTATTGGTAAGTAATGAAACCATTACCGTTGATATGTTCCCAGGAACAACATTTTCAGGATACTGGGGTGTTTTTGTATTCCTTTTCATCTTCTCGTTGGTTTTTTTCTTTGTGCTACGATTGCTATTGAGCAAGCGTGATAAAAAACGAGCTATAATCATTGCCACAATCGGGTTTATTCTCGCCGTGAGCATTACTAAAACTGTTGATTTTGGATTCCAAAAACTAGCTCCTCATCAAAAAGAGAGAATTGAACTCTTTCTTGGTTTGACCGATAATGAACGCGCAAAAGACGGTGTAGACTACAATAGAAATAGAGCAATTACTGCGGTTGGATCAGGCGGTTTCTCAGGGAAAGGATACATGAATGGGGTTTTGGCCAATGTCCGTAGCAATCATGTTCCAGAGAGCGAAACGGATTTTATTTTTTGTCCTTTTGCAGAAGAATGGGGTTTTATAGGAACGTCATTTTTAATTTCACTCTATCTTTTCATACTGCTTCGCATTGTTGTTATCGCTGAGCGCCAAAGATCTACATTCAACCGGGTTTATGCCTACTCTGTTGCGATGATCTTGTTCTATCACTTTGGAATTAATATCGGAATGAGCATCGAATTTGCCCCTGTCATTGGAATTCCACTTCCCTTTTTTAGCTATGGAGGTTCTTCTATGATGTCATTTTCTATAATGATGTTTATTTTACTGAAATTGGACAGTCAACGAAAAGATGTTCTTAATTGACCTTGTTGTAGCGCAAAATATAAAGGAGAATCCTTATTTTTAACCCTGAGACGGTAATCATGAGTAAAGTGAAAAAAAGCAACCCCGAGATTCCAAAAGGAAAAAAAACAAAGGACACGGAGAAATTGAAGTTTACGAAAAAGACACGTGCGCTTCTTTTCATCTGCTGTTGGGTTCTCGCTCTATTGCCGCTATTTGTTATCACCTATTTGTTTTCCTCGCAGCCAGAAGAAGAGTTGCCATCCGTAGAGATGCTTGAAAATCCTCCCGAGCTTTTGGCCTCTGTTATTTTTTCAGACGACGGGAAAACAGAATTGGGAAGGTATTGGAGCGTGAATAGAACAAGTGTTGAATACAAAGACATTTCACCTTATGTTTTTGATGCGCTAATCGCCACTGAAGATGAACGGTTTCATGAACATTCTGGAATTGACTTTAGGGGACTCGCACGAGCGATAGGTAATATGGGGAATAAAGGGGGAGCATCAACAATTACACAACAACTTGCAAAACTGCTTTTCACATTGCAAGAACGCCAACGAATTGCCCGACTGCGTGCTGAGGGGAAAGAAATTCCATCTGGCCCATCTGGCATCATGAAGCGATTGAATGAGAAAATTAAAGAAAATATAATTGCCGTCCGTTTAGAAGAGCGTTACACAAAAGAAGAAATCATAACGATGTACTTAAATCAATTTGATTTTTTACACAATGCCGTGGGAATTGAAAACGCCGCAAAAGTATATTTCAACAAAAAACCAATCGACCTTACAAAATCAGAGGCGGCTATGCTGGTCGGAATGTGTAAAAATCCATCCTTATACAATCCATACACATATCAAATAAAAAATTACCGCCCTGCAGCATCCAAAAAATTCAATGTTACGAGAAAAAATGTCACTGACAGTCAAATTCAAACGCTGCGGTCAGAAGACTCAACGCGGGCACATGAACGACGAAATCAAGTACTTTTCCAATGGAAACGAAACACAATAAACGGTAACAAGTCATTAAAAAACAAAATGAAACAGGCGGAATACGATTCCTTAATTAAAAAATCCTGTAAAACCGATTATCAAGTCGTAGACCACCGTCAGGGTATTGCTCCATACTTCAGGGAATCGCTACGTGGAGACCTTTCAGTACTTTTTAAAACAAAAAATTCAGACGGATCATACAAATACGCAAAACAAGATGGCACACCATACAACGTGTACAAAGACGGCCTTAAAATTTACACAACAATCAACGCAGCGATGCAACAACACGCTGAAAATGCTGTTCAAAAACATTTAAAAAAGAACTTACAACCTGCCTTTGAAAAAAACAATAGAAAACTCAGGAACTTTCCTTTTACCAATCGAATCAGTAATAAAGTTGCAGAAACATTGATGAATTCAGGACGCAAGCAATCTGAGCGATGGCGAAAAATGCGACTTGCTGGAATGAATGATGATGACATTCTAAAATCATTTGATTTTCCGATCCCAATGCGGATTTTTTCTTGGGAAGGAGAGACGGATACGGTAATGACTCCAAACGATTCAATTCGATACTACAAAAGTTTATTGCAGGCAGGAATGATGTCAATCGAACCATCAACTGGATTTGTGAAAACATGGGTCGGTGGTATTAATTTTCACCATTTTGCATACGACCACGTGAAACAGGGTACACGACAAGTAGGCTCCACAATCAAGCCATTTGTATATTCCACTGCGCTCTCCATGGGCGTTGTAAAACCTTGTACCCCTTTGGAAGGGGGAACCACAACATGTGTAGATGTTTTCGGACCAGATGGACAAGTGCAAAAAAGATGGTGCCCAAAAGGGGAACTAAAAACCAATGCCACTGTTGAGAATTGTCTGGCAAACTCGAACAACCCCGGGACAGTTCAGGTAATGTCAAAGATGGGAGGCTATGCCGGTCCAAAAAATATTTCAAAATTATTGAAAGACCTTGACATTAATTTGCGCCCAGAAGACGAAGTTCCATCGATATGTCTTGGCGTCATGGATTTATCCGTTTACCAGATGGTAGCGGCGCAAGCAATGCTTGTAAATCATGGAATTTACAACAGACCCACAACTGTTTTAAGAATTGAAGATCGGAATGGAAATGTAATTTACAGTGCCGAACCGCATTCAAAAGAAGTATTGAATGCCAACCTCTCTCACCGCGTAATTCAGATGATGAAAGGTGTCGTGCAGTATGGAACGGGGGCATCACTCCGAGGAACTTGGGTCGGCGATTGGGGCGGAATAAAACACCCGATGGCAGGAAAAACAGGAACAACGCAGAACAACTCTGACGGCTGGTACATGGGACTAACTCCTGAATTGGTTACTGGAGTTTGGGTTGGTGCAGAAGACAGAGCTGTTCGATTTAAAACAATGAAATGGGGACAGGGAGCTAGAATGGCACTTCCAATATTTGGCTATTTCATGCAAAGCCTTTACAGTGACAGATCAATTGGCCTATCCACTGCGGATTTTAAAGAACCTGCCGGATACGATCCCAACGAATTCGACTGTGAAAACACAGAGGACTCAACAAACAGTAGTTCATTTGGAATTTAAAAATTATGAATAAAATTGTAGCAAACCCAGAAGAAGCACTTAAGGGAGTAGAGAGCAATATGACATTGATGCTTGGAGGTTTTGGGCTCTGTGGAATTCCTGAAAATTCAATCACTCAGTTGGTGAAATTAGGAGTTACAGGGTTGACATGTATCTCTAACAATGCTGGAGTAGATGATTTTGGTCTTGGGCTCTTACTCCAAGGAAAACAAATCAAAAAAATGATTTCTTCGTATGTTGGTGAAAATGATGAATTTGAGCGTCAAATGCTTTCAGGAGAACTCGACGTGGAACTAATTCCTCAAGGCTCTTTAGCTGAACGATGTCGGGCAGGCGGTGCAGGAATTCCGGCATTTTATACCCCAGCGGGGTATGGAACCGAAGTCGCTGAAGGCAAAGAAGTTCGTGAGTTCAATGGAAAACCGCATATCCTTGAAAAGGCATTGCATGCAGACTTTGCAATTGTAAAAGCATGGAAAGGGGATACAGAAGGGAACCTAATCTTCAAAGCAACAGCACGCAATTTCAATCCAATGATGGCGATGGCCGGAAAAATAACCGTAGCTGAGGTTGAGGAATTGGTCCCTGCAGGAGCACTTGACCCCAATGAAATTCATACTCCTGGTATATTTGTTCAACGCATTTTTAAAGGATTGAAGTTTGAAAAAAGAATTGAGCAACGAACAGTCCGACAGAAATAACACAAAATGACGGATTCATAATTTTGAATTAATAGATCTTTCTTACAATGGCATTAGATAAAAATGGAATCGCACAACGAATTGCACAAGAACTACAAGACGGGTGGTATGTGAACCTAGGTATTGGGATCCCAACTTTAGTCGCAAATTATATACCTGATGGAATTGAGGTTGAATTTCAATCTGAAAATGGAATTTTAGGAATGGGTCCGTTTCCTTTCGAAGGCGATGAAGATGCCGACTTGATTAATGCTGGTAAGCAAACCATTACTGCAACAAAAGGTGCCGTATACTTTGATTCGGCGACATCATTTGCAATGATTCGCGGTCAACATGTTCAACTCACGGTGCTTGGTGCAATGGAAGTTTCCCAAAATGGAGATATTGCAAATTGGAAAATTCCGGGTAAAATGGTGAAAGGAATGGGTGGAGCAATGGATTTAGTTGCTTCTGCGGAAAATATCATTGTTGCCATGATGCACACCAACAAGGCAGGAATTTCAAAACTGCTGAAAACATGCACTCTTCCGCTAACAGGCGTTGGATGTGTAAAAAAGGTCGTGACCAATTTGGCTGTATTGGAAATCAAGGGAAATCAATTTCATTTACTGGAACGAGCTCCTGGAGTTACTGTCGAAGAAATCGTAGCTGCCACTGAAGGAACTATTATTGTTCCGGATAATGTGCCAGAAATGAATCTAGAAATCTGATTCAAAACACCCGTTATTTATAAAAATTCATCTCTGAAAGGTATTTCAATACCGGCTCAGTAAGCAAGTATTCTACATCTTTCCCATTCTTAATTTGATCCCTTATAAAGCTCGAAGAAATTTTCATAACGGGTACATCTTCGCAAAAATGAACATTCGTGTGCTCCTTAAAATCGATAGAAGTCCCCTTTTTCGATCCCTCCGCATTTTCAGCTTCAGTAATTGCTCGAGGGTAAACGTAAATTTGGTGCGCCTGCAAAAGCGCTTCGTAATTTTTCCACTTGTGGAGCGAACGGAGATTGTCCTCTCCCATGATTAAGCTAAAAATATGTTCTGGATGCTTTTCTTTCAGGTATGCCAGTGTTGTAGTGGTATAACTTGGAATTGGCAATTTAAACTCAATATCACTCACCTTCAGTTTCGAATTGTTATAAATTCCTTCTTTCACCAAAGCAAGTCGGTGATAGTCGGCAAGTAATGTATGTTTTTTCTTCAATGGGTTATGCGGAGATACAACGAGCCAAACCTCATCCATATCTGTCATTTCCGCCATATAATTTGCGATAATCAAATGCCCAACATGAATTGGGTTAAATGTTCCAAAATACAATCCAACTTTCATTACTTTTCTAAGAAATCAATCACCAATTGCTCCGCTTTTACGCAAGCTTCATCAAGATTATCGTTGATAAGAATACAATCAAATTCGCTCGAGAAAGCCAGTTCTTTTGATGCCTTTTCCATTCGCTGATTGATTTTATCTTCTGACTCTGTACTCCTGCCGCGAAGACGCTTTTCCAGTTCTTCATAGCTTGGTGGTTTAACGAATATAGAATATGCATTGTCGCCAAACTGCTTTTTTATATTCAGGCCTCCAATCACATCAACATCAAAAATCACCGCTTTCCCCTCGCTCCAGATGCGCTCCATTTCAGACTTCAAAGTGCCGTAAAAATTGTTGGTGTATACTTCCTCCCACTCTACAAATGCTTGTTCTTTGATTTTATCTTTAAACCCATCAATTCCTAAGAAATGATAATCTTTCTTGTCCACTTCATTGGGCCTCGGGTCTCTACTGCATGCCGAGATTGAGAATTCTAATCCTAGATTTTTTGACAACAAATGATGTACAATTGTAGTTTTTCCCGCTCCTGATGGGGCTGAAAAAATAATGCACTTCCCATTTTGTTTTAATTCCATAATCTCTTCTAAAGTGTATTGAGGATTTGTTCCTTGATTTTTTCCAAGTTGTCTTTCATCCCTATAACCAACTTCTGCATTTCTGCATGGTTGCTTTTACTACCAAGCGTATTGATTTCACGTCCTATCTCTTGCCCTATGAATCCTAATTTCTTCCCTGATTGCTCGAGCTTCATTGTTTCTTCAAAATAATCGAGGTGATTCGAAAGACGCATTTTTTCTTCAGAAATATCGAGTTTTTCAATGTAAAAAATCATTTCCTGCTCAAACCTGTTTTCATCATGTCCAGCATCAATGTCTTCAAGACCTTTTTTCATGCGCTCACGAATCGTTTGAATTCTTGCATCTTCATATTGATGCACTTCAGATAAAAACCCTCTGATTTCATCAATTCGCTCCGAAAATTCACGCTCCAAATCCTGCCCTTCTTTTCTGCGAAATTCGTTGAGCTTTTGTGCCGCCTCTTTTACTAGCGCCATTAACCATTGCTTCTCTTCTTCTGACAGGTCTTCTTTTGCATTTTCGATAACATCAGGCATCCGCATTATTAGAGTGAGATAATCATCTGTTGAAGTGCCAACTGCATCATTTAGTGCTTTGAGTTCTGTGAAATACTTTTTTGCCAGCCCTTGATTAATTGATACGTTACTTTCTTCGCCGATACTGTCGAGATTGATAAAAACATCTATTTTTCCGCGACCGAGTTCGTTCGAAACAAACTTTCGGATTGCACTGTCTAATTCTTTAAATAACGAAGGCATCCTAACATTTAAATCCATCGATTTACTGTTTAATGATCGGATCTCAACAGAAATTTTCTTCGATTGAAATGTTCCTGAAGCCTTCCCGAAGCCTGTCATTGATTTCAGCATAAACTCGTTTTTTGGGTAAAGTTAAAAAAAAGCCACTGTTTACACCTTCTACGCAGATTGTCTGTCCTTTTTACGGAATGCATTGGACGACGTAATGTATACCCCAGCAAAAATAAGAAGCATATATCCAATTTTCTCAAGTGTTATTGATCCAGTATAGTCTTCTGTAAGTCCAATTGCACTGAAGGCAAATGCGAAGAACATTACCAATACAGGCTGTAAATAAATGTAAGCACTTGATACTGATGGGCTCACATGCTGCAATCCATAAACAGTGAGCAAATACGTCAAAAAGGTAACTCCAACAATAACAAAAAGTACAATATAAATAATATCCATTGGTAGCGCCGAAAAGTCGGTGGAATAAGCCTCTATTAGTGTTGGTGGATATATCGAAACGTATGTCAAGCCAAAAGTGAAGACATAAGTAATTACTGTTAATGGTGCATATTTCTTCATTAAAGGTTTCACAAGTACTAAATACATTGCATAACTCGCTGCATTTATAAATATGAATACATCTCCAATTGAAGAGTCCCCCGACCCGGCTCCCGATGTCAAGGTCAAAAGAATGGCGCCAGTTGCTCCAATCAAAACTCCTGTAGCCCGTCTCCAAGTTATAGCCTCTTTCAAGATAACAAAGGAAAGAAGAACCACAAGTATGGGATTGATCGTCATGATGATCCCAGTATTGACGGGAGATGTTAAACTGAGTCCATGAAAGAAAAAGAGTTGATTTAAAGCAACACCAAACAAGCCGCACAAGGCCATTAATAACAAGTCCTTCCGTTCGACCTTCTCGCGAATAAAAAGCCACTTAAACAACCAAAAGAGCACTGTTGCGCCGGCTGCCCGCAACAAAATAAAAACACTTGGAGTCAAATACGTTGGCATTACGCCTTTAGCTACAACATGGTTCGCGCCATAAAGTGCATTCACAGTGAAAAGTGCAATATGAGCTTTTAAAACATTTGACATACGCGTAATCCAAACAATATAGAACATTGTTTATGATCTGTTGTTACGAATTAAAGGATTGAATAGCAGCTTCCACCACTTTTTTGGAGTTTCCAATAAAAACCTCATCGCCATTAATCATAAAAGGACGTTTTAAGAATGTATATTCTTCGAGCATGTATCTTTTGTAATCCGTTTCAGAAAGGTCCATTTCATTCAGCCCAAGCGATCGGTACTTCATCGCCTTTTTTGAGAACAAAGCTTCATAAGAACCTACCTTATCTTTTAAGAAGTCCAATGTTTCACTGTCAATGTTCTTCTCTTTGATGTTTTGTAACTCAACATCACTACTCGGATTAATCTCTTTCAAAATACGCACATTTGTGCTGCACGACTTGAGGTGGTATATTTTCTTCATTATCTTCCTTGTTCGGTCTTTTTGTCCTGTTCGTTGGTAATTCCAGTTGCACAGCCCGATGCTTTCTTCGGGAAAGCAAACATAAACTTCACATTGACCAGTAAGGGCCAATGTCTTGAAGAAAACCAATGCATTGAAGGCTTCCCAAAACTACTAATTCCATCTTCGTTTCCATTAATGGTCGGTTGCGTTGATTGATAGCCTAAAATTGGAAGACGTATTCCCGGAACGATGAACGTTCCCCGTTTCGGACTGAACCCGAACCCTAAGCCGTAATGCATCTGGAACAGAAAGGGCTTTGAATATTGCTCGTTTGTGGTCATAGGAGGCCAATCGTAATTGGAGGAGGTCTGAACCAGTCGGTACTCAAAATTGAAGCCGATTGAATGATCAAGGAAGAAATTTAATTTTTCCTTTCTCTTTTTTGATTGGAAATAATTGTTCTTATGCATTGAGAATCGGCCATAAACATTCCCATTTGTAAAGGAATAGCTTCTACTTTCAGTTGCTGCAGCCCCTCCGGGCGGATTCATGTAATTGACCTCTATTTGCTCGTTTCCGGAGAAGTACTTGAACCCAACACCCCAGTCAACATAACTGAGCAGAACAATTGATTTCTTCTGTGAAATTTTGAGTTTTGGGAATTTCTTCGGGAAATGAAACATTCCCACCTCTCCATAAAAGCCCAACCTGTTTTTGGGATCAATTGTGTAATTCCCATCGAGCGCATCTGTGTTGGAATAGATATCCATCGTTGGATTTTCCGTTCGATTCAAAAATGTAGCCCCTCCAAGCTGAAATTGTAGTCCGAACAAATTATAATCTTGAAAACTTTGCGGACCCCCAAACATTTTTTTACTGTTTCGTGGGTTCAAACTCTTCTGCGAATGAACAGTTAAACCAAAGCTTAGAAGTACTAAAAAAAAGCTCCATTTCATAGTTTATATCTTTTCTAAAATTTTTGCCATTACTTCATCCGAATCCCAATTTTCCTCGATGTTTTTTGTCGAGGCCATTACGTCTTTCATGATTTTATCTTGGCGTTTTCCATTGTTGTACGCATCGCTGTAGCGAATGTCGCTGAATGTCACCATCGAATAGAGTGGCATCCATTTTTCTGGGTACAGACTTGAAAATTTTGCTTCTATTTTCTTCTGCAAAAGGAACCTTGGGTCTGCAACATAGTCACGCATTACGTAATAGTTGTCCAACGACAAATCCTGCAATGCATCTCCATCAGGCTTTCGTGTTCGGCTGTATTCAGGAAAGATTTTATCCCAATCTCCATCGTGTTTCTCCATTAAATTGGCCAGGACAGTACAATCTTCAAAGCCGCCGTTCATTCCTTGTCCGTAGAACGGAACCGTTGCGTGCGCCGAATCACCAATTAAGGCCGTTTTCCCATGGTGCCACGGATACGACCTCATAATTCCGAGTGAAGACAGGGGATGGTCCTCCCATGCATCTGCGATATTTGGCATCATGTCATAAAAATCAGGGAATGTTGTTTTAAAAAATGCATCAACTTTTTCCTTTGAATTCAGTTTATCGAAAGCATTCTCATTTCCCTCATGAGGCATGAACAATGTACATGTAAACGAACCATCTTCATTCGCCAATGCAATTAACATGAACCGCCCTCTCGGCCAGATATGAAGTGCATTTTTATCAATCTGATACTCTCCATTTTCTGCTGCTGGAAGGAGTATTTCTCGGTATCCATCTTCAATAAACCGCTGACTAAAATTGAACCGATCAAGTTTCTGAAAAGCAGTATATCTTATGGAGGAAAATGCGCCATCAGCAGCAAATACGACATCGGCCTGAACTGTTTTGACCTCTCCATTTTCTGCATTTCGGAACGTCACTTCACCTTTCGCAGTATCCGCAGCAATACACTCCATATTATAATGAATTGTTGCTCCTCCGTGCTCTTCTGCAATGTCCATCATTTTCGCATTTACACCTCCTCGAGAGACTGAATAAATTGCTTCATCCTCTTTCCCGTAGGGCTGGTAAGTCAACTTACCATTCACGTCATGCATCATTCTTCCATACATCGGAATCGCGATTTCTCGAACCTCATCTCCAACACCAACTGCATCAAGTGCTTTCCAACCTCTGTTCGAAAGGGATAAATTAATCGACTTTCCAGCAGAAATCTCTGCCTTTCTGATGTCAGATCTTCTTTCGTAAATTGTAACCTTATATCCTGCTTTGGAAAGGTACACTGCCCAGAGCGATCCAACCAAACCTGCTCCTACAATAATTGCTTTTTTATTTTCTTCCATTTCGTTCGTCTATAAACACTGACCAAACTATTCCTTTCGTTTCCAACTCTTCGAGTACGGCGTTTCAAAATATGAATTGCGTGACCGCTTTGCTTTTTTCCTCTTGTGCATTACATTGCTTGCTCTCCACAAGATGATCCCTCCAATTATAACGGCCACTGTCTGTATCGCAACACTGAGGTAAACTGATGATTCACTTACGCTCCCGGAAAAGTGCGCTTTAATAATTTGTTGTATTGTCAATTCATCCAAACCGAATCCAATTTAACGTTTTCTATTGAATTGCATTTTGCAGGTACTCTCCAAAACGAAAACAATCTTCAAATGAATTGTACAATGGAGCGGGCGCAATACGAATTACATTTGGTTCTCTCCAATCGGCAATTACTCCCTGTCTTGTCAACTCATCGAACAATTCTCTCCCTTGACCATGAACTAAAATTGATAGCTGTGCACCCCTCTTGCTTTTGTCTCTGGGCGTTATGATCTCAAACTCGCAACGGTCTGCATTCTTTTTTGAAATGTCCTCGATAACAAACTCCAAAAACGCCGTAAGCGCATCTCGTTTTTCTCCAATTCGTTCCATCCCTGCTTCTTCAAAAATATCCAAAGATGCCAAATGTGCTGCCATCCCTAGAACTGGGGCATTACTCAACTGCCATCCTTCAGCTCCATACATGGGTTTAAAACCGGGCTCCATCAAAAAACGCGTTTCTTTGTCATAGCCCCACCAACCTGCAAAACGCGGCAATTCAGGACGGTTGGCATGTCGCTCATGGACAAATATTCCGGAAACGCCTCCTGGAGATGAATTTAGGTATTTGTAACCACACCATGCGGCAAAATCAACTCCCCAATCGTGCAACTCAAGGTTAATATTCCCCGCGGCATGCGCAAGATCAAAACCAACTACTGCACCAACAGCGTGTCCCGCTTCCGTAATTTTTTTCATATCGAACAACTGACCCGTGTAGTAGTTCACGCCGCCAATCATTACCAAAGCAAGTGCATCACCCGCTTCCGCAATCGCTGATAAAATATCATCCTCGTTGATTAGATGTTCTCCATCTCTCGGTGCAATTTCAATTAAATCTTCTTCGAGATTCAAACCATGAAATTTGATTTGTGACTCAAGGGCATATGCATCGCTCGGGAAAGCTTTTGCTTCACAAATTATCTTTCTCCGCTTTCCCTCAGGCTTAAAAAAAGAAACCATCAGAAGATGTAAGTTGGTTGTCAAAGAATGCATCACAACAACTTCTTCAGGCTTCGCTCCCACAACTTTTGATGCTTTTTCGGTCAAAAATTCATGGTACTCAAACCATGGTTTTTCGGCTAAAAAATGACCCTCTACACCGTATTTCGCCCAGGCATCCAATTCTTTTTGTATAAACTCCCCTGTCGATTTTGGTTGCAAACCCAAAGAGTTCCCTGTAAAATAGACAACTCCATTTTCATGAAATGAAGGAAAATGAAATTTGTCTCTGAATCGTTTTAATGAATCTTGATTGTCCATTTCCCTGGAAAAATCCAAGGTGTTCTGATATGACATAACGTTCCTTTAAAATAGGGTTCAAAGATAAGCAAACCTTTGATTACAAAAAATAACGAAAATTGGCATTTAAATTCGTTCATTCCAGCCGCAAAAACGCAGTATAGAATATGAATTTGCTACCTTTGTAAAAATTTTTGAGGCAGAACCATATCTCCAGTTTATGAAAGGAATCAAAAAAGACAACTCAGAAGCATTATTCGAAACTGCCAAAACCTATTTTCCGGGTGGAGTAAACTCTCCAGTTCGCGCATTTAAATCAGTAGGTGGTGGTCCCCTTTTCATGAAAAAGGGTGACGGGTGTATGATTTGGGATGAGGATGGAAATGAATTTATCGATTTTTGTTGTAGCTGGGGTCCATTGATCTTGGGACACAACAATCCCAAAGTATATGAAAATGTCGTTTCAGCCCTTGGCAATGGAGCGAGTTTTGGTGCGCCAACTGTCCTAGAAAATGAACTTGCATCATTGATCCTATCAAAAAATCCTTTTATTGATAAAATTCGATTTGTAAGTTCCGGAACTGAGGCTGTGATGTCAGCATTGCGATTGGCAAGAGGCTATACCGGAAAAACAAAAGTTTTAAAATTTGAGGGATGCTACCATGGTCATGTAGATTCAATGCTTGTAAAGGCAGGGAGTGGATTGGCAACGTTTGGAACTTCTTCAAGTGCTGGTGTTCCTGAAGAATACGCAAACGAAACCCTTGTATTGCCATTAAACAATATTGAGGCCTTACGCATTTGTATCAGAGAAAACAAAGATGTTTTGGCTTGTGCAATCATCGAGCCGATTCCAGCAAACAATGGTCTATTGCTTCAAGACAAGTCTTTTCTTACTGAACTTAGAGAATTGTGTACAGAAAATAATATTTTACTCTTCTTTGATGAAGTCATTTCTGGTTTTAGAGTTGGTTTTAATGGTGCAGCCGGTTACCTTGGAATCGCACCAGACATTATTACCTACGGAAAGATTATTGGAGGAGGGCTTCCGGTGGGTGCCTATGGTGCACGTGCAAAAATTATGGCGCATGTCTCACCTGACGGACCTGTTTATCAGGCAGGAACGCTCTCAGGAAATCCTGTTGCAATGGCAGCTGGAATTGCCGTTCTAACAGAATGTGCAAAACCGGGATTTTATGAGAACCAAAAAGAGAAAACAGAAACATTTGTCAATCGCATTAATGCGCACGCGAAAAATAAAGGATACAACTTTGAGATGATCACCGTTGGGTCAATTTTCTGGCTTTCCTTTGATGGAAAGAAAAGAATCCAACGCGCAGACCAAATTGATGGCAACATGGACGGATTTAAAAACCTCTTCTTGGAATTGTTAGACCGCGGTGTGTATATCGGACCAAGTGGCTATGAAGTTGGCTTCATCTCAGCAGCGCATACACCTGAGAAGTTGGATACTGCGGCACGTGCTTTTTGCGAAGCGTTGGACTCCATTTTTTAGCACTTTAAAAGAGTCTGCTTATTTGGGCTCATCCATACAAAGGGCCTGCTTCTCTCGATTTTCATCTCCTGAAAGTTTCGCGTAAGGTTTACAGAGTTTGTCTTTCTTTGCTCTAAGTTGTTTTACCTCTCGTTCTGCTTGTTTGGTTATTCCGCCATCCATTAGTTTGGATGAAACTTCATTCAAATCACGGGTAGCGGTCAAGCAGGCACAAAATTGATCATCTTTACTTTCCTTTTGTTCGCCAGAGCATGAGATTGCCAATAGGCCCATCCCGAATAAGATTGATTTAGAAATGACTTTTTTCAAGGTTGTTGTGTTTGTCTTTAATTTTAATCGTTCTTCCCAATGATGCTTTAGCTGACTCCAACTCTTTTAACTTGTCTTCTGCAGCTTTGCCCTCAAAGACCTCAACAGTAACATTGTCATTTTTGTTCGTAGTCACTGTCAATGTTTTTTGGCCATTGACATCTTCCATTTTTACCTCTGTTGCCTCCACTTCGAGTTCAGCTAACTTTTGATCTGCAGCTGCACCCGTGTAACGCATTTCACTTGCCTGATTACCATTAAATGTTGTTACGGTGAGCACTTTGATGTCATTTATTACTTCAACTCTCGCTTCTTTTTCTCCGTATTTTGTTACTTCCCCTTTTTGTGCAAAAGCACAAACAGATAGAGCAACGACAAAAAGGACAGTCATTGGTATTGATTTATTCATCCAGCGTTAATTTTATTGTTTGCACCATAAAGTTACACATTTTCATGATTCACCAAATTAAGGTTCCAAGGATGCAATTGTATTGGATTCCTTACATTTACCTTATAACACAAACGCAATGTCGAAACTACCACAAGTTGCCACAACAATATTTACAGTCATGTCAAAACTGGCAAATGAAACTGGAGCCATAAATCTTTCTCAAGGCTTTCCAAATTTTCCTGTAGATCCAAAACTTATTGACCTTCTAGGCAATATGGCAGGTCAAAACATTCATCAATACACTCCAATGGCGGGTGCTCCAGGACTTTTATCACGTCTCAGTGGGCTCATCGCACGACAATATGGACGAAATGTGGATCCAAACTCTGAATTGCTAATTACAGCTGGCGCAACTCAAGGAATTTTTACAACAATTATGGCTTTGGTTGAAAACGGAGATGAGGTCTGTATTCTTGATCCGAGCTATGATTGTTATGAACCGGCAGTGGTATTAGCGGGAGGAATTCCCATTCGAATTTCTTTGGATGAAAATTTCATGCCTGATTGGGATCGAATCAACGCCAAAGTAAATGAAAAGACAAAATTGATAATTACCAATAATCCGCACAATCCTTCGGGACGGATTTGGGGAACGTCGGACTTTGAGCAGTTGGAGGCACTCGTTGACAAATACAAAAACATTTTTGTGCTATCCGATGAAGTATATGAATTTATCACGTTTGACCGCCCGCATATCTCTGCAAATCAGCGAGAAAAACTAAAAGACAGAAGCATCATTACTTCATCCTTCGGGAAGTCTTTTCACATCACAGGTTGGAAGATTGGCTATACAGTCGCCCCGCCCAATCTAATGAAAGAAATAAAAAAAGTACACCAATACAACGTCTTTTCCGTAAACAGCATTGCACAAGCTTGTTTAAGTGAATACATTGATCAAGTTGATGTGACACAATTAGGTGAATTCTACAAAAAAAAGAGAGACCTGTTCTCCGGCCATCTATCAAAGAGCAGATTCAAACTTGACCCTTGTGAGGGAACTTACTTCCAGGTTGCCGACTACAGCGCCATCTCCTCGGATTCAGATGTTGACTTTTGTAAATTACTTACAACCGAGCATGGAGTTGCAGCCATTCCTATTTCCGTATTTAATGCCGATCTACGAGATGCCAAAAAAATCCGTTTCTGTTTTGCCAAAGACGATGAAACACTTATTAAAGCAGCAAAAATACTATGCGATATTTAAAAGTTACATTGGTTCAAGCGAACCAAATATGGGAGGACAAAGAGGCCAATTTTGCCAACTACGAACGCCTCTTAAAACATGTTGAAACTGATCTAATTGTGCTTCCGGAGATGTTTCAAACCGGATTCAGCATGAACACACTATCCCTCGCTGAAGATATCGATTCAAGTGAGAGTTTATTGTGGCTTCAAGAGTTTTCGAAGAAAAAAAATGCAGCGATTTATACCTCTCTAATGATCAAAGAAGGGGAAGTCTACCGCAACCAAGGTGTTTTTATTCAAGGAGATCAAAAAGTGATTCGATATAACAAGAGAAAAACATTTGGCCTGGCAAATGAAAGTGCTTTTTATGCCGCTGGTGATCAAGAAGTAATTGTCGATTACCTTGGTTGGAAGCTTCAGTTACAAATTTGTTACGACCTTCGATTTCCCGAGATTGTGCGCAATAGACTTCTTCAAGATCATTCTCCTGCTTTTGATGTTATTCTTTATGTTGCAAATTGGCCGATGAAAAGAGCACGCCATTGGGATGCACTTTTAAATGCTCGAGCTATTGAAAATCAATGCTATGTTGTGGGTGTTAACCGTGTGGGTAGCGATGAAAAGGGATTGGACTATTCAGGAGGTTCAAAATTGGTGTCCGCACTCGGTGAAACCACTACTTTACCGCAGGAAAACGAAGGTATTCAAACTCTAATTTTAAACCGAGATGAACTGCTTGATGTTCGGGCAAAACTCCCTTTTTTGAAAGATCTTTGATAATATAAATTTAACATATTTTATAATTCTACTTTAAATCCATTATATTTGGTAGGAATAAATAAAACCAAAATGAAAAAAATTTACGTAAGCCTCCTTTTTATAGGATTGGTGATTAGCAGTGCAGTTGCTCAAAGCAATTCAGCACCGCACAGATTAAAAACAGTGAATCATGTTTCAGACGTGACTGTAAAACCAGTGACAAACCATTATGCAAAAAGTGTGCTCTGGACTGAAGATTTCGCTGGCGGATTAAACAGTACAAATGGAACTTGGACAGTCGGCGGCACAAATGGTGACATTTGGAAGCATAGCTTTTTCAAGTCGAGCGGAGAGTGGTCATCAGGAACCAATCCTATGGCGTCAACGACTGAAGCAAATGGATACATGTTATTTGACGCAGATTCTGTGAATTTCCCAGTATCTCCAAATTACATCAATCTAACAGGAGAATTAATTTCTCCAACCATTGATCTTTCGGGAGCAACAAGTGCTTTGTTGGAATTTCAGCAAGATTTTAGATTTTGTTGTGCGGGAAGCCATGACATCACAGTTTCTGTTTCTAACGATGGAGGAGCAACATGGGGTCCAGCGAGCAACGTGACGAATGGAACACCAACAAATGACGACTTCTATGGTTCAAATGGAGACAGCTATGTATTCCAATTGAATATTTCAACTGCTGCTGCTGGCAACAGTAATGTAAAACTTAAATTTACATGGGATGGAAACGCTTCTGGAACATCACATTATTACTGGACAATTGATGACATCAATATTTCAACATTACCAGATCATGATTTAGTTGCCTTGTCTTCTTGGGTCGTTGGATCTACAAATGATGGTATTGAATACGGTAAAACTCCTGAAGATCAAGCGGACGCAAATTGGATTGTTGGAACTGAGGTGTATAACTTCGGAGCGAACGTCGAAACGAACGTTACACTGGATGCTGATTTTGGAGGGTTTACATCACAGACAATCGAAGCATCTTTTGGTCTTGATACAACAATCTTTATGCAAAGCACTGAGGCGCTTACTTTAACTCCTGCATTATACAACGGAACGTACACTGTTACTTCGGATGATGAAACAGCTGCTTCACCACTTTTTGGAAACAATACCCGAACGCGTGAATTCGAAATTACTGCAGCTTCTACGAACCCAGGATCGATTTATGCACAAGACGGAATTGACGTTTATGCGAATCCAATCCTTTCTTCATTAGGTACAGCTTCATTTACAGGAGCTGCAGATGCTCTAGTGTGTGCTACAATGTACCATATCAAAGCAACTACTGAAATTTCAGGTATTCGTGTAATGTTAGCAAACGGCTCTACACCAGGCGGGGAAGTATTCGGAAGCATTAAGGATACTTCATTGTTCTGGCAGAATAACATGACTTCATTATTCAGTACAAATGCATCGATTGTTTCTGGTGCAGATATTAATGCAGGATTTATTGATGTATACTTCTCATCTCCTGTTACTTTAACTCCTGGAGCATATTACGCTGCTGTTGAACTGTTCTCGAATAGTAATGCTGGTGACATCGTAGTTTTAGATGACCAGACGGTTCCTCAACCATTTGATGCTTCTGCGATCTACATTCCAAATGATCAATCGTACACAAATGGTACCGCTTTGGGAATTCGGATGTTGATGGGTAGTTCTTGGTTGAACATCGATCAAGCTGAATTGAATGGCGTATCTGTATATCCAAACCCATCTTCTGGTGTAATTAACATTACAAATGATGCTGGTTCAGAAAATACAATTGAAGTTTTCAATACAGTTGGACAAGTTGTAACTGAGAAAGAAGTTTCTTCTGACACAACAATTAATTTGTCATCTCACGGAACTGGCGTTTATTTCGTCAAAGTTTCGAACGAGACTGGTTCTATCATGGAACGAGTTGTAATTCAATAAAAACAACAATCATATTTCAAAGGGCCTCGATCGGATCGAGGCCCTTTTTTTATGGATTTTCCTTAACGATAATATTTTCTTTGTTTTTAAATCCCGATATTTGCAGAAAACAATTTGTACATGTCAAAGGTTACAACATTACACGAGTTCATCATGGATCGACAAGCAGATTTTCCATTTGCCTCGGGAGAACTTTCTCGGTTGCTTAATGATATTGCTGTGGCATCGAAAGTGGTGAGTAAAGATGTTCGAAGAGCAGGATTGCTCGAAAACTTTTTGGGTGCTCAAGGCAGCACAAATATACAGGGAGAAGAACAACAAAAACTCGATGTAATTGCTGACAACCAATTCATCAACATGTTCAAAGCTGGGGGTGAAGTTTGTGGTATTGCTTCAGAAGAAAATGATGATTTCATGGCGTTTGATTCAGAATTCTCTAAAAATGGAAAATACGTCGTCTTGTTTGATCCTTTGGATGGTTCATCCAATATTGATGTCAATGTATCCATCGGTACCATCTTCTCTATTTACCGGAGAAAAAGTGACATTGGAAGTTTGGCGACCATAGAAGATATGCTGCAAATGGGGCAGGAACAAATCGCTGCCGGATATGTTCTTTACGGATCCTCAACAATGCTTGTTTATACAACTGGTCGTGGGGTTAATGGGTTTACTCTGGATCCATCTATTGGTGAATTTTGTCTTTCTCATCCAGACGTGAAAATGCCGGAAACAGGACGAATGTATGCCATGAATGAAGGAAACATCAACATTTGTGAGGAAGGCATAAAAGAATACATCGAAACCTATTGCCAACAGACACAACCAGGTCATGCACGCCCATATTCTGGAAGATATATTGGTTCTTTGGTTGCTGATTTCCATCGCAACCTAATTAAGGGAGGCATTTATATCTATCCTGACACAAGCGTTGACCCTGAAGGAAAACTTCGTTTACTTTATGAATGCAATCCTTTGGCATTTATCGCCGAGCAGGCCGGAGGTCTTGCAACAGACGGACGCAACCGCATCATGTCCATAAGCCCTGGTCGACTTCATCAACGCGTTCCTTTTTTTATCGGATCAAAAAAAATGGTGGAGCAAGCAATGAGTTTCTTAAAGTGAGTGAAAGTATAAACTGTGATTAAAGATTTAAAGGCCGCATTTTCGAATTTATCGCAAGTCAACACTACTGCGAATGAACTGCAAATTATTGGCTCTAAAATCGAATGGAAAGGGCACATTGGCTCCTCACGGTCATTAAGTGCTTCGGCCGTTGCAGAGCAAGCTCCTGGCAATCACTTATTTGTACTAAATGACAAAGAGCAAGCTGCCTATTTTCTCAATGATCTGCAAGGACTTTATCCATCGAGTTCAGCAATTTTATTTTATCCAGCGTCCTATCGCGTTCCCTATGAAATGGAGAAAACAGATAATGCAAATGTTGTCGCTAGGGCTGAAGTTTTGGAAAAAATAGCATCAGGGAAAAACACTTGGATTGTTACCTATCCAAAAGCACTCTTCGAAAAAATCCCTTCCAAAAAAACACTGGTCAAAAATACGCTAAAACTAGAGCACGGAAAAAGCTATGGCATCGACTTTATAAATGAACAACTCCTAGAGCTAAATTTCGACCGTGTCGACTTTGTATATGAGCCGGGGCAATTCTCCATTCGCGGTGGAATAGTTGATGTGTTTTCTTACTCAAATGACCAGCCCTTCCGTATCGAATTCTTTGGTGACGAAGTGGACAGTATTCGAACCTTTGATGCAAGTACCCAGCTCTCTATCAATACGCATGCATTCTTCAATATTGTACCAAATGTGCAAGATAAAACGATCAATGCGGGTAATGTCTCTCTTTTTGACTTCCTCGGAGAACAGGGAACAGTCTGGATGTCATCGTTTGACATTGCCAAAACAACTTTGGAACAAGAATACAAAAAGGCCGTAAAAATCCATGATGCCATGACTTCAGAGGTGTCCCATTCGATACCAGACGAATTATTTCTTCATCCAAGCAAACTTGAAACGCACCTAAATGACTTGAGCGTTGTTGAATTTGGATCAGAACAGCATTTTGCACCCTCACATCGCGAAGAATTTCATTTCAAACCACAGCCAAGCTTCAATAAAAACTTTGACTTATTGGCTCAAGACCTCATCCAACGAGCAAAGAACCAATTCACTGTTTCGATTTTTTCAAATCAACCCAAACAGCTCGTGCGCCTGGAACAAATTTTTAAGGACATCGATCCCAATATCAAATATACTCCTGAGACTATTTCTCTGCACGAAGGATTTATTAGTGAAGACAACAAACTCGTCTGCTACACTGACCATCAAATCTTTGAACGGTACCACAGATTCAGATTAAAGGAAGGCTTTCGCCAAGCAAAACAAGCCCTCACACTAAAAGAACTTTACAACCTTCAGAGTGGAGATTATGTTACTCACATCGACCACGGTGTTGGACGTTTTTCTGGATTGGAAACAATCGATGTGAATGGGAAACCGCAAGAGGCAATCCGATTGCTATACAAAGACAATGATGTTTTGTACGTCGGGATTCATTCTCTTCATCGCATTTCAAAATTCACGGGAAAAGATGGTGCAGTTCCGAAAATGAACAAGCTTGGAACAGCAACATGGTCAAACCTCAAGCAAAAGACCAAGAAAAAAATCAAAGAACTCGCTTTCGACCTTATTAAATTATACGCAAAGCGAAAAGCCCAAGAAGGGTTCTCGTACAGTCCCGATTCTTTTTTACAAAATGAACTTGAAGCCTCATTCATGTATGAAGATACACCCGACCAATTGAAGGCCACGATTGCCGTCAAAGAGGACATGGAGTCGAGCACACCCATGGATCGATTGGTTTGTGGTGATGTTGGTTTTGGAAAAACAGAAATTGCGATTCGTGCAGCTTTTAAAGCCGTCACAGACAACAAACAGGTTGCCATTTTAGTGCCAACGACCATTCTATCATTGCAGCACTACCGTAGCTTTAAAGAACGTCTAAAAGACTTTCCGTGTTCCGTTGATTATATCAATCGTTTCAAAACCGCGAAGGAAATTACCGCAACGTTAAAACGATTGGCAGATGGAGATATTGATATCTTGATCGGTACGCATGCCATTGTAGGAAATCGAGTGAAATTCAAAGACCTTGGCTTGATGATTATTGATGAAGAACAAAAGTTTGGCGTTTCAGTCAAAGACAAATTAAAAACACTTCGTGCAACAGTCGACAGCCTAACCCTCACAGCAACGCCAATCCCAAGAACACTTCAATTTTCACTTATGGGTGCTCGAGATTTGAGCATCATCAATACACCACCCCCAAACAGACAGCCGGTACTCACAGAGATTGTTCAATTCAATGAGGAGGTAATTCGTGATGCGATCGCCTATGAAACGAGCCGGGGAGGGCAAGTGTTTTTTGTTCACAACCGCCTGCAAAACATTATGGAGGTTTCAGGAATGATTCAACGACTATGTCCTGGAATCCGAGTTGGTATAGGACACGGCCAAATGGACGGAAAAGAATTGGAAAGGATTATGATGGGATTCATCAATCACGAATATGATGTGCTTTTGGCGACGACCATCATTGAGTCTGGAATTGACATCTCTAATGCCAATACAATTCTCATCAACAATGCGAATAACTTTGGCATCAGCGATTTACACCAACTCCGTGGGCGTGTCGGAAGGTCAAATAAAAAAGGCTTCTGTTACCTAATTGCACCCACACCAAGCGCAATGACTTCTGAAGCACGAAAACGCTTGGAAGCACTTGTACAATTCTCAGACTTGGGCTCTGGATTCAATATCGCCATGAAAGATTTGGACATTCGAGGTGCCGGAAATATGCTTGGAGGAGAACAAAGCGGATTTATTGCCGATATTGGCTTTGACATGTATCAAAAAATATTGAACGAAGCGATCGAAGAATTGCGTGAATCAGAATTCAAAGAACTGTTTGACCAACGCAATTCGGACAACCTCACGCAATTCGTAAAAGATTGTATACTGGAGACCGATCTCGAAGTTCGTATCCCCGATGACTACGTCAACAATGTAACCGAGCGATTGAGTCTGTATCAAGACATGGACCGCATTAAGGAAGAGAAGGACTTAAACGCCTTTGTAAGTGCGTTAGAAGATCGTTTTGGTCCCGTGCCAGAGCCTGTCAATGAACTTGTCCGGTCATTCAAGTTGCGGTGGATGGCACAAGACCTCGGGATCGAAAAATTGGTCTTAAAATCAAACAAAATGATTGGGTACTTCATTCTTAATTCCCAATCACCCTATTATCAATCTCCAGTTTTTACAAAAGTTTTGGACTACATGCAGAAAAATCCTTCCGTTGCAAAATTAAGTGAGAAGAACGATCGTTTGCGCATTATTTATGACGGTGTTCAGACACTTTCTGGTGCTTTCAGCCATCTCGATAGCATTTTAAAAACGAATTAAAAAAGCACGAATTGTCGAGCCCAATTGAAATTGAGCCCCATTGATAAACTAAATGACAAAAGAATACGTTAAGTACTTTATAAAAACCAATACAAAAAAGTGAGAATCATTCTAATCCTTTCGGTAGTATTCGTCCTCGGGTCGTGTGCAAATAATGGACTTCAATTTATTCGAACCGCACCCGTTGAAGTGGCTGCAGTTGAGCGCGAACAGCAAATTACCCAAGAACCGCTCCAAACTTCTACGCAGGATGCAACGAAAAATGTGCCGATGCGCTCAGAAGTTGAGCCCCTCGAAAATACAACTCTTGATTCGCCTGAAAAACAAGCAATCACGAACCCCAAACAACTGCTTTCAACTACTTCATCACAAATTGACATCGCAACAGACGATGAACCAGAACTGCGGCAAGAGACACTTGACGCCGCTTTTTGGGCAGAGCGTCAAGCAAAACACTCGAGAAATTCATTCATTTTCTCGCTAATTACGTTAACCATTCCTGTATTGGGTCTGCTTGTTTCTCTGATTTTCTTTACCATCGGCTGGATCTTTTTGAGGCGCGCGGCAAGAGGAAGGTACATCACCAATCGAGGGGAAAAAATTGAATCAACAGCCCGGGTTTTGTGGATCATATACATGGCCATAATTGCTGCCATTGCTATTTTGATCGCTTCGGTGTTTTTCCTTTTTTAAAATTAGTACCTTCGACCCATGTCGAGTCAACCAAGGGCAATTGTATCCGTAACAAATGATTTGTATACCGATCAACGTGTGCACAAAGTTTGTACATTTCTCCACGAGAAAGGGTATGATGTTTTATTGATTGGACGTAAAAAAAGAACAAGTACAGCCCTCCCCGAAAGAGTCTATAAAACAAAACGGATGCGTTTGCTTTTTGAAACCGGTGCCCTTTTTTACGCATTCTTTAACCTTCGCCTTTTCATTTTACTCCTATTCAAGCGTGCAGATGTTCTCGTTTCGAACGACTTGGACACATTACTTGCCAATTATTGGGCATCGAAATTTAAACGCAAGGTGGAACTGGTCTATGATTCTCATGAATACTTCACGGAAGTTCCTGAATTGATCAACCGGCCGAGAGTTCAAAAAGTTTGGCTAAAAATTGAACAAATGATCTTTCCAAAATTAACCAAAATCTATACTGTAAACGATTCAATTGCGAAGATCTACGCCGATTTGTATTTCAAAGACATCAAAGTAGTTCGAAATATATCTCCACTTTGGAAGAACACGGCTATTTTGGATAAAAAATCACTGAATATTCCCGAAAACAAGCGGCTACTAATTCTTCAAGGTGCAGGTATCAATATCGACCGAGGTGCGGAAGAAATGATTGAAGCAATGACCCAGATCGATGCCGTTCTTATGGTGGTAGGAGATGGAGATGTTGTTCCACAACTAAAAAAACGAGTAGAACATCTTCAATTGACAGAAAAAGTCATTTTCTATGGTAAGAAACCATACGATAAAATGATGAATTACACGTATCATGCAGAAATAGGATTGACGTTGGATAAGCCTACAAATATGAACTACCGCCTATCACTTCCAAACAAAGTATTCGACTACATGCATGCAGGAACTGCTGTGGTGACCACCGAGATAAAGGAAGTTGTGAAGATTGTTCGCAACTATGAAATTGGTGAAGTTTTAGAGTCGCTCACAACAGATCAATTAGCAGCGACAATCAATCGTATTTTGTCAGACAAGGACCGACTGAACACCTATCAGGAGAACTGTGCAAAAGCAGCACAAGTGGAAAACTGGAACAATGAAACAAAAATTCTGAATTCCATATACCGATACAATCATGGAGAATAAACGCCTACATATTGTTGCTTTTGATGTTCCCTTCCCCGCAAATTATGGTGGAGCCATAGATGTGTTCTACAAACTAAAAGCGCTGCATCAACTCGGAATACGTATTACGTTACATTGCTTTGAATATGGTCGCGGAGAACAAAAGGAATTGCTGAAATATGTACACCATGTGCATTACTACAAGCGAAAAAAAACGGTGCTTGATGCGCTCGATAAAACACCTTTTATTGTCAAGTCACGGGCAACAAAAGCACTACTAAATAACCTACTAAGTGACAAAGACCCCATACTATTTGAAGGTCTTCACTGCTGCTATTTTTTAGATCATTCTCGTTTGAAAGATCGAATCAAAATTGTTCGGACCCACAATGTAGAACACGATTACTATGCAGCACTTGCTCGCGCTTCCTCAGGCATGAAAAAATGGTTCCACCTTTCTGAAGCAAGAAAACTCAAAAACTACGAAGCAGTCTTAAAAAATGCAGATGCAATTCTTGCGATTAAAGAATCAGACGCTGACCATTTTAAACACTATTCGAAAAATGTTCAGGTACTTCCTGCCTGCGCCCCGCAAATTGACTTTATACAAAAACAGGATCCAAAACCGTATTTCTTATTTCATGGCAACCTGTCCGTAAAAGAAAATGAAACCGGTGCAATTTGGTTGATTGAGCGTGTTTTTTCTGCTATTAATCGTAAAAATAAGTTGATTATTGCGGGAAAGTCTCCTTCGAAGGCGTTGATTGAACAGTGCAAAAAAGCGCACATTCAACTCATTCCCACCCCAACTGACCGTGAACTTGAACAATTGATACAAGAAGCGCACGCCCATGTTTTTTACTCGAACCAAGCCACTGGGGTAAAACTAAAACTCATCAATAGTATGGCCTCTTCTGGTCATATCATTGTGAATGAAAAAATGATTCTCGGTTCAGCATTGAGCGATTATTGCACCGTTGTTAAAGATGAAATCCATTTCCGAAATAGCGTCGAACAAGTAGCTAAAAAGAAACTTTCAGAGGCTAATTTCGCTGCACGAATTGCCTTTTTGAACGATCGATTTAATGCACTTAACAACTGCAAATCCATCCTTGCTCTAATCAATTCTCAATAGAGTCTTCCTGCCACAACAAACGCTTTTCGCCGCGCAACGACGTGTCCTCCATCGATATGAAATGCTTCAAAAACACCAACATATGTGCCAATAGCTGCTTTTGTGCCACTATCAGTTATTCCATCCTAAACAAAAAACCCCTCAACTCCTAAAAGTTCAGATTCCATTACTGAAGCAATTTTTCTTCCACGGTCATCGTAAACAGCGAATCTTCCAACAAAACCAGGAGCTATCATCTTGTAATTGACCTGTAACACATCTTCGAAACCGTCATTGTCAGGTGATACAGTTTCACTTGTATAGGAAAACTCCTGTCGTGTGGTCAAATGCCACTCTTTTTTTTCTAATGAGGTAAGTCCATGCGGCAAGGAGAGGTAAGACGTTGCGGCCACACTGTTGTTCAACTGCAATTCACTCGAATTGTTGACAATATAATCGTTAACTGTTCCCTCCCACGCAGGGTTTATTGAAAAATTCCCATCCGAAAAGTCATCAATAACTTGCGCATAAATTGGACAATAGATCAAAAAAATAACGGCCGTAAAAAAGGTATTCATAACTTGTAAATGGTATCCTGAGTAGAATATACTAAATTTGTCTAAGAACCAGAAAAGAAATAAAAATGAAAATTGCTGTAGTTGGTGCAACGGGAATGGTAGGACACGTCATGCTAAAGGTTCTGCGAGAACAATCCATTCCAATCACAGAATTAATTCTTGTGGCTTCGGAGCGATCGGTGGGGAAAGTCATCGATTTTGGAGGGATGGAATGCACTGTTGTCGGACTTCAAACAGCTCTTGAACATGCTCCAGATATTGCTCTATTTTCAGCCGGTGGGTCAACCTCATTGGAGTGGGCTCCAAAATTTGCTGAAAAAGGCACAATCGTCATCGACAACTCTTCGGTATGGCGAATGGATCCCACAAAAAAATTAGTGGTTCCAGAAATCAATGGAGGCCTTTTGACAGGAGACGAAAGAATTATCGCAAACCCTAACTGCAGTACAATCCAATTGGTTCTTGCGTTAAAACCGCTGCACGACGCTTATACAATAAAACGTGTGGTTGTTTCTACCTATCAATCGATTTCTGGAACAGGTGTGGCAGCAGTTCAACAGATGGAAAATGAGCGAAACGCAATCAAAGGCGAGATGGCTTATCCCTATACAATCGATCAAAACTGCTTGCCGCATTGCGACGACTTTACAGAAAATGGGTACACCAAAGAGGAAATGAAGTTGACCAATGAGACCAAAAAAATCTTAGATCCTTCGATCAATGTAACCGCAACAGCTGTGCGAGTTCCTGTTCAAGGAGGGCATTCAGAAGCGGTAAATATCGAGTTTGAAAACGACTTTGATTTGTCTGAAGTGCGCAGGCTGTTGCATGAACAAAATGGCATTGCCTTAAAAGACGATCCCACCACAAACACCTACCCGATGCCACTATATGCACAGGGGAAAGATGCTGTTTTTGTTGGACGGATTCGAAGGGATGAATCTCAAGCAAACACACTAAACATGTGGATTGTAGCCGACAACCTCCGAAAAGGAGCTGCCACAAATGCCGTGCAAATAGCACAATTGTTAATTGACAAAAACTTGGTGTAAAACCAATGAACGGAAATTTTCCCATTCTGCAGCGCAAACGATTTTCTTTTTTATCGTTTAAAAAAAGTTAGAAAGAAACGGTTTTCAAAAAACTGTATTTCTTTATTTTTTACTTTTTAATCAATCAAGCTACGATCGAAAAATCCAACGTCTTTTTAACGCATTCCCACGAAAATCATCCAATTCCTCGGTGATTCCTTTGTTAATAAACTTCGCAAGTAGTTTTTGCGTTCCTTTCCCTTGTTTGTAGTCCATTTCATCTCCAAAAATCGGAACGATAAACAAAAAGTTGATTTCCTTTCCATTTGATTTTACAGGAGTCATTTCCTTTTCGAGCAGCATTGGTTTCACCAAAATAAAATGGTTTTGCTTCATTGTTGAAGAAAGTGACTGCATCTCTTTTCCGCAGGGCATGGTGTGTCCATGTCCGAACCATGTTTCATTTTCCTGAACGTATTTTGCTAGACGTTGGATCCAATGAAACACCCAATTTGTATTTGGATTTGAGCGGTCTTCCCAATCCCAATATCCAGGCAAACAAAAGCACAATTCATTGAATTCTTTGCCTTTTTCCTTTTCATGAACAGGCATCTTATACTTACTTAAACCATTGGTAAGTAGAACATTTACAGGGATTTTGGCTTCAAGATCGAGCATTAAAAGCGGCAGCTCTCCATCCTGAACGGGAAGGTCCACCACGCGTTCTTCACCAAAACGTTGTATCAATTCGTTTTTCACACCGCTAAGATAACTGAATTAAGTGTTTGTATGCGCATTTTTCAACTAGAGAACCTTCTCCAATTGATACCAAAATGCCTCGTTTGAGTTCACGCAACCCTGTTCCAACAATTCGTGAATTTCATCCTCTCGGACTTTGGAATAGGCTTTTTCTGTTTTGAATACCGTCAGTTGTTTTGCGCTGTTCGATAGGGCATCATGAATTGAATTTGGCGTCGATAGATTTACTGTGTCTGCCGTCGCATTTATGGAAATTAATTCGATGCGGTCGGGCTTCAAACTAAAAACCATACACGACCTTGTTGTCCGGTGTTCAATAAAACGGAGGTTCTCATATACTTTTTGCAGGACTGTATCAGAAAACAATTCAACCAATTCAATCGCTTTCTCCGGAGCGGCTGTATTCATCTGCTCCCATTCGTCTGCATGAATCCCATTAACGATCAAAAAGGCTTTTAAATCTTCTTCCAAAAGTTCCAATTCCTCTTGCGATAACATTCTGTATCTCATGCAACAAAGATAGCACATCACATAGGTTTGCCTGCTGTTCGTTTCATTTTTTATTTTCCGATATCACGGCGTCCAGCAGTTCGTGGTTTGAGAATTCGTCCTACGCATTCAATTTTCTGTAAATTTGTGCCATGCAAGAAAAAAAAGGAATCGCCATTCTTGGATCTACAGGATCTATTGGCACACAAGCCCTTGATGTTATTGAATCGTATCCAGAGGTTTTTGACCTTCAAGTTATCACAGCCAATACAAGTGCAGACTTACTCATTGAGCAAGCAATAAAGCACCAACCCAATAGTGTAGTTATCGTGGATGAACATCAATTCAAAAAAGTACAAGACGCCCTGTGGGACCACGACATTCATGTGTATGCTGGGGTGGACGCTCTTTCTCAGGTGGTGGATTCCAATGATGTGGATACCGTTCTCACCGCGATGGTGGGCTATGCTGGATTGCGACCAACATTGGCGGCAATTCAAGCAAAAAAGACCATTGCTTTGGCCAACAAAGAAACTTTGGTTGTTGCTGGGGAGTTGATCACGAAAGAAGCGCAAAAAAACGGTGTAAATATTTATCCCGTGGATTCGGAGCATTCCGCCATTTTTCAATGTTTGATTGGAGAGTTTCACAACCCGATCGAAAAAATTTACCTGACGGCATCGGGCGGTCCTTTTCGCGGTTATTCACATGAGCAATTGAAGCACGTGACAAAAGCGCAGGCGCTAAAACACCCAAATTGGGAAATGGGTGCAAAAATTACCATTGATTCGGCATCGATGATGAACAAGGGATTGGAAGTCATCGAGGCAAAATGGTTGTTTCATTTGAGGCCCGATCAAATTGATGTGATCGTGCATCCGCAATCCATTGTTCATTCCTTGGTTCAATTTGAAGATGGCAGTATGAAAGCACAAATGGGACTTCCAGACATGAAACTTCCGATACAATATGCCTTTACTTATCCCGACCGCCTGAAAACTGATTTTCCACGCTTCAACTTCATGGATTATCCCGAATTGACCTTTGAACAACCCGATTTAAAAACGTTTAGCAACTTGCAGTTGGCCTTTGATGCGCTGCATACGGGAGGAACAGTAGCGTGTGCGTTGAATGCTGCAAATGAAGTAGCTGTAGATGCCTTTTTAAAAGAACGTATTTCCTTTTTAGACATCTCAAGAATTAATGCCGAAACCATGAATGCTGTCGCTTCTATTTCACAACCCACACTCGAAGATTACATTGCCGTGGATGCAGAGGCGCGCGCGCATGCCTCCAACTTGTGCAAATAATTTAACGGACATTCCAAAGTTCAAGGATACGCTATTTGATTTATGCTACACTTTGGAGTTTAACTGCAGGTCACAAAAAAACCCTCAACTATTGCTAGTAAAGGGTTTCAGTTGCGCTCCTTCCAGGGCTCGAACCTGGGACCCTCTGATTAACAGTCAGATGCTCTAACCAACTGAGCTAAAGAAGCAACTTTAATTGCCGTAAGGCGAGTGCAAATATAGACAAAGAATTTATTTTACAATAAAAATGAGCAAAAAAATAAACACCCCCTTTGGGCAGCTCAAGTTCGGCGGAATTAAAGTGTAGTACTACAATCGCTACCTGAAAGAAGACAAATAGATCGAGGGGATTCTTGGCGTTTCAATTTAGACTTGATACTTTTTCGTTTATTTGTGATGGACCTGTTCAACAAATGAATGAATTATTGCGCACGTAGATGAAATCAAAAACAATTACACTTATTGAAATCGGTGGCTCTCACGACGAATGCTTGCTCAGTCAAATGAACGCAATTAAAGCTTCTCAACGAACTGTTTTGCTCATTACATCACGTGAAATCTTTGAGCGCAACCCCCACTTTCAAGAATATACTGATGCCCCTTTTTTTGTAAATGCCTCAGGGAAAAAAAACGAACGCCGCAAAACCGTCTCGAAAATCTGGAAAAAAATCAAATCTTCAAATTGCGATAAAGTCGTTTTAAATACAGCCGAAGGGAATCTGATTCGGTTGCTCTGCATCAAAGCACTGTTCAACAAAATTGAATTCATCGGAATTGTCCATGATACAAGAAAATTCAAAAACAGCTTTACACAACGGATCATCAATAAAAAAATAAAAAAGTACTTGATGCTCAGCGAACACCTGGTGAAATCAATTGTTCCAAAAAACGGTCTGACACTGGATTATTTCTACCCGATACGGTATGCCGTGCAGCCACATCCAATCGAAACTCCCCGAAAAAAAACAATCGTAATTATTGGTGGTGTTGAAAATCGGAGAAAAGATCTCGCTGGCTTTATTCATATGGCACTGCAAGTGCGACAGAAAAATATCCAATTTATTTTCCTTGGAAAAAGCAACCTTGAACTAAAGGAAGTTGCTGAATTTCAATCCAAATTGAAAGAACACCAGCTCGATGAAACCGTTACAACCTATTCAGAATTTGTCCCACAAGAAACATTTGATACGATTGTTCAAAATGCAGATTTAATTCTGCCCCTAGTACACCCAAATACACAGAGCGCCGAAGAATACTTTGTAAGACGAATGTCCGGGGCAATGTGTGTTTCATTCGGTTATAAAATTCCGCTTCTGCTCCATGAAGCATACAAAGGAATTAAAGAAATGCAAACTGCCGGATGCTACTATACCATTGGTTCTTTTGATGCTGATGTATCCAATGCATTCGAAATTGCCTCGGAAAAATCGAACCAAATGAAAGAATGCCAATTCTACAATGCAGAATTTCAGGAAAACAAATACCTCTCTTTCTTGGATAGCTAATTGTTGCTTTTAACCCTCAAAGTGTGCCCTGATTATTTTTGCTTTTGCACTCCCCACAGCAGCAGTCAAATCCTCTAGAGAGGCCCGCTGGACACCACCAATGGATTTGAAGGTTTGGATCAGTTGTTCGTAGGTTTTTTCTCCTACACCCTTTATTTCTGTTAGTTCAGAAACCAAAGCGCCTTTGCTTCTTTTGTTCCTGTGGTGGGCAATCCCAAAACGATGCGCTTCATTTCTTAAATATTGAATCACACGAATGCTTTCCGATCGTTTGTCAATATAAACAGGAATTGAATCTCCCGGAAAAAATAATTCCTCCAGTTTCTTCGCGATTCCAACAATGGCAATTTTCCCTCTCAACCCCAACTTTTCGAGTGCTTTCAATGAGGAGCTCAACTGTCCTTTTCCACCATCAATAACTATGAGCTGAGGCAAAGGCGCTCCCTCTTCCAACAGTCTTTTGTACCTGCGAAAGACGACTTCCTCCATCGAAGCAAAATCATCTGCCCCCTCCACCGTTTTGATGTTAAAATGACGGTAATCCTTTTTACTCGGCTTTGCATTTTTAAAAACAACACATGCTGCAACAGCATTGGTACCGTGAAAATTTGAATTGTCAAAGCACTCAATGTGCACCGGAAGATCCGTCAACCTGAAGTCAATACGAATCTGCTCCAATATGCGCTCTGTATGCCGCTCCGGGTTTTTAATTTTCTCCTGCTTGGCCTTTTCCAGTTTGTAAAACTTCGCATTTCTCAAAGAAAGATCAATCAACGATTTTTTATCGCCCCGCTGAGGAGTAAAAAACTGAACGCCATCCAAGCTCAAGTCCAATGCATCTTCAACTAAAATTTCTTTCGATAAGCTCTTGAAACGGTCCCGCAATTCCGGCAACACATACCCGATTATACTTGAAGGCGATTCATCAAGTTTTTTCTTTACCTCAACAGTATATCCGTGTATAATGGCTCCGTTGTTTATGACCAAGTAATTAACAAAGGCTGATTTTGAATCTTGTACCATAGTAATTACATCAACCTGATGGATTGTGGGAGACACCATTGTTGACTTCGCCTTGTACCGTTCAATGACTGTTATTTTTGCTTTGATTTTCTGTGCTTCCTCAAATTGCAATTGCGCTGAACGCTCCTGCATAAGTAATTTTAGTGATTGAATCACCGCGCCCAGATTTCCCTTCACAATGTGCTCGATGTCTTTGATGTATTGATTGTAATCCTCCGCCGTCTCCTCTCCGATGCAAGGTCCTTTGCAATTCCCAATGTGGTATTCCAAACACACCTTGTGCTTGCCTTCTTTTATCTTCTTTTCTGAAAGGTCAAGTGCACACGTTCGCAACGCATACACATCACGTATCAATTCAAGCAATGTGTTGACGACTTTTACACTCGGATAAGGTCCAAAGTATTTTGAGCCATCTTTGATCATTCTCCGGGTCGTAAATACACGTGGAAAGGGCTCTTTTTTGATGCAAATCCAAGGATAGGTTTTGTCGTCTTTGAGTTGGATGTTGTATTTCGGCTGGTACTTTTTAATCAAATTGTTCTCCAACAATAAGGCATCCAACTCCGTATCCACAACGATATACTTAATGTCCTCAATCTGACGGACCAAGACCCTGGTTTTTCCCGAGTCGAGCTTTTTGTTGAAATACGATGCGACCCGTTTTTTTAAATCCTTTGCCTTGCCAACATAAATTATTGTTCCCGACTTGTCGTAATACTGATAGACCCCCGGCTTGTTTGGGAGTACCTTAAGCTTCAACCGTATGAACTCTTTCTCTGTGGACATTTACTCAAAGATACGCAAAAGACTTCTTCCAATCCTGAGGTCTCCATTTGCATCTTCTCCAAAAGAAGGCGTTCCAGTTATTCCGAAATCAAGTTGAAGAGCTCGTCGAGGTTTGGAGAAATGATGATTTCAATTCGACGGTTCTTCGATTTGTCTGAAGGATCAACAGGATGAAATTCAGACCTCCCTGCAGCCATCAGCTGTTGTGGACCAATCTCAGAGTTGGATGTCATTATCCCAATTACAGAAGTTGCACGCAACACAGACAATTCCCAATTGTTTTTTGGGTGTTTCGAGCCCGCCATTTTGTCCGTGTCTGTGTGTCCTTCGACAATAATTTCTAATTCTTTCTCTTGCTCGAGTACTTTTGCCAATTCAATGAGCGCACTTTTCCCTGCATTTTCGACTGTCGTGCTTCCGGATCCGAATAAGAGTTTGGCCTCAAGACTCACATAGATTTTCCCGTTGCGCTCCTCTACCGATAAACCTTGGTTTTCAAAATTCTTTAATGCGCGCGCCACTTTCTCTTTTAATAGCCGTGTAGCGGCCTCCTGTTGTTCGATCAATGCATTGAGTTGTGCGAGCTCCTCTTGCTGCTCCTCAATGTGCTGCTGCTTCATTTGTAAGTCTTGCCTCGTTTTCAACAGCGCGTCCTCCTGTTTCTGCAATTCAATCCGACGTGCCTCAAGATCGGCATTTAACGCTGCAACATCGCGTGCACCACTCAGCCGCAGTTTGTCGAAATTGTTCTCAAGCACTTCATTGATCTCCGCGAGTTTGTCGTATTTGGCAATCAACACTTTGTAGTCACGATGCATCACCGTTGTGTCCTCAATAAGCTCTTTCAACTCCACTTCGGCTTTGGCGTATTTTGTTTTTACATCTTTGAATGACGCTTCATAATCCAAGGCGTTATTTTTATATTTCGCCAATTCGTCACTGCACTGTTGTTCTTTGGCCTGGAGTTCCTCGTATTTTTTAATCGGGACACAGGAAATCAGTAGGGTTGAGAAAATCAAAAAGGCACAAACTAGTTTCATATCGATCTATTTTAAACAAAGATGACGAGAACTATAGCTTATTTTCCAACTTGCAAACAGATTTTATACACACTAACAATTGGATAAACTGCCTTCAGTGAAAAGAAACCACTGAAAAGAATAGACATAAAAAAATGGCTTGTCCAAAAGAACAAGCCATTTTCAATGCTAAAAGATTGTTTATTCTTTCAATAAAACGGTGCTGTATTTCGCTCCTTTATTGATTGTTACAATAAACATTCCGCTGTCCAAATCGCTAACATCAATCGCTGCGCCAGAAGTGTATGCATTGATCGTTTTAACAACTCTTCCAGATAAATCCAAAATCGTTAAGTCTTGTGCATTTCCTTCGAAATTCACAACTACTTGATCGTTCGCTGGGTTAGGGACCACTTGGAACAATTCCGCGTTGCCCATCTCGTTTAATCCGAGAGCACATGCATCACAACTGTTCCAACAAACAACAGGAAGTGTTTCATCCACAGTAACAGTGTAAATACGGTTATCGAAACCATCCGAAATTGTATCAACACAAACGTCTCCAGGAGTCAAAGCTTCTTGATCCGTCCAATTGTCTACTGAGAATTTGTACTGGTACGTCCCAGCTGGCATCTGAACCGCTAGTTCGTATACTCCTCCACCCATATCGGTCATTGGAGCACAATCTCCACACCATCCATTGAACTCACCACTAAGGTTAACAGCAGTTCCAATTGTTCCTGTGTATTCAGACATATCAACGCTGAACGTAACTATAGGATCTACAACCACTGGAGCAATTGTTCTTTCATACTCAAATCTCCAAAAACCACCACCAGCGATTTCAATATCCACGGTCATGTTGTTGTCGTTGTTAGAGAATGCCACGATGTACGTAATTGTAGATACAGCGTCAGCAGGTGATGCTAACTCTCCTAAATTGTACACTTTCGCTAAACCAATGTGCGCTCCCAAACCATTCACAGTTACAGTTCCTGCTGCGGCATCAAAAGAATACGTGTAAGGCGATGCTGGATTTCCATCATGCGGAGCAATAGGAGTCCCACATCCTTCAGTCACTCCTTGCCATCCTTCAAGCCAAGTAGAACCATCCATATAGTGTGTCATTACACCTGAAGCATCAAAAGTGATTGAATCATCAAAAAGACAAGCTCTGGTCGTAACATCTGGAAGCGAATTCGACCACCAAGAGATGTCACCCTGACCAGGGCCAACACCCAAAGCACCAGCTTGATCAGCCAAGCGCCAAGTTCCTTCAATTTGTCCAAACGAAAGCGTCGAACATAGAAGTAATGATAAAGTAAATATTTTTTTCATAGTATATTAATTATAATTTGCACTAATATAGTAACTTTTACAATAAGTAAAAAGTATTCCTTAAAAAATGTATGAATCACAACAAGCGGTATTCCAGATTAATGGGATCGCTTTAATCATTCTCTAGATCAATGAGATACGCAAATGTAGTCGACAAAAATCAGTTGTGAAAATGCGGTTGATGCATTTGAGTAGCCTGGCGCATTGCCGCCAACTGCTGCAATGAATAAAAAAAGAACCTTTCCTAATCGTTTCTATATGGTAGCTTTTACAATAAGCAAGTCGAATTCCTTAGAAAAGGTATTTGAACCGAAAATAGCGGTGCTCCAAATCAATGGGAACGCTCGAATTGCTCTCTTATCATTGAAACACACGAACGTAGTCAACAAACATCGACTGTGGGAATGTTGTTGATGCATTTGGGTTGCCTGGCCAGTTGCCACCAACTGCTACATTGAATATGAAAAAGAAATTTTGATGAAATTCTGTCAAATCCCCTGCAGTAATCGACAATTCATTGTACTGCACATCATCGAGCAACCATTTTATCGAATTCTGATCCCAAATAATTGAATAGACATGAAACTCATCAGCTAACTTCCCGCCAGACACTGTAGTAGAATTGCCATAACTCGCATGGCCATTACTTTCCCAATGCGCCGTGCCATGTGCTGTCGCATCATTCGCCCCAGCACCACCGATCATTTCAAGGATGTCTATTTCACCACAAGCTGGCCAACCAACACTTTGAAAGCTGTCTCCTAACATCCAGAGTGCAGGCCATATTCCTTGACCATAAGGCATTGCAGCTCGAATATCAATTCTCCCGTACTGCCATGATTTGAGACCTTGCGTTTTCATGCGTGTAGAGGAGTAATTTGAACCTTCGTTTTTCGCGAAAATTTCCAAGTATCCACCCCCCACGTTGTAATTTTGATTGGTGTAATTTTGAAGCTCATTGTTTCCCCAGCCCCATGATCCTGTTCCTATATCAAAGGTCCAGTCAGAAGTGAGGGCTGTACCATCAAATTCATCGCTCCAAACGAGGGAATACCCTGGATACGAAATTGGCGTTTCATAACCGGACGATGGAGGAACATTCACAAACCCTGAAGCAGCGACATCCACGACATCGATTTTTTCTATGTAATCCGAATAGGTCGTATGCGCACGTGTAATCACTGTATACGTTCCGCTTTCAGTGTACATATAACTTGCAAACCCATCTGTAGATTCCACCACTGTTGTGTTTGCCGCTTCCGAATACGTTACGGTGTAAAAATTTACATTCTCTGCCGACGCTTGAATTTCTACTACCCCATCATTGATTGAAACCACTGTTGATAGGTTTGTAGGAAGTGCAGCAGAAGCAGGTTCTTCCTCCTTTTCACAACCTGAGCCGATCAGTGCCGACAAGGCGAAAAAAATTAAAATCAATCTATTCATTCTTCTCTACGCTAAAAAATTTATTCTGTCTTTAATAACAAGTACCAGTGCAATCCACCAGCATGGTGATCATATTGCAAAGACATTGTAGTATCTGATAACTCAAGGATTCGATATTCTTGAAGACCTGTATAAAATCCTAAGAACGCATCTCCCGAAATTGAAAGAATATCATCCGTTCCTTGAGTCAACAACCACGATTCACCCATTCGATCGGCAAATGGAGCTGTAAAATCCCCCAAGTTTTCAAATGATCCTGGGAAATTCGCCTGCAGCTCATTACTTACATAGACATCCCCATTCGTGATCATATCAAAGCCAAACGCATCAATACTGAACACATAACGGTCGTCGTACAGTCCGCAGCCTCCTTTATCACCAGGACCAGCAGCCCACCATTCAGGAACAGGACCTAAGGCGCTTTCTGGATCTGGACCTACTCCCATATGCCCTGAAGATACAGAGTCGATGTACCAAGTTTTAAATCCTGGACCGGATGTTCCTCCAGTCAACTTGTTGTAAATTGGATTGTTCAGCAATGAAAGGTCATCTTGATCGATGGTAATGTCCTGTGACGAACTTCTACTTCCCCCATTGTTAAATACCGTAAGCGTAACAGTGTAGGTTCCGGCGTACGGATATGTTGCAGATACATTGTTCCCCTGTGCATCACTTCCGTTGCCAAAATCCCATCTGCATTGAATGGATTGGTTGTTCGAAGCGAAATCAATAATGTTTGGGTTCGCAGCCGAAACAGTTACGGAAAACTGAGCGTCATCTGCAGTAGGCGCATCCCCTAATTTCGGATCTTCTTTTTTACATGATAAGAGTGCCGCTGCTACCGATACAAATAATAAATATTTCATAATTAAGTCGTTTTAAAATTAATAACCTGGGTTCTGTGACCAATTCCCTCCTGCAAGGTCAATTTCAGCTTGCGGTATAGGAAATAATTCATGTTTCCCCGTCTGGAATCCAGGAATTTTTGAAGCAGCTTGGCCCGTTCGAACCAAATCAAAAAATCGATGCCCCTCTCCAGAAAGTTCAAATCTTCTCTCTCTGTATATATCTTCTATACTGGAAAGATTAATTCCTTGTATTCCTGCTCTTGATCTAATCTGATTCACTAATTGCTGTGCAAGACCCGTGTTTCCTGTTTGATAGTGCGCTTCTGCAGCCATCAATAAAACATCCGCATAACGGATAACTCTGTAGTTAACAGGGCTAGTTAAATCATTGTCTGGCAAACCAATTTCGCCAATTCGCTTAATGTATTTGTTGTTGTAGTAACCTGTATGTCCTCCTGCTCCAATTGCGTAGCTAATGCTCTCTGCATTTGGCTGTGCGGCGATGAACGCATCCAGATCAAGAATTGATAAATCTCTTCTCGGATCAGTTGCTGCAAACGCATCGTACAAGTCTTGTGTTGGTAGGTTATAACTGTTCCCATCACCATAAACAGGTCCGTTGTATTGACGAATCCCATGGAATCCAGGAGCCGCATTTCCTTCAAGGCAAATGTAGCAGCCGTAGCCTCCACCTTCAAGACCACTGTACTCTACGTCAAAAACGGTTTCGGTATTGTTTTCATTGGCAGCGGTGAACAGCTCGGAATAATCACCAATCAAACTATATCCACCTTCTGCAATGACTTGGTCAAAGGTTGAAGCAGCATCCACAAATTTATTCTGATACAAATACACCTTACCCAATAACGACAATGCCGCCCCCTTGGTTGCATGCCCCTTAACCAATCCGGTATAGCTCATCACTGCTGCCGCCTCCGTTAAGTCAGTCTCAATCTGCGCATATACTTCAGACGCTGGAGTTCGATCGAGAGCCAATGCCTCCTCAATTCCAATTCGCTTATCAATAATAAGCGGAACATCTCCAAAAAACTTTACCAATTCAAAATAATAATAGGCTCTTAAGAACTTTGCCTCAGCCACGATGACATCTTTACCTACAAAATCAATTTTGTCTTTGTTTTCTAATAGGTAATTCGCTCGTGTAAGCCCTGCATAATTCCATCGAAACAAACTGCGTAAATCAAGATTTACACCTCCATGAGTCATTTCATCAATTTGGTGCAACCCTTGCGTATCGTTTACACTTTCTCCCCCTGCAATTGAATTGTCAGAAGCAATTTCTCCAATCCAAAGAGACATAAAGGATCCTTGAAGTAAATCATACGCCCCTGTCAACGCTCTTTCATAATCTTCTGCCGTTTGAAAGAAATTTTCCGCATCTTGAGTATACGGAGGATCAACGGCCAAGAATTTGTCACATGCGCTATTCATAAATAGCAACATGCCTAAGATTCCAAAATATAATACTGTCTTTTTCATGTCTTAAAATGTTATTTGAACTCCACCCATAAATGTTTTTGCCTGCGGATAGAATCCGTAGTCTACTCCTGCCGATAACGCATTCGAAGCGCCGATATCTGGATCAAATCCTTGGTACCGCGTAAGTGTAAATAAATTGTTTGCAGAAAGATATACTCTTACCGCTTCAACTTTTATTTTTCTCAAAATGGATTTTGGAATGTTGTACCCAAACTGAGCATTACGTAATCGAACAAATGAACCGTCTTCTACAAAATAAGACGAGAAAATAGTGTTTCTGGTTGAACCAGTTGTCAATCGCGGATGTTCATTTGATGTTCCTTCTCCAGTCCATCTGTTAATTACGTATCCCAATTGATTGGCATACGGCTGTTGTCTTTCGTAATTTCGAATTATTTCCTGACCAACGGCCGCATAAAGATTCGCTGACAAATCAAAGCCTTTGTATTTTAAATTCAATGAGAATCCCATTGTGAAATCTGGAATGGCTGACCCTAAGTAAGTTCTATCTGAATCATCATTAAAGTTAATCACCCCATCACCGTTTTGATCCACAAATCGAATGTCTCCAGGCTGCGCCCCTTCTTGAACAACCGTTGCATTGTCGATCTCTTCTTGATTTTGGAAAATCCCATCCATCTCATGACCGATGAAGTAACCAATTTCATATCCTTCTTCAAATCGAGTAGCGACACCTCCACCAATACTAAATGAAGCTCCCGGAATAAAATCTACTCCTGATGGCACTCCTGTTACCTTATTGCGAATCGTTGTAAAGTTTAAATCTACACTTGCGAACAAGTCTTTCCCCGGAAGAGTTCGGTATCCCAATTCAAACTCAAACCCTTGGTTAGAAACGTCTCCTGCATTAATGATCGGCGGATATCCACCAGCACCATAAGAACCTAATATTGCGGTTACGTCCGGCTGGAACAACAAATCAAATGTGTTTTTAACAAAGAAGTTGGTCGTAAAGTCAACCCTTCTCCATGCCGTAAGATCCATACCAAGATTGAACTGACGCGTTGTTTCCCATTTCAAATCTGGGTTTGACGGTCTTCCAATTGCCACACCTTGAGTAATAATGTCATTGAAAACATATACCCCTTCTCCATTCAAAAGAGCTCTGTATGCAAAATTGGCAATCTGATCATTCCCTGAAACACCATAGCTCACTCTAAATTTCCAATACTTAATAAAGTCAAGGTTGTAGAAATTTTCTTCTGACATCAACCATGCGGCTGAACCGGATGGAAACAGACCGTATCTGCTGTTCCCTCCAAATTTACTCGAACCATCACGACGCAAAATCGCAGAAACAAAATACTTTGATTTGTAGCCATATTCAGCACGTAAAAACGCCGAAAGTAGTCGCTCGTTGAATTCCCAAGAATTCACATTGTTCAAGAAACCTCCTTCCGCTTGGTTTGCTGAAATATCAGCATAGTCGAGTGAATTGTTTGGGATATTAAACCCTGTTCCATTTAAAGACTCTCCTTTGCGCTGAAAAACAGAAATGCCAGCAGTCGATTTTACTCTGTGAACAGAATCAAACACCCTGTCATAGTTTACGAAACTCTCAAACGTTAAATCGATATAAGATGCACGTTCTTCGTAAACAGACGCTCCTCTTTCTAAGAAAATACTATCGGCAATCTCAACAAGAGGCGACTCAAGATCTGCATTTACAGCTGTATTGGCATATTTTCCATCACCATACCAGACAAGTGGAGAGAATACCTTTCCTTTTGTTTGCGCGTAGTTGTAATTGAATCGATTTGTAAATGTGAAGTGGTCGTTGAAAGAATATACAAACTCCTCTTTCCCTACAAATTTATCTGCCCATCCCCAGTTGTACTGATTTTCAATTTGCGCAACTGGATTAATAATGTCACTTACTTCTTCCAAGTACGAGTAATTTCCATCTGGCGTTCTTATCGGCTCGTTTGGAAATGCATTGATCGTATTGTAAAGCACAGATCCAATTCCGCTTTCAGGAAGCGTATTTCTTAGTTCATTGGAATAAAGAAATACAGAGTTTAACTTCAACTTCGAAGTAATATCAGTGCTTAAATTAAGTCGCGCATTGTAACGCGAAAAATGCGACTTGTCGCCACCTACGATTCCATCTTGTGTAAAGTAACCCAATCCGATTGAATACTTTGTGTGTTCCGTTCCTCCCGTCATACTAAAGTTGTGACTTTGTACCGGAGAAGACACAAAAATTGAATCTTGCCAATTCGTTCCAACACCAAGAGCAGTATTATTAAATGGCATTTCTTGATCGCCAAATGCAAACGCCTCATTTTTAATTACAGCATATTCTTCAGCTGTCAATAAATCCAACCTTCTTGCAGTTTGCTGTACACCGAAGTATCCATTGTACTGAATTTTAGGCTTTGAATTTATCTTTCCGTTTTTCGTTTCAACGATAATTACTCCATTCGCTGCTCGAACACCATAAATACCTGCTGTTGCATCTTTAAGAACGTTGATCGACTTTATATCGGATGGGTTCAAGGCATTTAAACCCTCAGAGTCATAAACAACACCATCAACCAATATCAAAGGATCATTGTCTCCAAAAGTAGAAAGTCCACGTATACGAATGTTAGAAGCCCCTCCCGGTGATCCCGAGTTCGTTGAAATGTTAACTCCTGACACTTGTCCTTGGAGTGCCTGGTCCATCCGAGCTAGGTTCATCTTCTCAATGTCCTCTCCTTTTACTTTGGAAGTTGCTCCTGTAAGTTCTTTGGTTTTCACCTCACCATATCCTACAACGACTATTTCGTCAATGTCTTGGATCTCTGAAACCAAAACAACATTTATGTTTCGTTGGTCTCCTACAAGAATTTCTTGCTTCACGTAACCGTTAAAATAGTAAGCCAACGTTAAACCAGCAGTATCTCGAACCGTGATTGAGTAATTCCCATCAAAGTCAGTTCTGACACCGTTGTTGGTTCCTTTTACAGAAACAGAAACAAAGGGCAAGGTTTCGTTTTTCTCATTGGACACGAATCCCTGTATTGTTATGTCTTGTGATAGCGCCGAAAACCCGAAGCTAAAGACCGTAAATAAGAGTAATAATTTATTCATTTGAATTAATTTTTGGCACTAATATACTAAAATTTTACTTATTTTCTAAAGTACAATAACTACACGGTCCTTCGAGTATTGACTTGCTTCATTGTGCAAAACGGTCTCGAATTTAACCGCCCAAAAACAGTAAATTCGGAGAGCATCCTTTGTTCTTTTGAAGCAGGATTTCAAGGGGAAAGGACTAGTCGAAAAGCGGACAATTCGACGTGCCTGTTCGCCTGGGCTTGCACGTGGAAAACCGAAAAGACAACTCGTGTGTGTTTTTTACTACAGATTGTAGCGCTGTTAGGGCATAATCATACGAATAACTGACAGCAAATTGTTCTTTTATTTTGATACTGAATACTGCATTGATGGCGTCTCCAATTCTATAACCAAGACCGAATCCAAGCTGATTTTTGTAGTCTGCATATAAATTCACGTCAGCTGAAACTTTGTTTCCAGGGGGAATGCGAATCACAAGCGCAGGTAAAAAAGACACGTTTTCAGTAAAAGAAGCCCGAAGCCCACCGTTCAAGGCCATGTGAAACCGGTAACGCGAATTGTTCCCGATTTCTTCCCACTTGCTTGGAAACAGGTTTCGAAGCGCCATTCCCAAATAGAAATTTTCTGAATTGAACCATGCCCCAAACGATGCGTCCGGAGAAAGAAAATTGGATTGACGCATCACCGCAGGATCGGGCAACTGAGTCGTAGATGTTGTTGGGTCATAACCGGTCTGAACAACCCCGCCATAAATCCCGAGAGAAAGACGGTCATTTTCATTAAAGTTGTAATGCCCCGCATACGCCAAATTGATTCGATTTGTAGTGAACTGCCCAATTTGATCTGTCTCGAATTTAAATCCTGCACCATGACGCGCGCTAAACGCATACTTCCTTTTCACCTGTAGCGGAACTGTGAATGTTAAAAAGCCCGTATTGGGGGCACCTTCAAAGTCTTGCCACTGGCTGCGGTACAAGGTATGAATGTCCACACATGATTTTATCCCTGCATGCGCAGGATTGATTGCAAACTGATGCAAAAACCATTGCGAGTACTGCGGAATTTGCTGCCCATTCGAATGGAAAACCAACAACAAAAAAAGAACCGTAGCAAACTTCTTCATCTCAATAGAGTTAAGGTTCCACGTAAAATTTTGTCGCTCCCATCGTTGAGTTCTATAATGTAATAGTAAACACCCTCAGGCGACCTCCCCATATTTCCTGTACCGTCCCATGATTTCAAATTGGAATACGATAAAATGTGAGCCACTTTCTGTCCCCATCGGGAGAAAATAGTAACAGAATTATTCGGAAATGCATCCAATCCATCAATTGCCCACGTGTCATTCAAGTTGTCGCCATTAGGAGAAAAAGTGTTCGGAATCTCTAACTCTGCGAGTACAGTAGCCGTCATGTAATCCGTCTGTACACAACCATTTTCCTCAGCAGTAAGGGCATATGTCGTGGTCTCAGTTGGAGCAACAGATGGATTTAATAGATTTGCCGCCCCAACTGCAAAAGAAGGACTCCAATAAAAAACAGGAGCGGTCGTGCTTCCGTTGAGGTTAAACTCTTCACCAGCTGAAACGGTAACATCTGAACCAGCATCTACAAACACGGTGTAGACACTTATCGCTTGACTCGTTGCTTGGACCGTTGCAATACACGTTGAATAACAACCCGTTTCAACCGTTACAACAGCACCGTCTGTGAGCGCAGAAGTTTGAAACGTAGGTTCCATCGTTGTTGCGATCAAATCACCATTCACATACCACAAAAAAGCAGCAGTGTCTGGACAGTCGGAAAGGTTGCATGTAAATGTGACAAGCTCATTTAAACAGACCGAAAGAGAGCTTTCCGAAATCGATGCATTCGGAACCACACGATCAATACCCAAACCTGAAATTGTGACCTCAAAAGAGCACTCTGCTGGGGAGGTAATGCCCGGACCAGTAGTGGCCCCATCAACAACCAAATAATAAAGTGTTGATGGGTTCAGCCCAGCAGCATTGAGAGTAAAATCACCTGTTTCATTCGATAAACAAGCCCCAATCTGCGTATATGTCCCTGCATCACAAGGAATTCCTGCCTGAATTATTGTTGCCTGCAGTGCATCGCCTTGCCCCGCATTTGTCTCAAAAATCAAATTGCTAAAATCTACTTGAACAGCTCCGCCGATCAAATTGGTTGTGAAAGAACACCAAATCGTATTATCAGTTGAAAAACAATAATTGAAATCATCTTCACAATTTGCACACGAACTTGAAAACGCCCCAATATTATTTAGTGCATAGGTTTGATTTGGACAAAGTTCTATTGCAGTTGAACATGCATCATATACTTCCTGACTCCAAACAGCTGGACCTGTCAAAAAAAATAATGCCAATAAAATAATAGCCCGATTCACTTCTTCTAAACCCTCGTTTTTATTAGTTATTGTAACAAATTTAAAATAAATTTAGCGACTAAACTCTGATAAATACCGCTTCTGCTTTCCAAGACAAGAACTGTTTGGCATAATTATAGAAGGTACTTTTACATAAATATTAAATTGTGTGCCCATGAAAAAAATTTTTACCCTCGCATTTTTCTTACACCTTGTGCCTTTACTGCATGCACAATACGTAGACTACGAAAATGACTCAAAGTGGTTTTGGGACCTCAATCTTGGTGGAACTTGGAGCACCACAGACGTTAATGACCAAGTTGATGTTGGTTATGGCTTGTTGATTGGACGAAGTTTCAACTCAAACTACGGAAGACAATTGCGCTTTGATCTGCGAATGCGCTACCTTCACGGGCTCTGGTACGGACAAGACTATGATACCACAAACATAGGCAACTACGATCCAGTCTATTTGCCGACCGAACTCGAGACTTACAAAAACAACCCTGGGTTTACAGTAAATAATTTCCAAACCGATGTACATGAATTGGGACTTGAACTCGCATTGCATGCAAATCGAGTGAAAGAGCGCACTGGATGGGACCCTTATATCTTTGGCGGGATCAATATCGCCTGGAATCAAACCTACAGTAACTTGCTGCAAAACGACTCATCATTCACTGGTGGAAATGGCACCTACGACTATAGCGATCCTGCACTGATTAATGAAGGATATATCAATTCGATTCATGATTACACCTATGATACTCCCATGAATTTAGGGTCTGAAGGTGGAAACTGGAATGCCGACATTGTACCAAGTCTGGGATTCGGAATTGGATATTATTTTAGTCCTTTCTTCTCTATCGGTTTTGAGCATAAAACATCATGGGCACGAAAAAATGACTGGGACGGTTTTGAACAGTCATCAGATATGAATGAAGGCCCTTTAAATGATGTCTATCATTATTCCAGTGGATACCTCCGCTTCCATATCCGTAGTCGGAAAAATGATTTTGTCGAACTACAACCAGAACCAGAACCAACTTCAAATTTTACTCCGTGTGATGATCCTGTCGTTCGTTTCGTTCAACCGGGAGCAAATCAATCTGAGGTCGAACAACAAGTAGTTGAATTCATCGCAAACGTCAGCAACGTGGACCAGCGAGAAAACATTGTTGTTCGAATCAATAACAAAGAAACAACGAACTTTTTCTTTGATGAGAACACAAATGACCTCCGTGGAAATTGTGTCCTTAGTGAAGGGGTGAATACCATTCAAATAATTGCCAGTAATGGCTGTGGTAATGATGTAGAAACGATAACCGTAAACTATGTCACATGTAACGATCCCATCGTGAACTTTATCAATCCTTCACACGATAACTTCCACGTTGACCAACCAACTTACACGATAAATGCCACGATATCAAACCTAAATGACCCAAACGGCATTGGCTCTGAGTCAAATATTGTCTATTCATTAAACGGTATTCGCTCGAACAGTTTCACTTACAATTCAACCAGTGGAAGCTTTACCGCAAATGCAACCCTTCGAAATGGAAGGAACACGATAACAGTCACTTCAGAGAACAATTGTGGCAGCGTAACCAAGACAATCAACGTGATTTTTACAGATTGTGAAGACCCCTTTATTGAGTTTTCAATTGGAAATGGCTCAACTTTATCAACAGACCAAGAAGTGACTACGATTTCTGCGTACGTCAGAGATGTAAGCACTGAAAGCGCAATCGGCCTGAGAGTAAATGGAGTAAATACGCCATTTGGTTTTGAAGGTGCTACAGGACTTTTACAAAGCTCCTTGGCATTGTCTCCTGGTCAAAACACAATTCAGATAACAGCAGGCAATCGGTGTGGAACAGACACAGAAATGATTACGATTGTTTACACACCATGTACTGATCCCGTTGTTTCAATAATTGCACCAGCAACAAACAATACAACAACCAACCGTGGAAGTATATTGGTACGCGCAACTGTAACAAGCATAAGCGCTGCAGATGAGATTCAAATGTATGTGAATGGCGTTGCAATTGGTGGCGGCACCTATGCAAATAGCGCACACGTTTTTTCACAAACTGCACCTCTCAATGCTGGACTAAATACCATTCAATTGGTTGCAACAAACGAATGTGGTACAGACACCAAAACCATTACAATTAATTACGATGCTCCGTGTCCAGAACCAATGGTTTCAATGGTTTCGAATTCCTCTCTAACCAACGACTCCATCTTTCAACTGCAAGCCGCAATTCAAAATATTACCTCAGCGAACCAAATCAGTACCGTACTGAACAATGTAACCCAAAACGGAGGGGCCTACACTGCATCAAATCATGTGTTCCAAAACACTGTTGTGCTAAACGAAGGTGTCAATACAATCTTGGTCACTGCAACCAATGACTGTGGAACAAACAATAAAACATTTGTTATTACCTACAGAAAACCATGTGATCTCCCCGTTATTGGTTTAATAAATCCAATGTCCTCTCCGCTGCAATCAGCAACTCCAAGCCTCAACCTGCAGGCCTCAATTCAGAACGTCTCGCAGGCAAACCAAGTGGGCGTGGCAATAAACGGAGTGGTACACAATAGTGGGTATTTCAGCACACGAGCAAACACCTACCAAACCAATGTTCAATTGCAAATGGGTGAAAATGTAATTGTGATTACAGCAACAAACGGCTGTGGGACAACCACAGAAACGCTTGTTGTAAATTATACGCCATGCCTTGAACCAAGTGTATTGTTCACCCTGCCGAAATTCACTTTTACACAAAACAATTCAACTCTAATACGGGCGACTATTCAAAATGTGGCCAGTTTGAGCCAAATTCAACTGCTCGTCAATGGGGTTGCTTTCTCGGGTTCGTACAGTGCTTTAACAGGAATTTTTCAGAGCAACGTTGCATTGCAATCGGGCGTTAATATTATCCAACTAATTGCGACGAATGACTGTGGAAATGATGCAAAAATGAAAACCCTTACGTACACTCCCTGTCTGAATCCCCAAATAAATATAATTGCACCGAATACAATTTCTACGCAGAACAATACAACAACTGTGCAAGCGTCGATAACAAACATAACGGCTGCGAATCAAGTGCAACTTCTCGTAAACGGTATAGCCGTGCAAGGGACGTACAATGCGGTAAAAAATATATACATCAGCAATGTTCCCCTACAAACGGGATCAAATCTCATTTCGATTGTTGCCACAAATAATTGTGGAAGTGATAGCGAGAGAATTGGTATTCGTTACACTGAACCGTGTGACCCTCCGACAATTTCAATATTTTCTCCTCTCGACAGAACATCGACACGCAATTCTACGATTCGATTAAGTGCAACAGTCGCAAACGTAACAGCGGCAACTCAAATTATAACTAAAGTTAATGGCACTGTAGTCTCTAGAGGCCTTTACAA
>Ga0233397_1000056_pt1 | contig 59090 bp, 53 predicted proteins | sample 35DmetaG_FD_189957 | JGI IMG/M metagenome (GOLD analysis project Ga0233397, IMG submission 189957) | Seawater microbial communities from Monterey Bay, California, United States - 35D | ecosystem: Environmental > Aquatic > Marine > Coastal | place: USA: California | collected 2016-10-20
CTACAGTGAGTTCACTCTCTCAACTGAATCTAAGAACCCATGAGATTGTGCTGAGAATAAATCTAGGTGGAGCAGATCAAACAACTAAAGATGGACCTGCGAATCAGGAGTAACTCCCAACGCATTACAAACTTTCCCCATACAACACTCCCCTAAAACCACTGCACAGCAATCTTGCGTTAAGGCAATGATATTAGTTGATTAGAAGGCATAATGAAGAGGGTATGCCGATAATTTAGCGTCACAAAATTAATTTAAAACAGAGTAAACTTCTTTTCTAAACCTTTTTTGAATACCGAAATCAAATTCTCTTGCTCTACTCATAAATAATCCATAGAGTTTCTTTTCAGGATCTATCCAAAAATGAGTGTTGTGGTAGCCAGACCACCCATAAATTCCCTTAGTTGCTCCTATTCCATCTATATCTGGGTTTTCTAGAACAAAAAGCGAAAATCCATAATAGAAACCTAACTGATCATATCCTGCATTTTCTTCTTCCGGATAACCGTCAGAATGTTTTTTTGTCATTAAATCAATACTGCTTTGCTTTATTATTCGTTTGCCATTAAAAACCCCTCCATTTACCAACATTCTGCAAAATTTAGAATAGTCAGTGAATGTAGAAACTAAACCTTCTCCACCAAAATATGCCTTGTTATTTTCATTGTATGTTAGTTCATTTAAAAGGTGAGTAAAGCCTTTTAAGTTGTCAGAGTTAATAAAAAGAGGTTGAAATCTTTTTTGTTCCTCTTTGGTTAAATAAAATTTTGTTTGGTTCATTCCCAAAGGGTCAAATATTGTTTTCTTCAAATACTGAAAAAAATCCATCCCTGATGCAACCTCAACAATTCTTCCTAAAACTGCTTGATTTATCCCGTATAAATATTTTGTGCCAGGCTCAAATTCTAATATAACTTTTGAAACATCATCCGCAAAGGTTTTAAGGTCTTCATATTTAACAGAACTTGTTAGACCTCTTATATTTTCAAATTCATCATAATATTTTAATCCTGATCTATGTGTCATTAAATGATATACTGTCATTACAGTATTACATTTGTATCTTCCATTTGGGCTCTTGCAGGTTAATGATTCAAAGCTTGGAATATACTTACTAACAGGGTCATCTAATTTAATTTTTCCTTGTTCAATCAAAGTCATCACAGATACAATAGTAATAGGTTTTGACATAGACCAAACAGGAAATATAGTTTCGCCATCAATATTTTTATCCCCTGGTTTATTTGAATTTTCAATATGATGATAAATCATATTCCCATCCTTGTAAACCATAGCAACATTACTACCTGTTTTTTCTTCTTGAATTAGTTTTTTTTGAAAACTTTTAATGTTTTCGAATTGAGAAAAAGAGATCGTTTGGGTTAATAAAAAAAGAACTAAATATTTTTTCATTTTAATTGATTTAATATTAAAATAATTAATTTACAAATAAGTCCCTAAACTTAATAAAGAGGATATGCCGTTGGTAAAAACCCTCCACTTGAGAGGGTCTCATGTTTTAAATTTGATTCCAATAATAATCAATCATTTAATACGAAAAAACAATATCAGCTTTTGAACTTTCTTCTATTAATTCTTTAGGATAGCTCCAATTGATTTCGTTAACATCAATTAAATATTCTTTATAATTTTTTTGTGAAACTCCAAAAGTTGCAATCGAACCTTCAGATATATGAATTACTCCACCATTATTCGAAAAATCTATTATTGATTTTTCTAATCTTTGACTAATTTTATTTGTTCCGCCACCAAGTGAAGTAACCGTATGGAGGTTTTGAATTACGTCTTTGATGAGTATTTTAGTGCCATCTCCAGCAGCAAAAAATGTAACGTAATGCCCCTGATTTAGGGCCTCGCTTGCTGCAGCAATTGACATCATAGCTGATGAAGGATTCTTCATAGGATCTGAAGTTAGATGCACAAAATAACTTTTCTTTTGCTGTGCAGTCATAATTAGGGACATTATAAAAAACAAGTATGAAAATCTTTTCATTGTTATTGATTTCTGGTTATTTATATGAAGATAGAAAGATTAATTTAGATAACAAATTATCAATTTGATGTTCTTAATCAACTTGAATCTTTAAGTTTCTTTCTTTTTTTATTTTTTCGCTTTAAAACTAAGTTGTGGCGTTTATAAAATCGGTTTCGCGTACTTACATAAACCAAGTGTTTTGCAAGGTAATAGCTGGTAGTAAACATTGCTGCTAAACTTCCCCCAGCTCCTAGAATCTCAATATCATTATCTATTTTTTTTAGTAGTACTCCTCCAGCAAGGATCGTAGCTGATACTAGGAAGTAATTTTTACTCATTGCCACTTTGGTGTCTAATTCAATTTTCTTTTGTGAATCTTGAAGCGACAAACTGTCAATTTGAGCATTAAGATTAATGCTTAATAATAAGACTATTACAAATTTTTTCATGGTCTAGTGGTACGGTTATAGTAAGCTTAAAAGTTTGCTTATCTTCTGTCCATGCCAGAAATTCCAAACCGTTGTCTTGAACAAATTGCCCACCGGCATCTTGAGTTGGTTTTGCTTCATCTACTTAAATTACAAATAATTATAAGATAACTTTCAATAAAGTTAATGTGCTTCTAGGTTTTATAAAAGAACTAACCTCTTTTGAATTCGAGTATTCCAATTTTTGCTATCAGCAGTTCCTTGAGGTTAAAAAAACCCTCCACTAAGGAGGGCATTTTTCTTTAGTTTAAAATATTTGCGTTATAGTAAACGTCTTCTCTGACAATCATACCCTCATCACTGAACCACATTTGACTGTGTACAGGAAGGTTTACAATTTTATCTGTCTTTTTATTTTTTAACTTAAAATTCATCCAGATATAAGCTACACCTCCGTCTCCTTCATAATCCATATAATCTGGATATCCAACCTCATCTAAAGAGATCACTTCAAATTGGCTAAAGATATTTCCTACATTTTGGATATGATCTTCAAGCGAATTGTATTCTTTATCCACCAAATTACTATCGTAGATTCTTGCATTTTTACTGAAGTTTTCAAAAGTTGCTTCGAGATCTCCTTGTTCAACATTGTAATAAATCAACCTTACCTTACCAAGATTTGGGTGATCTTTATATATGGTTCCATTTTTTATAGTCTGTCTAGACAAATTCCATTTTTGCCAAACTGCTGTGTTATCGGCCCACCAAAAGCGCATTATTTTCTCTCCTTTTTTATCAAATACAAAGATGGCGTTAAAAGGAGTTTTTATTTTAAATCCATTGCTTTTGTCCCATGCAATAAACTCTTGAAATGTTTGTACAAAAAGTCCCGATCTTTTGTATTCGATCGCATCTGGGTAGGCTTGACCTCGATTTTTTAGAGAAATATTTACAAAATTATTTTTCATCCAATTGGCTTGACCAATCAAGTTATTAATATCCCCGCCTTTGTAGTTCGGATTGGTATTCATGGAATTTCCCATTTTGAAGCCTTCGCCAACTAAACTCTTGAGTGTTTCAGCGTCTCCAGTTATCCACGCCTGGCCAAATTTTTCTGCGATATCAAGTGCTGGATGTTTGTCATAAACTTTCCCATTATTGTTTTTTTGAGCAAGTGTCATCGCTGGCACTAAGACCAGTAAAAAAAGTAATCTTTTCATTTTTATTGATTTATGATTATTAAAATTTCAAATTAGATTTATTTTACTTTAAATCAAAATCATTTTAATCATATCTGTACAAATCTCCTTTAGTATCTAGATATTCTTTTTTATCAGTAAAATAAGTAGTCCCTGTTTTTTTATCAAACACAACATTGCTACTAACATATTCATATCGATCTGTAGCAATCCCATCAGCGATTAAAAAACCTAAAATTAAAGAGCCAACAAGAATACTTCCTGCAATTAAAATTGATTTTTTCATTGGTTAATTGATTTTTATAAATATAAGGATTCATTTATTAATTTTTAATCTTTACTATTGCCATCTAAGACAGGTTCAATGGTAAATAGAAAATTGAGATGCTAGCTCATCTCTTAAAACCTTTTATTTGTTTAATTAGGTAGAAATATGGAGCATTATCTTGAATGCGGGTATTTAGGGCTTTTTGTTTCTAGTTTTTTGGCAGCAACAATAATTCCTTTAAGTTCTGAAATTGTCCTGAGTATACTACTTGCAAACGACTATAATTTTATTACATCTTTGTCGATAGCAACACTGGGGAACTGGTTAGGAGGGTTGAGCAGCTATGTACTTGGCCGCCTTGGAAACTGGAATTATTTAGGTAAGTATTTTGGTGTTGAACAAACAAAAGTTAAAGCTCTAAAAAATAAAATAGATCGATGGGGTAGCCCACTAGCTTTCCTCTGCTGGGTGCCACTAATTGGCGATGTTTTAGCTGTTGGGCTGGGATTCTTTAGAGTATCTTTACATACTGTAGCTATTTGGATGCTCTTAGGAAAAGTAATCCGTTATTTCGCATGGGGGGTCTTAACCCTTTGGGGAATTTCTTTATTTTAGCAGCACTTTTAAAACAATTGATATGAAACGTAGTCCTATAGAAGTTTTTAGTGAATGGGCCGATTTAAACAAAGACTACGGTATGGAAAAAAACCATAAAGAGTCTGTTGAAAATATGCTCTCCTTTGCAACAAAAAAGCAAAAACCGTTTTCATTTATTGATGCAGGCTGTGGAAACGGTTGGGTGGTGCGTTTAATATCACAGCATCCTTTGTGTAGAAAAGCCGAAGGGATAGACGGCTCAGATAAAATGATTAAAAAAGCCAAATCAATAGACCCTACACTTAACTATAGTTGTGCTGACTTAATGACCTGGAATCCCAATGAAAAAGTGGATCTAGTTCACTCTATGGAGGTTTTTTACTACCTTGATAATCCAAAAGAACTCATCCAGAAAATTAGCAATCAGTGGTTAAATACTGGAGGGCGACTGATTATAGGATTGGATTTTTATTTTGAAAATACAGTGTCCCATGATTGGTCCGAAAGTTGTGGTATTTCAAATATGAAGCTTTATAGTGAAAATGAATGGGTTGACTTTTTTAAAGCTGCAGACTTTGAATCAGTAGAATATTGGCGCTTTGGTGCAAAAAAAAACTGGGTAGGTACACTTATAGTAACAGGGATTAAATAGCTCATTTTTGGTCGTAACGACCAGGAGCAAGACGTTTGCTAAACAAAGGGAAGAGTGAATGAGGCAATACCCTCAATAAAAATACAATCAGTTTAAACGTCTTAGAAGGAATACATACTTTTTTACCTTTTAATGTTGCTTCAACGGCTTCCTTTGCTACGCGACTTGCCTCTTTTTTCATAAATGAGGGTACACGATCCATTTCTTCTTGTACACCACTGGCCGCATGAAAATTCGTAACCGTATAGCCCGGACAAACGGCTGTAGAAGTTATTCCCCTGTGATTGTAATTTATGTTTAAACCCTCACTAAATCTATTTACGAATGTCTTAATCGGTCCGTAAAGTGTCTGTATAGTCGAAGGTGGTGCAAATGCTGCAACAGAGGATATCATCATGATTTTCCCATCGGCTGATTTAAGCATATCTTTTATAAATAACTTGCTCAATGCAATTACTGCGATACCTAAAACACGGATGAATTTTTCCTCATCTTCCATTGAGGTCTGATCAAATGGACTCGCTATAGCATAACCCGCGTTATTGACCAGTAAATTGATTTTATAACCCTTATTGCTACAATAATCATAAATGATTTGAGGAGCTAAAGGGTTGTGTAAATCGGCAGCAACTACATCAATTTTTCCCTCCCCATAGGTGGATAACCTTTTAGCAGCAGCTTCTAATTTATTCGAGTTTCTGGCATTTAAAACTAAATCAAATCCCCTAACTGCAAGGCATTTGGCAATTTCAAATCCAATTCCAGAAGAGGCTCCCGTAATTAAGGCTGTATTTTTAAATTTTTCTTTTTTCATACTTTTTTCAAAGTAAAGCTATATTTTTCAATATATCCATTTGAAAAAAATTGAACTTTTTTTTTACTATTTTCTTAAATTATTGCTCTTTTGTAAAATATTTTTTTAAAAAATCACGATGAAGTTTTTAGGGATTCTTCTTTTTATTTTTAATGTGCCAAACTTGGTTGGCGGTCAAGTCCTTTACAAGGAGTTTATTTATGATATGCCAATTGACCAAGCCAAAAAGATTCTTAAAGAAAATTCAAAAACACTTAAAAATATCAACTTTGGGAATGGGATTTCTTATGCGTTCCGCAAAAGATCTCTAGTTGAGAACGATGGGCGTTTAGTTAGCATCAATATTTGGAGTAAAAAAAATTTAAGCTTATCACAAGCAAGTGCCTACTTAAAAAGAACAAGAAAGTATTTTGAATCTAATGACTTCAAAACCGTTTACGCACAAGAAAATTGGTCTGATCCAGTAATAGTGAAAAAAAATCTACCCTGTATTCGTTTTGTTGATCCAGATAAAAGAGTTGTCATTGAAATGGATCCAAGAGGACAGGGAAGTGTGTTTAATGTATTTATTACCTTTTATAATTACCAATGGTTTTTAAGAAAAGCGAAAGGAGAAGAATAGTTTATAAATCAATATTAATTCCCAGTCCTAAAAGTTCTCGAACTTGGAGCTTGCCAATCAAATCGTCGTCATAAAGAAGATGTAAAATAAAATTTCCGGAGATTTTACTATTGACCTTAAACCGAATATTAGAATTCCAATCAAAATCAACGTTTTGAGTATTTTCAAGATAGTTTACATACGAACTTAATTTATTTTCCCAGATGATGTTTTTCATGATTTCTTTTTTATAAAAACCTGAAATTAATGCTCCAAAAAAGAATTTTGAACGTTTGTTAAAATCAACCCCGAAATATTTACTCTCAGCCTCTAACTCTTGAGTGAATTTTTTGGAAACGATAATCATACGAGCTGAAACTGGAGACATATTCACCCAGAAATTTTTATTTTTTTTATAATAAAATCCTAATCCTGCTTGGAGTATGGCGGGCGATAAAAATTGTGAAACCCTTTCTCTAAGTTCTTCTCCATCTTGATTGAAAAATTTAAAACCAGGTAACAATTGGGTTTTAAAGTTTAAAAAACTAGAATAATTCCAGTAAGTATTGATTTGCTTACCTAATAGGGAGTTTATTTCAAATCGGTCGTCGGCCTTTTTTAAGTATTTACTCCCCGAAACATAAGTAGTCCCTAGGGAGAGCAATAAATTCGAATCCCATACAAGACCATTTCGATCCGAATAATTAAAGTTGTAATCCAGTCCGTACAAAACAGTCAAAGCGCTTTCTCCTCCAGAAATCCAGTTTGAAAAATACGCCTGATTAAAATTGAAACGAGTATTCCCATAAAACTTCATCCGCTTACCTCCCATTTCAGACTGAATAACTGCATTAAAGGGGAGCAATTCATCGGCTTCCTCTTTATCTTGTGCAAAAAGCGTAAGTGAATACACAACACAAACTATCGAAAAGAACAGAGAAGGTAACTTATTAATTTTTTTTGGGGAATGCCTCAAGATTGAAGAGTTTTAGGTGCTACTTTCTTTATTTGGTTTAAATTTATAAAAAATAGCATAATTCTAATTATGCATTAATCACGGTATGTATAAAATTATTTGTTCCCTGATTGTTATTTTAATTGGTCTAAATTTAAGACTAAATGCACAAGAAAAGAAAAAGAGTCTTTATTTTATGGCTGACAGCATTATTGATTTTGGTATCCAAAATAAAGCCTTCCCAGGAGCCCAACTGCTCATTTACAAAAAAGACAGTATCCAACTATTAAAATCTTATGGTTACCACACCTATGATTCTATCGTAAAAGTTAAAAATACAGACCTCTACGATCTTGCTTCTGTGACTAAAATACTCGCAGGCACCCTTGCTTTTATGAAGCTCTACGAACTGTACGATATTGATCTAAATGAAAGGGTTTCTGAGTACCTCCCTTTTCTGAAAAGAGGGAACAAAAAAAAATCTAGTTTTAAACAGGTTTTGAGTCACAGTGCAGGATGGATTCCCTATATCGCTCATCAAAATTTAATTCGTAAAAAAAACGGAAAGTTTAAAACTGGAACCTTAAAAATAAAAAAGTCTAAAAGATATCCGACTCAAATTAGTGACTCCTTGTTCCTATTCAAGAATTATCCTAAAAAAATAATGAGGCGTATCCGCAAGACAGACATTAAGACTGTTGGAGAATATTTATATTCAGGACTGTGGTTTTTTTTAGTCCCTGAACTGACCAAAGAATTGAGTGGTCTGTCTTTTGAATCCTTTTTAAAATTCTATTTTTACGACCCCCTAAAACTCCAACGCTTATCATTTGTTCCAACAAGATACTTCCCTAAAAGTGAAATAATACCCACAGAATCCGACGAGCACTTTAGAAAAGGGTTAGTCCAAGGGTGGGTTCACGATGAAGCTGCAGCATTGATGGGAGGAATAAATGGAAATGCGGGTCTATTTGCAAACGCCAGCTCTATAGCCCCACTTTTAGAATTAATGCTTAATGAGGGATCCTACAAAGGAAAATTACTGCTCAAACCCGAAACTATTAAACTATTTACCCAACGAGCCTACCCAGAAAGTACCAATCGTAGAGGCTTGGGATTTGATAAACCGAGTTTATCAGAAGATGAAGATCCTTATCCTTCTAATTTAGCTTCACCCTCAAGTTTCGGTCACAGTGGATTTACAGGGACATTTATATGGGTAGATCCTTCAGAAAATTGTTTTATTATTTTCTTGAGTAATCGAGTATATCCTACAAGAAAACAACGTGCACTCTACAAACTAGGTATAAGAGGAAAACTATTAGATTATGCGTTACAAAATTAGCCTTGTATTGGTATGGTTAATTACTTCTCAATTTTTAAATGCTCAGTTGCCACAGGGTTTTACTGTACTAACAGATTCTATTCCAGATTTACTAATTGAATTGCGGTATGCAGGGGCAAATAATTTTATGGGGCGCCCTGTAACTGGTTATAATAACAGTATTGGAATAGGCACCTCAGCCTTAGCTCATCATTTAAAAAAAGTTCAAGCCGAATTAAAACTTATGGATTTGGGACTAATAATCTATGATGCTTACCGCCCTCAAACCGCTGTCGATGACTTTATTCGTTGGTCCAAAATCCCTAGTGATACACTGACTAAACACATTTACTATCCTACACTCGTTAAAAATAGACTTTTAGACTTGGGCTTTATTGCATCAAAAAGTGGACACAGCAGAGGAAGTACAGTCGATTTAAGTCTGATTTATTTAAAGGTGAAAAACAAAGGGAATGAAGTCGATATGGGAAGTCCATGGGACTTTTTTGATGACCTTTCCAATTTCAGTAATACTTCGATTTCAAAAAAACAAAAAGCGAATAGAAGTTTGCTCAGAGAATTGATGCTAGCAAACGGTTTTAAACCCTATGAAAAGGAATGGTGGCACTTTACCTTAAATCAAGAACCCTTTCCACAAACCTATTTTAACTTTCCAATTGAAATTCCCTAAGAAATTAATGCTGAAGGAAAAGATTCAAGGTTGATTCCCCAAAGCAAAGGCAAAAGGAAATACACCATAAGGCATACAAACAATATTGAAACAATATTCATGATTATTCCCTTAGAAACCATATCGGGTATTCTTAAATATCCGGATCCAAAAACTACCGCATTTGGAGGTGTAGCAACTGGAAGCATGAAAGCACAGGAAGCTGCAACTGCCGCTCCTAACATAAGTCCAAAAGGATGCACGTCTATTTCCATAGCTAAAGGAGCCAATACCGGAAGCAGCATGGCTGTAGTTGCTAAATTTGAGGTAATTTCTGTTAAAAAATTGATTGCAGCAATCAATAGAAGTAATAATAAAAACAATGGCAGTCCACCAAATTCAGTCATCAACTGACCCAGCCAAATTGCTAGACCGCTTTCCTCAAAAGCTTTGGCCAAAGCCATTCCTCCACCAAACAACAAGATGATTCCCCAAGGAAGGTTAATGGTATCCTTCCAATTCAATAGGGTCTGACCTTGCCTTTTTGAAGGGATCAGAAATAATGCTAAACCAAATAAAACAGCAATTAAGGTATCGTCAATTTTTGGAAATAAAGGCTGTAAAAGAAAAGAACTAGTAATCCAACAAAAAGCAGCCAATGAAAAAACTACAGCTACCCAGCGTTCTTCAGAACTAATGGGTCCTAAATCATTTTTTAACCGTAGAATTTCTTTTTCCCCTCCTGGAAATTCAGTCTGTTTAAACTTAAAAGCTATACGTGTAAGGTAGGCCCAACAAAAAGTCAAGAGTACAATTGATATTGGAAATCCAAAGCGAAACCATTCCAAAAAGGAAATTTCATATCCATAGGTAGATTGAATGACCCCTGCCAATACTAAGTTTGGTGGTGTTCCAATAAGAGTTGCGATCCCACCAATGGAAGCACTGTATGCAATTCCCAACATTAAAGCTTTTCCAAAAATACGATTCTCATCCTCTACCGTGTCTGGATTATCTTTTAACTGTTTAATGATCGCGATTCCAATTGGAAGCATCATTACTGAGGTCGCTGTATTTGAGATCCACATGGATAGAAATGCGGTAGCAAGCATAAACCCTAAAATAATTTTACGAATATCAGAACCAATAAAAGCAATAATATTGAGGGCTATCCGTCGATGTAAATTCCATTTTTCTATACCTATTGCAATCAAAAAACCCCCTAAATAAAGGAAAACATAGCGATGCCCAAATGAAGCGGTAGTAGTTGCTAGCTCCATCCCGCCACTCAGGGGAAACAATACGATAGTTAAAAGAGCCGTAGCAGCAATGGGAATCGCTTCAACTACCCACCAAACGGCTATCCAAAGGGTAGTTGCTAAAACAGCGTGGCCCTGATCAGATAAACCTTCAAAAGGCTTTAAAAATTGAATAAATGTAAAAATTAAGGGGCCCAATACCAGAGCAATTTGTCGCTGCATAATCTATAACTTTGAAGCTGTAGTATGGTCAGAAATGATGTACCACTTTTCTTTTACTCGGATCCAATTTAAAGTAAAAAAACCTTGTGCATCCCCTATGGTTCGAATTAAATAGAATTTCCCCTGAAGTTGAATTACCGTGGGACTAAGCGCTAAAAGGTGAAGAACATCAAATTTTAATTCTCCCATTTTTTCTCGATCTGAATATGTTCTCTTGTAGCGATCTCGAGTGGCCTCCCATCCGTAAATCGGTCCAGAGGCTCCGGAAAAAACCAACTCATCAGACTTTAAATAGCCCTCCATAAAAGCGTCTATATCTCCCTTATTCCAATGGTCTTGTTGTTCAAACAAAACCTTGACAACAGCTAAAGAATCTCTTTTTGAAACTGCTTGCTGAGAAAAAAGAAATCCACTGGCAATAAAAAATAGAGTTAAAAAATACAGCCTCATCAAGCTTATTTAATGGTTGGATATTTGATATTCAATTGCTCAAGATACGTGTCGTATTTTGATTCATCAAAGTAAAACTTTTCTAAGGCGGGTCGATATTGATCCATAATCCTTTTGTTCAAGTAAATTGGAGGAGGGTCTTTTTCTGAAATCATTGGCTGGTATTTTGTCTCTTTACTTTGAACATTTTCAAAATAATCTTTTGCCTGCATGAGAAGTGCTGGCTGTGTCAAAAAGTCAATCACCGTTGTTGCCACAACTTTCGCTCCTGCTGTCCCTCCCTTATGAGCTATGGGTGTAGCCATCGCGATGGCATTTGACCAATGATGCCCTTGTAGTCCTGGAATATTGGACGGGAAGCGAAGTGTTACCGTAGGAATAGTCCATGAAATATCACCTATGTCATCAGACCCTCCACTTCTTGGAATTTTAAGAGGCTTTCCAATACTGGAAAGTTCTAGTGCGAGGCCATTTGTGTTTTTGGACTCAACCTCTTGCTGAACAGCTTTTGCAAGTATTTGATCTGCTTCTGACCATTCAGGTAGTCCTACAGTTTGAATGTTTGCATACATGGTTTCTGCAATTACTTTATTAAAATGACGAGGCCAAGCAGTACCTACAATTTTAGAACTCACCTTAGTGTCCGTCATTAGAGCTGCGCCTTCAGCTATATTATTGGCATCATTATACATTTTCATGATCCCCTCATAATTAATATCTCTTAAATAAAACCAAATAGAAGCTTTGGAAGGAACTACATTAGGTTGATCCCCCGCGTCTGTGAAGATAGAGTGTGAGCGTTTTAAAGGGTGCAAATGCTCTCTTTTGTAGTTCCACCCTACATTCATAAGTTCAGCAGCGTCTAAAGCACTTCTGCCTCTCCAGGGTGAGCCTGCAGAGTGTGCCGCCTCACCTTCAAAAGTATATTCAACTGAGATTAGACCTGTTCCTCTTGCCTGACCATAAGACACTGATAAATTGCTACTTACATGAGTAAAAATACACATGTCAATTTTGTCGAAAAAACCGTCTCTTACATACCATGCCTTTGAAGCAACCAATTCTTCTGCTATTCCAGGCCAAACTACCAGAGTCCCGCCCAGATTGTTTTTTTTCATTTGCTCTTGTAGAGTCAGGGCTGCTGTGACTATAACGGGTATACCAGAATTATGGCCTTCTCCGTGTCCAGGAGCACCTTCAACCATTGGTTTATGATAGGCTACACCGGGATATTGAGAAGCTTTAGGGATGCAGTCTACATCACTCCCTAAGGCTATGGTAGGACCTTCACCATGACTCCATTTAGCCATCCAAGCAGTTGGAATACCAGAAATTCCTTTTTCAACCTCAAAGCCTGCAGCTTCAAGTATACTTACTAAATAAGCTGAAGACTCGTACTCTTGAAAACCTAACTCAGCAAAACTGAAAACTTTATCAATCATCACCTGAGTATTTTTATGACGACTGTCTACAGCTTCTATAGTTGCTGTTTTAATTTTTTGAATTTGCCTTTTAGAAAATTTTTGCTGTGCTGTTAAAACATTTAATTGAATGAATATAAAAAACAAAAGGACTTTAATTTGTAGCGTGTTGTAAGCTGTCATATAGACAATATTTTTATCTAAAATACAAATTAATTGAAGCATTCCTGTTTCCTTAAACAATAAGTAACAAAGAAGATTTTTCTCATTGGGGTATTTCTAATACTCAATAATTGCACCCAATCTTCAATGAACGCGGAAACCCTTATTTAAAAAAGTATAGCTGCAAATGGTGAATTGAATTTTCTTATGAAGATCAAATTTATTCAATAGAACTAAATCAGAAATGATAGCGTTTAAATGCTTCTATTGCTGCATATTCTGAAAGTCCCATATCCTTATATTTTTTCGCAGTATCTGTATTCCGATCTTCTGCACGTATCCAAAATTCTCGGTGATCATTGCCTTGAAACATGACTCCATCTTTTTGTGATTGATGGTAAAAAATAGCCTTTCGTTTTCTTAAAACTTGATCAGGACTCATAGGAACTGCCATCTCGATTTCGTGAATTTCCCATTCATGCCAAGCCCCTCGGTAAAGCCATACCCAACAGTCTTTCATAAAAGACTTGGTTTTAAGAGCTTTCAAAGCGGAAAAAATAATATCCAAACAAACCCTATGTGTTCCATGTGGATCGGCTAGATCACCAGCTGCGTATATTTGGTGAGGTTTTATTTCCTCTATCAATGCTTTAGTCTGATTTATATCATTATCAGACATTGGATTTTTATCGATCAAGCCCGTTTCATAAAAAGGTAAATTCATAAAATGAACTTGACTGTCAGCTATACCTATATAACGTGTTGCCCCAAGAGATTCTCTCTTTCGAATGCTTCCTTTTAAATCACAAATTCCTCTTGGTGTAGGGTGTTGTGGATTTATTTCGTTTAATTCCTGCTTTACTTTCTCTACCTTTTTACTTTTATCAGATTGTAACAAATCTTGAGTTACTTCTAAAAATCGAATGGCATCTTCATTAGAAACCGCAATATTCCCAGAGGTTTGATAGGCAACATGGACTTCATGACCTTGGGCTACCAAACGATCAAAGGTCCCTCCCATGGAGATGACATCATCATCGGGGTGAGGACTAAATATTAAAACCCTTTTCTTTTTGGGTAAAGCGCGTTCTGGACGGTAGGTATCGTCTGCATCTGGCTTTCCTCCAGGCCAACCAGTAATGGATCGCTGTAATCTGTTAAACATCTCGATATTTAAGTCGTATGCCAAACCATGAGAGGCTAAAAGGTCTGACATCCCGTGTTGATTGTAATCCTCGTCAGTCAGTTTTAAAATTGATTTTTCTGTAGTAGTACAAAGCCATGCAATAGCTTTCGATCGCAAAGCCTCATCCCATTTACAGTGACTTACCAGCCAAGGGGTTTTTATTCTCGTGAGTTCTGAGGCTGCTTCATTATCAAGAACAAGCGTTGTGTTTTTATGTAATTGAAGATAGGTTGTTGGTATCATGGGTGATATTGCTCCCTCTATTGCTTTTTGAATAATATCCGACTTATTCGTCCCCCATGCCATGAGTAAAATTCTTTTGGCCGAAAGTATGGTCTTTATTCCCATAGTAATTGCCTTACGGGGAACATGTTCTATACCTTGGAAAGATGGAGCGGCATCGTAACGTGTGAGGTGATCTAAGGTGATTGTCCGTGTCCTTGAATTGCGATGTGACCCTGGCTCATTAAACCCAATATGACCCGTTCTACCTATTCCCAAAATTTGAAGATCAATCCCTCCTGATTCCTGAATCTTTTCCTCGTAGCCTATACAGAAATTCCTGACCTCATCAATAGCTACTTCACCGTTTGGAATATTGATATTTTCAGGTTCAATGTCAACATAATTAAATAAATGAGTGTGCATAAAGTAATGATAACTCTGAACGTCTTCTTTTGAAAGGGGGTAGTATTCATCGAGATTAAAGCTGATCACATTTTTAAAACTCAAGCCTTCTTCTTGGTGCAATCGAACCAATTCTCTATAAACACTTATAGGACTGGAGCCTGTGGCTAAACCCAAAACACACATTTTGTTTTGCTTCTTTTTTTCATTGATTAGAGAAGCTATTTCTTGAGCAATTAATTTTGAGCCCTCGTTGGGACTTTCGCAGATTACATTGTGAAGTTTTTCGTAACGAGTTTCCTCAAAACTACCTGGTGCTTTATAAATTAAGCGCTTGGTATTTGATGATTGCATGATAAGTAACTATTGCAGTGAATTTCAAATTTAAGATTTCTAGTTAACAATAGTTTTTCTTTATTGACTTTTTTTTGAATTTTGAAATTCTTATTTATAGTTCAAGCCAGTCCCACAAAAAAATTGAAGTTTTATTCTACTGTTTAATATTTGCCCAGGAATAGTTCCCCTAGAAGATGTCCTCCTGGATCTTTATCAAAAAGAAATCGAAATTCTAATGTTACACATCCAATCGCAACCTAGATATAATTAAAATGATTAGGATCATTGAGGAACTTATTCCTTAGGAGAGAATCTTTGATCGTTGTACAAATTGTAAAGAATTTATAATTGACGAACAGGCATAAACTTCAGTCTAATCCAAGTTAGCACAAAACACATCCTCATTTGCAAAAAATCAATGTGAGTGTCAACAAACTTAAGTCTTCTTAACCTCAACATTTTTGTTTTCAATTAGAGATAACTCTATGAGTTTTCCTTGCTCGAAAAATGAGGGAAGACTATCCAGGGGTAGAAAATTTACCTCTGGCTTGTAATTGATATAGTCCTGAAATAAGAATCCTAGCTGCTTTCTTAAATTTTTGGATTTTCTAAACCGAGATCCTCCTCCATCGGTCAAATAGTTGTAAGCAAAATAGTCAATTTGATAATTTTTTTTACTAATCCAATACCTGTATTCATCTTGAAAATCATCGCCTCCCCCTTCTTGATCGAAAGTAATTTTTAAAGTCCAATAGGAATTCCCCTCAATTTCAACTGAATTTAAAAGTTTAGCATTTACAGCTGGATCTTGAAGTGGACTTGGCAATTGAAAAAAATACATTACAGAGTTTAATGAATTGGAATACAACTTTCGAATACTGTCCTGTAGAAAAACTAAACTATCATTTTCGAAGCGCTTTAGTATATCAACAGAAGTCATAAGATCAACAATTTTCTTTCCTTCCTTAGTAATTTGTCTGGAATACGAATAAAACCCTTGATTGCGCTCTAGTGAGTAATGGTAATCTCTAAAGTCAAATTCAATTTTATAATCTGGTTTATCAAAGCCGTAGACTGCATTTGATTGTTGAATTATTTTGTCTATTAGGTTAGAGGTAGGAGTTTGACAACTGGTAAATAATAAGAACAAAAGGAGCAAATTTCTGAGTAAAGAAATCATTGATAAGTTTATTAATAATTCTAATCTAAAACGAAGATACAATTAAAAGATATGCTTTATTTTTGATACAAATAAAACTTAATGGAAGTTCTGAAAACACTAATTATTGGAAGTGGACCAGCTGGATATACAGCGGCAATTTATGCAGCAAGGGCTGATTTAAAACCAGTACTTTACACTGGAATGGAGCCTGGGGGTCAATTGACTACAACCACAGAGGTTGATAATTTCCCTGGCTATCCTGAAGGAGTTGACGGACCAAACATGATGATTCAATTACAACAGCAAGCAGAAAGGTTTGGGACTGAAGTTCGAGTCGAGATGATTGAAGAAGTAGAGCTGGCCGTAACAACTGGTGGAATTCACAAAGCCTTTACCGCCGGAGGGACTGAAATCCAGGCACAGACAATAATAATCAGTACAGGTGCTACTGCAAAATATTTAGGCCTTCCTAGTGAGCAACGACTTCGAGGTGGCGGCGTTTCTGCCTGTGCTGTGTGTGACGGATTTTTCTATAAAGGTCAAGATGTTGCGATTGTTGGAGGTGGAGATACTGCTGCAGAAGAAGCAACCTATCTCGCTAAGATTTGTTCTAAAGTCACCATGCTAGTTCGTAAGAACAAAATGCGTGCTTCTAAAGCCATGCAGCATCGTGTGACAAACACTTCCAATATTGACCTGAGATACAATACTGAAATTGATGAAGTAATAGGAGATAAAGTAGTTGAAGGGCTGCGAATGAAAAATAATCAAACTCAAGAAACTGAAGAGATTCCAATCACTGGACTTTTTATAGCGATCGGTCATAAACCAAATACAGAAATTTTTAAAGGTCAGCTAAATATGGATGAGGCCGGCTATTTGATTACCCAAGGAAAAACAACCAAAACGAACCTTCCTGGAGTATTTGCGTCAGGTGATGTTCAAGATAAAGAATACAGACAAGCTGTTACTGCAGCAGGTACTGGATGTATGGCAGCATTAGATGCAGAACGCTATCTCCAAGAAATAGAAAGTTAAACTTGCAAGTCCTCCCATTCTTGCATCAAACGCTCTAACTTTTGTTTCTTTTCCTGATAGGAATCAAAAAAATCAGGCTTTGCTATAGTTTGTTCATAATTGATCTCTAGCTCAAAATCAATCTCTTTGATTTGTTTTTCTAAGCGACTGATTTGCTTTTCTACTTTGATAATTTTTTGCTCGTTTGAACGTGCCTTTTTTTGCTTCTTATAATCACCCCCAGGAGATTTTGGAGAAGACTTGCCCTGCTCTGGAACTTTTTCCAACTCTTTTAAAGAAGCCAATTGCTTATCTTCCAAATAAGCGTTAATATCACCTAAGAATGGCTTAACCTCTTGATTTCGAAATGAAATTACCTTTTCACACAGCCCCTGAACAAAATCCCGATCGTGTGATACTAAAATTAAGGTCCCTTTAAATTTCAATAAGGCTTCTTTTAAAACATTTTTGGAGGCAATGTCTAAATGGTTGGTAGGCTCATCCATTATCAACACATTAAACGGCTGTAATAAAAGTTTACACAATGCAAGACGATTTCGTTCTCCTCCTGACAGTACCTTAACCTTTTTGTCTACCGACTCACCAGGAAAAAGAAAGGCTCCTAATAAATCTCTTATTTTGGTTCTGTTTTCGGGTGTAGCTGAATCTTCAGCAGATTCAAGTACGGTTTGATCTCCATTGAGGTAGGTCGATTGGTTTTGAGCAAAATAACCCAACTGTACATTATGTCCTAATTTGACTTCTCCCTCGTATTGAATCTCAGAGACTATGATTTTAGCTAGGGTAGATTTACCCTGCCCATTTTGCCCAACAAATGCAATTTTTTCACCTCGCTCAATCTCAAGATTAACATCACTAAGGACTTGCTTATCCTCATAAGCCTTTGATAAATTGTGTGTTTGTAGAATGATTTTACCAGGCTGGTTTGAAATAGTAAACTCAAATTTTATTTTTTTATTTTCCTCTGGATCAATTTCTATCCGGTCAATCTTGTCCAACTTTTTGATTAATGATTGCGCCATGCTCGCCTTGGATGCTTTGGCCCGAAAGCGCTCAATTAATTTTTCTGTTTGCTGAATTTCTTTTTCTTGATTTTTTTGAGCAGCCAACTGTTGAGTTCTAAGCTCCTCTCTAAAAATCATGTATTTAGAATAAGACTTTTTAAAGTCAAAAATCCGGCGTTGGACAATTTCAATGGTGCGATTGGTAACCTCATCTAAAAACATTCTATCGTGAGAAACTAAAACCAAAGCCCCCTTGAATTTCTTTAAAAATTGTTCTAACCAAATAATGGATTCAATGTCAAGGTGATTCGTAGGTTCGTCCAAAAGCAAAATATCGTTGTCTCTGAGGAGTAATTTTGCTAATTCAATACGCATTCTCCACCCTCCAGAAAAAGTGTTCGTAGGAGCGTTTAAATCACCCATACTAAACCCTAAGCCCAATAAAATTTTTTCTGTTTGTGCTTGATAATGATAGCCGCCAATCATTTCATAGCGCGTATTAAGCTCATTCAATTCATCTAGTTGATCAAAATAGGATTGACTTTCAAAATCCTGAGTAGTTTCCATAAATTGATGAATCGCTTCTTGCCGTGACTCAATAGATTTGATTTCTTCAAAGGCGAGATAGGCTTCTTCTAAAACTGTTCTGCCATGTTCAAAGTCCAAGTCCTGCGGCAAATAACCAATTTTACAGTTTTTCTCAAAAGCAAAGGTTCCTGAAGTCGGTGTGTTTTCTTGTGACATCAATCGCATCAGCGTTGATTTTCCTGCACCATTCTTTCCAATCAGTCCAACTCGATCCCCTTTACCTAGACGAAAAGAAATGGCATCAAAGAGAGTTTCTCCTCCAAAACTTACTGTAATTTGATGTGCATTGAGCATGATTTATTTTGGATTGCTAAAATAGCTTTCAAAACGGTTAATTGCTACTTCATTCGGAATTTGTTTTCCCTCGTTTATAGATTCAAATAGCCATTTGGACAATAATGGGGCCATAAGTACACCTCTTGTTCCTAGACCATTAAAAATAAACATGTTGGGATGTGACGGGTGGGCTCCCAATAGAGGTCTTCGGTCGATAACTGTGGGTCTTACAGCAGCCTCGTGCTTAACTATTTCATAAGGGGTGTTAAGCAATGTATTGAGTTTATCTATCAACCATTTTTTTCCTTCTGCTGTAGGTGTATTTGTTTTGTCCTCCCGAGAAAAACTGGCACCTACCCAAAACAAATCTTCCCCCATAGGAGATATAAATACAGACCCTTTGATGATTTGACTTCTAGATAATTTAGAAGCTTTGATGATTAAATATTCTCCCTTTGAACCTATCATTGGTAAGTAGTTGAACCAACGGTTTTGTTTTAGACCGAAACCTTCACAAAAAATAATTCTTTTAGCAAGAATACCTTTATACTCTATGCAGTTCTTTAAAATTATAAGAGATAAGGGATCGAAGGCTTCATTTAAAAATTCATTTGGACTTCGTGTTTCTTTAAATCTTTGGAGAAGTATGTTGGTTTCCAATTTACCAAGCCTCTCGACGATTCCATATCCTGCTTTATTTTTTAAGACTGTTGTTGTTTTGTGAATTAATTTAGGCTTTAAAAAGGAAGTCAAACCGTCTTGTTGTGAGGCAACGATCCAATCATTTTGTTCTACCTCTTTGTAAAAAATACGATGAATAGGAAGCGGATAAAAAAACTGATTATTAAGCTCCGACTCAATTTTTTTGTAATAAGCTATAGCATAATTGAGGAAATCAATTCCATTCCATGCCATTGTATACCTTTTAAGAATAGTAGGATTGCAAACTCCTGCCGCGTTTGTACTTGCGCCCTTAAAAGCGGGGTCAGAAATAATCAAAAAATCTTTTTGATGCTGACTCATTTGCCAAGCAATATTGAAGCCTGCTAAACCGTATCCTACTAAAATAGAATCAATCATAATATCAAAAATACCCAAAAAAAAACGCTACTGTTTCCAATAGCGTTTTTCATTTAATTTAAGCTTTTTAATTACTCCACATATCTTGCTCAAAATCTCTAATTTCAGACTTGATCCGTTCTGACTCTAAAAGCTGACGTAAAGCATCTTCGTATATATATTCATTTACTTGGCGATCTTCATATACATTTTCCTCTCTATAGATAGTAGCGTTAAAGCGTCTAGAGTTAAGCATATGATCGTAAGTAATCGGTTGGGATGAATTTCTGGTGTTGAATACACCGTTATTTGAAAGAGCTTCTCGTGCATCTGGAAACCAAATCCAAAACAAAGGCACTAAAGCATCTTTCATTGCCTCTGGACCCTGGCTTAGAGTCGAAACATCTGGAGCTACAGGTGCTATACCTAAAAGTCTGTACTTTAATTCCCCTAAGCGCTTGTTAAAAAACCAAGTTCCTTTAATACGGTATTGAACTATTTTATCTGATTCGATTTTATAGGTATCGTAATCGTCTTCTGTGACTTGCTCGCCTGCATTAGACTTTGAGATTCCTTCTGCAGATAAATTTCTAGAAACCAAAATGTCTGTCAAATCTTCAAAAGTCAGTTTTTCGCCATCAATAAAATAAGAGGTAGAATATATTTCTGTAATCTCACCAGAGGCAATATTGTCGTACAAAATTCTGAACAAGGACTTTCGATTGTTAGACAGCAGCCCGTTATTGATTGTTGGGTAGTAGTAGGGAAAATTAATTCGCTCATTGAGGTCGATAATTTCCCATATTGTTTTTGACCAAAGAACATCACGATTATCTATATAACCATATGCAATAGGATCTTGATTTTCAACCACTTGCATACCTACTTCCTGAGGCACTTTAGCATTAAGTAGGTTTGCTTGAGACCAACTGGAGTTGGAATGCAACGCAATTAGCAAGAGTAAAATAAAAAATCCTTTTTTCATATTCAGGTTGATTAATTTAACGTAATCGAAATTGGCGACGTTTGTTTCAACTTATAACTCGGGTTAGAAGGAATTATTACTTCAATATCTGAAATGATTACTGTTTGACCGTTTTTAATACGACTTAGGCTGTTAATTGCTTTTCTGTCTAACTTATTTCCTTGAATAACCATACTCGGTTGTCCTGGAGCTCTAAATCTAAAAGATTTGGTCTGTAAAGGTAAATCAAAATCAAAATCTTCTAAGCGTGCTTCAACTGAACCTCTCTCTAAACTTGATTTTGGTAATGTAAAAGATCCAGACTGACCCCTAAAATAGCCTGCAGGTTTAGGAATATCTTTAATTCTAAAACTTGAAACAGAGGAAACTCTATTCCCATCTGGAAGTGTTCCTGAAACATTGATTTTAACCTCCCTTCCTTTACCAGGAAATAAATTGTACTTGCTACCCCGAACTCTTTTTAGCCCAGGAGCTGAAGCTTTGACCTTAGAATCAATTATTCCTGGAATCGATATTGTAATTGGATTCTGTACTCCTCTGTAAACAACATTCATCTTATCTGCTGAAATTACTGCAGAATTAGGTTTTGAAATAACAGTATATGTTTGATTAACTTTTATACGGGATTCTTCTCCTTCATTTAAAAAAACTAGATCCCCAACAATAGAATGATCTCCAGGGTTACCTGAATTTACTTTTAACTTAATCCCTCCCGGGATTAGTTCATAATCATTTTCTTTTAAAGTTCGTCCGTCAAGTTTTAAGTCAACTGAATTTGGATTCTGAGCACCACCCTTTCTTCCTAATATAACACTTCCGTCAAAAACTTCCCCTGGATAATAGGCTCCTTTTTCAGTTAACAACATACTAGAATAGTTATTTGAATTTACTTTAGAAGACATTTTAAGTTCTTTACCCATCAAGGTAGTCAGAACATCATGCTCCGTTTGACGGATATCATTCTGCATCATGGTGAGTTTTGCAAGAGAAGAAATAAGTGGAAATCCTTTAAAGCTAGAATCTAACCAGGGTTCGTCTATATTATCTCTATTTTTTACGTTATTATTCATGTCACCGGTGAAAAAACGAGCCTCTACCATTTCTATATATTCAGGGTATTGACTTCCAAATACTTGAATCACATGACCTCTGTAATCCTGAATCATTTCGATAAAAGAATTTTTAGCTTCATCCGAACCTTCTTTAAACCAGATAACGTCTAATGCTTCACCTTTATCCATTTGAGAATATTCTATTAACTCAGGATCTTTTTCTTTTTGTTTCTCAGTTATTTTATCCTTAACTTTTTGTATTTCATTAAAAAACTCATCAGACTCTTTCTTTATTTCGTCTGCAGTTCTTTTATGTCCGATCCATTTCCCTCCTTTTTCAGTTGCATTGACAGCTATATTTTCAAGAAGTAAATTATTACTTTCAGATATACGCTCGTTAGCATCAGTTATCTTTACGAACATCTGACCAAATCCATCAAGCACCTCTTTACTAACATTTAATGCAAGCATGGTAATGAATACCAAGTACATCAGGCTGATTAGTTTCTGCCTGGGGGTTTCTTTTGCTCCAGCCATGTCTATTTATTTTTTAGTCATTGCGTTCAGCATGCCACCATAAACGTTGTTAAGGGCTGCTAGATTTGTAGATAAACTCTCCATCTGCGCTCTAAGTTGTTCCGCGTTTTGATTTACTTTATCGTTAAATTCTGCATTGCCTTGCGTATCTTGGATTTGTTTTTGATAATTAGCATTTAACAACTCAAGTTGATTGGCTGCTTTGGCGAGTTCTTGGGTATAGTTTTTTGAAGCAGAAGCTGCTTCTGATGCAGGAGATAGAGCTTTTGCAGAATTTTCTAAATCCTTAATACTACTCGCCAGGGAATTCATAAGGCTTACATCTAATTTTGCTTCTTGCATTAAAGCATCAATTTTTGAAGAAAGTCCTGCTTCTCCACTACCTGAAGTAGCATTCTTAGAAGTTCCTTTAACTTTTTTAACATAATCATCGTGCTCTTCTTTTATTTCTCCAGTATTCAATGCTGAAACTGTAAAAATCAATGCCTCAGTTCCAAGACCAAGTCCTAGAACCAAACCCCCAGTAATTGGTCCAATTTCTAAATGCAAAATTTTAAAAAGTGCACCTATAATTACAACTGCACCTCCCAATCCAAAGAGCATGTGCATCATTACTTTACCTCTTAATCTTTTGTTTAAAGCTTTATCTGTCATTTTTTATTTATTTATTTTGATAAATATAAGATCTTTTTAAAAATAATCAATTATCTCATTTTAACTTTTGGAGTGCCCAAGTAGTCCTGAACAGTTCTAAATCCTATATAGCTTCTGGAAGTGTCAGAATATTCATAATCCCTTGAACTTACCCTTAGAAAATAAGCAACATCTTTCCAAGAGCCTCCTCTAACAACCTTTTTTGGTTCACTAGAAAGTCCCATACTTGGATTCAGTGATGAAACATATTCATATCCCCCACTATTGTAAGAGGAGTTGGTCCACTCGGCTACATTTCCAGCCATATTGTAGAGGTTGTAGTCATTTGGCAAATACGATTTTGCCTCAACAGTATAAACTGCTTGGTCAACTGCATAATCTCCTCTTAAAGGTTTAAAATTGGCTAAGAAACATGCTCGATCATTCAACAAATACGGTGATCCCCACGGATATGTTCCAGAAGGGATTCCTCCTCTGGCAGCGTACTCCCATTCTCCTTCATTAGGAAGTCTGAAACGGCTAACATTCGGTTCACCTTTGTCTCGTTGATAGCCATTTTTAAAATTTGTTCTCCAGTTGCAAAAAGCAACAGCTTGGTTCCAAGAAACTCCCACTACAGGATAATCTTGATAAGCAGGATGAGAAAAATAATCATTGTGCATGGGTTCATTGTAAGAGTATGTGAAGTCTTTAATCCAAACTGTAGTGTCTGGATAGATTTGAACCTCTTCTTTTTTTATAAAGGGAGTTCTATCAATAAATTGTCGTTTAGTTCTTTTAGATTCTGCTGCAGCGGCTTCAGCATCAAACCAAGTATAAGCATAAACTAATTTGGCAACATCGAGTTTGATCTCACCGTTGTACCACTGTTCTGGAGGAAGGTATAACGAATCCATTACCTCAGCATAATTTTGATCTACATAATCCTCTGTGTCCCATGTCAAATCAGCATCCCAATTTAAAGCTCTTCCTTCATATAAATCTTCACTTAAATCGTAGTAGTTCGTACGCATATATTTTTGGAATTCACTCAGATCGGTTGTGTCGGCATCTTGAAATGCAAATTCTCCAATTCCCTCACTATCTTCTCCTAACTCTAATTCATCAGCCTTTCTAGCTAACATGGCTAGAGCAATTGAATCTTTCACCCAATAGACGAATTGGCGGTATTCACTGTTGGTTATTTCGGTTTCATCCATGTAAAATGATGGAACGGTAACAGTTCGTGCAGGAGCGTTTTGAAGTTGAGCGATGTCCTCGTCGGATTTTCCCATAATGTATGCACCTCCCTCAATCAGTGTCATTCCATAAGGCTTATCACCAAACCATTTTTTTTGCCTGACACCTATAAGTTCTCCTCTGTTATTACTACCGCAGGAAGCGATAATTAGGAAAATTGTCAACAAAACTAAATGTCTTTTCATTAATATTTTAATTAGAACCAGCACTTATGTATGTATAGTATATAAAACTAGTAATTTTTCCCTATATAAGTAATATAAACGTTTATGTCTGCAATTTATTGTTTGCAAAGGAAAGCTCAAATCTACTGTATTTAATTCATTCTTCTTACAGCGTTATACCACCTTTCGGGAATATGATCATGTATTGCAGACTCGTAATCTTTTTCTGTGCAAGCTAATAACGCAGCTTTTTTCGAATTATTATTTAAATGTGAATCATTTGTTAATTCTAGCCACCAACGTTGGCTTTTTTCGCTTTTGTAAAAAACCATGGTTTGATCCGACAACTGAACGCTGTATTTGATAAACCCTTGATTGACGGCTATTGGATATTCGTCAAAACGCAAAGAATACCCTTCAATAAAATACCAAACCATCTGGGCGAGTAATTGGTCCATCATGGGTGTGGAAGGCAATTCATGTATTCCCAAAAAACTAACACGATCACTTATCCCTGCGTATCTAGTGAGGGCACAAATGACTCTTGAATCAATTCCATTAGGATTCCCTCTTAAAGGATCAGCTGTGGCTTGCCAAGTCAAGCATTTCATGTCCATACTGACGATGTCTGCATCTCTTAAAACAGGCTCTGAAATTGAAACCGAATCCAAAACTTCACCTAAGCGAACGCTGTCAAAAAATAACTTGCTCATCAAATCTTTTTCTTCGGTAGCACAGTAATAATTTTGAAATCCTAAGTTGGTATAATTATATAATACATTGGGTTTATCCATGATAATTCTACTCATGTACGACCGCCCTGAGATCAGCTCGTCCTCCTGTGAAAAATCAAAAGAGCGATCAACGGACACCATATTGACCAGTTGATTAAAATCTTGAAAGACTTGATAAAGCGGAAAAATCATGTCGTGACTACCGCCTATGAATATTGGAGTAATATTCATTTGTTTCAAATGGTAACCTATTTCCTTAATCGCAAAATAGGTGTCTTCAACATTTGAACCGTTAGGCAAATCTCCTAAGTCAGCTATATTCAATGACCAATTGCAAGGATATAAACCGTAAAATTCTTTTCTAAAAGCATTGAGTTCGTAATGTGAATTTGGAAAGAAACTGTTGCGGTCTTCGTGCAAGCCGATGATCGCAATATTTAAGCCCTGCAGTTCTGGAAGTCCTGAAGATTCCGTATGCAATTTGATGCTTTTCCCCAAAACTTCTTTGGGCAAAAGGGTCATTCCAATTAAGGCTTCATTTTCTATTGGAACTAGTAGCTCAAGACTCATCGTTTTTTAGTAGCTTTCTTTTTAGGCTTAGCTTTTGGCTTTTCAAGATATTTCTCAGCATCTTTAAGGGTGAGTTTACTGGCATCTACCTCTTTACCAATTTCAACTTTTTGTTTTCCGCTGATGATATGATGTCTCCCCCAACGCGCTTTTTCAACACGGATTCCTGCATCACTCCAATCGTGTATGACCTTATCTTTTTCTTTTTGGATTTTTTCCTCAATTAGGGTGACGATATCCGTATCAGTTAAATTGTCAAAATCGTATTTTTTATTGACATTGATAAACATCCCACTCCATTTTAGGAAAGGTCCAAATCGGCCAACTCCCTTAGTAACAGGCAAGTCATTAAATACATATATAGGGGCATCTGCGATTTGCTTTTCTTTAATTAGCTCGATTGCAGTGGGTAAGTCTACCTCAGTAGGAAGCATTCCTTTCGGAAGAGAAATAAAGATGCCGTTGTGCTTGATGTAAGGCCCGAAGCGGCCATTATTAACAACAATTTCTTCGTCTTCAAAAGACCCTAAAGTTTTTGGCATTTCAAAAAGCTGCATTACCTCTTCAAAGCTGATGTTTTCTAATTGTTGATTTGGACCTAGACTTGCATAAATAGGCTTTTCTTCCTCGTCGGGATCGCCTATTTGTGCCATCGGACCAAATTTCCCCAAACGAACTTTAACGGGTCTGCCTGATTTAGGATCAACACCTAAAACGCGTTCTCCAGATTCTCGCTGAGCATTTTCTTTGACGTGTTCAACTGTTGAGTGAAATTGATTGTAAAAACGCTTAAGCATATCAGTCCAATCTTTTCCTCCTTTAGCAATATCATCGAAGCTTTGTTCAACCTCTGCAGTAAAATTAAAATCCAAAATATTTTGAAAGTTTTCTACTAGAAAGTCATTAACGATCATTCCAATATCGGTCGGAATAAGTTTGCCCTTATCTGCCCCAACTTTCTCAGAAAGCTCTTTTTGGGCAATGCTGTTTTCAGCAAGAGTGAGTTGTTCGTATTTTCTTGGCTCCCCCTCAGATGCGCCTTTTTCTACATATTTTCTGTTTTGAACAGTGGATATGGTAGGTGCGTAAGTAGAAGGTCTTCCAATCCCTAATTCTTCCATTTTTTTAACTAGAGAAGCCTCAGAATAGCGATAAGGGGGTCTTGAAAAACGCTGGGTTGCAATCATTTTTTGAAGTGATAATGCGTCGCCGACACGAACCTTTGGAAGCATTCCGCTTTCTTCCTCTTCTTGGTCATCCATTCCTTCTAAATACAGCTTTAAAAACCCATCAAAAGTCACCACTTCACCTTTTGCCACAAAAGACTCCCCGTGTGCTGGGCTTCCAATACGAATTTGGGTTCTTTCTAATTGCGCTTCACTCATTTGAGAGGCTACTGTCCTCCTCCATATCAGGTCATAAAGACGACTCTGATCCCGATCAATATCTAGCCTAGTGTTTGAAAAATTTGTTGGACGAATGGCTTCATGGGCCTCTTGAGCTCCTTTATTTTTGGTCTTGAAGTTTCTGACTTGTAGGTATTTCTCGCCGTAATTTGTTTGAATTTGAGAAGCAATCTGCTTTTGAGCCTCAGCTGAAAGATTTACGCTGTCCGTCCTCATATAAGTAATATGCCCTGCCTCGTACAACCTTTGTGCTAGTGTCATGGTTTTAGAAACCGAGAAAAACAATTTTCTGGAAGCTTCTTGCTGTAAGGTGGAAGTTGTAAAAGGGGCCGTTGGACTCTTTTTAGCTGGTTTCTTACTCACCTCTTGCACACTAAACTCCGCATTGATATTTCGGGTCAAAAAGTCGTGGGCTACTTCGCTTTCGGGGAAATTCTTTTGAAGTTGGGACGGTATTGCCTTTCCTGCTGTAGTCAAGAACGTTGCTTGAGTCTTATAACTTTGGGCTGGTATAAAATTCCTGATGGCTCGCTCCCGCTCTACAATCAATCGGACAGACACAGATTGAACTCTACCCGCAGACAACCCCCCTTTTACTTTCCTCCACAAAACAGGAGATAATTCGTATCCTACAAGGCGATCTAAAATTCTCCTTGCCTGTTGCGCATTCACTAAATTATAGTCGATGGAACGAGGTTTTTCTATGGCCTTAAGAATGGCATTTTTTGTTATCTCTGAAAAGACAATTCGTTTCGAATTGTTTTCATTCAATTCTAATGTATTTGCCAAGTGCCAAGCTATGGCTTCTCCTTCTCGGTCTTCATCACTTGCCAGCCATACTGTTTCTGATTTTTTTGCCAGTCGCTTGAGCTCATTTACCAATTTCTTTTTGTCACTGCTGACGATATATTTAGCAGAAAAATCTCCCTCAACATCAACTCCTAATTCTTTGGCAGGCAGGTCAGCAATATGACCAAAACTTGACGCGACTTTAAAATCCTTACCCAAAAATTTTTCTATAGTCTTTGCTTTTGCGGGTGATTCTACGATAACTAAATTCTGAGCCATATGGTAATGATTAGGTTGCAAAAGTAGGTAAGTTTTTTTGGAACTTTCAAATTTTAAAGTGTGGTTCTCTATTTTAAAAAGATAAAACACTAAATTAGATTGACTATTTTTTGGCTAAAAATTCACCTAATCTCAACCCTTTGATCAACGAGAAAAACATTCAACCCATCCAGTTTCTTTTTGAAAAAGAATTGCTTGAAGAGATTCTAAAAGTAAGTACTATCAAACAAGTTCCCAAAGGAGAAATCATGATTGATCTAGGAGAGCGTATAAAATTTATACCTCTTTTGTTAGAAGGTGCCATCAAAGTTGTTCGGGAAGACGATTCTGGCGAAGAATTACTATTATACTTTGTAGAATTTGGGAGTACTTGCGCAATGACTTTGAATTGTTGCTTGGAAAATACCTCAAGTGAAATCAGAGCAATTTGCGAATCCGATACAACTTTAGTTATGGTCCCTGTAGCCTTTATGGATGATTGGCTCACGAAGTATCGATCATGGAGAAATTTCATTTTTGAAAACTATCAAAATCGATTGAGCGAGATGCTCAAAGCTATTGATGCACTTACTTTTTTAAAGTTGGATGAACGTTTAGAAAAATACATAAAAGATAAAAGCAAAGTGACCAAGAGCAAAACACTTAAAATTACACATCTTGAAATTGCGATGGACTTAAATTCTTCAAGAGTGGTCATTTCAAGACTGCTCAAGAAAATGGAAAATCAAGGAAAAGTTGTTTTGGGTAGAAACACAATTTCAATTAATTATTGATTAAAATTTGAAGGCTGATGTAACTTCGGTTACACCCATTCTATTCATCTGTATTACATTTGATTAAAATTATAAGATCTGAAAAAATATTTTCCTTTTTTAGAATGGATCTCGAACTACCGTTCAGATTACTTTAAAAGCGACTTGTTAGCAGGTATTACAGTGGCTGTATTGCTGATCCCACAAGGAATGGCATATGCACTAATTGCAGGACTCCCACCTATTTATGGTTTGTATGCTTCATTGACTCCACAAATTGTATATGCTTTTTTGGGGACTTCTAGACAACTGGCTTTTGGACCAGTAGCTATGGACTCCTTATTAGTAGCTGCAGGATTGAGTGCCCTTTCAATAGTCGAGCCTTCACAATACATACAAATGGCTATCCTTTTGGCCCTGCTTATGGGTGCTATTCAATTACTCCTAGGCTTGTTTCGTATGGGGTTTATTGTCTCCTTTTTATCTAAGCCTGTGATCAGTGGGTTTACCTCAGCAGCAGCAATTATTATAGGTTTTAGTCAATTAAAGCATTTATTGGGAATTCAACTCTCTCAAAGCAACCAACTCCACATCGTTATTGAATCCATTCTCCAATCTAATGTACCCGTTCATTTTGCAACCTTAATCATTGGTGTCTTGAGTGTTGTTCTGATACTTTTGATTAAAAATTGGAATCGTAAAATCCCCTCAGCTTTAATCGCAGTGGTATTGGGAATCTCGTGGGTTTATTTTAATGGGCTCGATAAACAAGGTGTGGCTGTAGTTGGTTTAATACCGCAAGGATTACCCTCATTTCAAACCCCAGTTTTAGAAATGGACACTATTAAACAACTGCTACCAACGGCACTTACCTTGGCTTTAGTTGCTTTTATGGAAGCTATTTCTGTAGCAAAAGCTATCGAAGAAAATCACAAGGAGCATATAGTGGATCCCAACCAAGAACTTATTGCCTTGGGGAGTTCGAATATCGTAGGGTCCTTTTTTCTGTCTTATCCTACCACAGGTGGATTTTCCAGAACCGCTGTAAATGATCAAGCTGGTGCAAAAACAGGAATGGCAGCATTGATTACTGCTCTTATAGTAGGCTTAACTTTAATGTTTTTTACCCAATGGTTTTATTACTTACCAAAAGCAGTACTAGCATCCATTATCATAGTCGCTGTAGTTAATTTAATCGATTTTAAATTTGCTGTTCGTCTATATAAAAAAAGAAAAGATGAATTCGCTATACTAGTTCTAACATTTTTAGCTACGCTATTTTTAGGTATTACTAAAGGAATCGGAATGGGTATAGTGATTTCTCTTTTATTGTTAGTTTACAGGGCCTCAAAACCTCATCACGCATTTCTAGGAAGGATAGGAAAAACCAATTACTTTAAGAATATCAATCGTTTCCCTGATGAAGTAGTTCAACGAGATGATCTTATCATTCTTCGTTTTGACGCTCAACTCTTTTTTGGAAATATTCAATATTTTAAAGAACTTGTTTCTAAGGCTATTGAAGAAAATGAAAATACGGTTAAAGGTTTTATTATCAATATGCGTGCAGTTAATTATATAGACAGTACCGCTTCGGAACAACTTTATGAACTGATCCTCAGTCTTCAACAAAAAGGAATTCGAGTGATGGTAGTAGGGGCAATAGGTCCAGCAAGGGATTTATTGATTAAAAGTAAAATCATCAAAATCTTAAAAAAACAAAATTTATTCATCACCTCAGGTGATGCCACTGATGACTTTGATGGGGTTGCAAAAAAAACAGCCTTGCAAAAAAAACTCAGCCGTCAAAGTAATCCATAGAACTATATAATTCAAAAAATACGAGACTATCAGAACTTTATTAATTTTGAACTATCAAAAGAACATCAGATGAAAATTGAACAAATCTATACTGGCTGCTTGTCACAAGGTGCCTATTATATAGAAAGTAATGGAGAAGCTGCCATTATCGATCCTTTGAGAGAGGTTGCCCCCTACATTGAAAAAGCTGAAAAAAATAATGCCACTATAAAATATATTTTTGAAACCCACTTTCATGCAGATTTTGTGAGTGGTCATGTAACCTTAGCTAAAGAAACTGGAGCCACTATTGTTTATGGTCCTCAAGCAAAAACAGGGTTTGATGCGCTCATAGCAAAAGATCAACAGGAATTTAAAATAGGAGCAATAAGCCTTACTGTTCTTCACACACCAGGTCACACTATGGAAAGTACAACCTATTTACTCCGAGATGCAAATAATAAAGACATCGCTATATTTAGTGGAGACACCCTTTTCTTAGGGGATGTAGGTCGTCCAGATTTAGCTCAAAAAGCAGCTAATCTCACCCAAGAAGATTTGGCTGGAATACTGTATGAAAGTCTTCGAAAGAAAATCATGCCCTTGGCAGATGATGTACTCGTATATCCTGCCCACGGAGCAGGTTCTGCTTGTGGTAAAAACTTAAGTAAAGAAACTGTGGGAACTCTAGGTGAGCAGAAGAAAACAAATTACGCTTTAAGAGCGGACATGACAAAAGAAGATTTCATCAAGGAAGTCACCGATGGGCTTCTTCCGCCTCCTCAATATTTCCCTTTAAATGTAAAAATGAATAAAGAAGGATATGAGGATATTCAAACGGTTCTAGAATCAGGGACAAAACCTCTATCTCCAGAGGCCTTTGAAGTTGCCGCCAACGAAACGGGGGCTATAATTTTAGATGTAAGACACCAAGACGATTTTGCAAAAGGCCATATACCGCAATCTATCTTTATCGGAATTGATGGTGGATTTGCCCCTTGGGCAGGTGCTATGGTTGGAAATGTAGCTCAACCCATTTTATTGGTTACACCTGAAGGAAGAGAAGAAGAGACCGTTACCCGTCTTGCACGAGTTGGATTTGATAATACTTTAGGCTTTTTAAAAGGTGGTATTGAGGCTTGGAAAAATGCAGACAAGCAGGTTGATTTTGTTGAAGGAATTGATGCTGATGGACTTAAAGAACTCATTGAAAAAAGCGAAATTGAAATATTTGATGTTCGAAAACCAGGGGAATACCTTTCGGAGAATATTACTGATGCTCATAGCACACCTCTTGATTTCATCAACGATCATATGAGCGAATTCCCCTCCAACAATCCCTTTTATATTCATTGTGCTGGCGGCTATCGCAGTATGATTGCAGCCTCCATACTTAAGAGTAGAGGAATTCACAATTTAATCGATGTCAAAGGAGGTTTTGGAAAAATAAAGGAGTCTGGGATTAAAGTTTCAGATTACGTTTGCCCTTCAACACTATAATTATTTAATACGACAACAATATGGAATGGATATTTAACCCTTGGCCTTGGTATATGGGTGGTCCAATGATTGCCCTGGTCATGTTTTTACTACTCTATTTTGGTAAAAATTTTGGAATGTCTTCGAATTTGAGAACGTTTTGTACCATCTGTGGTGCAGGAAAATCAAATGAGTTCTTCAATTTCGATTGGAAAACCCAACAATGGAATTTAATGGTATCAGCAGGAGCAATAATTGGTGGTGCACTTGCTGCCCATTTCCTAAGTACTGATTCAAGTGTAGCCATCCATCCAGATACTATCACTAAACTTCAAGAGTTAAACATTAACAGTGCGGGTGTATCCTACCTTCCTGAAGAACTTTTCAGCATAGAAGCGTTAATGCAACCTAAGGTTCTCCTTATCTTGTCAATTGGAGGCTTTTTAGTTGGATTTGGAGCTCGATATGCAGGTGGTTGTACTTCAGGTCATGCTATTTCAGGTCTGAGCAATCTTCAATTGGTTTCTCTTTATGCAGTCATCGGTTTCTTTATTGGAGGCCTTTTTATGAATCATCTATTACTTCCATTTATCCTATAAACATGAGACAATCTATATTTTTTTTAATCGGAATTCTTTTTGGAATAACCATGTTTAAGTCAGAAGCGGCGTCCTGGTTTCGTATCTATGAGATGTTTCAATTTAAATCATTTCACATGTATGGTATCATTGGTTCTGCTTTAGTTTTAGGAATACTAATGATTCAAATAATCAAACGCTTTAAACTAAAATCGGCCTACGGTGAAGATATTGTAATTCCAGCTAAATCTATGAGCTTTTCAAGATACGCCTATGGTGGGGTTATCTTTGGTCTAGGTTGGGGGCTTGCTGGAGCCTGCCCCGGTCCAATATTTACTCTTATTGGAGCAGGATTTTACCCCATACTGGTCGTTTTGGTTTTTGCAATACTAGGAACTTGGGTATATGGATTAATAGCCAATAAGCTCCCCCATTAGTTCCCATAATTTAAAATAAGTCTTTATTTAAAAACTAAATAAACAATACTAGACTGACAAAATGGCAATATCCATTGGATTTTTTGTAATTTTGTATTACAACAAAAATCTAGCGTTTACTCTATGCCCGTCAAAGAAATTGAAAAAAATCCTAGCCTTCACAATGGAACACGAACTGAAGCTTCGCAAAAAAAGCAATCATCAAGTTCTAATCTAGCCTATATCGAAAGTTATGGATGTCAGATGAACTTTGCGGATAGCGAAGTAGTTGCCTCAATATTGACAGATGAAGGGTATCAAATTACACAAAGCTTAAATGATGCATCTCTAGTTTTAGTAAATACTTGTTCAATCAGAGAAAAGGCAGAGCAAACTGTCAGAAAACGCTTGGAGTATTTTAACTCCATAAAAAAAGACAAAACTGAAATGACTGTGGGAGTCTTAGGCTGCATGGCAGAACGCTTAAAACACCAATTTTTAGAAGAAGAAAAAATTGTGGATTTAGTGGTGGGACCAGACGCTTACAAGGACATCCCAAATCTGCTCCAAGAAGTAGCACAAGACAGAGAAGCAGTAAATGTCCTCTTGTCAAAAGAAGAGACCTATGGAGATATTGCTCCGATTCGATTAAATTCAAATGGAGTTTCGGCATTTGTGTCCATTACACGGGGTTGCGATAATATGTGTACATTTTGTGTAGTCCCCTTTACTCGTGGAAGGGAGCGAAGCCGAGATCCCAAAAGTATATTGGAAGAGGTCAACGATTTGGCTCAAAAGGGCTATAAAGAAATTACCTTACTCGGTCAAAATGTAGACAGTTACCTCTGGTATGGAGGAGGGCTTAAAAAAGACTTTACTAAGGCCACTCCTCTTCAACAAAAAACAGCATTGCGATTTAATAATCTTCTCGCTTTAGTTGCTGAAGCTCAGCCCGGAATCAGAATTCGATTTTCGACTTCCAATCCACAAGACATGTCTTTAGACGTATTAAAAGTAATGCAGAAGTATGACAATATTTGCAAGTACATCCATCTGCCTGTTCAATCTGGAAGTAACGCAATCTTAAAGAAAATGAACCGTCAGCATACCCGAGAGGAATATATGGCGCTTATTGATACCATTCGTCAGTTGATTCCTAACTGTGGTATTTCACATGACATGATCGCTGGTTTCCCTTCGGAAAATGAGCAAGATCATCAAGACACTCTGGATCTAATGGATTACGTACAATATGATTTTGGATTTATGTTTGCCTATTCTGAAAGACCTGGAACCTTGGCTGCGCGAAAAATACAAGATGATGTCCCTGATGAAATCAAGAAAAAACGTTTGAGTCAAATTATTAAAAAACAACAAACGCACTCTAAGATCCGTACTCAAGCCTTCCTTGGCCAAACGGTTTGTGTGTTGATTGAACGAGAATCCAAACGTTCAAAAGAACAATGGAGCGGAAGAACTACTCAGAACACTGTGGTTGTCTTTCCGAAAAAAGAATTTAAAGTAGGAGATTTTGTAGAAGTGAAAATTACTGATTGTACTTCTGCCACATTGATTGGCGAAGCAGTAGAACTTTCAAAAAGAGTTTAATTATGGATTCATTACAAAGTGTCAAACAGCGTTTCGGAATAATTGGAAACAATATTGGTTTAAACAGAGCATTAGAAAAAGCCCTACAGGTTGCAAGCACTGATATTTCTGTATTAGTTATCGGTGAAAGTGGGGTTGGAAAAGAAAATATTCCTAAAATTATCCATCAGTTTTCTCATCGAAAGCATTCAAAATATATTGCGGTTAATTGTGGAGCCATACCAGAAGGAACAATCGACAGTGAACTATTTGGTCATGAAAAAGGAGCCTTTACTGGAGCGACTCAAACTCGTTCTGGTTATTTTGAAGTTGCTGATGGTGGGACTATCTTCCTCGATGAAGTTGGAGAACTTCCTCTCCCAACCCAAGTCCGATTGCTCCGCGTATTGGAAACCGGTGAATTTATTAAAGTTGGATCTTCTAAAGTGCAAAAAACCAATGCCCGTATTGTAGCTGCTACCAATGTAAATATGATGGAAGCTATCGAAAAGGGAAAGTTTAGAGAAGATTTATACTACCGTCTAAGTACTGTAGAAATAACCCTACCTCCTCTGCGAGAAAGAAAAGAAGATATCGTCTTACTTTTTAGAAAGTTTGCTTCAGATTTTGCTCAAAAGTACCATATGCCTCCGTTACAATTGGACGAGCACGCACAAGCATTACTTATCGAATACCGGTGGAGTGGAAACATACGCCAACTCCGCAATGTAGCAGAACAATTGTCTGTTTTAGAGAAAGAAAGGAAGATAAATGCAGCCACAATGAGGACTTACCTTCCCGATAGAGGAAAACAGCTTCCGGCTGTTGTAGGTAAAAAAGAAAAAGAGAGTGATTTTTCATCGGAACGAGAGATTTTATACAAGGTTCTTTTCGATATGAAAAATGATTTAAACGATCTAAAAAAACTAACCTTAGACTTGATGAATAACGGAACTTCCGAAGGCGTACAGGAAAAAAATCAAGGACTGATAGAAAAGATTTATGGGAAGGAGTCTAGCGATGCTACAGAAAGCGAAACTGAGTCATTAAGCTTGGCCACCTATGAGCCTGAAGTTCCACAAACAACTAAAGCAGAGCCCGTTGATAAATACGCCTATGCTGAAACCATAGAGGAAGAAGAACCGCTCTCACTTCAAGCTAAAGAATTGGAAATGATTAAGCAAGCCCTTGTAAGATGCAAAGGTAAAAGAAAACTGGCTGCCAAAGAATTGGGTATTTCAGAGCGAACCTTATACCGGAAAATCAAACAATACGATCTTCATGAAGTTGAATCAAAATAAACTTTTCAATTTGGCTTTTGTTTTGTGTGTCCTTGTTGTTTTTCAAGGCTGCGGAGTCTATTCTTTTACAGGTGCCTCCATACCCCCAGGTGTTACAACTTTCCAAGTAAACTTTTTTGAAAATCAAGCAGGGAATAGACCCGGCTCAACCGTTGAACCAGGATTGGATAATGAATTTACAAATGCACTTCAAGATCTAATTATGAACCAAACCAATCTTGATTTAGTTACCGCTGATGGGCAGTTGTTATATGAAGGTGAGATTACAGAATACAGCGTTACACCCATGTCTGCAACCGCTGAAATTACTGCAGCTCAAAACAGATTAAAAATGTCTGTTGCTTTTCGGTTTGTCAATACTAAATTAGAAGAAGATGACTTTTCTAAGACCTATTCATTTTTTTATGATTTCCCGGCAGAGCTTCAAGTTTACGATGTAAAAGATGCTGCACACAAAGAGATTTTTGACAGAATTACTCAAGACATTTTTAACGATACTTTAGCAAAATGGTAATTGACAGTGCTTCTCGTTTGATTTCATTTTTAGAAGAGTTTGATTTATCTAATAAAAATCATTACAAAATTTTAAGCGATCTTGTTGAACAGTACCCTAATTTTCATTTGATAAAGCCGTACTTTTTAAAAGGAGTCGAACAAAATCATCCCGAACGCTATGACGAAATTTTGTCTCATACAGCAATAGCTACTTTTGATCGGCAAGTACTTTATGAATTTTTAGAAACTCAGAAAGGTAAGCCACTCCTCAAGACAGCCATTAAAGGGCTCAAAGAAAAAGTTACTCAAGATAAGCCAAAAAAGAAGAAAAAAAAGAAATCGACTACACCAGAAAAAAAGAGCCCCGATAAACTCCCAAAAGAGCTATCTTTTTCTGATTGGGCAACTTATCTAAGAGATTCCAATACAGATGATCGACCTGATAACATTGAAGATAAGTTTAAATTATTTGATAACTTTTTAGAAAAAAAGAAAAAGCTCAAACCTCAAAAAGACTCTATAAATAAAGACGATTTAAGTCTTGAGAGTTTAGCTTCTACTGATGAATTGATGACTGAAACTTTAGCCAAGGTATTTGTCAAACAGAAAAAGTTTGAGAATGCCCTTCAAGCCTATCAAATTTTGAGTTTGAAATATCCAGAAAAAAATAGTTTCTTTGCAGACCAAATTAAAGAGATAAAACGATTAAAAAACTGAAAGAATAAACGCATGAGTACATTTTCAATTTTTATTGCACTTATTATAGTAGTGTGCTTCTTACTTGTTTTAGTTGTTATGGTTCAGAATCCTAAAGGTGGAGGCTTATCTTCTTCTTTCGGAGGTGGATCACAGCAAGTTGGTGGAGTTCAAAAAACTTCTGACTTTTTAGACCGAAGCACTTGGATTCTAGCAAGTTCGTTGTTAGTCTTAATCTTAATCTCTAATGTAACCCTAACCCCAGGAAGTACTTCTCAAGATTCTAAATTACTTCAAGAAGAGGCTACCCAGCAAACAATTCCAGAAACTATTCCTGAGAATCAAGAAGTAATTCCAGAGGAAATCCCTGAGATACCAGAGATTTCTGTCCCTGAACAGAATTAAAGTAATTATTCCCGAGTGGTTGACTGACATGCTGACATTTGTTAGCACAAGTTGTCATGTTCATTTTGTATGGCATGATTTCTGAAAATAGTTAAACAAAATAAAAATCAAATATGAGTAAAATAAGTATCAAGCCTTTAGCAGATCGTGTTCTAGTAGAACCCGCTGCTGCCGAGACCAAAACTTCATCTGGAATCATAATTCCAGACACAGCCAAAGAAAAACCTCAAAAAGGAATAGTAGTTGCTGTCGGAAAGGGAACTAAGGACAATCCTATCACAGTTGCTGTAGGAAATAGTGTTTTGTATGGAAAATACGCTGGCACTGAATTGCAGCACGAAGGGAAAGACTACCTAATCATGAAAGAAAGTGATATACTCGCAATTGTTTAAAACCATTTAAATTAAAACACAATGGCAAAAAAAATAGAATTTGATATAGAAGCAAGAGATGGCATCAAACGTGGTGTTGATGCACTTGCAAACGCTGTAAAAGTAACATTGGGGCCTAAAGGTCGTAATGTGATCATCGGTAAAGCTTTTGGAGCTCCACAAGTGACTAAGGATGGTGTAACTGTAGCTAAAGAAATTGAATTAGAGGATGCCCTAGAAAATATGGGTGCTCAAATGGTAAAAGAGGTAGCTTCTAAAACCAACGATTTAGCAGGAGATGGGACAACCACCGCAACCATACTTGCTCAAGCCATCGTAAAAGAAGGTTTGAAAAATGTTGCTGCAGGTGCAAACCCTCTTGACCTGAAAAAAGGAATTGACAAAGCCGTTGAAGCTATTGTTGAAACTTTGGGCGAACAGGCTGCTGCAGTTGGAGACTCTTCAGAAAAAATCAACCAAGTTGCTAGTATTTCAGCAAATAACGACTCAACTATTGGTGCGCTAATTACGGAAGCTTTCGAAAAAGTTGGAAAAGAAGGTGTTATTACTGTTGAAGAAGCTAAAGGAACTGAAACTTATGTGGATGTTGTTGAAGGAATGCAATTTGATCGTGGATACCTATCTCCATATTTTGTGACAGACTCTGAAAAAATGGAAGCCGATCTTGAGACTCCATACATTCTTTTGTACGATAAAAAAATATCGACTATGAAGGATTTGCTTCCCGTTTTAGAGCCTGTAGCTCAAACAGGAAAGCCTTTAGTAGTAATTGCTGAAGATGTTGATGGCGAAGCCCTAGCTACTTTGGTGGTCAACAAATTACGAGGTGCATTGAAAATTGCTGCAGTAAAAGCACCAGGTTTTGGTGATCGTAGAAAAGCCATGCTTGAAGACATCGCCATTTTGACTGGAGGTACTGTAATTTCTGAAGAACGCGGATTTACACTTGAAAATACATCAATTGAAATGTTAGGTACAGCTGAAAAAATTACCATTGATAAAGACAATACTACTGTTGTAAATGGAAACGGTTCAAGTGATGATATCCAAGCGAGAGTTAATCAAATCAAGGCTCAGATAGAATCAACTACTTCTGACTACGACAAAGAGAAACTGCAAGAACGTCTTGCAAAACTCTCCGGAGGTGTAGCTGTTCTATATGTGGGAGCTCCCTCTGAAGTTGAAATGAAAGAAAAGAAAGATCGCGTAGACGATGCACTCCACGCAACTCGTGCTGCTGTTGAAGAAGGAATTGTCGCTGGAGGTGGTGTTGCTTTATTAAATGCTAAAAAAGCTCTTAACAAAATCAAACCCGATAATGCTGATGAAGCTACTGGAATCCAGATCATCAATAAAGCTGTTGAAGCACCTTTGAGAATTATAGTAGAAAACTCTGGAGGAGAAGGATCTGTAGTAGTCTCTAAGGTAGATGAAGGTAAAGACAACTTTGGTTATAACGCCAAAGAAGGTTCTTACGTTGACATGCTTAAAGATGGAATCATTGATCCTAAAAAAGTGACACGTGTAGCACTTGAAAATGCTGCTTCTGTTTCTGGTATGATACTCACTACAGAATGTGCACTTATTGACATTAAAGAAGAGGCTCCTGCTGGACCACCAATGGGTGGTGGGGGCGGAATGCCTGGAATGATGTAAAATCAAAACTTTATTTTTTGTAAAGGCTGCTCAATGGGTGGCCTTTTTTGATATAATCAAAAATTAATGTCTTTAAGTAGGCCAAATCTTTGATATCATGAAAAAAATATTTTACTATCAGGGATTTTAGGGACAGTCGTTTATTATCATTAGGATGGCTGCTTTATGGACTGATCCTTGCTTACAATTCTACAGGTGAGGAGTCAGTATTGTTTATCTTTTGCGTTTTTACTAGCCTATGTCTATTCAAAGCTAGCTTAAATTTCAAGTTTTATAAACGAATTTAATGCAGGGATCGTAATCGGTATTCTCTATACCTTGACTTGGTATTTTTATATTTCCCTTGAATTTGATCTTAGGAAGATAGTTTAAGAAATAGTAATCGGAGGCATATTGACCGGTATTACTTGAGGTATTATCGTTTATGTGAATGTAAAAATTGGATGAAATAATACACCTTTTTTGTCCTAAATTTTTACCGAGAGCTAATTTAGAATATAAAGTCTAAAATCATAATACAAGACATTACTATCATGATTCCATTCTCTATAAGTGTAGCTTCGGTCATAGGAAGGTTTAAAGCCGTTCCTAAACATGCGCATTGAATTGCGGTTTTACTTAAGATCGTTTGTAATACACCGTAGGTAGTGATGGACAGAAGTACCATAGTCAGTCCTAGAGCTATTGGTATTTGCCAAGACAAAAGAAAAGCAATCCCTAAAACAGTCTCTATAAAGGGGTAGAGTTTGGCATAAAAAAGACTCTTTTTTGCCAAGGGGTCATAGCGTGCTAAGGCATGAGGAAACCCTTGATAATCCAAAAACTTAAAAAAACTAAAAGTGATAAAAAATAAACCCATAAAAAAGAGCATAGCTTGATTTGCATCTCCTTTAGTTAGATAGGTTAGATAAACCGTTGCTGTTATCAAATATCCAAAAATTAGAAACAAAGGAAACAATGCTTTTAACTTAGACTCTGATTGTGCTTGAAAAGCAAGAGCTGTTTTGACTATAGTGGCGGAGTATTTTTTCCCTAAAACCCTCTCAATTTTGCTTAGAGCAACTTCTGTTTTGGCCTTAAAAACAGCCTTACCTGTTTCCAGTGAAACTTCAACTTCAGTAATCTCAGGGATGGAACTCATTTTTTCTGTCACTCCCTTCCTGCAGTTATCACAGGTCATTCCTTGAATATAAATTTGCTGCTTCATTCTTTATTACAAAAATCTTAAATTAATTTTAGTTTAGAAGACCTACTTCGTTAAATGTTCGTTAAACGCTTTTAGACATGAGAAATCTATAACAAATTCCTCAATTTGGGGGATTTAATACTTACTTTTGTTGATTATGATGTCATTCAATCACATGGAGGTTTTACAACAAGTCAGACAGCAGCTAAATCAGGAAAATTTATCCGTTTTAAAAGACTTAAAATCCATATGCAACACACTTAAAAATAGACTACAAGCCTATGATTGGGTTGGGTTTTATTTTGCTGATTTTAAAAGTAAAATGCTTCATCTGAAAGCCTATTCAGGCGCTCCAACCGAACACACTTCAATTCCGTTTGGAGAAGGTATTTGTGGACAAGTCGCCTTGTCTAATAAAAATTTTATGGTCCCTGATGTGACTGCTCAAGACAACTATATAGCCTGTAGTATAGACGTTCGATCTGAGCTTGTAGTGCCTCTATTTTTGGAAGGCAAAAATATTGGACAAATCGATATCGATTCCAAATTTCTTAATCCATTCACAAAAGAAGACGAGACCTTCTTAACTGAAATATGTTCACTTGTATCTTCAACCTATGGCAAATCATTGAAACAAATTTAAGCTATGAGTCAAAAGAAAATAAAAACGGCATTGATCTCTGTCTTTGATAAAACAGGATTAGAACCTTTAATCAATCTTTTAGTAGATCAAGGTGTTGAGCTCTATTCTACGGGCGGAACAGAAACCTTTATTCGAAATTTGGGTCACGAGGTGAATGCTGTAGAAGATTTAACGGGGTATCCTTCAATTCTCGGAGGACGAGTAAAAACCTTACATCCTAAAGTCTTTGGAGGTATTCTTAATCGAAGTCAGCTCCCGAGTGATCAAGCTGAATTGGAAACCTATGAAATTCCAGCCTTGGACTTAATCGTAGTTGACCTTTATCCATTTGAAAAAACTGTAGCTGACAATGCTTCGGAAAATGAAATAATCGAGAAAATTGACATTGGGGGCATCGCTTTAATTCGAGCAGCAGCTAAAAATTTCAACGATGTTTTTTGCATTTCAAACAAAGAGGATTACGCTTCTTTTATTGAGATTTTTAAATCATTTCATGGATCACCAAACCTAGAGACTCGAAAAGAATTTGCTGTAAAAGCCTTTCACACATCCTCACACTATGATTCTGCAATATTCAATCATTTTGATGATAAAAACGACCGCTTAAAACTAAGTGTAGGGGACTCTCAAATTTTACGCTACGGTGAAAATCCTCATCAAAACGGATATTTCTTTGGTGTTTTAGAGGATTTATTAAAGCAAGTTCACGGTAAGGCAATTTCATACAATAACTTATTGGATATTGATGCAGCTGTTAATTTGATGCTGGAGTTTTACGATGGAAAACCGGCATTTGGCATTTTAAAACACAACAATGCCTGTGGCTTTGCTGTAAGAGATAAATTGTCTAGAGCTTATAAAGATGCACTTGCAGCTGATCCCGTATCCGCTTTTGGTGGAGTATTGATTTCTAATAAACCTATAGATTTGGAAACCGCTCAAGCTGTCCATGAATTATTCTGCGAAGTTGTAATTGCCCCTGAATTTGAAGCTGAGGCTCTTGAGTTATTGAAAAAAAAGAAAAACAGAATTCTCCTCATCCAAAAAGAGACCTCTATGTCGAATCAAACCATTCGAACTTGTTTAAACGGTTATCTTGTCCAAGAAAAAGACACTAAAACAGATCAAAAAGAAGACTTGACAAATGTGACTAAAGTTGAGCCTACCTCCTCTGAGGTTGACGATTTAATTTTTGCTTCAAAAATCTGTAAGCACACCAAATCCAACACTATCATTTTAGCTAAAGGACAGCAGTTACTCGCTTCAGGTACTGGACAAACATCAAGAGTAGATGCCTTGCACCAATCAATCAATAAGGCCAAAAGTTTCGGTTTTAAATTGGATGGGGCTGTTATGGCGAGTGATGCTTTTTTCCCGTTCCCTGACTGTGTAGAAATTGCAGATAAAGAAGGCATCCAGGTAGTAATTCAACCAGGGGGATCCATTAAAGATAAAGACTCTATTTCCTATTGTGACGAACACAAAATGGCAATGGTTTTCACAGGAACACGTCACTTTAAACATTAATTCATAATTTTATAAAATACTTTAAGGACAAATGGGATTTTTTACAGACGAAATTGCTATTGATTTAGGCACAGCAAACACCCTTATCATTCATAACGACAAAGTAGTTGTGAACAGTCCTTCCATTGTTGCAATCGACCGAACGACCAATAAAGTAATTGCTATTGGTCAAGAAGCCAAAATGATGCAAGGAAAAACCCACCAAAATATTCGAACTGTAAGACCCTTAAAAGATGGAGTAATTGCAGATTTTAATGCTTCAGAGCAAATGATCAATCGCTTGATCAGAAGTATTCCCAGTTTAAACCGTAAGTTTTTTTCGCCCTCACTGCGAATGGTCATCTGTATACCTTCAGGAATTACAGAAGTAGAAATGCGCGCTGTAAAAGAATCTGCTGAAAGGGTAAACGGGAAAGAAGTCTATCTCATCCACGAACCCATGGCTGCGGCAATTGGAATTGGAATTGACATTATGCAACCCAAAGGAAATATGATTGTTGATATCGGTGGTGGAACCACAGAAATTGCAATTATTGCACTATCAGGTATTGTATGTGATAAGTCAATTAAAATAGCAGGTGATATATTTACTAGCGATATCGTCAACTATATGCGAAGCAAACACAATCTTTATGTAGGTGAGCGAACTGCTGAAAAAATCAAAATCATCATTGGAAGTGTCCTTGAAGACTTAGACAACCCACCAGAAGAAATGTCTGTTCAAGGAAGGGACCTTCTGTCCGGCAAGCCAAAACAAGTCGTCGTTAACCATGCAGAAATTGCAAAAGCTTTGGATAAGTCAATTTTACGAATTGAGGATGCTATTATGGAAGCGCTGTCACAAACTCCGCCTGAATTAGCCGCTGATATATACAATACCGGGATTTACCTTGCTGGGGGAGGAGCACTTTTAAGAGGATTAGACAAACGTCTTTCCCAAAAAACAGATCTACCCATTTACGTTGCTGAAGATCCACTTCAAGCTGTAGTTCGCGGCACTGGAATTGCATTAAAAAATACTGAGCGATTTAAAACCGTTTTGATCAAATAAGTTTGGTATGCAGCGAATTCTCAATGCGCTTCTCCAATTTAGAAATCCCATTCTCTATTATTTCCTACTCGGCCTTGCGATCTCATTTGCCTATAATCGGAGTCCATTTCACGAATACAATATAGAAAAATACGGTTTTTTCTTTTCCTCAAAGCTCTATGCTGCCAGAGATGGAATCAGTCAATATTTCAAGCTGAGCATAGTAAATCAACAATTGCTCGAGGAAAATAAACGGCTTAAGGTTAATGAATTGATTTCGTCTGAAATCCTTCTATATCCGGCTGCATTAAAAAAAACCAAGCGCTTCCCTTTTAACGTAAAAAAAGCTCGTGTTCTTAAAAATAGTTTTCAAAATCAGCGTAACTATCTGACCATAGATATCGGTTCAATAGATGGTGTAAAACCTGAAATGGGTGTTATTTCTAATAACGGAATTATTGGAGTTGTGCATTCAGTAACTGACCATTATGCTAATGTAATTTCCGTATTACATCAGGACTTGAAAATCAATGTAAGAGCAACTAAAAGTCCTGCTTTTGGATCATTAGTATGGTCCGGAAAAAAACCACATGAATTTAGAGTTGAAGATGTTGTTTCAAATGCCAATATCAAAATTGGTGACACTCTAATTACAGGTGGTATGTCCTCTTATTTCCCATTGGGTATTCCAATAGGAAAAATTACTAGACTAGATAAAATTGAAGGGAGTGGCTACTATTCAATAGACGTTGAGCTTTTTGAAGATCTCTCTCAAATTTACTATGTGTATGTCTTAGAAAATATTGACTTTCAAGAACTACAATCACTTCAAAAGAAATTGCCTCAATGAAAATAATTTCTTTAGTTCCTGCTATTTCCTTTATCCTTTTAGTTTTAGCCCAAGTTATGGTTTTTAATCATCTCCACATTTTTGGGGAAATTAATCCAATGCTCTATTTACTTTTTTTCTTTGTTTACCGATTCGAAAGCGAACAAACTGTACTTATAGGTCTTGCTTTTCTACTTGGTTTCTTAATTGATTTTCTGTCTCAAACTGGGGGTGCACATACAATTGCTACATTAACCGTAGGGTTCTTAAGACCACTAATTATTCGTTATGCGTTTGGAGTCACTATAGAAACTCCTCAAAGCTATTTTAGCGATTCTAGAACTCTTAACAAGCTGATTTATCTTCTGCTTTTAGTATTACTTCACCATAGCTTGTATTTCACTTTGGTGTATTTTAGCTGGGAAGCCCTTTCCCTTATTGCTAAAAACACAATACTTACTTCAATATTTTCATTAATTTTAATAGGTATAACTTTAAGTTTTTACCCAAACAAAAAATGATTAGAAAATTCGTTTTATTGAGTTTTACTTTAGGTAGTTCTTTGTTATTCCTTTTTCAATTGGTCTCTTTGCAAATTTTCAATCAAAATTACAGTGAACTTTCTCTCAACAACGCCTTAGAAAAAAGACCTATATATCCGACCCGAGGACTCATTTACGACAGGAATGGAGCCTTACTGGTCGCAAATCAACCGGTGTATGATTTGATGGTAATCCCTGAAAATACCTTTTCTTTTGATACGCTAGAATTGATTTCTTTTTTAGAAATTTCTAAAGAAGAACTTATAAGTAGTTTGCAGAAAGCCAAGCACTTTTCCTCCAAAAGACCTTCGGTCATTTCCCGTCAAATAAGTAAAGAGAGGCAAGCTTTGTTTAAAGAGAAAATTTGGAAGTACACCGGTTTCTATTTTCAGAAAAAAACAATTCGAGATTATTCATCACCTATTGCATCAAATATTTTAGGATATACCAGTGAGATAAATCCATCTGAGTTAAAAAATAAAACAGATTATGATTTAGGGGAAATGATTGGTCGTCAAGGAATTGAAAAAGCCTATGAGGATTTACTTAGAGGGAAAAAGGGATTTAAGTTTTTTCAAAAAGATCGTTTTAACAGAATCATTGGGTCGTATGAAGATGGATCTTTTGATACTGCCCCTGGGGCTCCTAGCAACCTGACTTTAACAATTGATGCCGTGCTTCAAAGTTATGGTGCCTCACTCATGCAAAATAAAAGAGGTGGGATAGTTGCTATTGAACCCTCCAGTGGTGAAATATTGGCTCTAGTAACAGCGCCCAGTTATGATCCTAATTTACTGCTTGGTAGTAGGCGATCAGAAAATTTTAGAGCCTTGGTCAATGATAGTGTGTCAAAACCTTTGTTCGACAGGGGTTTGCAAGCTGAGTATTCTCCTGGATCACCTTTTAAAACACTTAATGCACTCATCGCACTTCAAGAAAATGTAATTTCTCCTTCTACACAATTTTCCTGTAACCAAGGACATTTTTATGCTAGAGGGGCGTTTATGAAGTGTCATTGTCCAATAGGTACCTCTAACAATTTGCTCAGAGGAATCTATAACTCATGTAATAGTTTTTTTGCTAAAACTTATAAAAGAATCATTGAGAAAGACTCTACTGCTGCTGATGGACTAGACCGCTGGAGAACCCATTTGGAAAAATTTGGTTTGGGAAATTATCTTGGCTATGATTTGCCCATAGGTAAAAGAGGTTTTATTCCAAGTAGCTCCTATTACGATAGATGGTATTCGAAAGGAAGGTGGGGTCCAACTACAATCATTTCCAATGCAATTGGGCAAGGTGAGGTTCTGACCACACCGATCCAAATGGCAAACTTTACTGCAGCAATTGCCAATCGAGGATATTATATAAAACCCCATTTCACCATCCCAAAAGATCAAACAGTTCAAGATTCTTTATATACCAAAAATTATACTTTAATTGAACCTCGTCATTTCGAAACAGTCATTGAGGGAATGCATAAAGTGGTGGAGAGAGGAACAGCTAGGATAGCAAAAATTCCCGGAATAGAAGTCTGCGGAAAAACGGGAACTGCAGAAAACTTTATTCGACTCAATGGTAAAAAAACCCAACTTACCGATCATTCTATATTTGTCGCCTTTGCTCCAAAGGAAAATCCAAAAATTGCACTTGCTGTATTTGTAGAAAATGGCTATTGGGGTGCACGCTGGGCTGCACCTATTGCAAGTTTAATGATTGAAAAGTATTTAAAAGGAAAGGTTAAAAGAACTTGGCTTGAAAATAGAATGCTCAATGGTAGTTTACAGAGCGAGTACTTAAAGCCCTTATCCGGTAAGCCATTCGAGATCAATGAATAACAGTCTTCTTTTTCGACTAGATTGGTTGAGTTTACTGACCTATATCGCTTTAGTAAGCTTTGGTGTAATCAATATCTACTCTACTACTTTTATTGATAGTGCTTTAAGCATATGGGATCCTTCAAGTATTGCAGGTAAACAACTCTGGATTTTTATAGCATGCCTTATTACGATGCCCTTTATCCTTTATGTCAAGTCAAATTTCTTTGAACACTTTTCCTATATTTTTTATGGAATATCTATTTTTAGTTTGGTTGGGTTATTCATTTTTGGACAAACAATTTCTGGTGCTACATCATGGTATAATATCGGTGGATTCGGATTACAACCTGCTGAATTCACAAAAATTACTTCCGCTCTGGTTGTAGCAGAGTTTTTAAGTGGTTTCCAAAAAGATGTGCGAAAAAGAAATGACCTAATAAAGGCCTTTCTTTTTATCTTAACTCCTGTAATGTTGATTATTCTTCAACCCGATGCTGGATCTGCCCTAGTGTTTTTTGGACTTTTCTTTGTGTTGATTCGAGAAGGTCTAGATTTACGATGGTTGCTATTTGGTCTTGGGCTTATTGTTGTTTTTATTTTTACCTTACTTTTCAAACCTTTGATTGTAAGCATAAGCATTGCGCTTATTACTCTAGTCATATTTGGTTTAATAAAAAACCAAAAATTAAACCCATTCATTGTTACCTTTAGTATTTGTGTCGTCTTCTCTTATTCTGTTGACTTCATCTACAATTCTATTTTTGAACAACGTCATCGAGATCGTTTTAATATTATTCTAGGTTTGGAAACTGATACTCGAGGGATTGGGTATAATATTAATCAATCAAAAATTGCTATTGGTTCAGGAGGCTTTTCAGGTAAGGGCTATTTAAACGGAACTCAGACCAAAGGTGATTTTGTGCCTGAACAACACACTGATTATATTTTTAGTACTGTTGGAGAAGAGTGGGGGTTTTTGGGGAGTAGTTTTATAATTTTACTTTTTACTATTCTAATTTTTAGGGTTATTTACCGTGCAGAAAAACAGAGTAGTGTTTTTAGAAGAATGTTTTCTTATGCATTTGCTGGCATGTTGTTTATTCAATTTTTTATCAATGTTGGAATGACTTTGGGACTGGTACCTACTGTAGGCATTCCTTTGCCTTTTATTAGCTATGGAGGATCCAGTTTAATGGCATTTAGTCTAATGCTCTTTATTTACCTAAATTTCGATTACAACCGCTTGTCCTAGCTTAGTTTCTCACATCTAGAATGTCCCTTAAACTATTGCCAAGTGTCATGAAGGCAAGTACTAAACTCATAATTGCCAAACCTGGCAGAAGTGCTAGATAAGGTTTACCCAAAAGTAAATATCTAAAATGGTCCTTTACCATGCCCCCCCAGCTTGGCATCGGTGGCTGTGCCCCTATACCTAAAAAACTCAATCCACTCTCCATCAATATTGCGCTGGCAAAATTAGCTGCAGATATTACAATTAAAGGAGCCACAACCATGGGTAAAATATGACTTATTAAAATTCTTGTTTTAGAAAATCCCAAGGCGTTACTTGCCTGAATGTAAAGTTCTTCTTTTATAGACTTTACTTGACCTCTAACCAGGCGCGCTACCTCAACCCACATGGTTAGTCCAACTGCTACAAAAACCTGCCAATATCCTCTACCAAGAGCTAAGGTGATTGCAATTACCATCAACAAAGTAGGAATAGACCAAACTACATTGATCAGCCAAAGTATTAAACGATCTGTCCAACCGCCAAAATAGCCAGCTACCGCACCAAAGAAAACTCCTACAACCAAAGAAATAAAGACTGCTACAAAACCTATGGATATTGAAATACGTGATCCCACAAGTAATCTACTCAACAAGTCACGCCCGTACTTATCAGTCCCTAATAAAAATTGCTTTTCATAAAGGTATCTTTCTTCAATTTCTGTTTTATCAGAAGAAGCTGAAAACTGATCAAATGAAACCTTTTCAAAATAGTTTGTTGCATTTCCGTACCTCTTGTACTCAAGGCTTGAATCTGACCAGCGAATTTCACTAATTGGAATTTCTTCATTTGCATTGATTTTACCATAAAAAACTGAGGATTGACTTTCTTGACTCGTTTTTGGAATTACTAACATTTTACAGGAAAATCCAGGAGATTTAGAGTGGATAGACAAATGCATTTGATTAGCAAATTTTGTTTTGTCTGGTGCCAAAACATAGGCAAAAACAGCACAAAACGATATAAACAATATGAAGAGTGTACTTCCAACCGCCCAACTGTCACTTTTGAAATCCTCTAAAAAGCGTTTGAATTCCAAAACAGCTATAATTAATCTTTTACTTGGGCTATCGGCTTGCCGTTATTGATTTTATTAGAAAGATCTTTGAGAATTTCAACGGCCTCTGAAATGTAAAGGTCTTTCTTTAGTGATTTTTGCCAGCGTTCTCGTTTTTCAATCAGATCCTCATTTGGTTTTTGAGTCGAAGCTGCCTCAGGTAACCACTGAAATTCAAGATTTGATTCAAATTCAGAGATCTTCTTAAAACGATCGGAATATTTTTTATCAGACTCTCTTTCATTTTCATAAGATTCATAATCCAAAAAATAGCGCGAGTCATCTTGTTGTTCTTTGATCCATGCGGCTTGGTCTTCAATTAAGGCAACAAATGGATTTTCTTTCAGTCGTTGTTTACTCCGTTCTACAGAATAGTCGTAATTACTGAATCGGGGTAATGGATTATAAGAAGCTGGTGTAATTCTATCCCAGGATAAGGGATTGTCTTGATCTTTTTCTCCCATATCAACCTGAGCATATCGGTCAGGAAAAACAATATCGCTTTTAACCCCTTCTAGTTGAGTTGACAATCCACTAATTCTGTAAAACTTATCTGTTGTAACCTTGAGTGCTCCCAGATCTCCATAAGTCCCTCCAGAAATCATTCTGTTGAGATCAATAATATTTTGGACAGTTCCTTTTCCAAAAGTTTGCTGACTCCCCAAAATAATTGCTCGATTATAATCTTGTAATGCCGCAGCTAAAATTTCAGAGGCTGAAGCTGAAAATTCATTTACTAAAATAACTAAGGGTCCGTCCCAAACAACACTTGGATCAGTATCTTTCAATACCTCTTTTCTTCCTCCTGTACTTTTAACTTGAACCACAGGACCTTCTTCAATAAAATAACCCGTCATATCAACTACTGTTTTTAACGATCCTCCACCATTATTTCTAAGATCAAGTATAATTCCTTTTACATTTTTCTGTTTAAGCTGTTCCAGTTCTTTCTTTACATCCGTAGCTGCATTTCGTTCGGTATAATCTTGAAAGTTGATGTAAAATTTTGGAAGCTCAATCAAACCATAAGTCCCTGTTGAATCTTTGATTAATGAAGAACGCGCATAAGTCTCTTCAAGTACAACTACATCTCGTGTTACAGTTACAACCTCAACAGTCCCGTCCACCCTCTTTATTGTCAAATAAACTTGTGTACCCTTAGGGCCTTTGATCAATTTAACGGCATCATCTAATACCATTCCTGAGATATCAACCGGCTCTTCGCCCTTTTGACCTACTTTCATTATGACGTCACCAACTTCTAGAAGTTCGTCTCTCCATACAGGACCACCAGAAATAATTTCTACAATTTTTACTTGCTGATTTCTTTTGTTTAGACGGGCGCCAATTCCTTCAAATTTTCCAGACATACTGGTATCAAATCGATCTTTATCACTAGGAGCCAAATAAAATGTATGGGGATCAAACTGAACCACTACGGAGTTTACAAAAATAGAAAACCAATCTTTTCTCTTCAGTTCATTGTAGTTTTCAAATAGATAACCCATATTCTCTTCGATGTCTCCCCTCGATTGAATTTCGAGGTCTGCATCAGAAGAAACGGTATAGGTAGAGTCTTTTTCCGCCTGTTTACTTTCGTCTTCTTTTTTGGAGGTAAAGTTTTGAAGTGCATTGAGTTTAAATCTCTTTCTCCAAAGCTTTTTTAATTCAGATGTATTCAATGCATAAGGTGCTGTTTCAAAATCTAAATCAATTTCTTCTTTTTGGTTGAAATCAAAAGGCTTTTCTAGAAGTTCTTTGTAAAAATCCTGCACTTGATCCATTCGTTCAATAAGTCTTTTGTAGGTTAAATCAAAAAAGATGAGCTCGGCATTTTTTATTTGATCATCAATTTTATACTTGTAGGATTCAAAAGTATTAATGTCTGATTGAAGAAAAAAACGATGCTGTCCATCAAGGTTATTCAAATAATCCATGTATACATTTTCCGAAAAAGCATCATTGATTTCTTTGGGACTGTAATGCCCTCGTTCCAGAACATATGAAATGATTTCTAGTAAAAGTTTGTCTTTATTGGGGTCTTCATTTTTTAAGTTGAACCCAAATAGTAATCCACTGACTAGTATAAGCGAAAAGAGCCATATAAAAGATTTCATAGGCGTTTGTGTTAATTTCATAGCCCCTAAATATAATCATAATTGAATTTAGTTGTGTTAATATTCTTTTAAAACCAAAAGAAATGAGTCTCCATAGTATTTACATAATTTTTAAATCGATAATATCACAGTATTAAATGTGTTTATAAAATGAAGTTCATTTACTTCAATTGTTATGAAAAAGCCCCTTTTCTCAACACTTGTTTTTATATTATATTTAGAATTTTCAGTAGCCCATACTTTTACTTTTAGTGGGGATGTAAACAGTTCAGAAGATGGAGAATCCTTGATTAGGTGGAATATTTATAATCACGAAACACTAGAAGGAAAAACCTCAAATCTTAAAGGGTTTTTACAGTTTTCCCTTGCTAGTCTAATACTTGGGATTGTATTCTTTTAAAGATAAAATAAAGTTAGGTAAATTCTTTAATCTTGGATTTGCAAATAAAGGGACAGGCTGAAAAGTTTCCTTACCTTAGCAGTATAAGATTAGTATGAAAAAAAGATCTTTAATTTTAGTAACCAACGACGACGGTATTACCGCTCCAGGAATCAGAACACTTATAGAGATTATGAATGAGATTGGGGAAGTTGTTGTTGTTGCTCCTGATAGCCCACAATCCGCTATGGGACACGCTATTACCATCAACTCCACCCTGCATTGCGAAAAAATTACTGTAACAGACGGTCCTCAAATAGAATACAGTTGCTCAGGCACACCTGCTGATTGTGTAAAACTCGCTGTTAATGAACTAATAGGGCGTAAGCCAGACCTTTGCGTTTCAGGTATCAATCATGGCTCTAATTCTTCAATCAATGTTATTTATTCTGGAACAATGAGTGCTGCAATGGAAGCTGGAATCGAAGGAATTCCTGCCATTGGGTTTTCGCTCTTGGACTTTAATTGGAACGCCGATTTTAGTCCGTTGAGAACATTTGTCAAACAAATAACTACTGAAGCATTGACAAATGGAATCCCAAAAGGTGTAGTATTGAATGTCAATTTCCCAAAACTCAAAGAAGAGGAAATCAAAGGAATCAAAATTTGTAGACAAGCCAAGGCGAAGTGGGTTGAAAAATTTGATAAAAGAACCAACCCTATGGGTAGAGAATATTATTGGCTGTCTGGTTCATTTGTCAATGAGGACAAAGGAGAAGACACCGATGAGTGGGCTTTAAAAGGAGGATATGTATCCATAGTACCCACCCAATTTGATTTCACCGCTCATCATAGTATTCAGCAACTGAACACATGGAATTTATAAAAGACAAGTACTTTTTTTGGGGCATTTTAACTGGCTTTCTATGGACAAGTTTTGGCATCATCATGCTGATTTTTTTCTTGTCTGATGCTTCTTTGGAAGATTCTTTCGTCTATTTATACGAACAAAAAAGGCTGGGAGGCTTGATTTCAATTGCCGCTTTAATTAATCTTCCATTATTCTTTATCTCTTTAAGAAAAAATAAGGTTCCTTTTGCTGCTGGGATAGTTGCTATATCGATGCTTACTGTTCTATTTATAGCGCTTTTAAAAATTAATTAATCTATTTTACTCGTGAAATACTACCTTATCTCTGGGGAAGCATCTGGTGATTTACACGGTTCTTATCTTATTGCTGCATTAAAAAAGCTAGATACAAAAGCAGAATTTAGAGCTTGGGGTGGAGACCTAATGGAAAAAGAAGGTGCTGTGTTAGTGAAGCATTTTAAAGATTTAGCCTTTATGGGTTTTTGGGAAGTTGTTCGATACCTACCCACAATATTAAACAATATACGTTACTGTAAACAAGATATTATTCTATTTCAACCAGACGTTATTATTTATATTGACTATCCAGGATTTAATTTGCGTATAGCAGAATGGGCAAAGTCTCAAAATTTTAAAAACCACTACTACATCAGCCCGCAAGTTTGGGCATGGAAAGAAAACAGAGTTCAAAAAATTAAGCATTGCATCGATGCACTCTACGTGATACTCCCTTTTGAAAAACCATTTTTTGAGGATAAGCATCAGTTTAAGGTTTACTATGTAGGGCATCCTTTGATGGATTATATACCAAATCACCCCAAAAAGAAAGACTTTATTTCATCTCATCAATTAGAAGAAAATAAACCCATAGTCGCTTTACTCCCTGGTAGTCGTGTTCAGGAAATCAGAAAAATGCTTCCTCTTTATGTCCAATTAGCCGCCAAGTTTAAAGACTATCAATTTGCAATTGCCGCTGCTCCAAGTATCTCAACTGCTTTTTATAAACTATTCACAGAAAATACGTCTGTAAAAATTATTTCTGATACTACTTATGATTTACTTCAACATAGCTCAGCAGCATTAGTAACAAGTGGCACTGCTACTTTAGAAACTGCTCTGTTTCAAGTTCCTCAACTCGTTTGCTACAAGAGCAGTTACCTCAGCTACTGGATTGCTAAAAAGATACTCAAATTAAAGTATATCTCTCTTGTCAATCTTATCTTAGATCGTGAAGTTGTACTGGAATTGATCCAGGGAAAATGCAATCTAAAAAGACTAGAAAAAGAGCTGAATCAATTATTGATTTCAAAAGATAGTGCTCTACAAGAACAATATCAAAAATTGACTTCTTTATTAGGAACTGGAGGGGTTAGTAATAAAACAGCTGCACTTATTTACAAAGCCCTACTTTAAAATTATCTTTTTCTTTTTGTAGATTCCCAATTCTCCACTTTTCATACCTATAGCTCTATTTACCTTTGGGGTGTCCGATCCTTATTCTCTCATTTTCGTTTCAAAAAGTGTAAAATTAGGGCTGATTTATTTTTCAAGGATACTTCACTTCCAGCTCAAAATCATTTACTTCATATAGAATGGTTTGCTGATGGGAGTAATGCTCCTTGGAATTTAGCTCTAATAAAAAAACCTGTATCGAACAATCAATAGAATTTACAATACAAGAGAAAAAGGCGCTTTGCGAATTAACCTCTAAATTTTGGCCTAAATGTCTTTCTGTAGTTTTCGAAATCTTCAGGTTTGGAAAAAATCTGATAATCTCCTTGTTTGATCATTTTTAAAAACAATTCTAGTTGTTGTGGCTTTTGATAGCCCACAACAGGCATAATGGGGTCTCCATTTTCGCTAAAGAAAACCATGGTAGGGTATCCTTTGACTCCAAGGAATTGGGTGAATTGATGGGTTGCGTTTCTCCCTTTACGATTTGGATCATAATTGGGATTTGTAAAAGTTTGATCAAAAAAATTGATTTCTTCTTGTCCTTCTGCATTAAACTTTACCGCATAATAATGTTCACTTATATAGCTGGACACATCAGGGTTTTGAAAGGTATTTTTGTCCAATAATTTACACGGGCCACACCAATCGGTATAAACATCCATAAAGATTTTCTTGGGCTCAGCCTTTTGAGCTTCCATAGCTTGTGCTAAAGTCATCCACTCAATTTTTTGAGCCTTAATAAAATTGAAGCTTGCAAGAAGTATTAGTAATAAGAGAAATGGTTTTTTCATAAACTTTATATCTTGGGGATATTTTTTTTTAAAATACGTTTTATTTTGCTTCTATTAAATCCTCTGCTCCGTGAGCTAATCGTTTTAATGGTTTCAGCAAAAGCAATACCAAAACCCCAATTACTGTGCAAAAAATAAAAATTCCAGTAAAAATCTGTTTTTCTCCTGCTGTTTCTGCAAAGCCTCCTATGCTTGCTGCGAGTTTATTCCCAAGCCCTGTAGCAGCCCAATAAAGTCCCATAATGGAAGCCGCATATTTGACTGGTGCCAGTTTGGTAATATAAGAAAGTGAAACCGGTGAAGCACATAGTTCGCCTATGGTATGAAATAAATAAGCCAAGACTAGCCAGTACATGGCAGATTTGCCAAAGAGCTCATAGTCTGCAGCTGCAAATCGCATAAAGAGGAATCCCCAGCCCATAATGATAATCCCTATGGCAATTTTATACAGGGAAGAGGCCTCTTTTCCTTTCAATTTCATTTTCATCCAAAAAGCACCTACCCCTACCGCAAGGGTTATAATAAAAAAGGAGTTTAGCGATTGAAACCAGGAGGCTGGTACTTCAATTCCCATCAACATCCGGTCTGTTTTTTGCTTGGCATATAAATTCATCAATCCTCCTGCTTGTTCAAATGCTCCCCAAAAAACGATAATTAGTAAAAATGAAATCAACAGCACCTTGACCCTATCCTTTTCAATGGAAGTTAGCTTTCTTGTTCGGAGTTCATTTTCTGGATGGGAAGCCTTTCCTATAAAATCACCTATACCAACCAAGTACTTTTGTCCATACATATAGGTAATTTGACCTATTAACATTCCAATGGCAGCAAGGCCAAATCCGTAATGCCAATTGAAAGTTTCACCAATCCATCCACAAAGTAAAGGTGCGGTAAAACCACCAATGTTAATCCCCATATAAAATATATAAAAACCTAAATCTCTACGTTCATCACCTGCTGGGTAGAGCCCTCCAACCATAGAAGAAATGTTGGGCTTTAGTCCTCCAACTCCAAGAATAACAAAAAAACAACCCAGATAAAAACTAAATTCAGTATCAAAAGCAAGTATGGTATGACCGATACACAGTAATGCCCCTCCTAAGAGTACTGTTTTCTTCTGTCCTAAAATATTGTCCGCAATCCATCCCCCAGGAACAGACGCCAAATAAACGAGCATCGTATACCAACCATATAGTGCAATAGCTTCTGTATTGGTCCAACCAAATCCAGGATTATCTCCTTGGGTCTTAGCAACTAGAAAAAGGGTGAATAAAGCACGCATCCCATAATATGAAAAGCGTTCCCATAATTCTGTGAAAAAGAGTACGTACAGCCCTGGTGGATGACCAAAAATTGTTTTTGTTTCTGAGTGAATGTTTGACTGTATCATAAATTAAAGATTGTTGTAAATAAAGTTGGTCATCTTAGTATAGAGATGTTTTCGTGTATTCCCACCAAAGATTCCGTGGTTTTTATCTGGATAAATCATCCATTCAAATTGCTTATCCGCTTGAATTAATGCCTCTACCATTCTCATGGTATTTTGAACATGGACATTATCATCTGCAGAACCGTGAATGATTAAAAACTTTCCTTGGAGTTGATCCGCATAATTTAAAGGAGAGTTTAAATCATAGCCTTCAGGGTTTTCTTGAGGTGTTCGCATGAAACGTTCGGTGTAAATAGTGTCGTAAAAACGCCAGTTGGTCACTGGCGCCACAGCAATTGCCATTGAAAAAACATCATTCCCTTTAAGCAAGCAGTGCGCTGCCATATGTCCACCAAAGCTCGATCCCCATATACCAATTCGATCTTTGTCTACAAAGGATAGATTCCCAAAGTATTGGGCCGCAGCTATTTGGTCCAAGGACTCGTATTTTACTAAATTTAGATAGGTCACTTTTTTAAATGCTGCTCCCTTGAATCCTGTTCCTCGTCCATCAACACAAGCGACAATATATCCTTGATTTGCAAGCATTTTGTGCCATAGCAAACGTTGATCTCCCCATCTGTTTGCCACTTGCTGTGAACCGGGTCCTGAATATTGAAAAAGTAAAAGAGGGTATTCTTTTGAAGGGTCAAAGTCTGCAGGTTTGATCATCCATGTATTGAGTTGTTCGCCGTTAATAGTTACTGTAGAAAATTCACGGTCTGAAAACCCAAATTCGTCGATTTTATCTTTTAAACCTTTATTGTCTAAAATCAAATTCAAAAGTCGGTTATTCTTTGTTTGGTAGAGGCTAAATTCTGGTGGTGTTTGCTCGTCTGAAAAGGAATGTATATAATAACTCCCGTCAGCGCTAAATGAGGCCCCATTGGTGCCTTTGGCCCCTTGAATGAGGCGTCGTTTGCCTTTTCCGTTTAATTTAACCGCGTAAACCCTACGATCTGTACTTCCGCCTTCAACCGATTGATAATACAATTCTTTTAGTTTTTGATTAGCTAGGTAGAGAGAAGTTACTTCCCATGGTCCCTTGGTCAATTGACGGATTAACTTTCCGTTTTGTTCATAGTGATAAATATGGTTAAAGCCGTCTCGCTCGCTCGTCCATAAAAAACTATTGTCCTCTAAAAATTTGAGGTTGTCGTGTATACTTACATAGGCGTCATCTTTCTCTTCTAATACCAATTGAAGAGATTTCTTTTGGGTGTCCCAACGCCACATTTTCAGATGATTTTGATGTCTGTTAATAGTCTGAATAATCAATGAATTCTGCCCTCCTCCAAATTTAATTCTCGGAATGTAAACAGGCTTTTCATCTCCAAACAGAACTTTACTTTCTTGGTTGGTATCCAAGTTGACTACAAATAACCCAACAGTTGAATTTTCTTCACCTGCCTTTGGATATCGAAACATATAAGGAAACTGGTAAAGATCAGAGCCGTAAATGTCCATTGAAAAAATTGGGACCTTAGATTCGTCAAAACGCATATAAACGAGTTGTTTTGAGTCGAGACTCCAATCAAAGGCTCTTACAAAGCCAAACTCCTCTTCATACACCCAGTCTGTTATTCCGTTAAGCGTTTCATAATTTCCATCAAAAGTGAGTTGTTTAGTTCGTTCATTGATTAAATCTTTGATGTAAATATTTCTTTGAAAAACATAAGCAACTTTTTCTCCATCAGGAGAAACTAGTGGCTCTTGAATTTTTTGTTCACTAACCCTTTGTAGCTTCTTGGTCAGTCTGTCAAAAACCCAATAATCAGCAATTTTAGATCTTCGGTAAATGGGTAGGTCATCAGACTCTAATAGTATTTTCTCTTCATTTTTAGAAAAGCTGTAACCTGTA